>Ga0207713_1000260_pt1 | contig 65059 bp, 54 predicted proteins | sample KBSS64metaG_FD_184404 | JGI IMG/M metagenome (GOLD analysis project Ga0207713, IMG submission 184404) | Switchgrass rhizosphere microbial communities from Kellogg Biological Station, Michigan, USA - KBS S6-4 metaG (SPAdes) (version 2) | ecosystem: Host-associated > Plants > Roots > Rhizosphere >...
TGACAGTCCCTTGTCGAGCCATCTTTGCATACGGACATAGGCGTTCCGCTGTTCGGACCATCTCTTCCGCCATGCGTCGGTCAACGCCCGGCACTTTGACACGGAGGTCAATGACCAATGCATAACCGCCATCCATGGGATCACGACCGAACGAAACCTGTACCTCCACCACGATGTCGTTGATCTCCATTCCCGCGCGTTTTGCGATCAGGTTGAGCGCCCCGTGAAAACACGCAGCAAACCCCGCCGCGAACAACTGCTCGGGATTGGTCCCATTACCGGGTCCGCCGAACTCGGTAGGGAGCCGCAGTTCGACGACGAGATTTCCGTCATCCGAACGGGCGACGCCAGATGCGCGACCGTGTCCCGTCTCGCCGCCCGAAACGGTGACACTCGTTGTATACAGCGGATGAAAATCCCGGCCCCGATACCTGTCGAGGAGGGAAAGCGGGGGAGCTTGCAGCTTCTTGTCGTCCATGGTGCGGTCTCGAATTTAGTGATGCGCGTTCCGGCTCTCAGTCGTCAATCCGCCGAAGCCTGCCATATGAAGCGCGCTGCACTTGCGGGATCAAGCACCGTCTGCCAGGGCGGGACGAGCTGCATGGAACGAACGATCGTATAGTAAATCAGTCGAGCGTCCTGCCACCTGTTTTCCCTTACGCGACGGTACAATCCCGCACTATGGTAGATGAGCGTGGATGGTAACGGTAGCGTCGCACGAGGAGACATGATGTTTCCGTTTCGGCGACAATCCAAATGGCCGCGTGAAACGGGAGCGCACCGTCACGCACTCGAGGCGGTTGACTAGACGAGAGCGCCTCCATTCGGCAATTGGTTGCAACAGGCAAGTGCTAGACTTTAGCGTGACCGCGCCGCATGCGGAATGCGGCCATTCCGCCAGGTGATAGTCGGGCATCCGGTTTCCGTGGCTGCACGAAGATCGGGGTGAGACTGAGCGGAAGGAAAGCGTCGATCCCGGTCACTTCATCGCTGCAACAGGAGAGTCGTTGTCCGCGCCAGAACGCATTACCGGCGCCTCGAACGGCTTACCCGTTCATGTGTCAGTAGTGGGGCCATCAATGGATCAATCGGATACATCGCAGCGAGGCTTCCGCGTTGGCTTACCCAACAACGCTGATGCGCTCTCTACCTGTTTCGCGACGAGCTACGCAGGGATCATCGCGTTCATGGCGGTCGCGACCGAGGGAAGCTTCGCGAAAGCCGGCGAACGATTGGGGATCGGACGCTCGGCCGTCTGTCGAAATGTTCAAAAGCTCGAAACGCAGCTAAGCACCCGTCTGTTTCTCCGAACGACAAGGACCACAAACCTGACGCAGGAGGGCGAAAGGTTCTTCGAGAACTGCAACCAGGGCGTGACCCATATCGTCGAGGCAATGAATGACATGTTGGACCTTCGCCAGGGTCCGCCTCGTGGCTTCATTCGAATTCGCTCGACAGTTGGATTTGGACGCAAGGTGGTTGCTCCGCTGCTTTTCAAGTTTTCCGAGCTCTACCCGGATATCGCGGTAGATCTGAGCCTTGATGACAGGCCAGCCGATTTCGCTGCTGAACAGATCGACGTTGCGTTTCGCGATGGACGCATCGAGGACTCAAGCATCATTGCGAAACAGTTGATTCCAATGCAGATGGTACTCTGCGCTTCCCGCGCCTATGCCGAAGAGCGCGGGCTGCCATCTATGCTGGAAGATCTGGCGCAGCACGACTGCATCAATCTGCGATTGAGCGGTCGCGTCTTCGAGTGGGATTTCAAGGTCGACGGTCGCATGCGAAAGTATTTGCCAACCGCCAGATTGACCTTCAACGACGCGGACCTGGTATTGCAGGCAGTCCTGGAAGGTCGCGGAATCGCCCAGATGCCGGGATATCAGATACGCGATTACATCACGCGCAATGAACTCGTCGTGGCCTTGAGGCACAACGTGCCGGACGATCGGGGCCACTACATCTGCTATCTCTGCCGACAGAATTTGCCGTCACGCATTCGCGTGTTTGTCGATTTCATGACGGAGCAGATTCGGGCGCTCAACTCGCTTTGTCTGGGAGAATTCAATCCAGACTATCTGGAACGCGAGCATCAGGCGTGAAGCTATTCATGCACCGCCATAAGCGGTGCGATCGCATTGTGGATGTGCTTCGCGGTCGCAAACGCCACCCACGTCGAACGAAAATATTGACGGCGATGATGGCCGCCTGAAGGCTTCAACAACTTTCGTCCACAAAGAATCCTGATAGTCGACGAAATACCCATTGCAGTCCATCTTGAACCCTTGCGCGCCTTCAAACGTTGCGTTGAAGGCCACAGTGCGTCCGTATCGTGGCGCTGCCTCAATCACCCGCCTGGCCGCCAGTTTCCACCAAGGTGCCGCTCAGCCTCGCCGACCTCAGGGCAACGCCGCGGCTTCCGCGGCCGCATCTATTGGTGTCTACGCGGCAACAGTGAGTGGTCTGGTGCGTATCTACCGCGACGCGGACGCGGCACCTACCATTCCGACATGGCTTCGTGATCGTTTGAGTTGACGATCGTTGAGATCGTTAGTGGAGGGCGCCATGTTTCATCCCGGACCCCTGTCGGTGTTTGTAGGCTGGATCATGCTTTCCGCGGTCAGTGTCGGACTCGCAATTGCTGTCTCGTTCAGCGGCATTTTCTGAAGTCTCATACAGGCCTTCCAGATCCGATCGTCTGTCTCCAGCGAGGCACGAGGTCTGAATGATGCGGCTCGCAAGCTGACCATCCAACTTGACTGGCGATTCGCGGAATGTGCTCGAGGGTGGCCGCACGCCCCGATCTTCCTGACCGCCGATTTGTCGGCGGCGAGTGAATGTAAATCCACCGTGATGAGGCGATCACTTTTCCTGAGGCTAGTCCCTCGGAAAGACTCGCTTTGTCTTCGGTCCGGGGAAGGTACTGAATTCATCACGGATATGACATCGGTGGCACGCCATGGAAACTCCACATGTCGATTGGCTCGTAACTTCCCCTGAGCCGACCAGCACAGAACGCGCTATCGCGGTGGGTACGCATCTTATTAGTGAGCGGGAAGGCTACACACACCATGGAATCTATGCGGGGAATGGACTGGTTATTCACTACGGAGGCTTTCATCATTCCGCAAAACGGCGCCCCATTGAATATATTCCGTTGCGCGCCTTTGCAGCAGGAAAAGGGATCAAGGTTCAGTCTCAAACAGACGCCATTTATACCGGATTTGATGCGGTGGAGAGGGCCAGGTCCCGCCTCGGCGAAGACCGGTATCGATTGCTGACCAATAACTGCGAACACTTCTGCACATGGTGTGTTCTAGGTGTCGGGCGGAGTGAGCAGGTACGCCAATGCCTAAGGAATCCATGGACCGGTATCAAGATGCTCGTCGCGCTTGCGAGAGCGGAAGGGATGCCCTTCGTGACCGCGCGAAGCCGGCTCGCCGGGACCGTCGCGGTTTAGGTCGTACCGCGTGTCGTCGATGTCACACCGGACGTGTACCCCGATTCTCTACGGGGAACGCTTTTACTCAACGATCTGATAGGCCAGAAAATGAGCATTCAGTCAAACACCGAACGGCGCGCTTCACGCGCACTGAAAGCGGGCGTATCGGTGCTGGTTGCCGCGGTGCTGTCAGCCTGTGCGAACTACGCGGGAATCCATGGCGACGCAAAAACGGCCGATCCGCAGCAGTATGCAACGCAGCAAAGCATTCCTGCCGAACAGGGCCATTGGCCCGCAGCCAACTGGGCGGATCAGTTCGGCGATGCGCAACTGAAGGCGCTGATCGACGAAGCGCTGACGAGCAGCCCGACGCTCGATCAGGCGCGTTCCCGCGTGGCAGCCGCCTCCGCATATAGCGAAACGGCGAGAGCCGGCACGCTGCCGCGTATCGACGCGAACTATTCGCTCACGCGCCAGCAGTACTCGGGCACGGCGCTCGTGCCGCCTCCGAATGGCGGCTCGTGGCAGACGGAGAACAAGGGATTGTTGACTGCTTCCTACGATCTCGATCTGTGGGGCAAGAACCGCGAAGCGCTGAAGGTGGCGATCTCGCAACTTCAGGCAAGCCGGGCCGATGCTGAAGTCGTCAAGCTGACGCTGACGACCTCGATTGCGCGCGCGTACAACCAGCTCGCACGCCTGTATGTGTTGCGCGACATCGCGCAACAGGAAGTCACGCATCGCGAGCAGATCGACCGCATCACTGCAGGGCGCATTGCGACGGGACTGGATACGGAAGTCGAACGCAAGACCGCGCAGGCCAATCTCGCGACGAGTCGCGCCGCGCTGACGTCGCTCGACGGACAGGTCCTCACGACGCGCTATCAGATCGCCGCGCTGCTCGGCGCCGGTCCCGATCGCGGACTGCGGATCGCGCGGCCGGCGCTCGGCATCGGCGACGAAGTGAAGCTCCCCGACAACCTGCCCGCCGATCTCGTGAGCCGCCGCCCGGACATCGTGGCCGCGCGGTGGCGCGTCGACGGGATGACGCACGACGTGAAGGAAGCGAAGGCCGAGTTCTATCCGGACATCAATCTGAGCGCCGCGATCGGGCTCGACGCATTCGGCTTCGGCCGCTTCCTGACGGCGGCGAGCCGCACGGCATCCGTCGGCCCCGCCATCCATCTGCCGATCTTCGACGCAGGTGAGTTGCGCGCCAGGCTCAAGGGCCGCTATGCCGATTTCGACCATGCCGTCGCGACCTACAACCAGGCGCTCGTGACCGCGCTGAGCGAAGTGGCGACGCAATTGGCCGACGTGCGCTCGACCGACGCACAGCTTGTCGATGCGCAGGCGGCACAGGACGCCGCGCGCCAGGCCTACAAGCTCGCACTAGTGCAATACAAGGCGGGCCTGACGAATCAATTGACCGTATTGAATGCCGACGTCAACGCGCTTTCCGCCGATCAGGCGGTTGCGAATCTGCGCATGAGCCGCCGTGACCAGCAAATCGCGCTGGCTTCCGCGCTGGGCGGCGGTTTCGTCGACACGTCGAACGCGAACACCGCGGCGCCGCCGCGCGCCGATGCGTCCGCATCCAACACGCCTGTCGTTGCCGCGCGCTGAGCGGCTGCCCACCCAATCTGCCGGAGACCTGAAATGAGCGAAATCAACGCAACGGAGCGCCAAAAAACGCAAGCAACGGGCGCTAAATATGACGCGACGCCGACGAAAGATTCCGTTGCAAACGAACCTGGCACAGGCAAGCGCAAAGCGCTGCTCGCGCTGCTGGGCATGGCTGTCGTCGTATCGGCGGCGGCTTATGGCGCCTACTACATGACCTATGCGCGCTACCACGAATCGACCGACGATGCGTACGTCAGCGGCAACCTCGTGCAACTGACGCCCCAGGTGGCCGGCACCGTCGTCGCCGTGAATGCCGACGACACGCAGATCGTAAAGGCGGGCGACCCGGTCGTGACGCTCGACAGCGCCGATGCGAAAGTCGCGCTCGGCAATGCCGAAGCGACGCTCGGGCAGACCGTGCGTCAAGTGAGCAGCCTGTACGTGAACAATGATTTCTATCGAGCGAACGTCGCGCAGAAGCAGTCTGATCTGGCCCGCGCGCAGGACGATTTGCGCCGCCGCAAGGCCGTCGCCGATACGGGCGCCGTTTCGGCCGAGGACATCGCGCACGCGCGCGACACCGTGACGGCCGCGCGGGCCGCGCTAGACGCCGCGCGTCAACAGGCGGAAGCCAATCGCGCGCTGACCGACCGCACGACGATCGAACAGCACCCGAACGTGCAAGCCGCCGCGTCGAAAGTACGCGACGCTTACCTCGCGTATGCGCGCAACACATTGCCCGCGCCCGTCACCGGCTATGTCGCGAAGCGCTCGGTGCAGGTCGGCCAGCGCGTGTCGCCGGGCACGCCGTTGATGGCGATCGTGCCGCTCGACGGCGTGTGGGTCGATGCGAACTACAAGGAAAGCCAGTTGCGCAACATGCGCATCGGTCAACCCGTCACGCTGACGGCCGATGTGTATGGCGGCAAGGTCGAGTACCACGGCCGCGTCGTCGGCTTCTCGGCGGGCACAGGCAGCGCTTTTGCGACCTTGCCCGCGCAGAACGCGACGGGCAACTGGATCAAGATCGTCCAGCGTCTGCCCGCGCGCATCCAGCTCGATCAGAAGGAACTCGAAGCGCATCCGCTGCGCATCGGTCTGTCGATGGATGTCGATGTGGATACGCGCGGCAACACGGGACGGCAACTCGGCGCGGCCATGAACACGTCATATCGCACGGATGTCTTTACCGAATACGGCGCGCAGGCAGATGCCGAGATCGAGAAGATCATCGCGCGGAACATCGTCCCTCTGCATGCAGGGTCCACGGGCAACGTCGTATTGTCGACGCCTCCCGCAAAGCGCGATGCAAGCGACCAGAGCGGCACTACACAGCACGCCGGCTAGATCGCATCCCGGAGCGCACCGGGCAGTCGCGTTCCGGTTCATTCAATCGTCTGACAGGCCAGATAGACACGCCGGACCTGTCGAAAACTTCAGACTGGAAGCAAGATGAATCCTTCGACGCAACTTGCACCGCCGCCGCTCACAGGCGCAAAGCTGGTTCTTGCGACAATCGCCGTCGCGCTCGCGACGTTCATGAACGTGCTCGATTCATCCATTGCCAATGTTGCGATTCCAACCATCTCGGGAAACCTCGGCGTATCCGTCGACGAAGGCACGTGGGTCATCACGCTGTTCTCCGCGGCCAATGCCGTCGCGATTCCGCTGACGGGCTGGCTCACGCAGCGCGTCGGCCAGATCAGGCTGTTCGTGGCCGCCATCGTGCTATTCGTGTTTTCGTCGTGGCTGTGCGGCGTCGCGCCGAATCTGATCGTGCTGCTCGCCTCACGCGTGTTGCAGGGCGCCGTGGCGGGTCCGCTGATTCCGCTTTCGCAGGCAATTCTGCTCGGCTCATATCCGAAGGAAAAAAGCGCGACGGCGCTGTCGCTGTGGGCGATGACGGCCACGGTCGGGCCGATTGCGGGTCCTGCGCTGGGCGGCTGGATCACCGATAGCTATAGCTGGTCGTGGATTTTCTATATCAACATTCCCGTTGGCCTGTTCGCCGCCGCCGTGACGTGGATCATCTATCGCGACCGCGAGACGCCGACGCGCAAGCTTCCCATCGACAAGGTCGGCCTGCTGTCGCTGATCGCATGGGTGGCGTCGCTGCAGATCATGCTCGACAAGGGCAAGGATCTCGACTGGTTCAGCTCACCTGTGATCTGCATTCTCGCGGTCGTCGCGGCGGTCAGCTTTCTGTTTTTCCTGATCTGGGAATTCACGGAGAAGAACCCGATCGTCGATCTTCGCCTCTTCGCAATGCGCAATTTCCGCGGCGGCACGATTGCGATTTCGGTCGCGTATGCGGTGTTCTTCTCGAATCTCGTGATTTTGCCGCAATGGATTCAGGGCTACCTAGGCTATCGTTCGGTGGATGCCGGTCTCGTGACGGCGCCACTCGGGATCTTCGCCGTGCTGCTTGCACCGGTGATGGCGAAGATCATGCCGAAGTCCGATGCACGGGTGCTCGCGACGCTGGCCTTCCTCGGCTTTGCGGGCGTGTTCTTCATGCGCTCCCATTACACGGCGAGCGTCGACCCCTATAGCCTGGTGCTGCCGACGCTGCTGCAAGGCATTCCGATGGCGCTGTTTTTTACGCCGCTTACCGCGATCATCCTGTCCGGGCTGTCACCCGACAAGATTCCGGCGGCCGCCGGCCTGTCCAACTTTGTGCGCGTGTTCGCGGGCGGCGTCGGCACGTCGTTGATCTCCACGGGCTGGAACGATCGCACGATCCTGCACCATGCACGACTCGCCGAACAGTCGAACGTGAACAACCCCGACTATATGAGCGCCGTCGCGAACCTCCACGCGACGCTCGGCGGCGGCCTGGATCAGGCGGCGGCGCTTTTCGAATATTTGCTGAATGCCCAGGCCGCGATGCTCGGACTGAACGATATCTTCTGGCTCTCGTCGATGATCTTCATCGTGATCATTCCGCTGGTCTGGCTCACCAAGCCCGGCAAGGGTGGCGGCGGGGCGGCCGGCGCTCACTGAGCAGGACCGCCTCGCATACCCGGGGAAGCTAATCTGCTGTCTTTTGTCTGCCGCAGGTTCGTGCTCAACGTCTTCGGCTGTACCGGTGGAGACCTGTCACCCGTACTTGCGGCACTGGACGGTCTACAACATTCCCGCAGCCGCCGCACAACTGCCCGAAGGCGCCGGCAACGCTCCGTCCCGTTTGCCCATCGGCGTCAATCCCCGCACGAACGACTTCCAGAACACCGGCGCGGCAGGAGCTGACGGCAACCATGGAGGTCCCTGCCCCCCGGTGGGCGATAAGCCGCATCGTTATAGTGGACGAAACCGACCGTGCCCTGTCGCCGTGACGGCGGGGCGCTCCTCGCGAGCACGTCATACACAGTCGCACGAGAGCTTCAGTCGCGCAGGTCGGTTAGCTCACGTCGCGAATCGCCTTACTGTCATCATTCGCCCGCTGATAACGTCGTTCTCGTCGTCAGACACACCAGACCGAGTGCTCTCGTGTGCTCTGTCATGTAGTCGTTGAACGTATGCAGCGCGACGGGCTGGCGCCGCTGGGCGAGACCGTCTACCTTGAAATCCCACGTGCGGACGCGGGCTGACAGCCTTATTTTTTCGATTCGCGGGGTGGCCAAAGTTTTCGACACCCGCTGGAATCAATGCGCGAAAAGTTTTGTCTCTTCTTCGCTGATTGCAGCGTCGCTCACCGCTATTATCGGCTCGACGTCGAAGCCCGCCAGGCGCCACGCATCGATACCGCCGGTAAGCGGCAATGCAAGCTTGACACCGGCCTGTCGCAACCGCCCGGCCATCCATGCGGCAGAGACTTCGTTTGGACACGAACAGTAGATGACGAGTGTCCGGTTCGCTCCGTAGCGCTCCACGATCTGCCGCGGTTTTTGTTCATCGGCAAACTCTGCGCCTGGAATGACAAATGGATCGAGCATTCTCCGCTCGGCGGAGCGAATATCCAAAAGGATTGGCCGCGGATTGTTCGCGAGCAATGCATGCAATTCGGCCACGCTGATCCGGGCCTTCTCGAGGGCTTTCGCCAGCATGATTCTCCGGCAGTATCGATACAACACGTAAAGCATCAGCGCGGTAGCGATCACGATCAACGCCTGCCAGCCAAGACGTGAGATGAGTACGAAAACCACATCGATCTGCGACGCGAATAGCGCACCGATCGCCAGTCCGACGAATGCCCACAGCGCAACGCCCACGCAATCATGCAAGACAAAGGAACGCAATCTGACGGCCATCGCACCGCACAGCGGTACGGCAACGAGCGACAAGCCAGGTACGAAGCGCGCCACGAACAGCACGCGAACGCCCCAGCGTCCAAAGAAGCGCTCCGTTTTCCTGACGCACGTTTCGCGCGAGAGCGACAGTTTGCAAACGGTATGGAGCGTGCGCTCGCCGTATCGCTTGCCGCCCTGGAACCAGACCAGGTCGCCCAGCACGCCGCCGATCACAGCGGAGCCTAGTATCGTCGCGAAATTAAGGTACGTGGATGACGCAAGGTTCATGGCGAGCGCAGTGCTGGCTCCAACGGTGATCAATGTCGGTAAGACAGGCAACGGCAGGCCGAGCGAGGAGCCAAGCACATTCAGAAATACGACTAAGATTCCGTACCGCGCGATCAATTCATGCGACATCATGGTGCTCTCCTTGTGGCTTGCATGTACCCGTCTTGAGGATCGTTCATCGCGCCACCTGAACCAGCAATGCGGCAAACCGCATGTCGCCGCAGTGGACTTGCTCGGGCACACTACGTCAGGAGCGAACTGCCGGACCGTAGCCGCAAGGAGGGAGTCGATAACCGCTACTTTGCGCCGGACAGTTCTTCTTCCCACGCGCGTTTCGATGGCGGCAACGCCTGCTTGCCCTGTCCGGCGATTTCGTTGACCTCCTGCCGATAGCGGTGCACGTCCCGCGTGACGAAGCCGATTTCGCGGCTCGGGATATCGAACCACTCGGGGTGTCCGAATGAACGGCGAATATCCTCGAGACCGCTCGCCCAATGCTCGCGCATCGTATCCTTGCTGAATTCATAGTCCTTGTAGTGCCCCTCGAACGATTTGTTCTTGTAGATCAGGTGCACGACATTCACCGCACTGCCATCCGCTGTTTTCTGCGCCTCCCGCAACAGCGGGTGCGCAAGCCGCACCTTTTCAGGAATATGCTCGAGCAGCGCCTTGATCATCTGCGCGTGCTTCTGGTTTTGCGACATGAACGCGGTGATCGCTCGCGTACGGCTTGAATATTGAATGTCCTTGGTGCGCTCGCTGACGTCGAGGAAATCGCCCGGCAGCTTGCCTCGCGAGCTCCACAGATCGACCTGGAAAACGAGTGTGTCTTTATGCTGGCTCTCCCTGATGATCTCGGTGAGTGGCGTGTTCGAAACCAGCCCCCCGTCCCAGTAGAACTCTCCGTCGATCTCGACGGCCGGAAAGCCCGGCGGCAGCGCGCCGGACGCGATGAAGTGCTCCGGCGCCAGGCGCATTTTCGAATTGTCGAAGTAGACGAGATTGCCCGTTCGGACGTTGACCGCGCCAACGGATACGCGAATGTTCCCGTCATTGATGCGATCGAAGTCTGCGTACCGCAAAAGCGTTTCACGCAACGCCGAGGTGTCGTAATAGCTGACCTGGTCAGGACGTTTCCTGCCGAGCCCTGCGAAAGGCACATGCATGCGCGGGGAGAAGAACCCGTTTTGACCTTCCACCAGCGTACGCGTCGCGGCCCATGCGCTCGACCATCTGCGCCCCATGTCTGCAAGCCCCGGCCACGCCGGAATGCGCGCGCCGAGATGTGAGAAAACATCCGCCGGCTGACTGATGGTGTTCCAGAAGCCGCGCAGCGCCTCCGCTCGACTCGCGGGCGCATTGCCGGCGATGATCGCCGTATTCAGCGCACCGATGGATACCCCGGATATTCGCGTCGGCTCCACGCCGACCTCGGCCATACCTTCATATACGCCGGCCTGATACGAGCCCAGTGCGCCGCCGCCCTGCAGCACGAGTCCGATTTCGTCATAGGCGGGAAGCTTGATGCGATGGGGCCCCTGCAGCTTGTTACGCTGGCTCGAATTCATGGCTGTCTCCTTACTGCATGAACCAGCCGTGGCTGACCACAATCGATTGCCCGGTGAGCGCGTTCGACTCGAAGCCGGCGAGGAATGCAACCGTGTTCGCGACATCGGCTAGCGACGTGAATTCGCCGTCGACCGTCTCCTTCAACATCACGTCCTTCACGACCTGCTGCTCGGAGATTCCCAGGGCTTTCGCCTGCTCGGGGATCTGCTTGTCGACCAGCGGGGTTCTGACGAAGCCCGGACACACGACATTGGCGCGCACGCCACGCGGTCCGCCTTCTTTCGCGACAACCCGAGCGAGACCGAGCAGCCCGTGCTTCGCGGCCACATAAGCCGACTTCAGTTGCGACGCCTCGTGCGAGTGTACCGAGCCCATGTAGATCACAGCGCCGCCTTTGTTCGACGCGTACATATGCCTGAGGGCGGCCCTGGTCGTGAGGAACGCACCGTCGAGGTGAATCGCCAGCATCTTCTTCCAGTCGGAAAATGCGTAGTCCTCGATCCGGTTGACGATCTGGATGCCCGCGTTCGACACGAGCACGTCGATGCCGCCCAGCCGGTTCACCGTTTCGGCCACACCCGCATCGACCGCTTCCTCGCTGGTTACGTCCATTGCAACGGCGATCGCTTTGCCGCCGTGAGCAACGATATATTCAGCGGCCTTTTGAGCGTTCGCGAGATTCAGATCCGCAATCACAACCGTCGCGCCGTCCGACGCGAGCTTACGCGCGCACGCTTCGCCGATACCGCTTGCTGCGCCCGTAATGAGCGCGACCTTATCATTCAATGCCATACGTCCTCCGAGCGCTTACTGGTTGACCGCGAGTTTCAACGACTCGGCAGGGGCCAGATAGTCATAAACCACTTCGCCGACGTCGAGCGTGAGATTTGCAATGACGTGACGTGCGCCGATCACCTTGCGAACCGGCAGATCGGCAACCGATGCGAGCGCGTGCGCATGCAACTCGAGCGCCGCGGGCCCCTCCCACGCGCCGATCACGTCGACGTCGCGCAGGAAAAAGCGCACCAGTTCGCAAATGCGTACGGAGCCATCGACGTGCGGAATGACCTTGAGCAGATAGTTGGGGGTGTCGGCGAGCTTGCGGCGCTCGGCCGCCCTCTCGAGTTCGCGATATTTGTAGCCCATCGTTCCGGTGGCGACGCGCTGCGTTCCATAGTCGAGCGTGCCGAGCAGCGTGTCCTTGCCATCGACGCAGAGCTTCGGTGAAGCCAGCTTCTTGGGAAATCCCCAGATTTCGCGTCCGCCTGCGATCGGGCCTTCGTCGTCCAGATACATCGCGTGCGTGAAGTTGGCTCGATTGCCGTCCTCATCCAGCACGGAAATCACCTGGCCGCTTTCCGTGTAGTCGCCGAACCCCGACGAATCAGGCATGCGGATGAATTCGTAATGGACGATTGCGCTGTCGACCGTTAGCGGTTCTGGAACGACGGCCTTAAGCGCATCCATGTCCGTTTCATACGAGATGATGAAGTACTCCCGATTGAGAAAGCGGAAGGGCGGACGCGGATACGCCGGATTGTGCACGGGCATCGCAAAAGCGTTGTTGCGGATATCTTCTTCTGTCACGGATCGTTCCTCGGTTGGTGAGGTGCTGCGTAACACGCATCGCGACAGCTTTCGCTGTCGCGGCCAATGGCGTGCGTGCACAAGGCAGCGAAGACGTGCTAGGTGTGTTTGGACGCTTCTTTTGCAGTGTTGCGTTTCACGGCTTGCATCAGACAGCGTGCCCCGTCACCGTGGAACCAAGCGTAAGCGTGGTCGTCTTGCCGCGGAAGTCCTGCGAAGGAACTCACGGTGTTGTCTCTGCGACAACAGTCAATGGCAGATGGACGGGTGCATGGTATGTCGCCCCCGGCGGTGACAGAGGTGGGCACCTTGCCCTGAGGCATACATCGATGTCATCGCTTCCCGGTTTACCGCAACTCGCGTTGGGCTTTTCGATCAATTATTGTCGTGGTCTCACGCGCGGCGGGCCCCTCGAGTTCCACATCCCTCCACAGCGTCCGGATCCAGTCGCGCAGCAACAGCGACTCCGCCCACCGGTCACTTATGTCGTTGCCGTCGCGGCCGACGATCGCGTAAGGTTTGGGCCCCAGTTCGCAGGTGAAGGCAAGCGTGTCGTGCTCCCCTGCCCGCCGACGCCACGATGTGAAGCCGTAGCGCCACCAGTCGAGAAAAAGGTCGACCCACATCCGGTGCGGTTCAAATGAAAGCTCGACCTGTACCTGTTCACGACTCCCGACGCGGCCGTGAAACGCCCACGACTGATCGAGTATCCGGTGCATGAGGCTGTGGTTTTCGTCGGACACCGGCCAGGCGAATTCGCGTCCGACCAGATAATGCGAAATGTCGCCGAGCAATCTCAGCTCGGGGCGTGTATCGAGCAGATCGAGCGTGAAGTAGAGATCCGTGGTCATGCGGTCGCGATGCGTCTCGATGTAGACCGGCACGTCCACCTGTTCGGCGAGCCGCTGCCAGCCGTCGATCAGCGCAACACATTCCGCGACGGTGCGAGGACGCACGTCAGGTTGCAGATCGATGTGATGAGCACCGAATTCGACTGCATTCTCGAGCACCGGCTGCAGATCGTCGACCGTGCGTGGAAAGCATTGGCCTTCTACGTCGAGTCCATGGTCTGCGCGCAATTGCGCCAGTCGCCGGACCGCCGTGCGGTCTGTGTAATGTGCGCTCAGGCCATCGAAGCCCGCGCCGGCGATCATCCGCACATTCTGTTCTAGCGAACGTTCGCGGCCGTCGGTGTGTCGCCGCTCCATCGCCCACAGCGACTGGAACACCAGCAGGCGCTGACTCATTGCGCCTCCGCGACCAGCAGCGAACGCAACTTCGTGTCGCGATCGGCAAGCAGCGCCGGATCGATGCACGCACGTTGCTCAATGAGCGACTGCGCAATGCGCACGTCGCGCGCAATCTCGCCTGCCCGTCCCACTCCGCTTGCACTGACCAGCGTGCCGCCGGCATCGAGCATGAAGAAAATTCGCGATGCCACGCCGGTTTCCCGCACCACCGTGGTCGTGCCGTATGCGGGAATCCCGGCGATCTGAATCGTCATGTCGTACTGATCGGACCAGAACCACGGTACAGCCGAATAAATGTCGAGATGCCCGAGCATGTTGCGTGCGGCAACGCGCGCCTGGTCCTCGGCGTTCTTCCAGCATTCGAGCCGGATCCGCTGACCTGTGTGTGGATGCGGGAAGGAACAGACGTCCCCGGCCGCGTAGATATGCCGGTCGCTGGTGCGCAACGTGCCGTCGACGGCGATGCCATTGTCGATGTCGAGGCCCGCCGCCTGCGCGAGCGCGATACGCGGGCTCGCTCCCACACCGACCACGACTGCATCGCACGGAACGATGCTGCCGTCAGCGAGTTGCACGCCTGTGACCCCTGCTTGACCGGTCAAGCAGGCAACCTGTATGCCGAAGCGAACCTCCACGCCTCTCTGTCGGTGACAGTCAATCAGACACGCCGCAACGGCCTCGGGCACAGCCCGCATCAACGCGCGCGGCGCCGCCTCGAGCACGGTCACTTCGCAACCGCGCGTCACGGCGGCCGCGGCGATTTCGAGACCAATGAAGCCGGCACCGATCACGGCAATCCGTCGGCCCTGCGTCAGTTCGCCGGCGATCGCGTGCGCGTCGGGCACCGCGCGCAGTGCATGCACGCCCGGCAGCGTTGAGCCAGGCACGTCGAACCGCCGCGGTTCAGCGCCAGTTGCAATCAATAGCCGGTGATAGCTGATCGCTTCGCCGCTGGCGAGAACTACCTTGCGCTGCGCACAATCTATGGCCGCTACCGGCACATCGACGCGCAGTTCGATGCGCTGCTCGCGATAGAAGGCCTCGTCGTAGATCGCACACTGGGCGGCCGCCTTCTGGCCGAGCAGCACGGACTTCGACAATGGCGGCCGTTCGTATGGCAAGCGTCCTTCGTCGCCAAGCAACGTGATCGCGCCGTCCCAGCCGTTTTCACGCAGCGCATGCGCGGCGCGCGCGCCGCACTGCCCGCCGCCGACGATCACCATCGGGTCGGATGAACTCATCTCACGCTCCACGGCGCCATTACCGATATTGGCCAGCCAGCGCCGACACCTGACTGATGTTCTGTTGCGTGATGAAGCCGGGTCCGGAACTGATATTGCGCGCCTCATAGACAGGCTTGAGGCCATAGTCCTGCAGACGCTTCATGAACTTTGAATTCTTCTCCAGTTCACCGCGCGCCTGCAGCACGTCCGTGTTGTGATTCTTGTGCATGATCGCCAGCATCGCGATGGGAATATAGCCCTGCAGATACGGTTGCTGGTCTGTGCAGAACCTGATCGTGCCATCCTTGATCGCCTTCGCGACATCGGAATCAATGTCGAAGGTCGCGAACCAGATCTTGCCGGCGAGCCCCATTTTGGTCACTGCACGAATAGTCGGATCGGCGGAAGTCGGGCCGAGCGTCAGCACGGCCTGGGTATTCGGATGCGTGCGCAAAAACGCACTCACCTTCGCCTCGATGCCGGTGGGGTCCGTGCCCGCGTCGAGCACCGAGGTCTTCATATCCGCGCCGACGGCATCCGCAAAGCCGCGGCAACGCTCGAACGACAATGGGTTCGTTGCGTAGTGGTTCACGCATAGAAAAGTCTTGATGCCGTCGGCCTTCGCGCGCAACCCCGCTTCCTTGCCGGCCAGGTATTCGGGCTGGCCGACATGCAGCAATGCCCCGAGGTCGGCGCTCTGCTTTTCCGTACCGGTATTGGCTGTGATGAACGGTATGTTCTTCGCCTTGAGCTTCGGAAACGCGCTCTTCAGCAGATCGTAGTCGGCGATCGTCGAAACGACACCGTCATAGTTGCGCGCGGCTGCCTGATTGACCAGTTGGACCATGTCCGCGATATCGCCATTCGGCGGGTTGCGGTAATCGGTCTGCACGTTGAAATCCTCGTCGGCCTGCTTGATGCCGTTCTTGACCGTATTCCACCAGGCATCCGAATCCGGCGCGTGCGAGATGAAATCAAAACGGGCCGCGGGCTCGGCAAAAGCGCCGGCGCACAGTCCGAGACCCAATACGACGGCAGCGAGGCGAAACGCCCGGCGGCTGGATAGTTTCATGGCTGTCTCCTTGTTTATGATTGATCTGCCGACGTTGTGCATCGGCCCATCTCGCGTTGCCCGAGTAACGTGAATCACATAATCAAGGGCGTTGCGTCAATCGTCGGCGAGACCGATGAAGACCTTGCCGTCCTCGATCCTGACAGGGTGCGTGACGAGGTTCACGCAAACGGGCGCGCCTTTCGCCGCGCCGGTGGGAATATGAAAGCGCCCCATGTGCATCGGACACTCGATCACCTCGCCAAACACGAGGCCTTCGGTGAGCCGTGCGGTCTCATGCGTGCAAAGACCCGCCGATGCGTAAAAACCGCTAGGCGTGTGATAGATCGCGTAGAGCTTGCCGCCGTGCTCGAACTCGACGACGTCTTCTTCGTCGACGTCATCGCATGCGCAGACTTGATGCCATTGAAGCATGTTCATGGTGTGCCTCTTCGCCTAGCGCGTCTGTGCTACGAACGGCTGATCGCCGACAGATTCCGGGTCGTGCGCCGCCGCATTTCCCGGCACGCGCGGCGTCACCATGTAATCGGCGTCGTGCCGCTGCATTCTGAACACGTGAACGATTTCTCCCCATGCGCTGAACAGGCCGTCGTACGTGGGCGGCAAATCCGCTTCGATCGCCTTGCGCAGTTGCGGCAGCGCATGAAACGGCACGTTCGGAAACATGTGATGCTCGACGTGATAGTTCATGTTCCAGTAGAGGAACTGCAGGAAACGGTTCAGCCTGAGGGTTCGCGTCGAGAAGCGGTGATCGAGTTCGTTCTCACGCAGCCCGGTGTGCTGCGTGAGCGCTAGAAATTCGTGCAGCCAGGCGCCATACGAACGCGGCAGGAGCAGAAAGACCACCGGCAGCCAGCTATGCACGACGATCGCCCACGCAATCACGACGGCATAGAGTGCGAGAATCACGCGCGAGTTGCGGCACATCGCGCGAAATTCGGTGGGCGGCACCACCGCCTTCGCCTTGTTCGACACGATGCCGAAGCTGTGCAGCACGATGTTGCCCAGATGATGAATGCCGTGCGAGATGCGCAGGAAATCGGTGGCGAGCTTCAGGTAGTTCGGCGGCCGCTTCACCGCCAGTTCGACGTCGGATGGCACCGTCGCCGTCAGATGGGTGTAAGTGTGATGTTGGGCGTGCGACCAGCGGCTGTACACCTGTTCACGCCACGTCATGAAACAGATCAGCCAATGGACCGACTCGTTCAACCATTCGCTCCGGAATGGCGTGCGATGGCGCAACTCGTGTTCGATCGCTTCGGCGAACGCGTAGATCGTTCCGTACAGCAGGAATGCCGGCACGCACCACAGCGTGCCGAGCGACAGCCATGCGAGCACGCCGCTTGCCACGACCAGAGAAATGAAACCGCTGAAATGCAATAGCGCATCGCGATCGTTGCGCCGCGTGACTGCCTTGAGCACCTTCCGGTCGAGGCGACATTTGTACCAGTCGTCCATGGTGATCGTTTTCGTGTTGTCTTGCGGTACGGACATGAGCTGCACTCCAGTGCTTTGATGTTTGACCGAGCGATGAACCAAACTAAGCATTGATCATCGCTGAGCCGATTAAAGACTCTTAATGAGCATCGGTCAAAGATTAAAATGACTCATTCTGAGGTATCGAGGGTATTCCAGAGGATGCGGCGGTGCATTCTCTACGCCCTAAACATGAAAAAGCCTCGATTGCCTCAATTTGAGGCAAAATAACGGACATGCGGGCACCTCGGCCCGCATGCAAGTCTGGGGATGCGTATGAAAGAGAAGCCGACGCTCAAACAACTGATGGAGATCACGCAGCTCAGCAGGGCGACGATTGATCGCGCACTGAACGATCGGCCCGGCGTGCATCCGCGCACGCGAAGCGCCGTTGAAGCGGCATTGAGGCAATTGGGCTCGAACTCGCCGACACGATCGTCGCCCCGCGCAAAGCACCGTACTTACGACTTCAGATTGCTGGCCCAGGCAGGTGACGCATTCACGGACGAACTCACACGAACCGCGGCTGAGCTCGAACCAGAATTTGCCGCAACCGGGGCGAATCTCGCAGTCGTACGGTGCGTCGGCGCCTCCGACGACGAGGTTGCCGCCAGAGTCCGCGAGGCGGCCGACGCCGCCGACGGCATCGGCATCATCTGCACGAACACCGCGACGACGACCGCCGCACTACGCGAATGCATGGCGGCAGGCAAGCCGGTTGTTGCGCTCATTACCGACGTCGATGCCGACGCACGTCATACGTATATTGGGGTGAATAACCGGGCAGCCGGACAGTCGGCTGCATTTCTCATTGGACGGCATCTGCAGGCGCATGCTTGCCCCGACGTGGCGGTGGTCGTTGCTACGTTCTCTTATACCTGTCACGAAGACCGCGAGATCGGGTTCCGCTCACTGCTAAGACAGCGCTTCCCCAATGTGAACCTCATCGAAGTCATCAAGGGCGCCGATTCCGGTGCCGCGACCTATGAAGCGACCATGCGTTTTCTGGACGAGCACGAGAAGCTCGATGGCGTTTACAACGTGGCGGGCGGAAACGAAGGTCTGGCTGCGGCGCTGCGCGAATCCAACCTGACGGGCCGAACGATCTACGTGACCCACGAAGTCAACCGGATAACGGAACCGCTCCTGCGTTCCGACGCAATCGACTATCTACTGACACAGGACCTTCGACTGCTGCTACGTACGGCTGTCGTGCATTTGAAGTCCGTGCGCGAGGGACGAGGCGTTCCCGCGCAAACGATCATCCCGATAGAGATGCATTCCCGTTATTCGCTGTATTAGGCTTGCATGGACGAAGCGCGAGTCTCAAGGTCTCGATCGCCCGTTTCGGGCCGGCACCCGCCGTCGCCTCTCATCAGGTAAACGGACGGTCACGTGAATCCGCTGAAAGGCCGAAGCTGGCCGAAGCCGGAAGTACGATATTCGAAAGCAGCGCCTCGAGGCTTGAAGTAGCGATCCTGCCGACAGACGCCCGTCTCGAACATGTCTTTGTCGTTCACAGACGTGTACGGTCGCACAGAAGGCCACCGTCGAAGAACGAACAGTCGCGGACCTGTTCGGGGTAGCCGCGTCACTACCCCGATGACGGACACCAGGCAGTCAATTCATCCGTACAACGTTCCAGGCAATCCGCTGTTTTCGCACAGCGGATTGCCTCGGCCGCCGAGCGCAGGCATCGCCCCATGGAGCGGCTTGACGAAGCTGACCGCTGTCCACCGGCGGCCGCCCGATGTTAGCGCCGCTGTCCGTTTTTGTATAGCTCCCAGAGCGGACAGTTCGCTTGCGATAGTGCCAAACGTAAGCTTCTCGCGTGGGATAGATGCGACATGAGTTTCGTCACTGCTGCGGGTCACGGTGATTACAGCGCGCACCATGCCACGCCCCAATCGCCGGCTGCGCGATGACGCGATCCGCCGTCACTGTCCAGCAAGGCACGCCCAACTGAGAGGACCGAGATGCAACAGCCATTTACGCATGACGATCTTTATGCTTTGCTGCAGCGCGCTGCCACGGATGCCACCGCGGTGCAGTCCAGTGGCGCACAGGCCGTGGTGGACAGGATGCGGCAATTCATGACCGCGCAACTGGCAGAGACGCTGCCACAGTACGACGTCTTTATCCATATCTCCGTCTCGCCCTACAGCTTCGACGTCGGCAGTTGGATGAACAAGGTGAAGACCGATTCCACGGGACAGATCGAAGCGTGCACGGTGACATGGGCGGGCGCTCCCGGCGTGCTTCCGGCGGGAGCGTCTAACCTCGGCATCGGCTGCGTGGTCACCTACTTTGCGAAGGCCACGTCGCAAGTGCAACCGGAGCCGGCTTCTGGCGGCGAGCGGGATGGTCTGTTTAGCCTGCCGCCGAATATCGCATTCGGCGTGACCTCGCTCGTCAATTCGGCTGCCGAACAGACGATAAACGTCTACATCGACGACAATCAGAACCCCGCAGCGACATTCCAGGGAAACGGCACGCAAGACAAAAATCTGCAGACGCAAGTTCTGAACTCCGGTAAGGGCAAAGTACGGGTCGTCGTATCAGCGAACGGCAAAACATCGAAAGTCGGCTCGAGGCAGGTCGACATATTCAAGAAAACCTACTTCGGCCTGGTCGGATCGGAAGACGGTACGGATAATGACTACAACGACAGCCTTGTTGTGTTGAACTGGCCTTTGGGCTGACCGGTCCGGCATTCCGGCAAGATGCGGTGGACTACGCCGCCGCATCTTGCCGCTCGAACCGTAGAATGCGGCCGGCGCGGCTGCCCGTTTTGAATCGTCGACCGCACAGGTCAACCACATGCTGTGCAGGCTGATGAAAGACGGGATGGTCCGAATCGACAGCCCTTCGATGGGTCTCCACATGATTTTTTTGCAGACATTACGCCGTCATGCAGCATAAAAAAAACGTCGCCAATGCGAGCGGCGACGGTGAAACCAGGCACTCACGAAGCTACGTGCCGCGCTGAAAGACTGGTTTCAAGGACCGCTCTCAACACTGCCACATTTCGAGTTGACGGAACGCTTCTGGTCGCCGCCAACCGATCGACGCTGGTTCAGATAATCACCACGCGCGTTCGAAGCGCCCCTCAGATGCGCGGGTGTCATCGCCACTACGCCTGTGGGAATCGCGCCGGCGGATCAATAAGCCTGTCACTCGCCTTGCCTCTCATCGCCTGTCCGTCGTCGATTGTTGCCCTTCGGACAACATGGTGTACGCATTCGCGATGCTACTGCCGTTCGCCCCGCTGACTACAATCGGTCACACGCTCGGTCGAACCGCGAGCCAAACCAAGCGCGCGAAATTCGTGCTCGTGAACCGCACCACGCAGTGCGGCTTACCCCCACCTAATCAACAGGACTATCGAAAATGAGCCAAACAACCCGCAATGTGCAGCCGGTTATCGCCAACCTTGGCAAAGAAGGTTCAGGCGAACTCGTGCCTTCACGCTACGCCGTGCGCGTGGGCGACGTCGACGTCGTGCTGATCAGCGATGGCGTTCTACCCCTGCCGACCTCCACCATGTCCACGAACGTGAGCGAAGCGGACCGCAACGAATGGTTCGATGGTCGTTTCCTGCAACGTGACATGTTCGATTGGGCGTTGAATATCGCGCTCGTGCGCAGCGGCGAACGCCTGATCCTGATCGACTCGGGCGTGGGCGACGGTTTCGAATACTTCACGCGCGCCGGTCAGTCGGTGATGCGCCTGGAATCGGCGGGCATCGACCTGGCTGCGATCACCGATATCGTGGTTACGCATATGCACATGGACCACGTCGGCGGGCTGAACGTCGATGGCGTCAAGGCCAAGCTGAGCCCGGACGTGCGCATTCACGTGTCGGCCAGGGAAGTAGCGTTCTGGAAAAATCCGGACTTCAGCAAGACGGTGATGCCGGAAACGGTTCCTCCCGCGCTCCGCAAGGCTGCTGAAACGTTCGTGAAACTCTACAGCGAAAACATCGTGCAGTTCGATCAGACCGTGGAAGTCGCCCAGGGCGTGTCGGCTCGCGTGACGGGCGGGCACACGCCGGGGCACTGCGTCGTGGACGTCGCATCGAACGGCGAAAAACTGACGTTCGTGGGCGACGCGATTTTCGAAGTCAACTTCGACCATCCCGAATGGCAAAATGGTTTCGAGCACGAGCCGGAAGTCGCGGCGGACGTGCGTATCGCGCTGCTCAACGAAGCCGCTGAAACCGGCGCCCTGCTGGCCGCGGCGCATGTCGCGTTCCCCTCCATCGGTCACATTGCAAAGAACGGTGAAGGCTTCCGTTTCGTGCCGGTGCTGTGGGACTATTGATTGATGCTCGGCTATCAGCCATCGTCGTATAGATCGCACTGACGATTGCCAGAAAACCGCCGGGAGGGCGCAAGACTCGCGGCGGTTTTTTGCAAACGATCACTTGCCCGCGCCACCGGCATTCGATGAGATCGGTACGTGCGAAGACCTCATCCTGACCGCCCGCCTGACACGCGAGTTCGGTGGACCGACTCTCCAGGTCATCGAGCTTCGCAGTGCGCGCGACTGTAGCAGTCGCACCATCGTTCCCGAATCCGCCTTCCCGGACGAATCGCCGAACGCTACCGTTGATACCGGTTGTGCGCATCTTTCATCTTTCATCCTTCAAAGGAGCACATCATGAGATTGAGGATCTGTTTGCCCGCGATGTTATGCGCGTCAATGGCGCTGGCGGTCATTCCGGCGATAGCCAGCGCCGAGCCGTTCACGATCAAAGTCGACGACCTGCGTAACGGGCGCTTTTCGAACGAGCAGGTGTACGGAGGCTTTGGCTGTCACGGTAACAACATTTCGCCGCGCATTTCATGGACTCACGTTCCGCGCGGCACGAAGAGCATTGTCGTGACGATTTTCGACCCGGATGCGCCGACCGGAGGGCTCGGCTGGACGCACTGGGAAATCGCGAATATTCCACCTTCTGAATCGTCGCTCGAAAGAGGAGCTTCCGGCAATCCAAAGCTCTTGCCGGCAGGCGCGGTTGAGACGTTGACGGACTTTGGCGAATCCAGATACGGTGGCCCCTGTCCTCCCCAGGGGGAGTCGCATCGATATGTGGTGACGGCGTCCGCGCTCGACGTGGCGCAAATCGACGTGGCTCCTGCCGCGAGCCCCGCAGTCGTCGCCTATCAGATGCATGGGAAAGTCATTGCTCAGGCGAAGTATGTCGCCAGATATCGTCGCCCATTGACCAACGATTGACGGGTGCCAGAACTGGGATATCGGCAACCGTTCCCGGCAGATCGGCTGCCGGTAGAACGATTCCCGTATTCGCGTTGTCACGTTAAACGTCACGAATCACGCCAACGACATTCCGCCATCGACTTGCAGATTGACACCGGTAACGAAGCTGCTTTCGTCGCTAACGAGAAAGAGCGCGGCATGGGCCAGCTCTTCCGCGCGGCCCAGCCGGCCCAGCGGAATCTTCTCCGCAACGGCGGTCTCGAATGCCGGGCGATCGGCAACGGCGATACCCAGCTTCGAAAGAATGGGTGTGTCCACGGGGCCTGGGCTGATCACGTTGACCCTGATGCGGCGCTCTTTGAATTCGAGCGCCCAACTGCGGGCGAAAGCTTCGATTGCCGCTTTACTGCCCGCATACGCCGCGTGGCCTTCGAATACTTTCGAACTCGCGATCGAACTCGTCAACAGAATGGCGCCTCCATCGCGAAGTTGAGGCGCGACTTTCTGAACGCCGAAGAAAACCGAGCGCGTGTTGGTAGCGAATTGTGCATCGTACGCTTCGAGACTCACCTGATCCGAGCGGGCGATCGTGTTTACGCCAGCGTTGGCGACATAAATGTCCAGGCCGCCGAACCGTTCTTCAACCAATGACGCGACGCGGTCATGCGTTGCGGGATCGGCGAGGTCGCCGGTCAGGCCCGTTGCCCGATCCCCAAGTTCGGACACTGCGGCATTCACCGCGGCCAGACGCCGTCCGACGATCAGCACATGTGCACCCTCGGCCACAAACACCCTTGCCATCGCAAAGCCAATGCCGCTATTGCCGCCGGTGATGACGGCGACTTTATTTGTGAGTCTGTTCATTTGAATCTCCGTTGTTCCACGCGAACGTCGCGTTGAACGCTAATTTAGCTATAGGTGAGACGACAGCCCAGTTCTCCAGCGGAGCTATCAGTTTTGCCGAAGGGTCACTAATGTCGGTTGAGAACCTGAACGGCTTATCTGCCTTTGTTCGAGCGGTCGAGGCCGGTTCGTTCACCGGAGCGGCGCGCTTGCTCGGCACGACGCCGTCCGCTGTGTCGAGAAGCGTTGGAAGATTGGAGAGGCGTCTCGGCATCAGGCTTTTCCGGCGCTCGACAAGGGCGACCGTCCTGACAATAGAGGGGCGCACCTACTACGAGCGCATCGCGCCGCTCATACGTGGCATCGAGGAGGCAGGCAACGCGTTGACTACGCCGCTGGCCGCGGTCGGCAAACTGCGTATCAGTGTGCCCGGCGCGTTAGCGCGCATTCTGCTCGACCCGCTCACCCGGCACTTGATGGCGCATCATCCAGGCCTGCTGTTCGATGTGAACGTGAGCGACCATCATGTCGACGTCATCCGCGAGGGTTTCGATCTGGTCATCAGAGCGGGAGAGGTCATCGACAGCGCTTTGCATGCGCGGAAATTGGGCCATTTGCCGCTGGCGCTCGTGGCCTCCCCCGACTACCTGAACCGCCACGGCGTGCCGGAATCGATATCCGATCTCGGTACGCATCGCCATGTTCGTTACAGACTTGCCGGACGCGTGGTGCCCGTCACGTTTGCTGACGGTGTCAGCGTGCAGCCGGAAGGAGCATTCGATACCGACAGCGGTGAGGCCATGAGACTGGCGACATTGAATGGACTCGGTATCGCACAGGTTCTGAAAGCAATGGTTCAGGAAGATGTCGACGCAGGACGTTTGTGTCGCGTCTTGCCGGAGTTGGCGCTGAGACCCGTTCCTCTTCATGTCCTGCACGGATTCGGAAGGAACATGCCACCGCGCACGAAGATATTTATCGATTTTGCGGAGAAGCAATTCGCGCAGTTAATGAAATGATCTTTCTCGCTACACGCCCGCGTTTGTAGCTCAAAGCGTCACTGGGGACACGGCGCAGCCGAATTTCAGATGAAAATCCCTTGCAGGCCGTTCAGTTGGACGACGCTCCGCTTATCGAGCGTAGTTTGTTTGAGTTGTTCCCGTGCATAGATCCTTTCGGAAACCGGGAGCCGATAGCGAGGCAAGTCGTCGTCTCCAAGCTGGACCTGCAGCATGTGCTTTGCAACCAACCCTTCAATTACGGCGATCGCATTCGAAAGATCGCCCGTTCCGTTTGCCACCGCCGCAAGGACGGCCTCGAGCGTTGCGGGCTGTTCAAACGACGACAGGCGACGGAAAGCGGACCTCTCCTGCTCCGACAGCAGCGCGTAACTCCATCCAATGGATGCCTCGAGACTCCGATGCCTCGCAGGGGCGTTGCGGCATCCCTGCCATTGAAGGCGTGAGCGGGTTCCGAGCAGCGCCATGGTGCCGGCCAGTCCAAATGTCGCGACGCGCGCCGCGGCAAACTCGATCGCAAGCGCGACGCCTTCCAGTTCGCGGCAAATCTTCGCAATGGCTGCATAGCTCTTGCTTGTCTGCGGAAACCTGGCGCCCGCTTCCAGTGCGCGTTGAATGAATACCTGCACGGCTGGATAAGTATGCGCGTGTTCAATCGAAATCGCCTCCGGTCCTGGAGGGACGTCGAGCGCAGACAGGCGGCAGACGTATTCGTATCTGACACGTAGCGCCTCGCGGCTTGTCAGAACGAAATAGGTCGCGGATGAGACCGCGAGGATCTGCGTTGTAAGCGACGTCACCTCGTCGATGACATGCTCGCAGTTATCCAGGATGATCAGCGCGCGCCTGGCCGAAAGATAATTCGTGATGCACGTGACGGGCATGTCGTGAAAATCGCCCAACCCGAGCAGACGAGCCAGCGTAAGCGCTACCGTGTCGCCATCAGCAACTTCGCCGAGGTCGGCGAGGTGAATCTCCGAAGGAAACACGCCGGACAGTCTCTTCGCGAGAGCAATGGCCACTGTTGTCTTGCCGATGCCTCCGGGTCCTACGATAGACATAAGCCGATGTCTGCCCAAGTCGGACGCAAGAGTCCGCAAGACCTCGTCGCGACCTTGCGGGCAGGCCGCTCCCGTTGCGAAGCAGCCAGAATGTGCTAAAGCAGACGGTTTAGCACATTGGAAACTGGATTCGACAACCACGCGTTCACGGGTAAGCTGTCCAACGAAACAGTAGCCGATACCCGGGACGTTTTTCACGTAGCGCACACCGCCCTCTCCGTCACCTAGTGCTTTGCGCAGTCCCGCAATGTTGACGCGCAGGTTGCTTTCGTCCACGACGATATTCCTCCACGCGCGCGACATCAACATGCGCCGGTCCACGACCTGTCCGGCGTGCTGGATAAGCGCGATAAGAATATCCAGTGCGCGGCTGCCTAGTGGCACGAATGAACCTGATCGTTCGAGGCGTCTCTCTTCAGGAAAAAGTGTGAACGGACCAAACGATACCGCTTCGCGGCACGCGTGCCGGTCGGTATTTGCCATCACGCCGGAGCGCAAGACATTTTCCTCAGCATTCATCTTCACAGCAGACTCCGAATTCCCGGATTCAGGTGCGTATTGGAATAGACCGATTGCCTCGATCTCTCCACGGCGAAACATTACGTCACGAGCAATCGTAGTTGCGTCACCCCGAACATGGAAGACTCCAACGGGATATCACGGTGTTGCTGCCAGGACAACATCAAGACCATCGAGTCATTGGCGTACAAACCGGTTCACCCCACCTCTTCTGCAGGAGCGGTCGATTGGGCATAGAGTGCCAGCGAGACCTGGTCTCGAACCAGGTCCGCACCGCCGGGTGTGGTCTGTTGATGAGGCGAGAAGAGTTGATGCGGAAAAAAGCGATAAACAACCTCCAACTGTGAGACATTTCCATGACAAAGATATCGGTTCCCATTGTCTGCCTAGAATGCAACCCGGACGGAGGTTCCGTAGGGAATTCCGTTCTTTCTTCTGTTTTGCTGGATCTTCGACCCGACGGCGACGGAAGGTATATGTCGGAATGCTCGCGCGGCCATCAGCGAATCGTGGCGTTGCGCCAGCAGAAGTTCGAGATTCTTTTCGAACTTGCCGCTTGCGCGATACGGGACGGACACTATCGACACTCGGTCTCGTCCTGCACCGCCAGTCTCGAAGACTTTCACGAATTTTTTCTGCGCGCGATGGCGTACCAGAACGGAATAAAGAAAGAGCGTTTCGATGCCGCCTGGAAGCTGTTGGGGATCAATCCACGAAATCGCCACGAAGCCTACTTACTGAACTACCGGAACTTCTGCGCCCGACCTCCCGTTCTCCTCACCCCCGATCAGAACGACTGGAAAGACTCGGTGATGCAAAAAGGAAAAATACCGAGGCGCGAAGAATGTGTGACCTTTGGCCAAGCCGTATTGCACGTATTGCAGACGGCGGTCGAAGACGCGAGGAATGCCTTTCCCGATGGAGTAAAGCAGGCAATGGAGGAACAGGTGACTGCGGCTCAACAATACGCTTGCACATCAGAAGGGCCATGGAGCATTCGCACAATCGTGAATCTTGCCTTCGAAGGTGACAAACATTCCTGGCCGACGCTCGAAGATGCGCTCGCCAGGATTGTTTGACGACGTTTAAGCCCGTCGATTGTTGTCGCCGGGACAACACAATGATCTCCTTTGAGTGCCTACTGCCATTCGCAGACGAAGTCTACGATTTGTCGTAAGGCGGGCGGCAGATGGGTCGGCCGCCGCGATCGTCAGCGATCGTCGCGCAGTGCAACAGGGCTCGGTTTGTCGTGGGTTCCGGCGCACATCGTCAACTGGGTAATTTGAAAACTTAAGGCAAGAATCATGTCGCAGAAGATCTTGATTGTGGGTGCCGGCTTTGCCGGAGTGTGGGGCGCACTCGGGGCGGCTCGCGTGCGCGACCGCGCCGGCGCAACGGCTAGCGACATCGACATTACGCTTATCTCACCGAAACCCGAGTTGCAGATCCGGCCACGGATGTACGAAAGCGAGCCGCATTTGATGTTCGCGCCGCTTTTGCCCCTGCTTGACGCCGTCGGTGTGAACTACGTCGAGGGGAGTGTCGACGAAATCGCTGTTCGCGACAAGACCGTGCGTGTGACGGCCGCGAGCGGCGAAACCCGCTCGCTCGGTTACGACCGGTTGCTCTTGACGAGCGGCAGCAAGCTGAGCCGGCCGCCGATTCCAGGGCTCGCCGAGTATGCGTTCTCGGTCGATTGCATGGAGGACGCATCGGCACTTGAAGAGCATCTCAGGAAGCTCGCGAAGCTTCCCGATTCAAGCGCCCGAAATACCGTTGCCGTGGTGGGATGTGGCTTTACCGGCATCGAGATCGCAACCGAATTGCCTAAACGGATGCGCGCGCTATTCGGCCCCGATGCGGCGATCAAAGTGGTCGTCGTAGGGTCGCAGGCTGAGATCGGTCCCGATCTCGGGCCTAATCCGCGGCCTTTCGTCGCCGAGGCATTCGATTCGCTCGGCATCGAAGCGGTATTGGGATCCGGTGTCGTATCGGTCGACGCGAGTGGAGTCCGAACTGCTTCAGGTGCGCATATCGAAGCGCACACGGTGGTATGGGCGGGCGGGATGCGAGCGAGTACGCTTGCAGCACAGGTTTCGTCGCGTCTGGACCCGCTTGGCCGTGTCGAAATCGCCCCCGATCTGCGTGTGGAAGAGGCGCCCGGCGTGTTTGTGGCAGGCGATGTGGCGCGAGTGCGCAGCGACGATGAAGGGCACTACGCGTTGATGTCTTGTCAGCACGCAATGGTGATGGGGAAATTCGGCGGCCACAACGTGGCCGCCGACCTGATCGGCGCATCGACGCTGGCGTATAGCCAGCCGTTTTATGCCACCTGTCTGGATCTCGGCGAATGGGGAGCGGTCTATTCGGAAGGCTGGGATCGCCAGATAAAGCTGACGCACGCGGAAGGAAAAGCGCGCAAGCAGATGATCAATACGCAGTGGATCTATCCACCGGCGCCGAATCGCGCCGATGCATTGGCGGCAGGCGACCCGCTGGCGTCATTTGGCTAGTGTGTCAGCCAGCCTCGGGCATCGCGGTTAGCCGTTCACAATGGCTCCGGCGGGAGCGGCATGAGTACCCGCCAGGCGCGTTCTTCCCCTCGGAGCCTCCGTGAGCGATTCCCTGGTGTTCGGTTATGCCGTCGTCCTGATCGACGTGGCGCTGTGGCGTTTCAAAGTGCCGAAGCAAGACGTTTCACGTCTCTTGCTCCGGCTCACGATTTTCGCCGTGTTCACGGGGAGCATTTTCACCGCGGGCCTCAGCCCCTTCAGACAGGCTACGCATTTTGAAGCGTCGCTGTTTCACGAAGCGGCGCAGGCACTGAAGATATTCTGGTGGCTGACAGGTGCCCGCCTGCTCACTCTTGCTCTCGACACACTTCTCCTGCCACAGACGTGGCGCAAGCAAAGACTCTTTCAGGACGTGTTCGGTGCTGTAGTGTTTCTTGCCGCGGCGGTAGCCGCGACCGGGTTTGTTCTGGAAATACCCGTTCGCGGCCTGATCGCGACGTCGGGGACATTGGCCGTTATTCTCGGTTTAGCTATTCAAAGCACTTTGCACGATGTCTTTGCAGGGATCGTGCTGAATTCCACAGAGCCGTACCGCGTGGGTGACTGGATCTCGATTGATGGCGCGGAAGGCAAGGTGATCGAGATGAATTGGAGAGCAACGCATCTGCTCAATTCGCACGGCAATGTGACTATCATTCCCAATGCTGCGGCGGCAAAGGCAAATATCACCAATACCAACCGGCCGCACGCTTTGCATGGCGTGACTGTCTCTCTGGAAATCTCGCCGGACGAGCGGCCCGCAACGGTGATTGCCGCGCTTGAATGCGCGCTGGCTGGAGCTCGTTCGATCCTGACGGCGCCGGCTCCCTTCGTGCAGGCAAGAAAATCCACCCTGCATTCCATCCAGTACGAAGCGACGGCCTTCGTCGACGACACGGCAAAAAAAACGCCATTGACAAACGAGCTGTACGACCTCTGTTATCGACACCTTATCGCCGCGGGGGTCGATCTCCAACCACGAGGCGTGCCATCGGTCACGGCCATCGTGGCAAAAGCAGAGGAGCGCCTGCTTAGACGCATCGAACTATTCGCCGCCATCGGCGACGAGGAGTTGAAGTTGCTGTCCAGTTGCATGGTGCGGCATGAATACGACGCCGGGCAGGTGATTTTCACGCCGGAAGTGGTGCCCGACAGTCTCGCAATCGTCGGCTCGGGCGTGCTCAGTGTTTCAACGGAGCAACCTGCCGGGGCGGTCGAAGTGGTGCGTCTCGGGCCCGGCGATACGATGGGGGAGACCGGGCTACTCGCGGGTTTGCCGGTTCAGGTGAAGATCGTGACGCTCACGAGGAGCGTCATTTACAGATTGAACAAGGACGATGTAACACCTCTATTGAGGGATAGCCAGGAGGTGACTCATCGAATGTGCCGGCTACTTTCACAACGGCAAGACATGTTGCATAAAATGGCGATGAAAAACGCCGCGCCTGGAGCCGATGAGCACGCTAGCTTCCACTGGCTTCTGGACAAGATTCATCAGTTGCATGCGCTGAAGTTCTGATCTTGCGGTTACGGATTGGTTACTCCTCATATGCTCCCGTTCACCCTCTGCCTTTGCCAAACATAATTAGCTAGCGTAGATGTTAAGCGCCGTTAAATAACCGCGATCTTCTAATAGAGTGAACGTAGAGCAATCAACGGCGTTTTGCATCGCTTAACTAGGCCAATGACTGCTTCGTGGTTATTGTGATGACTCGACCGGTAAGCAAGCCAATTCCCCCATCTCCCGGTCGAATAATTCCTGGACCTGAGCCATGACTAAAAACCTGGGACATGTTTCCCCCGATGCAAAACGCCGAAACCTGCTGATTGGCGGGATCGCCGCAACGTTGACGACAACTGTGGCATCGGCTGCCAGCAAGCAGTCAGGACCCGGCACGACCGGGCAGATGTCGTCCGCAGGTCATACCGGTGACGTTATCCGTACCCGAGACGGAGTGAGCCTGTACTTCAAGGATTGGGGCGCGAAAGACGGTCCCGTCGTAACGCTGAGCCATGGTTGGCCGCTCAGCTCGGATAGCTGGGAAAACCAGGCTTTCTTTCTGGCATCCCACGGGTTTCGAGTCATTACACATGATCGCCGCGGGCACGGTCGCTCGAGCCAACCGTGGGACGGCAACGACATGGACCACTACGCGGACGATCTCGCGACAGTCATCCAGACGCTCGGTCTGCGCGATGTTGCCGTTATCGGGTTTTCGACCGGAGGGGGCGAAGTCGCGCGTTACGTGGGCCGGCACGGTACGTCCCGCGTATCGAAGATCGGGCTGATTTCAGCCGTGCCGCCGTTGATGGTAAAAACGCCAGGCAATCCATCTGGGGTACCTATTGAATCGTTCGATAGCGTTCGGGCTGCAATAATCGCCAATCGCTCCCAATTGTTCAAGGACATCCCCGCAGGCCCGTTCTACGGCTTTAACCGACCGGGCGCCAAGGTGTCGCAAGGTCTGATCGACGCATGGTGGCGCCAGGGAATGACCGGTGGTTTAAAGAACGTCTACGAATCGGTCAAAGCCTATTCCGAAACGGATTTCACGGCGGATCTGTTGAAGTTCGACAGACCGACACTGATCATTCACGGCGACGACGACCAGGTCGTTCCCGTGGATATTGGCGCCCGTTCGAGTAAGAAACTCGTCCCTCACGCGATCCTGAAGATTTATCCCGGCGCGCCGCATGGATTGACGGATACCCACAAGGATCAGCTTAATGAGGATCTTTTGTCTTTCCTGCGCAGCTAGCTTGCGAAGAGCGTGATCGTGACGCCCCCTATTCAGAGTGGCCCGCTCGACGCGGGCCTGATCGCGCTTCTCGATCTGCGCGCATCGCAAATCAACGGCTGTCTGTTGTGCGTTCAGTATGGCCTTCGCTTGGCGCTTCATGCTGCCGTGCCCACATCGAAGATTGAGCATATCGGAAGCTGGCGGTGCGCCGATGTTTTCTGTAGTGCGGAGAAGGCCGCGTTGGCCTGGATGGAACACCTTTCGGGTGTCAGTGAACAATCGGCGTCCGATGAAATCTGGGCGCGTATGCGGAAGTACTTCAACGAGACGCAAATTTCAGAGCTGTTCAAGTACTGGAGCAGCAGCGCATTGTGGTCGACCGACGAGGTCATCCGTTGTTGCACTGCCGGCAAGACGGTCAACCCGGCTGTCGATTGGCACGCCCAATAGGCCCCGCCCGCTCTGGGGCTCACAAGGCAACGTGTTTTCCCATGAACTCATCGCGCAAGATGGCGCGCTGGTCGTATTCCTGAGTGTGCCTGGCGCGTCGCTCGTTCTACCTGTGCCGCTATGCCCACGTGTTCATCGACTACATGGCTGAACGAACGCGCGCGCTCGACCTGCAATGCCTGACCACCATGACGTCGGCGCCGGCGCTCTGATTGGTGCTTTGGAAGCAACACGGTGCGTCGCCGCGCAAGCCTTCCCGACGGGCCGCCGCGCACCTACGATGCACCCATGCGTTGACGGCGCATCGAGGCCGGCCCGGCGCACTATCCGCGGAGAACAATCACGACGATCATTGCTATCGAAGGTGGCCATCGTACTCGACGACCGTGACCGCCACGGGCGGCGATGCAGGCCATGGTCCAGCATCAGGCGTAGTCCGATCGGACGACGGCCAATTCGATCTCGACCTGCGCTTGCCTGCACCGCTCGGCGGTCCGTGCGGCGGGACGAATCCCGAGCAGTTGTTTGCTGCCGCCTATGCCGCCCGCTTTCACAGTGCCTTGAGCCTGCTCGCCGCAAAGGCGGAGATAGCGTGCCAAAGCTGTAAGCCGGCATGCGCATTTCATGCGAACGATCGAGCCGTTAGCGACGGCAACTTGACCCGGTAATGTTCGTGTGAGCCCCGCAGCCATGAGACTTTAAACCCAGAGGCGCTGCACTTTGCATGCGATCGCCGCTGGAAGTCGCAGGAGAACCGGAGATGTGTGGACTCGACCCATGGTCGCAGATTATCGGACGGCTGAACGCGCATTGGCATGAGACTGCATCGGCGGTTTACCAGGCTTCGCGGCGCCGCGAGCGACCCAGCCGCACGGTGGTTGCGCATGCGGCGCTTAGGAACCCTACGATTCGAAGCATCGAATGGCAAACCGACACGACCGTGCTCGTTTCCTGGAGCGACGCTACGCGCGGCAGCTATCTTGATCAGACCTGGCGCGCCGGCTATGCCCGCGTCAGGGGTGTTTGCGCGCTCAGCGGCATGTCGGTCAAACGGGGCGACGTGGTGTTCCGGCCGTTCCACCGCGGCGCCGCAGCGCCGTCGAACGCGTTCGACATGATCCTTGCTTCTGTGCTGACAAGATATTCAGAGGGCCAGCTCGTGCCGGCCTGATGTGTGGCGAAGATCGTTTGCACTCCACCCGCGATACGGCGCCATCTGGCCGAACCGCCGATGGCACGCGGGCCGTCCTTGCAGGCATCCACTTCGCACATTGGCCAAGCACCGCTTGTAGAAAGATGGATTCGCGCGGCGATACCGTGACTCATCCGACTCCGGCGATGCTCGCGGCCGTGTCGGTCGCAGAAGTCTACCCATAGAGCTAACGCTTCTACGTTTCGAGCCGCCCCGCTTGGGCGTGTTCGAGTTCGAGCTGCTGACGCGAACCCACTCGAACTTGTCTACCGGTTTCTGGAGCGCATCTTGGTCGAGCCGGCAGGAAGCACGCAATCGCCGCTTCAAACAATGCCAACAGGATAATCAGCACTCGTCGTGCTCAATGCATTGGAGCTTGCGCATTCATTGCGTTTAATCGCCAATCGTTTTAACGGATAGCCTTCATTCGGCATAAAAACGCGTCGTATCGGTAAAAGTACTGATGCTGTAGTCAGACTACATTCTTAAATTGTTGAGTACGGAGAGTCGCTACAGTCCATCCGATGGTCCCGATTCCGTCCGGGCAGGCAAACGTTTGCGCAGCTACCCTGCGTCGCCAGCCTTCGTGTCCGGCGTGAACCTGCCGGACTCGCTCCGCTTCCGCATTCCAACAAAAGCAGAATCCCCGGAGAGACAGATATGCAGAAGAAACTATGGCTGGCGGCCGCTTTAGCGGCGGCCGTGTGCGCCGCTGCGCGTGCGGATGTACCCGACTTTCCACTCGATTTCCTACCCACTTCAATTGCGATGAACGCGTTCGGATCGGCGGCCGCGCATCGGCGCGCCGATACCCTCGTCAGCAGGATGACGCTCGACGAAAAGCTCCAGTTCATTCATTCGAAATACGCAATGTCGGCCGTGCCGGGAGGTGGCGCGGGCTACATTCAGGGCGTACCGCGTCTCGGCATTCCTGATCTGAACATGGTCGACTCCGCGACAGGCTCCGGCAGCACATCGCAGGCCAGCACGACCTTCCCGGCAACGATCGCGCTTGCGGCAAGCTGGGATCGCCGCCTGTCTTCCGATTTCGGCAAACAGGTGGCGATACAACTGCGCGCCCAGGGCTTCGGGATGGGACTCGGTGGCGGAACCAATCTCGCGCGCGAGCCGCGCGGCGGCCGGCTGTTCGAGTATCTCGGCGAAGATCCGCTGCTCGCCGGGGAGATGCTCGCCGAGCGCACCGGCGGCACGCAGCGCCAGAAGGTCATCGCCACGATCAAGCACTACGCCGGCAACGAGCAGGAACATAACCGGGGGGGCGGCAACAGCCAGATCGACGAGCGCACACTGCGCGAGCTGTATCTGTTGCCGTTTGAAATCGCCGCAAGGCGCGCACAGCCGGGCAGCGTGATGTGCAGCTACAACCGGCTCAATGGCGACTATGCGTGCGAGAACGCGCATCTGCTCAACGACGTGCTCAAGAACGAATGGCGCTTTGAAGGGCAGGTGCAATCGGATTGGGGGGCGACGCACAGCACGGCGAAAGCGATCAACGCCGGTCTCGACGAGGAAGAGGATGTCGGCTCGACCGTTTATCTGACGCCGGACGCGGTTCGGCAGGCGATTGCGAACGGCTCGGTTTCGACCGCGCGACTCGATGACATGGTGCGACGCAAGCTGTACGTGATGATCCGCACGGGCGTGATGGACGATCCTCCAAAGGGGGGCGCCGCCATCGACTTCGCTGGCGCGAATGCATTCGTGCAGGCGGTTGCTGAGCAGTCGATGGTGCTGCTCAAGAACGACAACAACCAGTTGCCGCTCTCCGCAGCCTCGCTCTCACGGATCGCGGTGATTGGGGGACACGCTGATGCAGCCGTGCTGACCGGCGGCGGGTCAGGCAATACACGTGATCCGGTCACCGGGGCATTCGCGGGTTGCGGCGGCTTGACGTTCGGCACATCGACCGGGTGCAGTTGGTGGACCAATCCGTGGCTGAAGTTGAACACGCCCATTGTTGCAGCGATTCGCGCGCTCGCGCCGTCGGCGCAGGTGAGCTTTGCCGGCAACAGCGATCAGCAGACGCCGTTTCGCGCGTACACGCAACAGGAGATCGATCAGGCGGCGGCGCTCGCAGGCCGCTCGGATGTCGCAATTGTCGTCGTCGCGCAGCCGGCGGGTGAAGATTTTGGCGATTTGCAAAGCCTGAGCCTTGCGAATCCGTCGAACCAGGATGCACTCGTCGACGCGGTCGCGCACGCCAATCCCCGCACGATCGTCGTCGTGGAAAGCGGTAACCCGGTGCTGATGCCGTGGAAGCATCGCGTGGCGGCAATCGTGGAGGCCTGGTATCCGGGTGAAGGCGGCGGCAATGCGATCGCGAACGTGCTGTTCGGCAAGGTCAATCCTTCCGGCAAGCTGCCCGTCACCTTCCCGGTGCGTGATCAGGATACGCCGACGTGGGGGCAAAGCGGCGCGTTCGAGCCGGATCCCGTCTACGCAGAGAAGCTGAACATGGGCTACCGCTGGTACGACGCGAAAAACATCACGCCGATGTTCGAGTTCGGATACGGGCTGTCGTACACGCATTTCTCGTATTCGGGGCTTTCGGTCAAACATCGCCCTGACGGCGCGATCGACGTGTCGTTTACGGTGCGCAACGATGGCCGTATGGCGGGCGCGGAAGTGCCGCAGGTGTATCTCGGCGTGCCCTACCGCGACGAGCCGCCGCGACGTCTGGTCGGCTGGGAGAAGATCGGCCTGAATCCCGGCGAGGCACGCCACGTTCGCATCACGGTCACGCCGCGGATGCAGAGCGTGTGGGACACGTCGCGCAATGGCTGGCGATATGTGCCTGGCGGGACGGTGTATGTCGGAGCGTCGTCGCGTGACATCCGGTTGCAAGGGAGCTGAACCTCGTACTCCCGTCACGCACCCGGGCGCGGGATGTTCTGCGCCCGGCGCATCGGGTTGAACCGCTTGCCGACAGGATATGGCGAGCGGCGAGCGCCGCGGGCCATCGACGATTTGGCTCACACTGCCAAACGACCGTTCATGGCCGGAGCGTGCCCCAGGTCGTTGTCACGACCTTGACGAGCGCACTCTGCTGACGGCGCTTGCGAGGTATTGCCGGGGGTTCTAGTTAACCCCGCCGTAAACGGGATCATCTCTTGCTGCGCAGTTCGTGCAAGGGAGATGATCATGCTCAGACTTTTCGGCATCCTGGCGATGGTGGCGGCCGTCTCGGGATGTGTTGCTGCCCCGCCGTACGGTTACAGCGATCCTGCGTATGGGCCTGGCTACTACCCGCCGGGCCCCAGCATAGGCGTGGGCGTGGGAGGCGGCAGCCTCGGCGGTGGGGTAGGCGTCGGCGTAGGTGTGGGGTTCTGAGCAACTGCGCGCGCGGCCGGCCCGGTTGCCCGGACCGCTTCCATTTTCCGCGCAACCGCGGACGGCCGCCGTAGCACGCCAATGGCGCATAGCCGACATATTGCGACGATGTGGCGCTTCCGGGAAAGTGTGGAAATGCCCGGGAAATTTGACTGGCGGAAGGCAGCCGGAGTCGAACCGACCTGAGAGCGGCTGACGCCCTCAACTGGGTTTGAAGCCCAGCCGCACCACCGGATACGAATGCCTTCCTACGGTGATTGAACTGCCATGACAATGCCTGGCTACTAGCAGCGACATCGACGCCGACTGGCATCGTCACAGCCGCGCAAATTATATTCGCTTCGAACCACTCCGTGCTCGCTCGCGCGCACCACCTGACCGTCTCACGGACAGGCGTTCAGCCAACCAGCCAACGGCTATCGGTGCGCATCAAATGCAGCCCACGGTGAAAGCGCGTATACCCAACGCGGTCGAAGAACTCCAGTAGTTGGATCGCACGTTTCCGGCCAAGACCGGTCACGTCGCGAAAAGGCCCGGCGGCAACCGTACCCGCGTTTTTCCGCGCTTCGTCCGCCGCGATCGAAGCCAGTTCACGAATCACGTCAGCGTGATAAAAGAGATCGCGCACGACCTGAAAAAGCTCGCCCCGCCGCGCAAGCTTGCGCATCAACTGACGCATGCGGTCCTCCGTGACCCCATGTGCGCTCGCCAGATCGCGCACCCACGGCGGATCGAAGCGCCCTGCTTTCACCGCCGGCAGCACCGCCGCCGCGAGCGCGCGATCGGCGTCGTCGAGCGTCACCGCGTGATCCGGCAGATGCAGCCACGGCCCCTGCTTCACGACCTCGCCGCGCGCCGCCGCGTCGTCCACCAGCGCGCGCCACAACGCGTCGCTCGCGAGCGGCGCAGCGATGCGCCGCAGACGCGACACGTCCGGGCCCAGTTCATCCGGCGAGCGCTCGTGGTACTGCGCGAGCGTGGCAATCAGCCGCGACGCCAACGCCCGCCACGCCGCATCGGCGACCAGCAAGGCGTCATGGCCGGGCAATTCCACCGCGTGCGTATCCGGCGGCAATTCAAGCGCGGCCGCCGGCATGCCGGTCAGCCGTTCCAGCAACGAGCGCGACAATCCATGCGGCGCCCTCGCGAGCAGCGCATCCAGCGTACCCGTGTCGAGCATGCCTTGAATCGCGTCCAGCCATGCCAGCCGCTCCGCCGAGCGACGCTTGCGGGAAGGCGCAAACGGATCGAGCACGTGTCCGCCGCCGACCGTGCGATTCGCCTGCGCGTTACGCACGACAAAACGGTCGCCGGGAAGCGCGCACACCGGCCGCTCGAACACCAGTTGCACGCGCGCGCGCTGACCGGCTGCTAGCGTGTCGCCGTCGAGCAGCGCGACATGCGCAACCTGATGCTGGGTGCCGAGATGCACGTGCAGCGGCGCCCAATGTTCCAGCGTGAGCGGTGCATCGGCGAGCAGCGTCAGCATGACGTCGAGACGTTCCGACGCTTGCGACAAGCGCGGATCGACGACCCAGTCGCCGCGATCGATCGCGCTTTTCTCGATGCCCGCGAGATTCAGCGCGCAGCGCTCCCCTGCGCGTCCGCGCGTAGCGGGCCGGTTCTGCGCATGAATGCCGCGCACGCGCACAGGTTGGTTCTTCGGCGCGAGCAGCATCGTATCGCCGACATCCACCCTGCCGGACACCACCGTTCCCGTCACGATCGTGCCTTGCCCCGCCAGCGTGAAAACCCGGTCGACCGCAAGACGGAACAGGCCGTCGTCGCGCTTCATACGCCACGCTGCCGCCGCTGCATGCAGATGCGCTTTCAATGCGGCCACGCCGGGATCGTCGGCACAGGTCGCGCAGGTATCGAACACGGGTGCGTCCTGCAATACGCCGCCGCTCAGAAACGCCGCCACCTCGGCGCGCGCTTCCCGCAGACGTTGCGCATCCACACGGTCTATCTTCGTCAACGCGACGGCGCCCCGCTCGATGCCGAGCAGTTCCACAATCGCCAGATGCTCGCGCGTTTGCGGCATCACGCCGTCGTCGGCGGCGATCACGAGCAGCGCGAAATCGATGCCGCTCGCGCCCGCCGTCATGGTGTGGACCAGCTTTTCGTGTCCCGGCACGTCGATCATGCCGAGCACGTCGCCGTTCTCGAGCGGTACGTATGCGTAGCCCAACTCGATCGAAATGCCGCGCGCCTTTTCTTCCTTGAGACGATCGGTATCGACGCCCGACAGCGCTCTCACGAGACTTGTCTTGCCGTGATCGATGTGCCCCGCCGTGCCGACGATCATGCGTGCGTGCCCTTCAGTTGCTCGACCAACTGTGCTTCGTCGGCGGCTTCGAGACAACGCAGGTCGAGCCGCAACGCATCGTCCGCGATACGGCCGATCACCGGCCGCGCCATCTCGCGCAACAGCTTTTCGAGCGCGATCAACTGACGGCCGCCGCGCTTGCCGTCAGCCGTTCTGATCACGAGGCCGTAGCTCGGCAACACATCCACGGGCAACGCGCCGCTGCCGATCTGGCTGAACATCGGCTCCGTCGCCACGGCGTAGCGTTCGCCGATCGCGCGCTGCAAGAAAGGCTGCACGCGCTCGGCGGCCAAGCGGATTTCGTCGGCGGGACGCGTGAGCAAGCGCAGCGTGGTCAGCCGCTCGGCCAGTTTTTCCGGCGCGCGGTAAAGCTGCAACACGGGTTCGAGCGCGGCGAGCGTCAGCTTGCCGACGCGCAGCGCGCGCTTGAGCGGATGCTTCTTGATTCTGGCGATCAGATCGCGCCGGCCGACGATCAATCCGGCCTGCGGACCGCCAAGCAACTTGTCGCCGCTGAACGTGACGAGATCGGCGCCGGCTTCCACGGTCTCACGCACCGTCGCCTCGTGCGGCAGACCCCACTGGCTCAGATCGACCAGCGTGCCGCTGCCGAGATCGACGGCAACCGGCAGGCCATGCGAATGCGCGAGCGGCGCGATGGCGCCGACACCGACCTCCTTGGTGAATCCGTGGATCGCGTAGTTGCTCGTGTGCACTTTCATCAGCAGCGCGGTTTGCGGGCCGATGGCTTCGGCATAGTCTTTCAGATGCGTGCGATTCGTGGTGCCGACCTCGCGCAGCTTCGCGCCCGCGCGGCTCATGATGTCGGGAATGCGAAACGCGCCGCCGATTTCGACCAGTTCGCCGCGCGACACGATGACGTCTTTCCTCGCAGCCAGCGCGGACAGCGTGAGCAGCACCGCGGCGGCATTGTTATTGACCACCGTGGCTGCTTCCGCGCCGGTCAGTTCGCAGATCAGTTCGTCGATCAGATCGTCGCGGTCGCCGCGCTTGCCCGTGCCGAGATCGAATTCGAGGTTGGCGGGCTGCGTGAGCGCCTTTACAACGGCTTGCACCGCTTCGTCCGGCAACAACGCGCGGCCGAGATTCGTATGCAGCACCGTGCCGGTCAGATTGAAGACGCTGCGCAAGCGGGACTGGTTGCGCCGGCGCAGCGTGGCTTCCACCGATGCCTGAAGTTGCGCGGCGTCGAGCGCGCTCACGGACGCGCTGCCCGATTGCGCGCTCACGCGCCACTGATCGAGCGCCTCGCGCAGCGCGGTCAACACCTGGGTGCGGCCGAATTCGTTCAGGAGCGCGGCGAATTCCGCCGACGCCATGACCTTTTCCACCGACGGCACGCGCGCCATCAGCGCCCGCAATTCAGAGCCGCTTACATCGCTCACGAGGCAATCCCTTCCAGTCGTTTCAGTCGCTTTTAAGCGGATTCGCCGGAAGGCTCAGCCGAGGCGTCGGCCTGCTCCGGCCACAGCCACGGATGCGGCGACGCACGCCGGTATCCCTCCGCCCCCATCAGCAGGTCCAGCGTGAGGCTGGCGAGATCGTCCGCGAACGGATCGAAATCGTAGTCTTTCGACTGAATGCCGATCTTCCGATAAGTATGGCATTCGTCGCACGACTCCGCCTTTAACGCCGCGTTCCGCGATTCGGCTTCCCGCGTGGCGTCGTCGACGTCCGGCGAGCCGACCGCGTGATAGGCGATGCCCTTGGTCGAATCGCAGTTCGAGCATTTCGAGCGCACCATGTGCCACTCGGTCGCGCACAAGCCGCATTGCAGGTAGCGGTAATTGTCGTACACACCGCCCACGCGCACCGTGCTCGCCACCGGGTGAGAGCCGCATACGGGGCATAGCCCGAGCGTTTCGAGGTACGGCACCTCGCGCTTGTCGATATCGGCGGCGAGATCGGTCCACACCACTTGCAGCGCGGCCACGATGAACGGCGCGCTCGCCGGGTCCACCTCGCCGAAGCGCTGCGCGAAGATCGCGTCGGCCTGCGATTCGAGCGCGGCGGTGTCGAGCGTGCGCAACCGGCCGATGAGCGCTTCGAGCGGCGGCGTGAGCGGCCCCGCGGCTTCGACCTTGTCGAGCAACTGGCGCAAGACATCGCGCCACGCCGGATCGCGCGCGCCCGACAGCGCGGGAATCAGCGGCATGGAATGCTGTTGCGCGCTCGCGATCAGTTCGGGGCTGGGCGGCTTCGCCTTGAAGCCCGCCATCACCGCTTGCTGCGCGTCGGCCAGCACGGCCATCAGGCGCAAATAGCCGGCGATCGGATTGTCGAGCGCCGCCAACTGACGCAGCCGCGCGGCGCGCGGCGCGAACACCGCGAGCCGTTCAGGCGTGCGGATGCGAGGAATCGCCGAGTGATCGAGCGACTCGATATCGCCGGCTTCAAGAATGCGTTGAACCAAGGTATCGACCTCTGACAATTGCGCTGCCAATGCGCTAAAACTGAAGAGCCGCCGCGGTTCCATGAACAAGAGCGGCGGCTCGGGTGCGGTGCGCTAAAAGCCGTACCGCTTGTTTGCTTCTTATTTGCCTCTCACTTGCCGATGGTTTCCTTGAACCAGTTCGGATGATGCTTTCTCGCCCAGCCGTAAGTCACCGTGCCGCGCGTCATCGCGCCGATCGATCCCTTGACCCACAGCGCCGCATAGATATGCACGATGATGCCGACGATCAGCACGAACGCCGTTACCGCATGCACGACCGCCGCAAGCCGGATGATCTCGATCGGGAAATAGAACGAGAAATAACGCCGCCAGATCACGATGCCGCTGAGCAGCAACAGCACGAGGCAAATCACCATCGTGAAAAATAGCAGCTTTTGACCGGCGTTGTACTTTCCGATCGGCGGCAGTTTGTCCTCGCGATTGTTGAGCACGTCGTCGAACTGCCTCATCCACTGCATGTCGGCCTTGTCGAGATAATTGTGATGCCAGAAGCGCAACGCAAGAATCAGGAACGAGACGAACATCACGCAGCCGATGAACGGATGCAGAATCCGCGTCCACTGCCCGCCGCCTAAAAGCGCATAGAGCCACGCCATGGCGGGATGAAACATGGCGAGACCGGAGAGCGCCAGCAGGACGAACGTAATGGCGGTGATCCAGTGATTCGTGCGCTCGTTCGGCGTGTAGCGCACGATCAGGCCGTTGCCCTTCACGTCTCTCAGCGTGGTGTGTTCAGGGTGTTTCATCGGATGCCTCCCGCGAACGGCGTACTTCGTCGACTTCACGCTGGGCTTCGAGTTCTTCCGCCTCCGTCACCTCGTTGGGACCAACGCGTGTGTAATGGAAGAAACCCGCCACCGCCGCGAACGCGATACCGGCCAGCGCCAGCGGCTTCGAGAGGCCCTTCCACAGAGAAACCATCGCGCTGATCTTCGGATCCTGCGGCAAGCCGTGGTACAGATTGGCCTTGTCGGCGTGATGCAGCACGTACATCACATGCGTGCCGCCCACGCCGGCGGGATCGTACAAGCCGGCGTTCTGAAAACCGCGCTCCTTCAGATCCACGATCCGCTCCGCCGCCTGCTGCTTCATGTCCTCCTTGGTGCCGAACATGATCGCGCCGGTCGGGCAGGTCTTGACGCAAGCGGGTTCCTGACCGACGGCCACACGGTCCGAGCACAGCGTGCACTTGTACGCGCGGTTGTCCTTCTTCGAAATGCGCGGCACGTTGAACGGGCAACCGGTCACGCAATAGCCGCAGCCGATGCAGTTTTCCTCGTGAAAATCCACGATGCCGTTCGTGTACTGCACGATCGCGCCCGGCGCCGGGCAGGCCTTCAGGCAGCCGGGGTCCTCGCAGTGCATGCAGCCGTCCTTGCGGATCAGCCATTCGAGATCGCCTTCGGTGTTCTCGTACTCCGAGAAGCGCATGACGGTCCATGAATGCTCGGTCAGATCGCGCGGGTTGTCGTAGACGCCGGTGGTGTCGCCGACCTCGTCGCGCAAATCGTTCCATTCCATGCAGGCCGTCTGACACGCCTTGCAGCCGATGCACTTGGAGACGTCGATGAGCTTGGCGACCGTTCCCGTGGCCGGCTCGCGAATCTGCGGCTCCGGCAGCGTGGTGGCGGAGAGGCGTTTGATATCGAGTGATTGCAGTGCCATCTCAGCTCCTTATGCCTTTTCGACCTTGACGAGGAACGACTTGAATTCCGGTGTTTGCGAATTCCCGTCGCCCACGGAAGGCGTCAGCGTATTGATGAGATAACCCGGCTTCGTGAGCCCCTTGAAGCCCCAATGCAACGGCAACCCGACTGTCTGCACCTTTTTCCCCTCGATCATCAGCGGTTTGATCCGCTTGGTGACGAGCGCCACCGCAACGATATGACCACGATTGGACGACACCTTGACGCGATCGCCCGCGACCACGCCCACTTCCTTCGCCAGATCCTCGCCGATCTCCACGAACTGTTGCGGCTGCACGATCGCGTTCAGGCGCGCGTGCTTGGTCCAGTAGTGGAAGTGTTCGGTCAGACGATAGGTGGTCGCCGTATGCGGAAACTTGTCGTGCGTGCCGAACGCGGCGCGGTCGTCCGGGAACACGCGCGCCGCCGGATTGCTGACGACCGCCTTGTTGTTCGGATGCAGCGGGTTGTAGCCGATCGGCGTTTCAAACGGTTCGTAATGCTCGGGGAACGGTCCTTCCACCAGACCGTCGCGCGAGAAGAAGCGCGCGACGCCCTCCGGATTCATGATGAACGGATTCATGCCGTTTTCGGGCGGTTCGTCCGCCTTGAAGTCGGGAATGTCCGCGCCGCTCCACGTTTTCCCGTTCCACGCTATCAGCTTGCGCGTGGGATCGAACGGCTTGCCGCTGACGTCGCATGAAGCACGGTTGTACAGGATCCGCCGGTTCGCGGGCCACGCCCACGCCCAGTTCAGCGTATTGCCGATGCCGGTCGGGTCGGCGTTGTCGCGGCGGCCCATCTGGTTGCCGGCCTGGGTCCACGAGCCGCAGAAAATCCAGCAACCGCTCGCGGTGCTGCCGTCGTCGCGCAGTTGCGCGAAGCTGGCCAGTTGCTCGCCCTTCTTCGCGAGCACCTTGGTTTTGTCGGTGGGATCGGTGACGTCGGCGAGCGCCTTTCCGTTGAACTCCATCGCGAGTTCTTCAGGCGTGGGGCTTTCCGGGTCGGCGTACGGCCAGCTCATGTTGAGAATCGGATCGGGATACTTGCCGCCGTTCTCCTTGTAGGCCTTGCGGATGCGCAGCCACAGCCCCGACATGATCTCGAGATCGCTCTTCGCTTCACCGGGGCCGTTCGCGCCCTGCCAGTGCCACTGCAGGACCCGGCTCGAACTGACCAGCGAGCCGCGTTCTTCCGCGAAACAGGTGGTCGGCAGACGGAACACCTCGGTCTGGATCGCCGACGCATCGACGTCGTTGAATTCGCCGTGGTTTTTCCAGAACTCGGAGGTCTCGGTGGCGAGCGGGTCCATGATGACGAGCCACTTCAGCTTGGCGAGACTCGCGCCGATCTTCGCCTTGTTCGGCGCCGCGGCAAGCGGGTTGAAGCCCTGCGCGATGTAGCCGGTCATCTTGCCCTGATTCATCAGTTCGAAGACCTGCAGCATGTCGTACGGCTTGTCGAGCTTCGGCAGATAGTCGAAGCCGAAGTTGTTCCCGGCGTTCGCGTTATCGCCCCACCACGACTTCATGAAGCTGACGTGGAAAGCGCGGTAATTGCGCCAGTAGCTGAGCTGATTGGGCCGCAGCGGCTGGGTGGCGCGCTTCGTGATGTACGCCTCGTAGTCCTGTTCGGCCTCCATGGGCAGCGTCATGTAGCCGGGCAGCAGATTCGACATCAGGCCGAGGTCCGTCAAGCCCTGAATGTTCGAGTGGCCGCGCAACGCGTTCATGCCGCCGCCGGCAACGCCGATGTTGCCCAGCAGCAGTTGCACCATCGCGCCGGTGCGGATCATTTGCGAGCCGACCGAGTGATGGGTCCAGCCGAGCGCGTACAGGATCGTGCCGGCGCGCCCCGGCACCGCCGTCGACGCGAGCATCTCGCACACCTTGAGGAATTTCTCTTTCGGCGTGCCGCAAATCTTCTCGACCTGCTCGGGCGTGTAGCGCGAGTAGTGCTGCTTCATCAGCTGATAGACGCAGCGCGGGTCCTGCAGCGTCGGGTCCACTTTCGCGAAACCGTCGTCGCCGCGTTCGTAGTCCCACGTGCTCTTGTCGTAGCTGCGCTTGTCGGCGTTGTAACCGGAATACAGACCGTCGGTAAATGAAAAATCCTCACGGACGATGAACGGCATGTCCGTGTAATTCTTCACATATTCGTGCTGGATCTTGTCGTTGGTGAGCAAATAGTTGATCACCCCGCCGAGGAACACGATGTCCGAGCCGGTTCGAATCTGCGCGTAATAGTCCGCGACCGAGGCCGTGCGCGTGAAGCGCGGATCGACCACGATCAACCTTGCCTTGCGATGCGCCTTGGCTTCCGTGACCCATTTGAAGCCGCACGGGTGCGCCTCGGCCGCATTGCCGCCCATCACGAGAATCACATCCGCGTTCTTGATGTCGACCCAATGGTTCGTCATCGCTCCACGGCCAAACGTCGGGGCAAGACCTGCCACCGTCGGGCCATGTCAGACACGCGCCTGATTGTCGAACGCGAGCATGCCAAGACTGCGGACAGTCTTGTGCGTCAGATAACCCACTTCATTGCTGCCGGCCGAGGCCGCCAGCATGCCGGTGGTCAGCCAGCGGTTGACCTTCTTGCCGTCCGGCGTGGCCTCGACGAAATTGGCGTCGCGGTCTTCCTTCATCAGCTTGGCGATGCGGTCGAGCGCATCTTCCCAGGAAATCCGCGTCCATTCATTCGATCCGGCCGCGCGATGCTCGGGATGCTTCAGACGGCTCGGGCTATGAATGAAGTCGATCAGGCTCGCGCCCTTCGGGCACAACGTGCCGCGATTCACTGGATGATCGGGATCGCCTTCGATGTGGATGATGCTGGACTTGGCGTTCTTGGCGTTGTCGCCGAGTCCGTACATCAGGATGCCGCAGCCTACGGAGCAGTACGGGCAGGTATTGCGGGTTTCAGTGGTACGCGACAACTTGTACTGACGGACTTCCGCTAGCGCGGGAGCCGGGGAGAAGCCCATGAGGGCGAGACTCGATCCGGCAAGCGTGGTGGCGGAGACTTTCAGAAATTGTCGCCGGGACATATGCGGCATTTAATGGCCTCGGCTCTTGTGGGGTACTGATATTGATTATAGAGGTCAGTATCAAGTCCTGCAGCGAGACTGTACCTCCTCGCCCGCGCGGGCAAATATGAAACACCGCAGCCGGTGAGCGGGAAGCGGGCATCGTTCCTGCTGCATTTGTTCTGCGTGAATCCCGCTCACTCCCTGATCATTAGGCTGACTTATGACTCCCCGACTTCTTGCCCATTCGCGTCCATCCAGATTCATCGTCTCGCTCGCTTTCGGCAGCGGGGTACTGGTTGCGAGCCCATGCGGCTTCGCGCAGACCACCCAGGGCAGCGGCTCGGAGCAACAGGAAAATCGCGCCTCCGCGATGGGTTCGGCGCCCGATCCGGCGGCCTCCGCCGTGCATGAGTCGCACAAGCCGCAAACCAGGGACGGCGGCTCGGCCACTTCGCGTGGCAAAAGCGTTAGCAAAGGTCACACAGCCAAGGGAAACGGTGGCTTCGACAACGGGCTGTACGGCACGGGAGCCGGCAGCAACAAATAAGCGCCGGTCATAAGACGTGACCGGCCGTGGCCTTCGCTGGGCTCGACGCCTTGGCGCCCGGGTTGCGCCGGCCGGTCGCTGCGCCGCGCCCGAACAACCCGCATAATGCGGTCATTCGAAGCCTCAGATCCGCGCCACGATGACCGACACCCACGCCACCACGAGCCAAACCGCAAGCGAAACCCCAACCGCGTCGCCCCGCCTCACCAGCCTGTCGCATGGCGGCGGCTGCGGCTGCAAGATCGCGCCCGGCCTGCTCGCCGACCTGCTCAAACGCAGCGCGCCGCTGCCGTTCTTTCCCGACTTGCTGGTCGGCAACGATACCGCCGACGACGCCGCCGTCTACAAACTGAACGACGCGCAGGCGATCGTCGCCACCACCGACTTCTTCATGCCGATCGTCGACGACCCGTTCGACTTCGGCCGCATCGCCGCGACCAATGCGCTGTCCGACGTCTATGCGATGGGCGGCAAACCGATCATGGCGCTGGCGATCGTCGGCATGCCGATCAACGTGCTGCCGCACGACGTGATCGCGGCCGTGCTCAAAGGCGGCGAATCCGTCTGCGCCGAAGCCGGCATTCCGCTCGCGGGCGGCCATTCGATCGATTCCGTGGAGCCCATTTACGGCCTGGTCGCGATCGGCGTGGTCGATCCGAAGCGCGTGAAGCGCAATGCGGGCGCGCAGGCCGGCGACGTGCTGATTCTCGGCAAGCCGCTCGGCGTCGGCATTCTCTCGGCGGCGCTGAAGAAAAACCGCCTCGACGCCGCCGGCTACGCCGCGATGATCGGCGCGACCACCAAGCTCAACCGCCCCGGCGCGGAACTGGCCAGGCTGGACGGCGTGCACGCGCTGACCGACATCACCGGTTTCGGCCTGCTGGGCCACACGCTGGAATTGGCGCGCGGCTCGAATCTCACCGCCCGCGTGCGCTATGCGGACCTGCCGTGGCTGCCGGACGTGATCGGGCTGGCGGAGGCCGGCATTTTCACCGGCGCGTCCGGGCGCAACTGGGACGCTTACGGCAAGGACGTCGTGCTGCCGTCCTTTTTGCCGTCGACCGCGCGCACGCTGCTCACCGACCCGCAAACCTCGGGCGGTCTGCTGGTGTCGTGCGCGCCAGAGGCCGTCGACGAAGTGCTCGCCCTATTCCACGCCGACGGTTTCGGCGAGGCGCGCGTGATCGGCGAGATGGTGAGCGGCGAAAGACGCGTCGAAGTCGTCTGACGCTTCGGCGGAGCGAGGCACGAGCGAGGACGCAAGCGAGGGCGCAACAGAGACGACACCAGGCAGAGCCGAAAGCTCGAAAGCGGCGCTGGGAGCCTCGGCGGCCGGCGTTTGCGGCGCATGCGATAATTTCACCCTTCCCCGCCGGTCCGTTTTGTCCGTAACCCTTGAAAAATCTACTCGTCAGCCTCGATCAAGCCGCTGATTTCGACGAAATCATCGACGTACGCACGCCCCTCGAGTTTGCCGAGGACCACATTCCGGGCGCGCTGAACGCTCCCGTGCTCAGCAACGAGGAGCGGGTGCTGGTCGGCACGACGTACAAGCAGGTATCGCCGTTCGAGGGCACGCGCATCGGCGCGGCGCTGGTCGCGCGCAACATCGCGCACCATCTGGAAACGACTTTCGCCGACCGGCCGCGCAACTGGCGTCCGCTGATTTATTGCTGGCGCGGCGGCAAGCGTTCCGGCTCGGTTACGACGCTCTTCAATATGATCGGCTGGCAAGCGCGGCAGCTCGAAGGCGGCTACAAAAGCTATCGGCACGCAACGCTCGAAACGCTCGGTTCCTTGCCGAAGCAGTTCGACTACATCGCGCTGGTGGGCCCGACCGGCAGCGGCAAGACGCGCCTGCTCGCGGCCTTGAGCGAGGCGGGCGCGCAGACGCTCGACCTCGAGGCGCTGGCTTCGCACCGCGGCTCGCTGCTCGGCGCCTGGGCCGGCGTGCCGCAGCCGTCGCAAAAGCGTTTCGACACGCTGCTGGTTTGCGCGCTGCGCGCGCTCGATCCCGCGCGGCCGGTGTTCGTGGAAGCGGAAAGCCGACGCATCGGCTCGGTCTCGCTGCCGCTTTCGCTGCTCGAAACGTTCCATCGCGGCGCCTGCGTCGAGGTGCAGTCGAGCCGCGAGGATCGCGCGGCGTTCCTGCTGCACGACTATGCGCATCTGTTCGACGATCCGGCTTCGCTCAAGGGGCAACTGGAACGAATGATCGGTTTGCATAGCCGCGAACGTGTCACCGGCTGGCAACGGCTCGTCGACGAAAACCGGCGCGCGGAACTCGCAAACGAACTGATCGAGCGGCACTACGATCCGGCGTATGCGCGCAGCAGCCATCAGCATTTCGTCCAGTTGCCTCACGCATTGCAACTGCATTTCCGGCCCAACGACGCGGATGTCGTCGACCAGGCGAAAACCCTGCTGGCGCGGCTCGACAAGCGCGCGCTCGCTGTCATCTGACCAAAAAGAAACGTTTAAAAACCATCATGCAATCAACCCTCAGGCAACCCCGTGTCGCCCTTGGCTGGATCGTGTTTCTGCTGATCGCCGTCGTCGGACTCTTCTATGTGAAGTGGTTTCCCTACTACAACCGCGCCTTCGTCGCCGCGAGCCAGCATTCCATCGGCAAGTCGATCCTGATGGGCACCTCGGCGAGCGCGCCGGCGCCGTCATGGCAAGCGGCGATCGATTACGCGCTCGCCTACGGCAAGGCGATCTGGCAGGCCATGGTGCTCGGCCTGCTGCTCGGCTCGGCGGTGCAGGCGCTGATTCCGCCGCAGTGGGTCGCGCGCGCGCTCGGCCGGACCGATTTCAGCAGCGTGGTGAAGGGCGGCCTGATGTCGCTGCCCGGCATGATGTGCACCTGCTGCGCGGCGCCGGTCGTGGCCGGCTTGCGCGCCCGCCAGGCCGCGCCGGGCGCGGCGATCGCGTTCTGGCTCGGCAATACCGCGCTCAATCCGGCCACGCTGATCTTCATGGGCTTCGTGCTCGGCTGGCAATGGATGGGCCTGCGGCTCGCGTTGGGGATCGTGATGGTGTTCGGCCTCGGCTATCTGGTGAACCGGATGGTTACGCCCAAGGAAGCCGAAGCCTCGCGCGAGGCCATGGCGCAACTGGTCGCCGCCGACGTGCCGGGCACCGCGTTCGCACGCTGGGTAAAAATTCTCGGCACGATGACGCTGCGCCTGATTCCCGAATACATCGTGCTGGTGCTGGCGCTCGGCGCGGCGCGCGCATGGCTGTTTCCGCACATTGGGCCGGGCATCGACAACAGCCTGCTGTGGATCATCGCGTTGTCGATCGCGGGAACCTTGTTCGTCATTCCCACCGCGGGTGAAGTGCCGATCATTCAGGCGATGCTTGCCTTCGGCATGGCCGCCGGTCCGGCCGGCGCCCTGCTGATGACGCTGCCGCTGATCAGCGTGCCGTCGATGGCGATGCTCGGGCGTTCCTTCCCCCGGCGCGTGCTGACGATGGTGGCGCTGGCGGTGGTGGCGTGCGGCGTGGTGAGCGGGTTGCTGGCCGCGGCATTGGGGTTCTGAATTTTTGAGGTTTGAAGCATGAAACGTGTCGCGGCATTTTCCGTGGCGAGCTGGTCGGCCGCCGCCCTGCTCTACTTCGGACAGCACTCGGTATCGCTGATCGTGGTTAGCGGCGTCGTCGTGCTGGCCGGCTTCGATCTGCTTCGTCCTTGACGGCGGAGTAGGTCTGTAGCCGCGAGGCGATCAGATCGAACGGACCGGCGCGGACTCCAGCGTCATCCTGCGACGCGCGCCGATGAGCGCGGCGACACCGGTGCCGACGCCCAACGCAAGCAGACACGCTGTGGGCACCAGCATCGGCGCGACATGGCTCTGCGCCGCCTTGCCGACATAGGGCATCAGATTCTGTCCGGCGAATCCGCCCAGATTGCCGATCGCGTTGATCGCCGCCACGCTGGCCGCCGCTCTCGCGCCCGTGAAGAAGCGCGGCGGAAGCGACCAGAAGCACGGATACAGCAGCGGAATGCACGCCCCGCCCACACACAGCGCGGCAAACCGCAGCGACGCGGTCGGCAATACGAGGCTCGACGCGAAACACATCACGCCGATACCCGCTACCACACTCATCGCCTTGAGCACCACGCGCTCGCGCTTGAGCTTGCCCGGCAGCCACAGCAGAAGCAGCGTCGCCAGCGCCCACGGAATCATGTTCAGCACGCCGTTCACCGACGAGGACACACCGTAGCTTTTCACGAGCGTCGGCATCCAGTACGTGACGCCGTACAGCGAAGTCGACATCAGCATGTAGGTCAGCGCGAACATCAGCACCTTCGGGTCGAGCAGCGCGCCCCAGGGCCGTGTCGCCTTGGCTTCATCCGATGCTTCGCGCTTGAGCGCGGCGATCACCACGTCCTTCTCCTGCTGCGAGAGAAACGGCGCTTCCTTGACCGAATTCGGCAGGAATTTGAGCGCGACGAACGCAACCAGAATGGCCGGGATACCGGTGGCGATGAACACCCACTGCCATCCCGCGAATCCCCAGGTGCCGCCGAGCGTCAGCAGCAGGCCGCCGACCAGCGAGCCCAGCATATTGGCAAGCGAACTGCCCAGCGTGAAGAACCCGAGTACCCTGGTGCGATAGCTCTGCGGGAACCACTGCGTGAGGTAATAGATGACGCCGGGATAAAAACCCGCTTCAGCGACGCCCAACGCGAAACGGAACGAATAGAACACCGGCAGCGAGCGCGTGAACGCCATCAAAACCGTCACCACGCCCCATGTGAGCATGATGCGCGCGAGCCAGGTCCGCGCGCCGAAGCGATGAAGCGCCAACGTGCTCGGCACCTCGAAGAGCAGGTAGCCGATGAAGAACAACGATGCGCCAAGGCCGTAGGAGGCTTCCGTCATGCCGAGATCGTGCACCATCTCCAGCTTGGCGAAGCCGACGTTCTGCCGGTCGATAAACGCGATGAGAAACATGACGATCAGAAGCGGCATCAGCCGCCACGCCATTTTCTTCATTACCTGCTGCTCAAATCCTGTCTGCGTGGACATGTCCGCTCCGTTTCCGCGCCGGCCGTCCTCGATATTCGACGGGTGGCGCGGCGGCCGCTACGTCGATAGCAACGGCCGAATTGATGTAGTCATATATATGTTTGTACGAATCGGCGATGCGCGCCATGAGGTGATACCCGGATAGGAGCAGTTAGCGTCTATCCGGTTTGTCGATGCGGTATGCGGTAGGGTGAGCAGCAGAGGCGATGCCGGCGCTGAGGGGCGCAAGCGGACGGTTCAGCGAATTTCCACCTGGTATTGAAACGTGGTGGCAGCCCCACGCGTGCTGCGCCATTCGAACGGCGTGCCCGCGAAGTCCGACGCGACACGATGCACCAGAATGACGGGACTTCCGGGCGCTAAACCGAGGACCGAGGCGTCATCAGGCGTGGCTTGCTCGACTCTTAGAATTTCGGTGGCGGACGCCACGATTTGCCGGCAAAGACGCTCGTACAGCGGGTAAAGTAAATCTTCGAAATCATCGAGCGGCAGCGTGGCCAACGGCTCGAAACGCGCGCGCGGCAGCCAGATTTCCTCGGAGAGCACCGCCTGCCCTTCTATCAGACGCACGCGCGAAAGGTGAATCGCCTTCTCGGTGGCTTTCATCTTCAGGGCGGCGCGGATTTCCGCGCTGGGCTTCACGATTTCGCGCTTGAGCACGCGCGCGGTGGGGCGCACGGGTTGTCCGTCGCGCGACTTGAAACGAAAGAAGCGAAACAGCGAGGAATCGAAACGGGGCCGGCGGATGAACGTCCCTCTGCCCTGACTGCGTGTGAGCACACCGTCGGCCACCAACAGGTCGATCGCCTTGCGAACGGTGCCCGTGGAGACGTTGTAGAACTGTCCCAGTTCCGCCTCGGTGGCGATCGCTTGCGTCGGCGTCCATTCGCCTGCGGCAATGCGGCTAAGCAGGTCGTCACGCAATTGATGATAACGGGGCAATCGGTCGTCCAGCTTGAAAGAGGCCGTGTCCATGGCATTCATACAGTTGTTCAGAGGAGTAACTACTGTACCGCATCGAAGAGGGCCACCGTGAGCGAGGGTTTTTACCCACTGACTTTTAGCGGCATTGCCTCGATCATTCATTCATTCATATATATGACTGAATGAATTGCAAGGGAACGGAGACGGCTATGTTCACGTGGTACAAGCAAGGCTCGCAACTCGAACGCAACACCTTCTGGGGCTGCTTTGCTGGTTGGGGGCTCGACGCGCTCGACGTGCAGATGTTCACCCTCGCCATCCCTGCGATCATCGCGGCGTATGGCATCGACCATACGCAGGCGGGTGCGATCAGCGGCGTGACGCTCGTTTCGTCCGCGCTCGGCGGCTGGATTGCCGGGGCGTTATCGGACCGCTTCGGCCGTGTCCGAACGCTGCAAATGACGATCCTCTGGTTCGCCGGCTTCACGTTTCTTTGCGCGTTCGCGCAAAACTTCCCGCAACTGCTGGTGCTCAAAGCGCTTCAAGGCTTCGGATTCGGCGGCGAATGGGCGGCCGGCGCGGTGCTGATGGCGGAAACCATCCGTACCGAACACCGCGGCAAGGCGATGGGCGCCGTGCAAAGCGCGTGGGCGGTTGGATGGGGCGCGGCCGTGCTGGTGTATGCAGCGGCGTTCTCGTGGTTGCCATCGGACACCGCATGGCGCGTGATGTTCGCCGTCGGCCTGTTGCCGGCCGGCCTTGTGCTGTTCGTTCGACGCAATCTGAAGGAACCGGCCCGCATCGCGCCGGCCAGCGCCGCGCCCAAGGTCTCCGCGCTCGGGCAAATCACGCAGGTCTTCCAGCCGCGCGTGCTCCGCACGACCATTATCGGTGCGGTGCTGGGCACCGGCGCTCATGGCGGCTACTACGCGATCATGACGTGGCTACCCACCTTTCTTGCGAAAGAGCGGCACCTGTCGGTTCTACATACGGGCGGCTATCTGGCCGTGGTGATCGTGGCCTTCTGGTGCGGCTGCATGTTGAGCGCGTACCTGCTCGACCGCATCGGCCGCCGGCGCAACATTGCGTTGTTCGCGTTCTGTTGCGTCGTCACGGTTCTCGCCTACGTCATGCTGCCGCTGACCAACACGCAAATGCTCGTGCTGGGCTTCCCGCTCGGACTGTTCGCAGCCGGTATTCCGGCGAGCCTCGGGCCGCTTTTCAATGAACTGTATCCGGCGGATATGCGCGGTACGGGCGTCGGCTTCTGCTACAACTTTGGACGCATTGCGTCCGCGAGTTTCCCGGTTCTCGTGGGCTACATGAGTCATTCGATGTCGCTCGGCATCGCGATCGGCATCGACGCGGCCATTGCCTACGGACTCGCGATGATCGCCGTGTTGCTGCTGCCCGAAACGCGTGGCAAACGTCTGCGTGGCGTGGTGGCGTCCGAATCGGCGAACGACAGCGGCGACGCTGCGCGCTTGACGCTGAATCCGCCGCGGAGCTGAACCATGATTGCGCCGGCATCGCCCGTTCAGTCCCGCTCGCGTTGCGTCGATACCCATGCGCACGTCTTCGAGCAAGGCTTGCCGTTGGTGGATGGCAGGCGTTACTCGCCTGGCTACGATGCAACGCTCGACACGTATCTGCAATTGCTCGACGCACACGGCATCGGGCGCGCGGTTCTCGTGCAGCCGAGTTTTCTTGGCACGGACAATCGCTATCTGTTGCAGGCGCTGTCGCGCGACACGCACCGCTTGAGAGGTGTCGCGGTAATCGCGCCCGATGCTTCCGACGAATCGCTCGCCGAGATGCAAGGCCGAGGCGTAACCGGCATACGGCTGAACCTGATCGAACAGGCGCTGCCGAATCTGCGAGCGAAATCGTGGACGCTTCTGCTCGATCGGCTCTCGCAACTGAGTTGGCATGTCGAACTGCACCGCGCTGCGCGCGACCTTGCGCCCATGCTCGACCGGCTGCTGGAGGCCGGCGTACCAGTCGTCGTCGATCATTTTGGAAGACCCGACCCGGACCAAGGCATCGGAGACCCCGGCTTCGAGGCATTGCTGCGTTATGGCAAGAGCGGCCGCATTTGGGTCAAGCTATCGGCCGCGTACCGTTGCGCGGCTGGCGATTCAAGCTTTGTCCGCGAGGCGACGAAGCAATTGCTCGAACATTTCGGCGCTGGGCGTCTGATGTGGGGCAGCGACTGGCCTCATACGCAGCATGAACGGATGACGGACTACGGCCAGTCGCTGTCGATGCTAATGGAACTCGGCCTCGATGCAGCGGCAATCGACGCGATCCTGTGCACGACTCCGCAGTCGTTCTATGGTTTTGAAGACGAGTTACCCGACCGCGGGGCGTCGTCGGCAACGGCATCGGCAGTTACCTGAACTGAGGGCGTTGCGGGTGGATTCGAGAGGTGATGCGAGAACATGACGGTGGACGAAAGCGGAGCCGCTTTCGTCCACGCCACTTTTGCGTTGGTAGGCTCGATTGGATTCGAACCAACGACCCCCACCATGTCAAGGTGGTGCTCTAACCAACTGAGCTACGAGCCTTTAGAGGCGCGAATTATAAAGACTCCACCCGCGCAGCACAAGCCTCGGACGACACCTCGATTCATCAACACCTTTCCTTCAGTTCGCGGACGTCCACTCCGTCCGCGTATCCAGCGGATAAACCGGCCGCTTCACATGCTCGAATTTGAATAGCGCGTAGTCGGAGCTCGTTACGCCGCGGCTATCGCATTCCACCAGCCCCGCGGCGATCGGCACGAAAACCGGCCGGCAGTACATGCGCGATTTGAGCAGCAGGAACCGCGCGCGTCGTGGATCGATGCCCACGCTTTCGAACACGCCGAGGTCCCACGGTTCGTGCGTGTGCTCGGTCATCACGAGTTTCACCGCGCCTGTGTCGAGCACCGCGGCGCGTCCCATGAAGGCGCGCTGGCCGGTGTAGGTCGGGCCGCTGATCACGTACTCGCCGTCGGTCAGCGCGCGCACGACGCCGGTCACCGCGACGGGCGGCCGCGGCGTCACCGCATTGCTCGCAACCTTGTTGCCGATGGTCACCGTCACCGTGCTGCCGACGCCCGCCGCCATCAACGCCGCCACGGCTTGCGGGTCGCACAGCGGCCCGCTCACGATGCCGTCGAGCTTCTGCGTGAGCGCTTCCTCGAGCAGATCCATCGTGTCGCAGGTGCCGCCCGACATGCAGTTATCGCCGTGATCGAGCAGCAGCACCGGCTTGTCGGCGCCCTGCGCGAGCGCGGCCGCCTGCGCGACCGATTCAGCCAGCGGCGCGCTGCGATAGACGAAATCCTCGCGCTCGCCCCAGATCTGCCGCGCGATGCGCTCGGCCACCGCCTCGGCTTGCGCGCGCTCGCCATTGCCCACCACGACGACGCTGATGCACGGCGCCTCGATATCGGCGAGCGAAAAGCCGGACAGCACCGATACCGCGAGCATGCCGTCGGCCTCGGCCGCGCGCGCGGCATCCACGGCGCGTTTCATCGCGCCCTCGGCGGTCGCGCTGCGCAACGTGTGCGTGAGCAGCGGCGGCTGGCGCCACGCGATCACCGGCCTGGCCTTGCCATGCACGAGATCGAACAGCAGGCGCGCCGCGTGCGCGCCGGTCTCGTACATATCGACGTGCGGATAGGTTTTGAAACTGACGATCACGTCGGCGTTGTCGATCATCTTTTGCGTGACGTTGCCGTGCAGATCGAGCGCGACCGCGACCGGTGCATGCGGCAGCGCCGCGCGCACGCGTTCGAGCAGATCGCCCTCGCCGTCATCCGAATTCTCGGCGACCATTGCGCCGTGCAGATCGAGCATCACCGCATCGCATCCCGGTGCCGCCGCAACGATCGCCTCGCAGATCGCGTCATAGGCCGCGGCATCGACCGGTCCGCTCGGATTCGCGGATGCGGAAATCGGCGTGACGATCTCCGCATGCTCACGCTCGGCTGCGTCGATGAACGCGGCCATCGCCGTCTGCATGCCCTTGTTCTCGTTGAACGCGTCTTCGCCGCGGCTCGGACCGTTGCGGCCGAACGCGGCGAGCGGCGTGGGCACCGGCGAAAACGTGTTCGTCTCGTGGTTCATCCTTGCAATCAGGATCTTCATGATTCGACGCTCCCTGCCGGCCGCGCCGCGGCGTTCAGCATCGCCTGCAACAGCACGTTGCAACCGGCTTCCAGATGGTCCGCGCGCGCATCCTCGATTTCGTTGTGACTGATGCCGTCCTTGCACGGCACGAAGATCATCGCGGCGGGCGCGACTCGCGCGAGATAGACGGCATCGTGGCCCGCGCCGCTGATCACGTTCATCGATGAAAAACCGAGCGTGTCCGCGCCCCGCTTCACGGCTGCAACCAGTTCGGCGGCGAACGGTTGAGGCGGGAAGTACACCACTTGCTCGACATCCACGGCGATGCCGGCTTTCCCGGCCGCGTTCGAGCATGCGGCGCGCAACGCGGTATCCATCGCCGTGAGCGTCGCGTCGTCCGCCGCGCGCAGATCGACCGTGAGCGTCACGCGGCCCGGAATGACGTTGCGCGAATTCGGATGCACGTCGAGCCAGCCCACCGTGCCGCGTCCATGCGGCGCGTGGTCCAACGCGATGCGATTGACAGCGTGAATCAGATCGGCTGCCACGAGCAGCGCGTCGCGGCGCAGTTCCATCGGCGTGGGCCCCGCGTGCGCCTCCATGCCGTGCACCGTCACGTCGTACCAGCGTTGACCCAGCGCGCCTTGCACCACGCCGATCGTCTTGTCGTGCGCTTCCAGTACCGGCCCTTGTTCGATATGCGCTTCGAAATAGGCGCCGACGGCGTGCGGCTTGTCATGCTCGCCGGCATAACCGATCGCCGTGAGCGCGTCGCGCACCGAGACGCCATCGCGATCGCGTTGTTCCAACGCATGCTCAAGCGTGAACGCGCCCGAGAACACGCCGGAGCCCATCATCACAGGCACGAAGCGTGAGCCCTCCTCGTTGGTCCACACCGCGACCTCCAGCGGAGCGAGCGTCTGCACGTTGACCTCCGCCAGCGTGCGCAATACTTCGAGGCCCGCCAGCACGCCGTAATTGCCGTCGAACTTGCCGCCCGTGGGTTGCGTGTCGATGTGGCTGCCGGTCATCACCGGCGGCAAATCATCACGCAGACCCGCGCGACGCGCGAAGATATTGCCGATCGCGTCGACCCGCACGCTGCAGCCGATTTCCTTTGCCCAAGCGATGAAAAGATCGCGCGCTTTCCGGTCCAACTCGGTCAGGGCGAGCCGGCACACACCGCCTTTCTCGGTCGCGCCAATGCGCGCGAGTTGCATGAGACTGTCCCAAAGGCGCGCGCCGTCCACGCGCAGATCGGCGGGCGTCGCGATGGTCGTTGATTCGTGAGCTTGCATCGATGCTTCCTCGTGTTGAAGACAAAGCGCGCGTCAGATGACGCCGACGCCGAGATAGCGGTCCTTGATCGACTCGTCCGCGGCGAACGACGCGTTATCGCCCGAATAGACGATGACGCCCTGCTCGATGATGTAGTGACGATCCGCGAGTTGCGTGCAGACTTCGAGGTTCTGCTCGACCAGCAGAATCGCAACGCCCGCTGCGCGAATCAGCTTGAGCTGCGCGACGATCTCTTCGACGATCACCGGCGCGAGTCCCTCGACCGGTTCGTCGAGCATCAAGAGCCGCGGATGGTTCATCAACGCGCGGCCAATCGCGAGCATTTGCTGCTCGCCACCCGATAATTGCCCGCCACCGTTGGTGCGCCGTTCTTTCAGACGCGGAAAGATGCGGTAGATATCGTCGAGCTGCCACGGCGAATCCTTGCGCGCGCCAAGCCGCAAGTTTTCCTCGACGCTCAGCAGACGAAAGACGCCGCGATGCTCGGGCACGAAGCACACGCCGCGTGCGGCGATCTTGTGCGGCGGCATGCCGCCTATCTCGGCGCCGTTGAACGTCACGCTGCCGCGCCGTGGCGCGACGACGCCGGCAATCGCCTTGAGCGTGGTCGATTTGCCCGCGCCGTTGCGGCCCAATAGTGTGACCGTTTCGCCGTCGTCGACTTGCAGCGTGACGCCTTGCAGGATGTGACTCTTGCCATAGAAACCGTGAATCTGCTGCACGTCGAGAATCATGCGCGGCCTCCGGTGATCATGTTGCCGAGATAGGCGCTGCGCACCCGCTCGTCGCCGCGAATGTCGTCCGGCCGCCCTTCCACCAGCACGCGCCCTTGCTGCATGACGGTGATCGTGTCGGAGATGTCCATCACGATGCCCATGTTGTGTTCGATCAGCACGACGGTGTAATCGTCGCGCAGGCCGCGGATCAGTTGCTTCATGTCGTCGAGGTCGTCGATACCCATGCCGGAAGTCGGCTCATCGAGAAAGATCGCCTTGGGTCGCGCAGCAAGCGCCATGCCGACTTCGAGCCGCCGCTGCTGACCATGCGACAGCGCGCCTGCCGACACTTCGCTAAATCGCTGCAGCGCGAGGCGTTCGAGCACGCTGTCGACGGTGTCGGCTTGCGTGAGCGCGCCGCGCGGCGGGGTCCACGCGTTCAGTGCGCGAACCGCGTCGACACCTTGCGCGGCGAGCCGCAGGTTTTCACGCACGCTCAGATTGGCGAACAGGCTCGTCACCTGAAACGAGCGCGCGACGCCACGGCGTACGCGCTTATGGTCCGGCTCGTGTGTGACGTCGTGACCGTCGAATACGATCGTTCCCGCCGTAAGCGGCACGGTGCCGGTCAGCACATGAAACAACGTCGTCTTGCCCGCGCCGTTCGGGCCGATCACCGAATGCACGGTGCGCGGCATGATGCGCAGATTGACTTCGGAGAGCGCCGTGAATTTGCCGTAGCGCTTTACTACGCCGCTTGCGCGCAGAATGGGCTCGCTCATATCGGCTCCTTGCCTGCGTCGTTGTCCGTGTCGTTGTCTGTGTCGTTGTCTGCCTCGGCGGAAGGCTTGCGGCGCAGCGATTGCCCGATGCGTTCGCCCAGGCCCCACAGTCCGCGCTGCATGAACAGGCTGACGGCGATCAGCACGATGCCGAGCAGCAGCAGCCAGCGCGGCCACAGCGTCGAGAGCCAATCGGCGAACAGCACGTAAAACGCGGCGCCCAATACCGAGGCGAACAGATTGCCCGTGCCGCCGATCACCGTCATCACGAGGATCATCTCGCTCGTGTGGTAGTCGATGTTGGAGAGCGGCGCAATGCCGGTCATCAGCGCATGCAGCGCGCCGGCAAGACCCGTCACCGCGCCGGAGATCACGAACGCCATCAGCTTGAAGCGTTTGACGTCGTAGCCGACTGCAGCCGCGCGTGCCTCGTTGTCGCGAATCGCAAGCAACGTACGGCCGAATACCGAATGGGACACGCGCATCAGGAGCCAGAACACAACGAGGAACAGCACCGCGACGAAGCCGTAGTATTGCCACGGCGAGGTCAACGGCAGCAGCGCTTTGCCGAACAGGCCGAGCGCGGGACGCGGAATGTCGAGCAGGCCGTTGTCGCCGCCGGTCAGATCGGGCGTGGTGTAAGCGAGAAAATAGAATAGCTGGCCGAATGCCAGCGTCAACATCACGAAGTACGTGCCGCGCTGACGAATCGAAAACCAGCCGACCAGCGCAGCAGCCGCCGCGCCGATTACGATCGATGCGAGCAGCGCGACCGGCACGGGCAATGCGGTTTTAGTCAGGACCAAGCCAGCGCAATAGCTGCCGAGCCCGAAGAAAATGCCCTGCCCGAAGGACAACAGGCCCGTGTGGCCGAGCAGCAGATTGCAGCCGAGTGCAGCGAGAGCGAATACCAGCACCTCGGTGGCGAGTGAGCCTGAGCGCAACGTCAACGGCAATACGCTTACGACCAGCAATGCCAGCAGCAGAAAGCGATAGCGATGCAACGAGTGCTGTGCGCCCGATCGGGTCGCCGTTGAAGCAGCGCTCCGCACGATTGGCTTTGACGTGTCGATCATGACGCCCTCCCGAGCAAACCGTTCGGTCGCAGCAACAGAACGGCGGCCATCGCGACGTAGATCATCAACCGCGCGCCTTCGGGCCACAACGTGCTCATCACGCTTTGCACGATGCCGACCAGCAGTCCACCTACCAGCGCGCCGAGAAAATTGCCCATCCCGCCGACCACCACCACGACGAACGCGACGCTCAATGCCTCGATGCCCATGAAGGGATCGACGCCGCGAATCGGCGCGGCGAGTACGCCGGCCAATGCGGCCGTTGCCGCGCCGAGCGCGAAAACGAGGCTGAAAACACGCAATACGTTGATGCCGAGCAGCGACACCATCTCGGTCGATTCGCTGCCGGCGCGCACCGCGCTGCCGAGCCGCGTGCCCTCCAACACCCACCACAGAAGCGCGGCCAATACCGCTGTGAAGCCGATCACGAACAACCGATACTTCGGATACACGAAGCTGCCCCAGATCACCACGCCGTTGAGCAAGTCGGGAACCGGCACGTTATCGCCGAGCGGACCCCACACGAGAATCGCGCATTCCTGCACGACGAGTGCAAGACCCACCGTCGCGAGAATATGAAACTCGTGTTGTTGCGCGTAGACGTGCCGCAAAATCAGTTTCTCGACGACCCATGCAAGCGCGCCGACCACGATCGGCACGACCACGAGCGCGGCCCAGAAACTCATCGACCACTGCATCGCCTGATAGCAGAAGTAGGCACCGAGCAGATAGAACGCGCCGTGCGCGAAATTCACGAAGCGCAGCAGGCCGAACACGATCGACAAACCAACCGCGAGCAGGAAATACAGCATCCCTACTCCGATGCCGTTGACGATCTGCAGGAGATAAACGTTCATGGCGTCCGTTTAAAGGTGTGCCGAGGAGGCGCTATGCGAGCGCCGTGCCATGCCGCACGCGCTCGCCGCGCGGCGTTTGAGGCGTCAAGCCATCTTGCAGCCGGTCTTGTCGAGCGGCAGGAAGGATTGCCCCGAACTGACGATATCGGCGTAATCGTCGGCGTTTTTCATCTTGTTCTTCGCCTTGCCCTTCAGCAGATAGTAGTTCTTCAGCACCTGATGATCGCCCTTGCGGACTTCCTCCGGGCCCGTCAACCCGTCGTACTTCATGCCTTCGAGCGCCGCGACCACTTTCTTCGGATCGACGTTGCCCGCTTTGACGATGCCGTCGAGCAGGATCTTCGTGCAGATATAGGAACCCGCGAGGCTGTAGTTGGGATTGGTCTTGAATGCCGCTTTGGTCCGTTTGACGAGATCGCGATTGAGCGGCGAATCGATGTCGTGCCAATACTGCGCGCCGAAATAGACGCCTTCGCACAGATCCGCGCCGAGCGCTTCGAATTGCTCGAGGCCGGATGCCCACGCCAACAGGATCGTGCAATTGTTCTTCATGCCGAAGCTCACGGCCTGGCGCAGCGTATCCGACGATTGCGAACCGAAGTTCAGGATCAGCAGGACGTCGGGCTTGGCGGCCACTGCGTTCGTCAAATAGCCGCTGAACTCCTTCTCATTGAGCGAGTGGTAGCTGTTGCCCACATGCTCGATGCCCTTCTCCTTGAATATCGCCTTGGCGGCGGTCAACAAGCCCTCGCCGAAAACGTATTGCGGCGTGATGGTGTACCAGCGTTTTGCTTTCGGCAGCATCTGCGTCAACGGGCGCACTGTCTGCTCGATCGCACCGTAAGTCGGCACCGACCAACGGAACGTCGCGTCATTGCAGTCCTTGCCCGTGATTTCATCGGCGCCGGCCGTCGTGATGAAAACGCCGTCGGCCTTCTGGACTTCCTTGCCCATCGCCAATGCTTCGGAAGACAGAATGCCTCCCGCGAAGAAGCGCGCATTCTTCTGCTGCGCGATTTCCTGCACACGACGCACTGCCGTCGCCGGCTTGCCTTCCGTATCGAGCACGGTATACGCGAGCGGTTCGCCGAGGACCTTGCCGTATTGTTCGATCGCGAGCTTCATGCCGAGGTCGGCATATTTGCCGTTCGCGGCGAACGGCCCCGACATCGGCACCGGACAAGCGAACTGCAAGGTGCCGGCCTGCGCGAACGCGCTGCGCGCGACCAGCGAGCCCAACGTCCCCGGAACAGCCGACAACGCGGCCAGCTTCAACATATTTCGGCGATTCAAAATGACGCTCCTTAAGAAAGAGACACGCACTGACCGACTGCGAAACTGACCGCACCGCGCACACGAGTACGCCAGTTGCTGGTCGCCGCGAAGTTTTTTCACCTCGCCGGCTTTGTTCTATTTATCATGATAAATAGACTGGATTGGATCGTATGTACAATAAATTCGAGTGTCAATAAGGCAAAATTCCTGGCAGCATCGAGGGCGATCTCGCTAGCCGTGATAGAACGAGCGGACCGATGAAAGATCGTGCAGGGACAAACTAGGAGCATCGAATATGGCCATGGACCGCGCCAAGGCGGGCGCCGCGATTGAGATCAAACAGCAGAAGCGTGGCGATCTGGTCGCGGAGGAAATCAAGCGGCTCATCACGGAGAAGGACCTGAAACCGGGCGACCGGCTGCCGCGCGAGGTTGAACTGCAACAGCTTTTTTCGGTGAGCAAGAGCACGATCAGGGAAGCACTGAAGTCCCTGGAGGTGCAAGGTCTGATCAAGGTGACGACCGGCCCGAGCGGCGGCGGCATGGTGGTGGAAGTGCCGCTCGACCGCACGTTGCAGCTGTTGCAGAACTATCTGTTCTTCAAGGATGTGTCGATCGACGATATTTACACCGTGCGCAAATTGCTGGAACCGGAACTGGCGGCGGGAGCGGTGCCGCATCTGACGGAGCAGGACTTCGAGGCGCTCGAAGCGAACATTGCGTGCTGCGACCGGCCGGGTTCATCGCACGGGGGTCACGACATCGTTCGGCAACGACAGGAAGACGTCAATTTTCACGACATCCTCGCAGCGGCGAATCCGAATCCGTTCCTGCGTTTCAGTTGCGAGCTCATCAACGAAATGATCAGGCAACTGATCGAGTTTCGTAACGACACGCCGCAAGCCGAACACGAACGGTTCGGTCAGGCAAACGTGAAAATACATAAGGCGATTACGAAGGCGGCGCGCGAGCGTAACGTCGAGAAGGTACGTGAATTGATGGTGATCCACATGACCGAAGCGCCACGCTACGTGAAGCGGATGAAGGGAAAACTGCGCGGGCGTCTGATTCTGGATTCGGAGATCCGGCGACGCGTCAGGGCGCGCAGTGTCGCGCCATCGGATGAAGCGGAGCAAACGTGAGCGCCGCGCGTGTCACGGATCGTATGGATGGCTCGATGTCCGGACACGCGGGATGGGTGCGCGTGGCGCGCTTGCGATCCAACGCGGGGCAACGATGGGGCAGGCTGTTGGCGAGACGACCGACGGTATAAAGCGAATCGAAGGCGCGATCGCACGAGTTGCACAGGGTGCGCTGCAGGATCATGACGATTGGCGTGGAGCCGCCCCGACTGCGTTTGAGCCGGCCGGCTGCGGCGCATGCATAGCGAGGGCTCAACCTTTTGCGGCTCGCGCCGTTATTGCATCTGCATAGGCATAAACATTGGACCGTCATGGCACAACCGATTCCGTTTTCCCGGCACACTGGCGCTGCGCGTGCGCGGCATGCCAAAACCATGCTGCTGCCGATGGCCCGGCAGACCGCCGATGAGCTGGCGTTGCGGGTGCATCTGGCGCTCGACGCCTTGCGCCGGGGCACCGGCAGCATGACCGACGCCCAGACACTTACACAGATCATGCTGTTGACCGGCTTCCTGGCGGAGTCGGGCTTCGGCTCGGCGACCGGCGAGCAACTCGGTGCGGCGGAGCGCGCGGTGTCGGCGGTGTTCGATATCGGAAGGGAAACCGGCGAATGGGGATTGGATAGCGCAGGGTTCGCGCTTTTTGCCGCAATCGCAACGAATTACGACAAGCTGTTGCACAGCGCGCCTCTTTGGGCGGTCACCGATGCTAGCGAACGACTCGACCGGTTTACCGCAGGTATGTCGTATCAGACGCCGGTACGGAAGCGGGCCTGACGGATTGGATCGCGCAGGCGGCGAGGGAAAGCTTTCCGATTTCTCCGGGAGTTACCGGCTGTGAGGATGGACGTATTTCGCGCGGTAGCAAACCGTTCCTTGGTGGTGCGGTTGCTAGTCTCTGTTGGCTTGCTTTTGACCGCGCGTAAACGCACAAACCCCACCGGTGTGGGGTGGGGTCTGTGTTTCTGCATGGGAGCCTGACGATTACCTACTTTCACACGGGTAATCCGCACTATCATCGGCGTGGAGTCGTTTCACGGTCCTGTTCG
>Ga0207713_1000263_pt1 | contig 64928 bp, 48 predicted proteins | sample KBSS64metaG_FD_184404 | JGI IMG/M metagenome (GOLD analysis project Ga0207713, IMG submission 184404) | Switchgrass rhizosphere microbial communities from Kellogg Biological Station, Michigan, USA - KBS S6-4 metaG (SPAdes) (version 2) | ecosystem: Host-associated > Plants > Roots > Rhizosphere >...
CGGCGCGGGGCAGCATCGCAAGGGTGTGTTCTTAGGCAAGACAAGCGCCGCACTCTAGCAAATCGGCTTTGTCGGCGTCGAACGGCAGCGGGGGAGATGGAGCAGGGAAATCGCGACTTCTTTATACCGGCTTATGAAAAGTCAAAAGCCCAATCCGGGGATTGGGCTTTTTTTCCAGGCCGCCATGGGCTTAGCTCAAAGCGCTGTTGCGTTCGATTACACGGTCACCACCACCTTCGGCCAGGGTTTGACCTTGTGGGGTTTTGTCGTAACCGTCAGCAGCGAGGGTCTGGCCTTGTGGGGTGCGGTTGCCACCGTCAGATGCCAGGGTTTGACCTTGTGGAGTGCGATCCGAACCGTCTTGCACCAGACCTTTTTCTTCCAGACGATCACGGCCGCCTTCAGCTACGGTTTGACCTTGTGGGGTTTTGTCATAGCCATCTTGAACCAGACCTTTTTCTTCCAGGCGGTTACGACCGTTTTCAGCCAGGGTCTGGCCTTGTGGAGTGCGGTCCGAGCCATCAGCGGCAACAGTCTGGCTGAACACCGAGTGGCTGGTTTTGACTTGCGGAGTCGCTTGATCGGCAGCTGGCAGGGCGAAAGCGGTGCTGGCCAGCATCGAGAGGGTAAGACTGAACAGAAGTTGGCGTTTCATGATGGGTTGCTCCTTGGGAGGGCGATAAAGTGGGTACGAGGGCAATGCTACTCTCGATAAGTCGATATAAAAGTTCATAAACACAATGGTAATAATCAACAGAATTGATTGTTCGCTCGGGAGGCTCTAGCTCGGGCGTTTCAGGCGGGCGGTTTTGCACTGGAGTGGGTATTTTCCACCCACTTGCGCTCCGCAAATGTGCGGGCCCGGTAACGCCAACTCGACCGATCGGTCAGAATGGCGACCGTTTTTCCCCCTCGATGGGGCTTTGGATTAAACCTGCGGGCTGTTTGTCAGTCACAGATTTCATGAGGGCCATCGCGGCCCGTCGTTTCAGCTGCGTCGTGCCAATGGATGCAGTCGTCTTCAGGAGCTTTGTGCAATGACGCGCACGCGTAAAATCTTCGTCTGGACCTTCGCCACCCTCGTGCTGCTTCTGGCGGTGTTGGTTCTGATCATCGTGTTTTTCGACTGGAACCGGATCAAGCCGCCGCTCAACGCCAAAGTCTCGGAAGAATTGCACCGACCGTTCGCCATCAACGGCAACCTGTCGGTGGTCTGGCGGCGTGAGCTCGACGAGGGCGGCTGGCGCGCCTGGGTGCCGTGGCCGCATGTGGTGGCCGAAGACCTGACACTGGGCAATCCCGACTGGTCGAAGCAGCCGCAGATGGTCACCCTCAAACGGGTCGAGCTGCGCATTTCGCCACTGGCCTTGCTGGCGCAACGGGTCGCGATCCCGCGCATCGACCTGACCGAACCCAACGCGCAACTGCAGCGTCTGGCTGACGGCCGCGCCAACTGGACCTTCAAGTTCGATCCCAAGGATCCGAATGCCGAGCCCTCGAACTGGGTGGTCGACATCGGCGCCATTGGCTTCGACAAGGGCCACGTCACTCTGGATGACCAGACCCTCAAGACCAACCTCGATCTGCTGATCGATCCTCTGGGCAAGCCGATTCCGTTCAGCGATATCGTCGGTGACAAAGCCGCGAAAACCGCACAGGACAAGGGCGGCGCACCGCAGGATTACGCCTTCGGCCTGAAAGTCACCGGCCAGTACCACGGCCAGAAACTCGCCGGTCAGGGCAAGATCGGCGGTCTGCTGGCCCTGCAGGACGCGAGCAAACCGTTCCCGTTGCAGGCCCAGGCGAAGATTGGCGATACCAGCGTCGAACTCGCCGGCACATTGACCGATCCGCTGAATCTCGGTGCCCTCGATCTGCGCCTGAAACTGGCGGGTGCCAGCCTCGGCAACCTGTATCCGCTGACCGGCGTGACCCTGCCGGACACCCCGCCGTACGCCACCGACGGTCACTTGATCGCCAAGCTGCATGAGCCGGACGGCGCGCAGTTCCGCTACGAACAGTTCAACGGCAAGATCGGCAGCAGCGACATTCATGGCGATCTGGCCTATGTCGCCAGCCAGCCACGGCCCAAGCTGAGTGGCGCGCTGCTGTCCAATCAACTGTTGTTCGCCGACCTCGCACCGCTGATCGGTGCAGACTCCAATGCCAAGCAGAAGGCCCGTGGCGGCGAAAGCAAACAGCCGGCAGACAAAGTGCTGCCGGTGGAAGAGTTCAAGACCGAGCGCTGGCGCGACATGGACGCCGACGTCGAATTCACCGGCAAGCGCATCGTCCACAGCGAAGAACTGCCGTTCACCGACCTCTATACCCACCTGAAACTCAACGACGGCGAACTGAGCCTGGAGCCACTGCGCTTTGGCGTGGCCGGCGGCAATCTCGATGCGCAGATTCGGCTCAACGGACGTACCGAGCCGCTGGAAGGCCGGGCCAGACTGACCGCGCGCAAGTTCAAGCTCAAACAGCTGTTCCCGACCTTCGAACCGATGAAGACCAGTTTCGGCGAGCTCAACGGCGATGCCGACATCGCCGGTCGCGGCAACTCGGTGGCCAAGTTGCTGGGCGGCGCCAACGGCAACCTGAAGATGCTGATCAACGACGGCGCGATCAGTCGTGAGTTGATGGAGCTGGCAGGCCTCAACGTCGGCAACTACGTGGTCGGCAAGATCTTTGGCGACAAGGAAGTGAAGATCAATTGCGCGGCGGCGGACTTCGATATCAAGACCGGTCTGGCGACGACAAGACTGTTTGTGTTCGATACCGAGAACGCAATCATCTACATCGACGGCACGGCGAACATGGCCACCGAGCAACTGGATCTGACGGTGACGCCGGAATCCAAGGGCTGGCGCCTGATTTCCCTGCGCTCGCCGTTGTATGTACGGGGCAAGTTCATCAAGCCGGATGCGGGGGTGAAAGCGGTGCCGTTGATGTTGCGCGGGGCGGGGATGGTGGCGCTGGGCGTGATCGCTGCGCCGGCGGCGGGGCTGCTGGCGCTGGTGGCGCCGAGTGGTGGCGAGCCGAATCAGTGCGCGCCGTTGCTGGAGCAGATGAAGGCGGGCAAGGCGCCAGCGACTGTCAAACCGACCAGATGATTTTGTAGCGTTTAGAAGAAAGCAATCGCGGGCAAGCCCGCTCCCACAGGTTCAGTGAAATCCTGTGGGAGCGGACTTGCCCGCGATTGGATCTGGAGGACTCAGAGGTCTTTCAGAATATCCGCCATGTCATCCGCATGCTCTTCTTCCTGAGCCAGGATGTCTTCGAAGATCCGGCGGGTGGTCGGGTCCTTTTCACCGATGTACTGGATGATCTCGCGGTAGCTGTCGATGGCGATCCGCTCGGCCACCAGGTCTTCGTAAACCATTTCCTTCAAGGTGTTGCCGGCCACGTATTGCGCGTGGGACATCTTCGATAGCAGGTCAGGGTTGAACTCGGGCTCGCCGCCCAGTTGCACGATGCGCTCGGCGAGACGGTCGGCGTGTTCGGCTTCCTGAGTGGCGTGCTCGAGGAACTCGTCGGCGGCGACGTTGGCTTTCAGGCCGTTCGCCATGAAGTAATGACGCTTGTAGCGCAAGACGCAGACCAGTTCCGTGGCCAGCGATTCGTTGAGCAGGCGCAGCACTTCTTCACGGTTGGCGCTGTAGCTTTCGGTCACCGCGCCATTTTCCACGTGCTGGCGGGCGCGCTCGCGCAGGGTTTGAACATCAGACAATTGCAGGTCACTCATTTCAGTCTCCTGGAGGCTAATCCGATTGGCGTCACGTTCTGCTGACGTGATCGTTACCAGGTTGTGAGTGATGAATGCTGCAAAAAGTTTTGTCGGATTCAGCGCGGCACATGCCCGGAAAGCTGTGCCTCTTCGCGCAGCCAGGCAAAAAACGCCTTCACCGGTGGATGCCGCTCGCGACCCGGTACGCAAAGTGCGCTGTAACCGGCGCCGTCGACCTGGACCTCGCCCTTGTACGGCACCAGCAGACCGCTGGCGACGCTTTGCGACACCAGGATGTTGCTCGCCAGCACCAGCCCTTGTCCGGCAATGGCCGCTTGCAGGGCGTAATGCTCTTCGTCGTATTCGCGGACGGCCGGGTGCTGATTCAGCCAGTTCTCGCCCGACTGCGCGCACCAGGCCTCCCAGCCGTGGGCGTAGAGCTTCGAATTGTGCCAATGCACGCTGATCAGCGCCGGGGTACGGCGGGCGGCCAGCGCCACCTGTTCCGGCGAGCCGTATACGCCGAACGATTCATCGAACAGGCACAACCCATAGAGGTTCGGGTAATCGTCGAGGCTGTAGCGCAATACCAGGTCGACGCTAGCGTCCTGATGCAGGTCGATGACTTCGCAATGCGTGTCCAGCCGCACATTGATGTTCGGATGCTTCGCATAAAACCGCCCCAGTCGCGGCACCAGCCACAGCGCGGCGAACGCGGCGGTGGTCGACAGCGTGAGGCTGCTGCCGCTGCGTTGCGGGCGCAGGGTGTCGACGCTTTGCGCCACTTCCAGAAATGCGCCGTGCAGGCTGCGGAACAGCCGCTCGCCACCCTCGGTCAGGCGCACCTGACGCGGCAGGCGTTCGAACAGCGCCACGCCGAGCCAATCCTCCAGCGAGCGGATCTGATGGGAAATCGCCGTCGGCGTCACCGCCAGCTCTTCGGCGGCTGCCTTGAAACTCAGCAGGCGGGAGGCGGATTCGAACGCGCGCAGGGCGGTCAGCGGCAATGAAGCGAACATGGAAACTCCACGGATGAAATCAATTCATCCCGACTGATTTTTGCTCATTTGAGGCGATGAGGTGATGCCTGCAATCTGGCGCCACACAGTCACTCAAGTCTAGTCCCGAGGAGATTCAGATGAGCAAGATTCTTGCGATCCATGCCAGTCCACGCGGTGAGCGTTCTCATTCGCGGCGTCTGGCAGAAACCTTTCTCAGCGCCTGGCAAGTCCGCCATCCCCAGGCGCAGGTTACCCGCCGTGAAGTCGGGCGGGCGCTGATTCCGGCGGTTAATGAGGCGTTTGTCGCGGCGGCGTTTTACCCGGAGCCCGAAGCACGACCGCTGACGATGCAGGCCGATCTGGCGCTCAGCGATCAACTGGTGGGCGAGCTGTTCGATCACGACCTGCTGCTGATTTCCACGCCGATGTACAACTTCAACGTGCCCAGCGGCCTCAAGGCCTGGGTCGATCAGATCGTCCGGTTGGGCCTGACGTTCGACCACACCCTGGACAACGGCATCGCCCAATACACGCCGCTGCTGCACGGCAAAAAAGCGCTGATCGTCACCAGTCGCGGCGGCTTCGGTTTCGGCCCGGGCGGCGAACTGGAAGCGCTGAACCACGCCGATCCTTGGTTGCGCACCGCGCTTGGCTTCATCGGCATCAACGACGTCACGGTGGTCGCCGCCGAGGGCGAGGAATCCGCCGAGCGCACCTTCGCGGTGTCGGTGGCCGAGGCCGAGCAGCGCTTGCTCGACCTGGCCCGGGCGTTCTAGGTGGCCTGGCTGTTTCTGCTGATCGCCGCCGGGTTCGAGGTCACCTTCGCCATGGGCATGAAGTACGCCGAGGGTTTCACCCGGCTCTGGCCGTCGCTGATCACCGTGGTCGCGGCGGTGGGCGGGGTGTACTTCCTGACCCTGGCGATGCGCGAGTTGCCGGTGAGCATCGCCTATCCGATTTGGACCGCCATCGGTTCATTGGGCACGGTGTTTCTCGGTTTCGCTCTGCTGGGCGAGAGCCTGACGCTGGTGAAGTTGCTGTCGGTGGGGCTGATTGTGGCGGGGGTGGTGGGGCTGAAGTAGGCTGGTCGTGGAGTTGTCATCATCGAGGCGGATGCTTGGCGGGCGTTTTGCACGCCCTGCATCCACTTACCGACCACAAGGATGTTTGCCCATGGCGCAAGATTCGGCCACACGTTATCCACTGGTGCTGGTGCCGGGAATGCTCGGTTTCATCCGTCTGGTGCTGTACCCGTACTGGTACGGGATCATCAAAGCGTTGCGCCGGGGTGGTGCGACGGTGATTGCGGTGCAGGTGTCGCCGCTCAACTCCACCGAAGTGCGCGGCGAGCAGTTGCTGACGCGCATCGATGAAATCCTGCGTGAGACCGGCGCGGCCAAGGTCAATCTGTTCGGCCATAGCCAGGGTTCGCTGACGGCGCGATATGCGGCGGCCAAGCGACCGGATCTGGTGGCGTCGGTGACGTCGGTTGCCGGGCCCAATCACGGTTCGGAACTGGCCGACTATCTGGCGAAACACTACCCGGCGGACAGTGCCAAGGGTCGCATTCTTGAGGCGTTGTTACGCTCTGTCGGCTGGCTGATGGCGCTGCTGGAAACCGGCTACCACGGGCCGAAACTGCCGGTCGATATCCACGCCTCGCACCATTCCCTGACCACTGAAGGCGTGGCGCTGTTCAACCAGCGTTATCCACAGGGCCTGCCGCAAACCTGGGGCGGGCACGGGCCGGAAGAGGTCAACGGCGTGCGGTATTACTCGTGGTCCGGCACATTGCAGCCGGGTAAAACAGACCGTGGTGGCAACCTGTTTGACGGCACCAACCGCAGTTGCCGGTTGTTCGCCAAAACCTTCGTGCGTGAGCCGGGGCAGTGCGACGGCATGGTCGGCCGCTACAGCTCGCACCTGGGCACGGTCATCGGCGATGACTACCCGATGGATCACTTCGACATCGTCAACCAGTCGCTGGGACTGGTTGGCAAAGGCGCGGATCCGGTGCGGCTGTTCGTCGAGCACGCCGCGCGGTTGAAAGCCGCCGGGGTCTAGGCGGCGCTCGGAGTGCGGGAGCGACCGAGGACGGTGTTCCAGCGCTCGGAAAGAATTACCCCGCCCAGCGTCAGCAAGCCACCTACCAGGTGATACATCGCCAGTTGTTCCTTTAGTACCACCGCGGCAATCAGCGCGGTGATCAGCGGCAGCAGATTGAAGAACAGCGTGGTCCGGCTCGGGCCCAGGCGCTGTACGGCCTGCATCCAGGCCAGCGGCGCGAGCATCGAGGCCAGCAGGCACGCGTACAACACCAGCGGAATGTTCTGCAGAGTCAGGCCGGTTTTCGGCGACGCGGCGTACAGCGGAAACAGCACCACCACCGCCACCAGCACCTGCAAATACAGCAACACCAGCGGCGGCAGGCGCAGCTGCCATTTTTTCAGCAGGGTGCTGTAGATCGCATAGGCGAGGGTGGCGACCAGCATCATCGCGTCACCCAGGTTCACCCCGTGTTGCAGCAAAGCGCCGAGGCTGCCGGACGACACCACCACCAGCACACCGGCGAACGACAGCACCGCACCGACCAGCGCACCGGCAGTCAGTCGCTGGCCGAGGCTGATGATCGCCATGGCCAGCGACATCAACGGCATCAGCGACAGGATGATGCCCATGTTGGTGGCGCTGGTCAGGGTTGCGGCGAAGTAGGCCAGGCTCTGATAGACCGCCATGCCGAGCACGCCGAGGATGAAAATCTTGCCCAGGTTCGGGCGGATCTGCGGCCAGTGCGCGATCACCTTTTTGAGCATGAACGGCGTGAACAGCAGGCCGGCGAGCAGCCAGCGGTAGAAGCCGATCTCGGCGGGAAAAATCGCACCGACCGCAAGCTTGTTGATCACGGTGTTGCCGGCCCAGATGAAAATCGCCAGCAGGGGAAACGCGTATTGCATGGGAGGAGAAACCAGAACGTTGATGAACGGTGATTATCCCCTGTCTGGATGCAGGCCTATACTGCGAACCGGACAACCCGCCCCTGATTCCGGACAGCATGAACAGTAAACACATCGATCTGCTGGATTTCAGCGAACTGCCGTCAGCGGTGTATTTCCGCTATGCCGACTTCAACGCCCACGAATACGCCGCGCCGCATCGCCATCCGTGGGGCACGCTGGAATACGCGGCCCACGGCGTGCTGCATATGGATGTCGATGGCAGCCGCTTCATGTCGCCGCCGCAATACGCGGTGTGGGTGCCGCCGCAGGTCGAGCACAGTTTCTACAGTCATCAGCCGGTCAATTATCGGGCGGTGTGCCTGGCGCCGGATGTGTGTTCCGATTTGCCGGCGCAGGCCTGCACCCTGGCGATCAGCGACATTCTCAAGGCGATCCTCAAGGACTTCGCCGCCCGCGATGTGAAGATCCCGGCGTTCGAAGCCGACCAGCGCCTGGCCCAGGTGCTGGTGGACCAATTGCGCCAGGCCCCGGTTCATCAATGCTATTTGCCTTACGCCAGCAGCCCCGGTTTGCTGACCATTCTCGAAACCCTGCAGGCCGAACCTGGCAATAATGAACCGCTGGCGCATTGGGCGGCGCAGGTGCATGTCAGCGAGCGCACGCTGGCCCGGCAGTTCGTGCGGGAGCTGGGGATGAGTTTCGGCGAGTGGCGTCAGCGCCTGCGGTATCTCGCGGCCATCGAGGCGCTGGAAAGTTCGCGCAGTGTGCAGGAAATCGCCTTCGATCTCGGCTACAGCAGCGGTTCGGCCTTCATCGCCATGTTTGCCCGGCAGGCCGGATGTACCCCGGAGCAGTATCGGCGCAGCCATCTCGAGGCTAGGAAGGTGTAACAAGCTTTGACTACACTCCAGCAGAGGCCACCTCCATCGAGGCGGCGCCAAGGAGAAAACTCCATGAAGATGTTGCGTGTCCCTTTGTTGATGATCGGTCTGCTGCTGTGCTCCCAGGGTTTCGCCGCCACGGCGCAACAGAACAAAATGACCACCTGCAACGCCGACGCCACGGCCAAGAGCCTCAAGGGCGACGAGCGCAAAGCCTTCATGAGCACCTGCCTCAAGGCAGCCCCGGCGGCCAACGACGCCAAGGCCCTGACCCCGCAGCAACAGAAAATGAAAACCTGCAACGCCGATGCGGCCACCAAGGCGCTGACGGGTGATGCGCGCAAGACGTTCATGAGTGATTGCCTGAAGAAAAAATAAAGCGGGTTTGAGTGGTGACCGGCAGATGTGTCCGGCTTGGGATCCAGGCCCTCACCCTGACCCTCTCCCAGAGGGAGAGGGGACTGACCGCGTTGTTTCCAGACATTCTTCGACCTGAAACATCCGGTCGATTATGGATTCGATACAGAGCTTTCAGGTCGCCGGATCACCCTAGCATTCCGCAATCAGGTTCCCTCTCCCTCCGGGAGAGGGCTAGGGTGAGGGTTGGGCCGCAAGTCAGACACCAAACCCCAAACACCGCATATCCCTAGTGCTCCCCAAGGATCGCTGGCAGACTGCCAATCCTTTTACGCCGTTCGTTTTGAGGCTGTATGCCAACGTTTTCTGAGCGTCATGTAGTGTTCTGGGTCAGTTGCATCATCATTTTCGGCGGTCTGTTGCTGGTGTTGCCATTGCGTTTGCTGCCCAGTCTGCTGGCCGGGTTGCTGGTGTTCGAACTGGTCAACATGCTCACCCCGCAACTGCAGCGGCTGATCGAAGGCCGCCGCGCGCGCTGGCTGGCGGTGGCGCTGCTGGGCACGCTGGTGGTGAGTGTGCTGACGCTGATCTTCGCTGGCGCCATCAGTTTCCTGCTGCATGAGGCGGAAAACCCTGGCGCTTCCCTCGACAAATTCATGGGCGTGGTCGACCGAGCGCGTGGACAGTTGCCGCCGTTCATCGACGCCTACCTGCCGGCCAGCGCTGCCGAATTCCGGGTGGCCATCGGTGAATGGGCGAGCAAGCATTTGTCCGAACTGCAACTGGTGGGCAAGGACGCGGCGCATATGTTCGTGACCTTGCTGATCGGCATGGTGCTGGGCGCGATCATCGCCTTGCAGCGCGTGCCGGACGTCACCAAGCGCAAGCCGCTGGCGGCCGCACTGTTCGATCGTCTGCACCTGCTGGTTCAGGCGTTTCGCAACATTGTGTTCGCGCAGATCAAGATTTCCCTGCTCAACACCTTCTTCACCGGGATCTTCCTGGCGGTGGTCCTGCCACTGTTCGGGATCAAGCTGCCGCTGACCAAGACCCTGATCGTGCTGACCTTCCTGCTCGGTCTGCTACCGGTGATCGGCAATCTGATGTCGAACACGCTGATCACTATCGTCGGCCTGTCGCTGTCGATCTGGGTGGCGATTGCGGCGCTGGGTTACCTGATCTTTATCCACAAGCTCGAATACTTCCTCAACGCACGCATCGTCGGCGGGCAGATCAGTGCCAAGTCCTGGGAGTTGCTGCTGGCAATGCTGGTGTTCGAGGCCGCGTTCGGCCTGCCGGGAGTGGTGGCGGGGCCGATTTATTACGCATATTTGAAGAGTGAGCTGAAGCTGGGCGGGATGGTTTAGAAGCCGCAATGATCGTTCCCGCGCGGAGCGTGGGAACGATCAACTGTGTCAGTTTACTGAGCCGTAACGTTTCATGGCCTCAATCGCCAGACCGCTACCAATGCTGCCAAAAATATTCCCTTCCACATGCCGCGCGTTCGGCAGCATCGCCGAGACGCTGTTGCGCAGTGCCGGAATGCCGCTCGAACCACCGGTGAAGAACACCGTATCGACCTGACCCACCGCCACGTTGGCGTCTGCCAGCAACTGGGTGACGCTGCCGCGCACGCGCTCGAGCTGCGACTCGATCGCCGATTCGAACAGCGCCCGGGTCAGTTCCACGCTCAGGCCCGGCTCGATGCGATCCAGCGGCACATGGCGGCTGTCGTTGTGGGTCAGGTGGATCTTGGTTTCTTCCACTTCCATCGCCAGCCAATGGCCGGCGCGCTGTTCGATCAGCTTGAACAGACGGTCGATGCCGCCGGTGTCTTCGATGTCGTAGCGCATGCTGCCCAGGGCCAGGGTCGATTTCTGCGAGTACACCGAGTTGATGGTGTGCCAGGTCGCCAGGTTCATGTGGTGGCTGGTCGGCATGAACGCGCCGCTTTTCATCCGGCTGCCGTAGCCGAACAGCGGCATCAGGCCTTGCAGGCTCAACTGTTTGTCGAAGTCGGTCCCGCCGATGTGCACGCCGCCGGTGGCGAGGATGTCGTCGTGGCGGTTATCCACACCACGACGCTCGGGCGACAGGCGCACCAGCGAGAAGTCCGACGTACCACCGCCGATGTCGACGATCAGCACCAGTTCTTCCTTTTCGATGGTCGACTCGTAGTCGAAGGCCGCGGCAATCGGCTCGTACTGGAACGACACGTCCTTGAAACCGAGTTTGCGCGCCACTTCCACCAGGGTGTCTTCGGCTTCCTGGTCGGCCAGCGGATCGTCGTCGACGAAGAACACCGGGCGGCCCAGTACAACCTGCTCGAACTCCCGACCGGCGGCAGTTTCCGCGCGGCTCTTGAGCTGGCCGATGAACAGCCCGAGCAAGTCCTTGAACGGCATCGCGGTGCCGAGAACGCTGGTGTCGTGCTTGATCAGCTTGGAACCGAGCAGACTTTTGAGCGAGCGCATCAGCCGGCCTTCGTAGCCTTCCAGATACTCGTGCAGCGCCAGACGGCCGTATACCGGACGGCGCTCTTCGATATTGAAAAAGACCACCGACGGCAGGGTGATCTTGTCGTCTTCCAGCGCGATCATCGTTTCCATGCCGGGGCGCAGCCAGCCGACGGTGGAGTTGGACGTGCCGAAGTCGATGCCGCAGGCACGGGCTGGAGAGGCGTCTTTCATGGTCTTTCGGTTCCGGTCAAAAAAACGGCCGCGCAGTGTATGTCAGTGCGCGACAGATTCGAAGGCCGGTCATCTGCTATTTCACGACTAAGCTTGCTTGAAACTCGGCGGTTTGCCCCAAACTTGCTGGCATGGGCCGGCAGACATACCGGCGGTCGCAAGAACCGCCGTCCACTGCCGATAAACTTCTGCTGCGCCACCCGGTCACAAACTTGAGATCGGTCAACCCGGCACGCGCGAATAGGCGCATGCTGGGATCGGCGCGAAATCGATAACGGATGGTGATTCCTTCGATGGACTTCAAAGACTATTACAAGATACTCGGCGTGGAGCCGACGGCTGACGACAAGGCAATCAAGGCTGCCTATCGCAAGCTGGCGCGCAAATACCACCCCGATGTCAGCAAGGAAAAGGACGCCGAGGCCAAGTTCAAGGACGCCTCGGAAGCCTACGAAGCGCTGAAAAGCGCCGACAAGCGCGCCGAATACGACGAACTGCGTCGTTATGGTCAGCACGGCCAGCCGTTTCAGGGCCCACCGGGGTGGCAGAGCCGTGGCGGCTTTGGCGGCGGCGGTGACGACACCGGCGACTTCTCGGACTTCTTCAGTTCGATCTTCGGCAATCGCGGCCCCGGTTTCGGTGGCGGCGCTGGCCGGCAATCCCGCAGCGCCGGACGGCGAGGGCAAGACGTGGAACTGGAACTGCCGATCTTTCTGGAAGAGACGCTTTCGAACGAATCGAAAAAGATCAGCTTCCAGGTGCCGCAATACAACGGTTCGGGCCAGCACGTCAGCAACACCAGCAAAAGCCTGAACGTGAAGATCCCGGCGGGCGTGACCGATGGCGAGCGCATCCGCCTCAAGGGCCAGGGCGCACCGGGCATCGGTGGCGGCGCCAATGGCGATCTGTACCTGACCATCCGTTTCGCGCCGCACCCGAAATTCGACGTTGAAGGCGAAAACCTGATCATCACCCTGCCGCTCGCTCCCTGGGAGCTGGCGCTGGGCGCCGAAGTGGCCGTGCCGACCCTGACCGGCAAGATCAACCTCAAGGTCCCGGCCGGCAGCCAGAACGGCCAGCGCATGCGCGCCAAGGGCCATGGCTTGCAGAACAAGGCCGGCGAACGCGGTTATCTGTTCGTCCAGCTCAAGGCCGTGATGCCGAAAGCCAACGGCGATGACGTCAAGGCGCTGTGGCAGGAACTGGCGAAGAAGGCCGCCTTCAATCCGCGCGAGAACTTCTGATACTGACGACGGAGTAGCCCATCATGAGCAGCCCCCTGATGGTTCAACTGGACATGGCAGAATTCTGTGAGGCGGCCGACCTGTCGGACGTCTACGTGATCGAAATCGTCGAGCACGGCATCCTCGAACCTCAGGGCACGCAGCCCAGGGAATGGCGCTTCACCGACTACGAACTGGCCCTGGCCAAACGCGCCGCCAAGCTGCGGCGCGATCTTGAGCTGGAGTGGGAGGGCGTCGCCCTGGCGCTGGACCTGCTGGAAGAAGTGCAGGAGCTGCGGGCCGAGAACCGGATGCTCAGGCAGCGCCTGGCGCGGCTGGTGGTCGAATAGTTTCTCTGCTTAAACCTGTCGGGGCAGCATCACGCTGAACAGCGTGCCGTTGGCTGCGCTTGAGCTGACTTCGATCGTCCCGCCATGGGCGGTCACCACTTCCTTGACGATGAACAGGCCCAGACCCAGGCTGGTCGACGGCTGGCCGAGTTCTTCGTCGGCGCTGCGTACCAAGGGGTCGAAAATGGTGCCGATGGCCTCTTCGGAAATGGGCGGGCCGTAATTGTGCACGGTCAGAAGCACCTGCCTGGCTTCCCCCTTCAACGTCACGATCACTTCGCGCGGATCAGAGCCATGCTGCAAGGCATTGCCGATCAGGTTCTGCAGCAGTTGATCGATCCGACCAGCGTCCCAGACACCACGGGTGTCACCCTCGGTGTTCAATGTCGGGTCACTGTCCGGATTGCCGGCGCACGCTTCGGCAATGGCTGCTCGCGCCGCGTCGGCCAGATCCATTGGCGCCGGTTCGATCGGCAGGCTTCTGCCCAGGCGGCTGCGTACCAGTTCCAGCAGGTCGCTGACCATGGCCGCCATGTGCCGCGCGCCCTGTTTGATGTTCAGCGCACAAGTCAGCGCATCGCCTTCCAGCGTGGTTTTGCGCATCAGCAACTCGGTGGACATGCTCACCGCTTGCAGGGGCGCGCGCAGGTCATGGCCGAGAATGGCGAGAAAAATGTCCCGTGAGCGGTTGACCTGTTCGGCATAGGCGGCGGTCGATTCGGCCAGGGCTTCGTCGATGGCTTCGTTGAAGCGGATCATGTCCTGGAAGCAGGTGGTGTCCGGTAATTCGATATGCTCGACCCAGCGTCGGATCACCACGGCGCGCAGGTGGCGAAACTCCGAGGTCATCTGTACCAGATCGAAACCGACGGTGTGGCGCAGCTCGCCATGGCTGGCTCCGGCTTCATCCAGGCTCGGGCTTTTCTCCGGGCCTTCGCCCTTGGCCTTGGCGACCTGTTCGTCGCGGCTTTGCGGTTTGCTCATGTCGCGAGCGGCGGCCCGCAGGATGGCGCTGGCGTGATCGCGCAGACCGGCCGAGTCCAGATGGTCGGCGGGCGGGGTAATGGTAGCGGCAAACTTTTCCCATTCATCGACGATTGCGTCGATATTGGCCAGGATGAACTCGGAAAGACGCATGGGCAGTTCCTGAATAAAGGCGACAGCGAATCGAATATTAGTCCCTTTGGCGAGAAATACACGACCCATTGCCCAGTGGTTTTCCAGCATCACGAAAAAGGCCCCGAGACCGTGCGTCAGGCAGGTGCTCGGGGCCTTTTTTGCGTTTGTCGGTTGTCAGAACAGGAAGTAACGCTGCGCCATCGGCAGGGTTTCGGCCGGTTCACACCAGAGCAGCACGCCATCGGCCTTGACCTGATAGGTCTGCGGGTCGACGTCGATGTTCGGCAGATAGTCGTTGTGGATCAGGTCGGTTTTCTGCACGTCGCGGCAACCTTTGACCACCGCGATTTTCTTCTTCAGGCCCAATGCTTCGGGCAATCCCGACGCCTGCGCCGCCTGACTGATGAAGGTCAGGCTGGTGGCGTGCAGCGAGCCGCCGTAACTGGCGAACATCGGGCGGTAGTGCACCGGTTGCGGGGTCGGGATCGACGCGTTGGCGTCGCCCATCAGGCTCGCGGCGATGGCGCCGCCCTTGAGGATCAGCGTCGGTTTCACGCCGAAGAATGCCGGGCGCCACAGCACCAGATCGGCCCACTTGCCGACTTCCACCGAACCCACTTCATGGCTGATGCCATGGGTGATCGCCGGGTTGATGGTGTACTTGGCGATGTAGCGTTTGGCGCGGAAGTTATCGTTGCCTTCACCGTCCTGAGGCAGCGGGCCGCGCTGCTTTTTCATCTTGTCGGCGGTCTGCCAGGTGCGCGTGATGACTTCGCCGACGCGGCCCATGGCCTGGCTGTCGGAGCTGATCATCGAGAACGCGCCGAGGTCGTGGAGGATGTCTTCGGCGGCAATCGTTTCGCGGCGGATGCGGCTTTCGGCGAACGCCACGTCTTCGGCAATGCTCGGGTCGAGGTGGTGGCAGACCATCAGCATGTCGAGGTGTTCGTCGATGGTGTTGCGGGTGAACGGCCGGGTCGGGTTGGTCGAACTCGGCAGTACGTTGGCGAAACCGCAGGCCTTGATGATGTCCGGCGCGTGGCCGCCACCGGCACCTTCGGTGTGATAGGTGTGGATGGTCCGGCCCTTGAACGCGCCGAGGGTGGTTTCGACGAAACCGGACTCGTTGAGGGTGTCGGTATGGATTGCCACTTGCACGTCGTACTGGTCGGCGACGCTCAGGCAGTTGTCGATGCTCGCCGGGGTGGTGCCCCAGTCTTCGTGCAGCTTGAGGCCGATGGCGCCGGCCTTGACCTGTTCGATCAACGGCTCCGGCAGGCTGGCGTTGCCCTTGCCGGTGAGGCCGATGTTCATCGGGAACGCGTCGGCGGCCTGGAGCATCCGCGCCAGGTGCCACGGCCCCGAAGTGCAGGTCGTTGCATTGGTGCCGGTGGCCGGACCGGTGCCACCACCGATCATGGTGGTGACGCCGCTCATCAGCGCCTCTTCGATCTGCTGCGGGCAAATGAAGTGGATGTGGGTGTCGATGCCGCCGGCGGTGAGGATCATGCCTTCGCCGGCGATCACTTCGCTGCTGGCGCCGATGGCGATGGTCACGCCGGGCTGCACGTCCGGATTGCCGGCCTTGCCGATCGCGGCGATGCGTCCGTCCTTGAGGCCGACGTCGGCTTTGACGATGCCCCAGTGGTCGATGATCAGCGCGTTGGTGATGACGGTGTCGACCACTTCGGCCGCCAGCAACTGGCTCTGGCCCTGGCCGTCGCGGATCACTTTGCCGCCGCCGAATTTCACTTCTTCGCCGTAGGTGGTGAAGTCCTGTTCGACCTCGATCCACAGCTCGGTGTCGGCCAGGCGCACCTTGTCGCCGACGGTGGGGCCGAACATGTCGGCGTAGGCTTGTCTGGAAATCTTCATCTAGCGTCCTTCAGGAAAATAGCGGTGAGCCATCGAGCGTCTCCCTGACCCTCCCGAAACGTCGGACCGCCCGGAGGGAGAGGGGACTGATCGCGGTGGGGCAGTTATCGGTGGTTGGCTCCCTCTCCCCTGGGAGAGGGCTGGGGTGAGGGGCTGCGGCACACGCGGACTCAGAGGTCACCCATGACCCGCCCGGCAAACCCGAACACCCGCCGGTGCCCGGCGTAATCCACCAGTTCTACCTCGCGGCTCTGGCCCGGCTCGAAGCGCACCGCGGTGCTCGCCGGAATGTTCAGGCGCATGCCACGGCTGGCGGCGCGGTCGAAGGTCAGGGCGTCGTTGGTCTCGAAAAAATGGTAGTGCGAGCCGACCTGAATCGGCCGGTCGCCGCTGTTCGCCACCTTCAGGGTGATGGTGCGACGACCGACGTTGAGTTCGATGTCGCCGGGCTGGATCTGGTATTCGCCGGGAATCATCAGTTCGCTCCTTGCAGGACTTTGTAATAGAGGGCCGTCGGGCGATAGGTGCCGTTCGGGTCGCAGGCGTAGTCGGGGATTTCCCCGGCGCGGGTGTAACCCAAAGCCTTGTAGAAATCTTCGGCGGGGGAGCCGGCCTCGGTGTCGAGGTAAAGCATGCCGCGCTTGTACTGACGCGCGGTTTGTTCCAGCGCTTGCATCAACTGCTGGCCGAGGCCGCGCCGCCGGGCGTGTTCGCGCACCAGCAGTTTCTGCACCTCGGCGCGGTTCAGGCCGTTGGCCTTCTGGCACAGGCTCAACTGGACGCTGGCCTGCACCTGTTCATCCTTGACCACCACCCACAGCAAGACGTTGCCCTTGTTCAGGTTGTCCTGCACATCGTCGAAATAGGCGCGGGCCTGCGCGGCATCGAGGTCGGCCATGAAGCCGACGCTGGCGCCATACCCCACGGCGTCGAGCAGCAGGTCGATCAGGCCCTGACGATAGTGCGCAAAACTTTCAGCATTGACGCGTCGCAGTTGGGCGGGGTTCATCGGTGTCACTCCTTGTGGGCGGGCGGCGGCTCCGCGCCAGGATTGAGGGTCAGTTGCATGAAGGTCAGGTCGAGCCAGCGGCCGAACTTGGTGCCGACTTGCGGCATCTGCCCGGTGGTGATGAAACCGGCGCGCTCGTGCAGGCGAATCGACGCGGCGTTGCCGCTTTCGATGGCGGCGACCATGACGTGCTTGCCGCAGGTTTTCGCGCGTTCGATCAGCGCGGTCATCAGTTGCGGGCCGAGGCCGTTACCGCGCTGGTCGCTGCGCACGTAGACCGAGTGCTCGACGGTGTGGCGGAAACCGTCGAACGGCCGCCAGTCGCCGAACGAAGCGTAGCCGAGGGTGGTGTTGTCGGCGTTGACGATCACCAGGATCGGATAGCCCTGGGCCTGGCGTGCGCTGAACCACGCCTGACGGTTGCCGAGGTCGACGGCGGATTCGTTCCAGATTGCCGTGGTGTTGAGCACCGCGTCGTTGTAGATGTCGCGGATCGCCGGCAGGTCAGCGTGCAGGGCATCGCGGATGGTGTAGGTCATGGCACGGCCTCAGACGATCGGTTGGTGGACGGTGACCAGTTTGGTGCCGTCGGGAAACGTCGCTTCGACCTGGATCTCCGGGATCATTTCCGGGATGCCTTCCATCACCTGATCGCGGGTCAGCAGGGTGGTGCCGTAGTGCATCAGTTCGGCAACGGTCTGGCCGTCACGGGCGCCTTCGAGCAGCGCCGCCGAGATGTAGGCCATGGCTTCCGGGTAGTTGAGCTTCACGCCACGGGCCAGTCGCCGCTCGGCCACGAGGCCGGCGGTGAAGATCAGCAGCTTGTCTTTTTCGCGTGGGGTCAGGTCCATCGTTTGAAATCCATTGTCGGCAGTTGAAGAAAATCAGGTGTTCCAGATTCGGGGGGGCAGGGCTTCGCGGCCAAGCAGCGCAGGCCTGAGCAATCGCCACAGATCGATCAGCCACGCCCGCGCCAGCAACGCTTCACTGGCCAGGCAACGGGCGACCAAAAGACCGGGCAATTGCGTCAGATCCCCGCGCACTTCGTGGCCCAGCGAGCGGCAGCTTTCCAGCAATTCAGCATCGATCTCACCGGTCACCAGCAAGGTCGCAAACACCGGATTGCCATCCAGCCCGATCGGCGAATCCAGCAAGCCGTCAGCGCCAACGATGCGCTGGCGTTCATGCCACAACAACCGCCCATCACGGCGAATATCCAGATGCGCCTGGAAATGCCCGAGGTCGAAACGCTCGCCACTGGCCGGCCGCCCGAGGGCTACCACGTCCCAGTAGAACAGTCGCGCATCGCCTTCAAGCTCAATCGATGTCGTGAGTTCAGCCTGGGCGGCGCTGTAGACGATGGTTTCCTGGGGCAGCCATTCCAGTGTCGCGCCATCAGCGACATGCAGCTTCAGCGACTGATAAGCGGGCCCCGCCGCGCGATACCACTTGGCCGCGCCGGGGCTGGTGATCTGTGCCCAGGCGCCTTGTGCGACGCGGGCGCTGATGTCGAGCCGGTCACCGCCGGCAATCCCGCCCGGCGGGTGGACAATGATGTGCTGGCAGACCTCGGGCCCTTCGGCGTACAGATGCTTTTGCACCCGCAGCGGACCGAGGTGGCGACGACGGGTAGGGCGCGTGCAATCGCCGAAGCGGGCATAGGCCAGCTCAAGCTCGGCATGCCAGCTCGGGGTAAACAGGGCAGTCGCAACAGGTAAGTTCATGTTTTCTGATTATCGTTAGGACGCTACAGGTTAGATCGTAACCAGTCCGCGTACACCCTCGCTTTCCATATTTTCTCCACGGCCCTGCTGCACGATCTCGCCCCGGGACATCACCAGGTACTGATCGGCCAGTTCGGCGGCGAAATCGTAGAACTGCTCCACCAGCAGAATCGCCATGTCGCCACGGGCCGCGAGCTTCTTGATTACTGCGCCGATTTCCTTGATCACCGACGGCTGGATGCCTTCAGTGGGTTCGTCGAGGATCAGCAGCCGCGGACGGCTGGCCAGTGCACGACCGATGGCCAGCTGTTGTTGCTGTCCGCCGGACAGGTCGCCGCCGCGCCGCTGTTTCATTTGCAGCAGCACCGGGAACAGCTCGTAAATGAACGCGGGAACCTCTTTGGCTTCGCTGCCGGGGAAACGCGACAGGCCCATCAGCAGGTTTTCTTCCACGGTCAGTCGGCCGAAGATCTCCCGGCCCTGGGGCACGTAGGCGATTCCGGCGTGCACCCGTTGATGCGGCTTGTACGTGGTGATCGGTTGGCCTTCCCAGTTCACCGCGCCTTCCTTGGCCGGCAACAGGCCCATCAGGCATTTGAGCAGCGTGGTCTTGCCCACGCCGTTACGGCCGAGCAGGCAGGTCACTTCGCCGACCTTCACGTCGAAGCTCAGACCACGCAGGATGTGGCTACCGCCGTAGTACTGGTGCAGCTTGTCGACTTGCAGCATGTTCAAACTCTCCCCGGTGATCGTTCCCACGCTCTGCGTGGGAATGAATCCCGTGACGCTCCGCGTCACATAACGGCGGACGCGGAGCGTCCATGGCGGCATTCCCACGCAGAGCGTGGGAACGATCCGATTCCTCTTCAGCGACCGAGGTAAACCTCGATCACGCGCTCGTTGTCCTGCACCTGTTCCAGCGACCCCTCGGCCAGCACGCTACCCTGATGCAACACCGTGACGTGGTCGGCAATCGAGCCGACGAAGCCCATGTCGTGTTCCACCACCATCAGCGAATGCTTGCCCGCGAGCGACTTGAACAGCTCGGCGGTGAACTCGGTTTCGGCGTCGGTCATGCCCGCCACCGGTTCATCGAGCAGCAGCAATTGCGGGTCCTGCATCAGCAACATGCCGATTTCCAGAAACTGTTTCTGTCCGTGGGACAGCAGCCCCGCCGGGCGATTGACCGAGGTGGTCAGGCGAATCGTGTCGAGCACTTCGCTGATCCGGTCTTTCTGCTCGCCGCTCAACTTCGCCCGCAGGCTGGCCCACACCGACTTGTCGGTTTTCTGCGCCAGCTCCAGGTTCTCGAACACGCTCAGCGCTTCGAACACCGTCGGTTTCTGGAACTTGCGACCGATGCCGGCCTGGGCGATCTGCACTTCGCTCATCTGCGTCAGGTCGAGGGTTTCACCGAACCACGCCTTGCCGTGGCTCGGCCGGGTCTTGCCGGTGATCACGTCCATCAGCGTGGTCTTGCCCGCGCCGTTGGGGCCGATGATGCAGCGCAGTTCGCCGACGCCGATGTACAGGTTCAGATTGTTCAGCGCCCGGAAGCCGTCGAAGCTGACGCTGATGTCTTCCAGGGTCAGGATCGTGCCGTGGCGGGTGTCGAGGCCCGGACCGACGCGTTGCCCGAGGCCGATCGAGTCGCGGCTGGTGCCTTCGTCCTTGTTCGGTTCCACCGGGAAAAAGGCCGGTTCCAGCATGAATTCAGCGCTCGCCGTGACTCTCATGATTCACCTCGTTTCTTCAGCAGACCGATCACACCCTTGGGCAGGTACAACGTCACGACGATGAACAGCGCGCCGAGGAAGAACAGCCAGTATTCGGGGAACGCCACGGTGAACCAGCTCTTCATGCCGTTGACCACGCCGGCGCCGAGCAGCGGGCCGATCAGCGTGCCGCGCCCGCCAAGGGCCACCCACACGGCGGCTTCGATCGAGTTGGTCGGCGACATTTCACTCGGGTTGATGATCCCCACTTGCGGCACGTATAACGCACCGGCCAGGCCGCACAACACTGCGCTCAAGACCCAGACGAACAGCTTGAAACCGCGCGGATCGTAGCCGCAGAACATCAAGCGGTTCTCCGCATCACGCAACGCGGTCAGCACCCGGCCGAACTTGCTGCGGGCCAGGCGCCAGCCGATGAACAGGCTCGCCACCAGCAGCAGTACCGTCGCCAGAAACAGCACCGCGCGCGTGCCGGGTTCGGTGATGCCGAAGCCGAGGATCGTGCGGAAATTGGTGAAGCCGTTGTTGCCGCCGAAGCCGGTCTCGTTGCGGAAAAACAGCAGCATCCCGGCGAAGGTCAGGGCCTGGGTCATGATCGAGAAATACACGCCCTTGATCCGCGAACGGAAGGCGAAGAAACCGAACACCAGTGCCAGCAACCCCGGGGCCAACACCACCAGGCACATCGCCCAGAGGAAGTTGCCGGTGCCGCTCCAGTACCACGGCAATTCCGTCCATGACAGAAAGGTCATGAACGCCGGCAAGCCATCACCGGCGGCCTGACGCATCAGGTACATGCCCATCGCATAACCGCCGAGGGCGAAGAACAGACCGTGGCCCAGCGACAAGAGACCGGCGTAACCCCAGACCAGATCCAGCGCCAGGGCAACGATGGCGTAGCAGAGAATCTTGCCGACCAGCGTCAGGGTGTAAGCCGAAACATGCAGCGAGCTGTCCGCCGGCAACAGCGACAGCAGCGGCAGGGCGATCAGCAAGGCGAGCACCACCGCGCCGATGGCGAGGGTGACTTTCGGGCCGGCCTTTTGTGTGGCCGTGACTAGTAGAGGCTGGTTCATCAGTCGATCACCCGTCCTTTCAGTGCGAAGAGGCCTTGCGGACGTTTCTGGATGAACAGAATGATCAGCGCGAGGATCAGGATCTTGCCGAGCACCGCACCGATCTGCGGTTCGAGAATCTTGTTGGCGATGCCCAGGCCGAACGCGGCAAACACGCTGCCGGCCAGTTGGCCGACGCCGCCGAGCACCACCACCAGAAACGAGTCGATGATGTAGCTCTGGCCGAGGTCCGGGCCGACGTTGCCGATCTGGCTCAGCGCCACGCCGCCGAGTCCGGCGATGCCCGAGCCGAGGCCGAAGGCGAGCATGTCGACGCGCCCGGTGGGCACGCCGCAGCAGGCGGCCATGTTGCGGTTCTGGGTGACGGCGCGCACGTTCAGACCGAGGCGGGTCTTGTTCAGCAGCAGCCAGGTCAGCACCACCACAAACAGCGCAAACGCGATGATCACGATGCGGTTGTACGGCAGCACCAGATTCGGCAACACCTGAATCCCGCCGGACAGCCACGCCGGGTTCGCCACTTCAACGTTCTGCGCACCGAACACCAGACGCACCAGTTGAATCAGCATCAGGCTGATGCCCCAGGTGGCGAGCAGGGTTTCCAGTGGGCGGCCGTAGAGGTGACGAATCACCGTGCGCTCCAGGGCCATGCCGATGGCGGCGGTGACGAAGAACGCCACCGGCAGGGCGATCAGCGGATAGAACTCGATGGCTTGCGGGGCGTAGCGCTGGAACATCAACTGCACGACGTAGGTCGAGTAGGCGCCGAGCATCAGCATCTCGCCGTGGGCCATGTTGATCACGCCGAGCAGGCCGAAAGTGATCGCCAGGCCGAGTGCCGCGAGCAGCAGAATCGAACCGAGGGACATGCCGCTGAACGCCTGACCGAGCAGTTCGCCGATCAGCAGTTTGCGCTTGACCTGGGCGAGGCTGGTTTCGGCGGCGGTGCGCACGTTGGTATCGGTTTCGACACCGGGTTCGAGCAGGCCTTCGAGGCGGGTACGGGCCAGCGGGTCGCCGGTTTCACCGAGCAGACGCACGGCCGCGAGGCGTACTGCCGGGTCAGTGTCGACCAGTTGCAGATTGGCCAGCGCCAGGCTCAGGGCGGCGTGGACGCTTTCGTCTTGTTCGCCAGCCAGTTGCCGGTCGAGGAATTTCAGCTGCGCCGGTTTGGCGCCTTTCTGCAATTGCTGCGCGGCGGTCAGACGGGTTTTGGCGTCGGCGGCGAGCAATTGGTGGCTGGCCAGCGCGGTGTCGATCAGACCCCGCAGGCGGTTGTTCAGGCGCAGGGTCTTGGGTTGGCCGTCGACGGTCAGTTCGCCTTGTTGCAGGGCGTTGATCAGTTCGACACGCGCCGGATCGGGCTGCGCGGCCCAGGCTTCCAGCAGTTTGGCCTGTTGCGTGGGGTTGGCGGCGACGAAGTCTTCGGCGTCGCTGGCGTGGGTCATCATGGGCAGCAGGAGCAAGATGGCCAGGATAACGCGGTAAAAGGCAGTGGGCATGGGTGGTGCTTCCTGTGTTGCGGTGGCCGATGGAGCGGTGTCCGACTGCGAAATCCAGCCCTCACCCTAGCCCTCTCCCGGAGGGAGAGGGGACTGACCGAGTTGTCTGTTCATCAAGCATCGACCTGAAAAAACAGAGTCGAACTCAGGCTTTGAAAACGATGGAGATCTGCTCCCTTTCCCCCTCTCCCTGAGGGAGAGGGCTGGGGTGAGGGGGGAAGGTCTCAAGTCCGCCTCAAGGTCTGAATCCGCCTCAGTTGCTCTTCACCGCATACTCCGGCTTCTTGTCATTACCCGGAATGAACGGACTCCACGGTTGCGCCCGAATCGGCCCCTCGGTCTGCCACACCACGTTGAACTGACCGTCGCTCTGGATCTCGCCGATCATCACCGGTTTGTGCAGGTGGTGATTGGTCTTGTCCATGGTCAGGGTGTAACCGGACGGCGCGGCGAAGGTCTGGCCGCCGAGGGCTTCGCGGACCTTGTCGACGTCGGTGGATTTGGCTTTCTCCGCCGCCTGCGCCCACATGTGAATGCCGACGTAAGTGGCCTCCATCGGGTCGTTGGTCACGGCCTTGTCGGCGCCCGGCAGGTTGTGTTTCTTCGCGTAGGCTTTCCAGTCATCGACGAACTTCTTGTTCACCGGGTTCTCCACCGACTCGAAGTAGTTCCATGCCGCGAGGTTGCCCACCAGCGGCTTGGTGTCGATGCCGCGCAGTTCTTCTTCGCCCACCGAGAACGCCACCACCGGTACGTCGGTGGCTTTCAGGCCCTGGTTGGCCAGCTCTTTGTAGAACGGCACGTTGGAGTCGCCGTTGACGGTGGAGATCACAGCGGTCTTGCCGCCGGCCGAGAATTTTTTGATGTTGGCGACGATGGTTTGATAGTCGCTATGACCGAACGGGGTGTAGACCTCTTCGATGTCTTTATCCGCTACGCCTTTGGAGTGCAGGAACGAGCGCAGGATCTTGTTGGTGGTGCGCGGGTACACGTAATCGGTGCCAAGCAGGAAGTAGCGCTTGGCACTGCCGCCTTCTTCGCTCATCAGGTATTCAACCGCCGGGATCGCTTGCTGGTTCGGCGCGGCGCCGGTGTAGAACACGTTCGGCGACATCTCTTCACCTTCGTATTGCACCGGGTAGAACAGCAGGCCGTTGAGCTCTTCGAACACCGGCAGCACCGATTTGCGCGACACCGAGGTCCAGCAGCCGAACACCACCGCGACCTTGTCCTGGGTCAGCAACTGGCGGCCCTTTTCCGCGAACAGTGGCCAGTTCGACGCCGGGTCGACCACCACCGGTTCAAGCATCTTGCCGTTCACCCCGCCCTTGGCGTTGATCTCGTCGATGGTCATCAACGCCATGTCCTTGAGCGACGTTTCGGAGATCGCCATGGTGCCGGACAACGAATGCAGAATCCCGACCTTGATGGTCTCGGCGGCCTGTACGGTCCAGGTCATGCCCATCGCGGCAATGGATGCCGTGAGTGTGAAAGCCTTGATCAAACTGCGACGCTTCATTGTGCGATCTCCATGAACGTTAAAGTTTTTTATGGTTGGCAGATGCGAACGACTGAAGGCTGTTTTGCAAGGGCTGTGCCCGGTCGGGTTTGAGCAGGGAAATGTCGGTTTAGAGCGGTCGCGCGCGGAGGCGGCGCACCATGAGGGGACGTGTTGCATGCAAAGGTGCAACGGGGTGCGCCAGGTTGGGGCGCACCCGGAGGATTCAGCGGCGGCGCATCAGGCCGATGAAGAACAGGCCGCCAAGGGCTGCGGTAGCGACGCCGATGGGCAGGTCTTCGGGGGCGATCAGCGTCCGCGCCGCGACGTCGACCCAGACGAGGAAAACGCTGCCGAGCAACACGCACACCGGCAGCAGACGCCGATGCTCGGCACCGATCAGGCGCCGGGCAATGTGCGGCACCATCAGCCCGACAAAGCCGATGGAGCCGCTGATCGACACCAGCACTCCGGTCATCAACGAAGCAATCACGAACACCCGCAGACGCACCGCCCGGGCATTCAGGCCAAGGGTGACGGCGGTCTGTTCGCCGGCCATCAAGGCGTTCAGCGGACGGGCCATGCCGATCAGCAGAATCAATCCGAGCAGGACGCTCAACGCCGGCACCGCCAACAATTCCCAGCGGGCCAGTCCGAGGCCACCGAGCATCCAGAACATCACCGCCGAACTGGCCCGGTGATCGCCCATGAACAGCAGCAGATTGGCGATCGCCATCATTACGAACGACACCGCCACGCCACACAGCAGCAGACGATCACTGTCCAGCCGGCCCTGACGGTTGGCGATGCCCAGCACCAGAAACATGCTCAACAACGCGCCGATGAACGCGGCAATCGGCAAGGTCAGCAGGCCGACGATTTCACCGACGTGCAGTACCACGATCACCGCGCCGAGGGTTGCGCCGGAAGTGACGCCGAGCAGGTGCGGATCGGCCAGCGGATTACGCGTGACTGCTTGCAGCACCGCGCCGATCAACGCCAGCCCGGCGCCCACCAATGCACCGAGCAGCATGCGCGGCACACGGATCAGCCAGACGATGTGTTCCTGGCCGGCGCTCCAGTCCGGCACGCCGAGGCCGAACAGTTTGTGCAGCAGAATCCGCCACACAACGTCCACCGGCACCCGCGCCGGGCCGAAGCCCAGCGACACCACGCACGACACCAGCAGCACGGCACCGAGGGCGATCAGCAGCAGCGCATAGCGACGATCGATCATTCGCCGTGGAAACCTTTGGCCAGGGTTTCAACCGCCAGCACGTTGTCGATCCCCGGCGTGGCCTGCACGTAAGGGATGACGATGAAGCGCTGGTTGTTGATCGCGTCCACCGATTGCAGCGCCTTGTTCTTCAGCAGGAATTCAATCTTCTGCTCGGCGGTGATTTCGCTGTAGTCGACGATCACGATCACCTGCGGATTGCGCTCGACCACGGTTTCCCAATTGACCCGGGTCCAGCTCGCTTCGACGTCATCGAGAACGTTGCGCCCGCCGGCGGCGTCGATCAGCGCTTGCGGCATGCCGAGGCGGCCGGAGGTCATGGCGCGGTCTTCGCCGCTGTCGTACAGGAATACCCGTGGTTTTTCGGCAGGCAGGTCTTTGCGAATTTCCGCGACCTGACTTTGCATGTCTGCGATCAATGCGTTGGCACGGTCCTGCACGTCGAAAATCTTTCCGAGGTTGCGCAGGTCGTTGTAAGTGTCGTCCAGCGTGGCGGCCGGGCGTTTCATCACGAAGGCGCAGGACTCGGTCAGCTCATAGACGTTGATGCCCAGCGGTTGCAGGGTCTGCGGGGTGAGATCGCCACCGACGCGCATGCCGTAATCCCAGCCGGCGAAGAAGAAATCGACGTTGGCGTTGAGCAGGGTTTCTACCGACGGGTACTTGGCCGCCAGTTCCGGCAAACCGTCGAGCAGCGACTGCATTTCAGGCGTCACCGATTTCCAGCCACTGACGCCGCTGTAGCCGGCCATCTTCGATTTGAGGCCGAGGACGAGCATCATCTGGGTCATGTTGATGTCGTGACTGACCGCGTGTTTCGGCGCTTGCTTGAAGGTCACTTCGCGATTGCAGCTGTGGATCGTCAGCGGGTACTTCGTGGCCTCGGCAAAGGCTTGGGTGGTGCCCAGCAACAGGGCGAGGCAAAGCAGGGAGCGCACAGTCATGGTCGGGTTATCCAGGTGATTCGCGGGTAGCCGTGGAGGGGGTGGGAATCGATCAATGCTTCGACGCCGAACACGTCGCGCAGCAGTTCTACGGTGAGCACTTCCTGCGGCGTGCCGCTGGCGACGATCCGGCCGTGGTTGATCACATACAAACGGTCGCAGAACGCGGCAGCCAGGTTCAGGTCGTGGATGCTCGCCAACGTGCCGATCTGCAAGCGCTTGACCAGTTGCAGCAGCTCCAGCTGATAGCGCGGGTCGAGGTGGTTGGTCGGCTCGTCGAGGATCAGCAGTTGCGGTTGCTGGGTCAGGGCGCGGGCGAGGATCACTCGCTGTTTTTCTCCACCGGACAGCGTGGCGAACGCGTGGTCTTCGAAGCCGTCGAGGCCCACGGATTTGAGGGCCTGGGTAGCGAGATTGCGGTCTTCCAGCGTGTCGCCATCGAACAGGCCTTTGTGCGGCGTGCGGCCCATGGCGACCACTTCTTCGACGGTCAGGCCGAAGGCGTCGGGGAACTCCTGCAGCACCACAGCGATGCGTTGCGCGCACCAGCGCGAGGATTGTTTCCACACGTTGTGGTGATCGAGCCTGACCTCACCGTGTTCCGGCTGACTGAAGCGATAGGCGCAGCGCAACAGGCTGGTCTTGCCGCTGCCGTTGGGCCCGATCAGCCCGACGAACTCACCGGCGGCCACTTGCAACGAGGCGTCACGCAGCTGGAACTGGTGATGGCAATGGCCGTGGCCCAGAGGTGTCCAGGCGAGATCGGTGAGGGACAGTGAGCTCATTTCGTTCCTGTTCTAGAAGGTGTAGTCAGCGGTGACAAAGAACGAACGAGGCTCACCCAGAATCCACTGCTGGCCCTCATTGTATTGGCTTTGCGCGTACGTCCGGTCAAACAGATTGTTCACCTGCAAGCCCAGCGTGGTGTTGCGCAGGGCTTTCCACGACAGCGTTGCATCGACCACGGTGTAGCTCGGCAGCTCGTTGCGGTTGGCCATGTCGGCGTAGCGCGCATCGACATAACGCACGCCGGCACCGGCTTTCAGGTCATCGGTCAGCGCCTTGCTCAGCCACAGATTGGCAGTGCGGCGTGGCACGTCCACCGGGCGATTGCCGTTGCGCGACACGGGCACGCCACCGACCACTTCTTCGAAATCGTCGTACTTGGCCTTCACGATTGCAGCGTTGGCTTGCAGTTGCCAGGCGTTCTGCAGTTGCAGGTCGAGGCTGGCCTCCACACCGTTCGACGATTGCTGGCCGACCTGCTGCTTGAGCGTCGGGTTGCCCGGGTCGTCAGTCAGCAGCTTCTTCTTCACGATGCGATACGCCGCCAGGGTGAACTCACCACGCTGATCCCAGAACAACTGCTTCAGGCCGATCTCGGTTTGCCGCGCGGTCGACAGGTCATATTGCTGCTGGCTCGGGCTCAGGGAAATCAAACCGCCGATGCCATCGGTGCTGGTGGCGACCTGGCCGTAGAACGAGGTGTCCTGGGTCAGCGCGAACACCAGACCGGCCTTCCAGTTGTTGCCGGTCAGGGTCTTGTCGCTCTGGCTGCCGTCGACCAGGTTGTTGCGATCCACGTGTACGTAGTCGCGGCGCACACCGGTCACCAGCGACCAGCGTTCGCTCAGTTGCGTGCGGTTTTCGGCGAACACCGACATCTGTTTGGTGGTGCTGTCGAACTGATCGCGATACGGATCGGCGCTCTCGAAATAGCCGGTCTGCGGGTGATAGCGATCCAGCGGCTGGCCGTTCGGCAATACGTCGTTGAACGGCGAGTTGCTGTCGAGCTGGAAGCGGATGCGGTTGTAATCAACGCCGGTCACGGTCTGGCTGTCGAGGCCGAACAGCGAGTGCTTGAAGGTGAAGGTCTGGCGGTCGCCGACCTGTTCCTGTTGGTGGCCGATACCGAAGTAGCCGCTGCGGCTGAGCTGCTGACTTTCAACGTCGAAGTTGTAGTTCTCGGCGTTCTGCCAGCGGCGCTGGGCCTTGAGGTAGTACAGCTCGTTGTTGGCGCTGACTGCATCGTTGATCTGCCAGTCGCTGGTCAGGCGCGTCCATTGATCGTTGTAGTGCTGTTTGTCGTCGCGCACGTTGTAGTTCTTGTTGCGCAGGCTGTCCTTCAACTGGCCGTTGATCAGTGGCGTACCGAAGTAGTTCTGCGGGCGCTGATCGCCGTAATCGTGAGCGAGGGTGAAACTCAGATCGTCGGTGGCCTGCCAGCGCAGGGCGGCGCTGATGAAGTCGCTGGACGAATCACCGCGATCGACCCAGCCGTTGCTGCGCAGGCGATTGAGGTTGAGGCGATAGCTCAGGGTGTCGGTCAGCGAGCCGCCGCTGTCGAACGCCTGCTGCTGGCGGTCGAACGAGCCGTAACCGACGCGCACGTGGTTTTCGATTTCGCCTTCGAACGGCTTTTTCGGGATCACGTTGACCACCGCGCCGGTCGCGCCTTCGCCGTACAGCACCGAGGCCGGGCCGCGCAGGACATCGACGCGTTCTACCGACCAGGTGTCGACCGGGAACGTCACGGTGCCCATGCCGGTGTACAGGCGGTTGCCGTCATACAACTGCATCACCGAGCTCTGCCCGGTAAAACCCCGGGCCTGCAACGAGGTGCCGCCATCGCCCGGCGTGCCGGTGCGGCTGATGCCGGTGCTGCGCGACACCGCGTCCTGCACGCTGCGGTCGCCACGGGCGCGGACTTGTTCGCCGCTCAGGCTTTCGACACTGGCCGGGGTTTCCATGGCGCTGAGGTTCAGACGCGAGCCGGCGCTGGTTGGCGTGCTCAGGCTGACGGTCTGGTCGTCATTGGCCAGGGCGGTGATGGTGCCGGTGGGCAGCGTCAGCGGGGCGTTGTCGGCGTGGGCGCTGTGGTTCAGGGCGAACAGACAGAGGCTGGACAAGAGGTACTTGTTCATCGGGACGGTGAATCACTTCTTCAAAAGAAAAGCCCGCAGCCTCATGACAGTGCATGGCTGCGGGCAGAGCAGCAAATTTGCGTTATACAGTAACACTAAAAATTGCCGGAGATTAAGCCCCGGCAGTTTAAAGATCTGTCTGGATCGCGCATCTCGCGAGATTCACGATGAAGTTGAGGCAGATTCAGTTTGCCGGGCCAGACGCGACAACAGCAGCCGATCCAGCAACCACACCACCACCAGCGAAGCCCCCACCAGCGGAAACACCACCGCCAGCACCAGCATGATCGCCACCCCGGTTTTCCACTTCGGCAGATCGTGGCGCAGCGGCGGCACGCCGAACTTGCCCTGTGGTCGACGCTTCCACCAGATCACCACGCCGCTGACGGCGCTGAGCAAAATCATCAGGCAGATCAGCAGCACGATGATCTGGTTGAAAGTGCCGAACATCTTGCCTTCGTGGAGCATCACGCCGATCTCGGTGGCCCGGGCAACCGCGCCGTACTGCTCGAAGCGCACATCGGCGAGAACCTTGCCGGTGTACTGATCGATGTGCAGGGTCGCGTCGTTGCGTGGGTCGTCGGCGAACACGGCGATGGTGAACACGCCGGCGGCGGTGGTCGGCATTGTGATGCTGTAGCCCGGCTCGACCTTGCGCTCAACGGCGATGTTTTGCACGTCCTGCAGGCGGATGGTCGGTGCAGCGGGGCCGTGTTGCATACCGCCGTGGGCCATGTGTTCGGCGTGGTCGCCGGACATCGGCATCGGGGTGTTTTCCATCGCCCACGGCACGGTCTGGCGCGCGGCGTTATTGAGGCTGCCGGCCTCGACATCGGAAGTCGGCACGTTGTCCCACATCGCCGCCGGGAACACGTTCCACACCTGCGCGTACTGCTTGCCCCAGAAACCGGTCCAGGTCATGCCGCTGAGCAGCATCACCAGCAGCAACGCGGCGCCCCAGAATCCGGTAACGGCATGCAGGTCACGCCACAGCACGCGGCCGCGACTGCTCAGGCGTGGCCACAGAATCCCCGCTGCCTGACCTCGCGGCCACCACAGGAAAACCCCGGACACCACCAGCACCATGCCCCAGCCGGCGGCCATTTCGATCAGTCGGTCACCGACGGTGCCGATCATCAACTCGCCGTGAATCGCCCGGGCGATGGCTTGCAGGTTCTGCCTGGCATCCTGCTCGCCAAGGATGTCGCCGTGGTACGGATCGACGAACACGTTCAGCTCATGGCCGGCATTGGCCACGACAAACTGCGCGCTGCGCTCGGCATTCACCGGCGGCAGGTACTGGGTGACCTGGCCCTGTGGATAAGCGCTTTTGACCTTTTGCAGCAAGTCATCGGCCGGCACCGTGTGATGCCCGGCGGGGACGTTCAGCAGGCTGCTGTACATCAGCGAATCGAGCTGCGGCTTGAACAGGTAAATGATGCCGGTCAGGGCCAGCATCACCATGAATGGGGCGACGAACAATCCGGCATAAAAATGCCAACGCCAGGCCAGGTTGTAGAAATTCGGTTTGGGCTGTTTCATCACGTGTGCTCCGCTTGGCTTGGATCTTCTCGTTGTCTGTTGCCGCCCGCTCCCTGAAGGGAGCGAGCGCCCTTCAGGGTTAGAAACTCATGTCCACCTTGGTCCAGAGCGTGCGCCCCGGTTCATTGATCGCTTGCGGGTCGTTGGCCGGGTAGCCGAACCCGGCGTTGCCCGCCAGGTTCAGGTGTTCGGCGTAAGCCTTGCCGAACAGGTTGTCGACGCCGGTACTGACCTTCCAGTGTTTGTTGATCCGGTAGGCGCCGTTGAGCGAGAACACGCCGAAGCCCGAACTCTTGTCGTAATCCTTGCCGACCACGTTGCCCTTGTTCTGGTCGATACGGTTTTGCGCGGCAACCACCCTCCACAGTGCGCCGGCGCTCCAGTTGTCTTCGCTGTAGGTCAGGCCGAAGCGGGCATCCAGCGGCGGCATCTGCGGCAGTGCCTTTCCGTCGCTGCTGTTTTTGCCCCAGGCGTAGGCCAAGGTCGCATCGGCTTTCCAGTTGTCGGTGAGTTTGTAGGCGGCACCGAGTTCACCGCCCATGATCCGCGCGTCGATGTTCTCGGCGCGGGAAGTGCTCATGCCCATCATCGTCGGGGTGTAATCGAACAGGATGTAGTCGCGCACCACGCCGATGTAGCCCGAGGCCCAGGCTTCGAGATTGGCGTCCTTGTAGTTCACGCCGAAGTCCAGCTGAGTGGTCTTCTCCGGTTTGATCGAATCGAACGCATTGACCGAACCCGCCGGGCCGGACTTGGGCGAAAACAGCTCCCAGTAATCCGGAAACCGTTGGGCGTGACCGAGGCCGGCGTAGAGCGTGGTCGGGCTGTCGGCCAGGTCATGCTCGTAACGGACGAAGCCGCTCGGCAGGGTGTCGGCGCGGGTATCGCCGGCAGTCGGGTTCGGGCGCGACATCATTCCCGAACCGGTGGTCTGCCGGAAATCCCTGGCCGAGGCACGGTCGACCCGGGCGCCGGTGATCAGACGGTCGCGGTCGGCGGCGTACCAGGTCATTTCGCTGAACACCCCGTAGTTATGGAAGTCGGCGTCCTTGGTGTACGGCTGATCCTTGTAGGTATCGATGCCCATGCCGCTGCGCTGCCGGTGTTCGTTGGTCTGCGCGTCGAGGCCGGTGATCAGCTGGATATCGGCCCAGCGCCAGGTGGCCTTGATCCGCGCGCCGAGGGTGCGGCGGTCGACGTTGGATGCCATGGGACCGGCCATCATCCCGGTGCCGGACGGCGTGCGCAGGGTGTAGTTGTCCATCACGTGGTCGGCGTAGTTGTAGTAGACCTGGGCTTCGAGCTTCTCCAGCACATCGGTGATGTTGGATTTCTCGAAACGCAGACCGAGGCTTTCGCGCAGGAATTGCGAGCCGTCCATGCCGCGTCCGGCGTAGCGCGCTTCGCCGTCGCCCTTGCCGGCAGTGAGTTCGATCAGGGTGTCGGCATCCGGGGTCCAGCCCAGCGCCACGTCGCCGTTCCACTTGTCATAGCGCGAGGCAACGATGTCGTTGTTGCCGTCGCGGTAGTCGTCGGAATGCGCGGTGTTGCCGATCACCCGCACATAGCCCAGCGAGCCGCCGGCCGCCGCATCAACGACCTTGTCGAAGCGCCCGTGGGAGCCGGCCAGCACGCTGGCGTTCACCCGGGTGCCGAGTTCGCCGAAGCTTTCTGGCTCGCGGTCGAACAGGATCGTGCCGGCCGACGCGCCCGGTCCGTAGAGCACGGTTTGCGGGCCTTTGATCACGGTGAGTTTGTCGTAGGTTTCGGGCGAGATGTACGAGGTCGGCGCGTCCATCCGGCCGGGGCAGGCGCCGAGCATCATGCTGCCGTTGGTGAGGATGTTCAGGCGCGAACCGAACATCCCGCGCAGCACCGGATCACCGTTGGTGCCGCCGTTGCGCACCAGGGCGAAGCCTGGAATGGTCTTCAGGTAGTCGCCGCCGTCGCTGGCGGGCACCGGTTGGCGCGGGTCTTTCGGGTTGGTGACGATGGTCAGCGGCGAGCTCGGAGCGATGGCGGTAATCACCGTCGGGCTCAGTTCGTCAGCATGGCCGGCGTGTTCGTCGGCGTGGACCAGCGGGGACAGCAGGACGCCGCAAAGGACGGCGGTAGCGTGCCTGAAACGAACGCGGGATTCGTTCAGGGCAAAGGACGCCGGGGCAGAACCCGGGCGTGGGACAGCAGAAAACCTGGACATGACAATTTCCATCGAACAGTCGTAAACGACACGGCCGGCAGCCTGAGGCTGTCTTCTCAACCGTGTGCAATCAGAGGTGGGTGTTTACGCTGCGATGGGCGGGGCGCGGGTGCGGGCGCCGGGGAAGAAAGTCTGCCGGGCATGGCCCAGGCGCGGGGAGGGTGGGGTGAAGGTGTTGACCAGTGGAATGCTGAAAGTGGCGAAGCTGCCACCGCCGGTCAGCGCCGGGCAGTTGAACAGCAGGCTGCAATAGCCGCACTTTTCCCACAGCACGTGGTGTGCGGATTGCGGCGGACAGTGTTCCGCGGAGGGCTGTGCACCGTGCCCGGAATGATCCATGCCCGGCATGTCCATCGACATGTCCATGCTCATCGGCATGGAGGTCGAGGCGTGCTGATCCATCGGCATCGACTGGGAAATCAGCGGGCCGATGAAGATCATCAACATGGCGAACAGGGCGATCCAGCTGCCGCGGGTCAGGTGTTCAGTCTGACGGCGTTGCAGGGAGGGCCTGGCGCTCAGGGGGCGCATGGGCGGAGTCTGCCGGAACGGTTACTGGGCGTGCGCGTGGGCTTGCGTGGCTTCCGGCGGCTTTTTCTGCACGGCAACTTCGACGGTCACGTCACCGGCCTTTTCAAAGTGCAGGGTCAGCGGGAAGCGCTTGCCATCGGTCAACAGACTGCGGTCGGTCGGATTCATCAGCATCACGTGATAGGCCATCGGCGCGAAGGTCACGTTTCCACCGGCCGGAATGGCCACGTTCGGCACCTGTTGCATCTTCATCAGATCGCCCTGCATCACGTGCTCGTGCAATTCGGCCGTCGGGGCGATGGGCGAGTCGACGCTGAGCAGACGGTCAGCGGTTTTGCCGCTGTTGTGAATGATGAAATACGCGGCAACGGTCGGCGCGTTCGGCGGCAGTTCCTGCGACCACGGGTGGGCGATCTCCAGCTCGCCGGCCTTGTATTCGTGGGCATGGGCGAAGCACGCAGGCAACAACAGCGCAGCGATGACGATGAGTTTGTTCAACATGGCAGTTCTCCAGAACGATTTGAAACGCAGGTCAAATGCGGGAACAAATCAAACCAGAGGAGAGGCGCGGGGATTGAGGCTCGGCCATTGCTGGCGCGGTGTCGGAGTCTGCAGCACGGCGGGCGCCACGCTGCGATTGCTTTCGTATTGAGCGAAATACAGCTGCGGCGAATGCCCCGGCAACGCCACCACCGGCGCCGATCCGGAGCAGCACCAGCAATGCTGCATGGTCGAATGACTGTCACCGCTCTGCGGTGCTTTCTGATCCACGCCGCTGATGTCGATCGCCACCATCTTCGTCCCGCTGCCGGTGCAGAAACTGCTCCACAGCAACTGCTCGGCCGGCGTCTGCGCCGCCTGCGCCATCGCTCCCGTCAACGGCATGGCGAGCATGTTGAACAGCACTGCAAAGCAGGCGATCCAGGCAAATGCGAGCCGGTGTCGGTTCATGGGACAGATCCGTAGGGTGGGCGGTCAGGCGCGGCTATTTAGCCTGATCAGGGCCGATAAGTAAAAAAGCGTCGTGCGGTTTGGTGTCGCAGAGGATTCAGCCTGCTACGGCATGCAACCGCAAACCCAGCGCCTTCATGACTTTCATGATAGTCGCGAATTCCGGATTTCCAGTGCTGCTCAGCGCTTTATAAAGGCTTTCGCGACCCAGCCCTGCATCTCGTGCAACCTGGGTCATGCCTTGGGCGCGGGCAATGTCATTAAGCGCTGCACGGATGAGAACGCCATCGCCAGCATCTTCGTCAAAACAAGCGTCCAGGTAAGCCGCCATTTCCTCGGGCGTTTTAAGAAACTCTGCAGCGTCGAAGCGGGTGAATTTTTCGGTCATGACTTACTCCTCATTACCGATGCTTTGCGCCATCCGGATGGCGCGTTTGATATCTCGTTTTTGTGTCGACTTGTCGCCCCCCAGCAGTAGCAGATAAATCACGTCACCTTTATGTGTGAAGTACATCCTGTAGCCGGGACCGTAATGAACGCGCATTTCATAAACGGCACTGCCAACGAACTCGCAATCACCCATATTTCCATGCTCTGCACCTCGAATTCTGGCGATGATGCGAGCTTTGCCGTTGGTGTCTTTCATCGAGTCGAGCCAATCGGCAAATGCAGGGGATCGTTCAAATTCGATCATGTCGAAATCGTATTCCTTGGGATACAGGCTGACAAGCCGCATTTTTCTTGAAGGCAGCAGTGCGCTTCAAGAATTTGCTCGCTGCAAATCTGTGTGGATTAAAGGAATCGAAATCTTGGCGTGAGGTGGCAGGGGCGAACAGTCGGCTGGTTCCTGAAATTCTGCCGGTCAAATCAAGGATTAGCTCGAAATCAGGAATTATCTGACGTAGAGAGGGCTTCCAGGACTTCAGACGTACTCTTGAACTCCCGATCAACCCCCGCCAACACCGGCCGCTTCAACACCATCACCGGCACCCCAAGCGCCCGCGCCACGTCCAGCTTCGGCTCGGTTGCGGTGCTGCCGCTGTTCTTGCTGATCAGCACGTCGATCTGCCGGCGTTCGAACAGCGCTCGCTCGTCCTCCAGCAGAAACGGTCCACGGGCGCCGATGACTTCGCAGCGTTCGTTGCCGGGATAGACGTCGAGGGCGCGCAGGGTCCAGAACTGGTGCGCGGGGATTTCATCGAGGTGTTGCAGCGGTTCGCGGCCGAGGGTGAACAGGGGGCGGCGGAAGGGTTCGAGGGCGGTGATCAGTTCGGCCCAGTCGGCGACTTCGCGCCAGTCATCGCCCGGTTGCGGTTGCCAGGCCGGGCGGCGCAGGGCCCAGCAGGGGATGCCGGTGAGTTGCGCGGCGGTGGCGGCGTTCTGGCTGATCTGTGCGGCGTAGGGATGGGTCGCGTCGAGTAAAAGCGTGATGCCTTTAGCGCGAATGAACTGCGCCAGACCTTCGGCGCCACCGTAGCCGCCGACGCGCACCTGACAGGTCAGATCGGTCGGCACCCGGCCGACGCCGGCCAGGCTGTAAATGTGTTCCGGCCCCAACGTGCGCGCGATGGCCAGCGCTTCAGTCACACCGCCCAGCAACAAGATTCGCTTCATACAAAGGCTCCCGCATGGCCGACGATGCCGCCCTGACGATCTATCGCAAACACTTCGACCTGGACCTGCGCCGGTACCACGCTGCGTGCGAACTCCAGAGCATGGCGACAGACCTCATCACCGAGGGCAACGCCAGCCGCACTGGCGATCGCCAACGCCTGCTGACTGGTGTTCGCCCCACGAATGGCTTGTTGCAAGGTGTCGTCGGCGCCAATCGCCGCCGCCCATTCGGCCAGTTGCGGCAGGTCGATGCTCGAATGACGCGAATGCAGGTCCATGTGCCCGGCCGCCAGTTTGCTGATTTTGCCGAAGCCGCCGCACAGGCTGAGTTTATCCACAGGTACTTTGCGCAGGTGCTTGAGCACCGCGCCGACGAAGTCGCCCATTTCGATCAGGGCAATTTCCGGCAGGTTGTAGACCCGGCGCATGGTGTCTTCGCTGGCGTTGCCGGTGCAGGCGGCGATGTGCAGGAAGCCGTTGGTTTTCGCCACGTCGATGCCTTGGTGGATCGAAGCGATGTACGCCGCGCAGGAAAACGGCCGGACGATGCCGCTGGTACCGAGGATCGACAGCCCGCCGAGGATGCCCAGGCGTGGGTTCATGGTCTTCAGCGCCAGGGCTTCGCCGCCCTCGACGTTGACCGTCACCTCGAAGCCGCCGCGATAGCCGGTTTCTTCGGCGAGCAGCGTCAGGTGATCGCTGATCATCTTGCGCGGCACCGGGTTGATCGCCGGTTCGCCGACGGGCAGCACCAAACCCGGACGGGTCACGGTGCCGACGCCTTTGCCGGCGATGAAGCGGATTCCCGGCTCGGCCATCAGCTGCACGCGGGAATAGAGCAATGCGCCGTGAGTCACGTCCGGGTCGTCACCGGCATCCTTGATGGTTCCAGCCTCGGCGCCGTCCTTGGTCAGCCGACAGAACTCCAGGCGCATCTGCACCTGCTTGCCCTTGGGCAAGACGATCTGCACGGCGTCCGCCACCACTCCACCGAGCAACAGGCGCGCGGCGGCGAGGCTGGTGGCCGTGGCGCAGCTGCCGGTAGTCAGGCCGCTGCGCAGGGGCGCGGGTTGTTCGGCGGTTTCGTCACGCATCGAGGGGTTTGACCAGATCGAGCAGGGTGATCGGCAACGCCTGGCGCCAGGTGTCGAATTCGCCCAGCGGCTGTGCCTGGGCGATGTGGATGCGGGTCAGTTCGCCGCCGTGGCGTTCGCGCCAGCTCATCAAGGTCATTTCGCTTTGCAGGGTCACAGCGTTGGCGACCAGTCGGCCACCGGGTTTGAGTTGTGCCCAGCAGGTTTCCAGCACGCCTTCGCGGGTCACGCCGCCGCCGATGAAAATCGCGTCCGGTCGCTCCAGCCCGGCGAGAGCTTGCGGGGCGCTGCCACGAATCAGTTGCAGGCCGGGCACACCCAGCGCATCGCGGTTGTGTTCGATCAGCTGCTGGCGACCATCGTCAGCCTCGATGGCCAGTGCGCGACAGCTCGGGTGCGCGCGCATCCACTCGATGCCGATCGAGCCGCTGCCCGCGCCGACGTCCCAGAGCAATTCGCCCGGTGTCGGGGCGAGGCGGGCGAGGGTGATCGCGCGCACGTCGCGCTTGGTCAGTTGGCCGTCGTGCCGGAAGGCCGAGTCCGGCAGGCCGGCGAGGCGCGACAGGCGCGGTGTCTGCGGATCGGCGAGGCACTCGAGGGCGATCACGTTGAGGTCGGCAATGAGCGGATCGTTCCAGTCGTTGGCGCTGCCGTCGATCCGGCGTTCGGCGCTGCCGCCCAGATGTTCCAGCACGCTCAGGCGACTGGCGCCGAATCCGCGTTCACGCAGCAACGTGGCAACCGCCGCCGGGCTCTGGCCGTCATTGCTCAGCAGCAACAGGCGCACGCCGCCAAACAGTTGTGCATTGAGAGCCGCCAGCGGGCGAGCCACCAGCGACAGCACGCTGACGTCCTGCAACGGCCAGCCCAGTCGGGCCGCCGCCAGCGAGCAGGACGACGGGGCCGGCAGGACCAGCATCTCGGCCTCCGGAACCTGACGCGCCAGACTCGCGCCAACGCCGTAGAACATCGGATCACCACTGGCCAGCACACACACGGCTTCACCGCGACGCTCGAGCACCGGGGCCAGGGAAAACGGGCTCGGCCACAACTGGCGCTCGCCACGGATGCACACCGGCAACAGATCCAGCTGACGCTGACCGCCGATGATCCGCGAAGCGTCCATCAAGGCGCGCCGGGCATTCTTGCCCAGGCCTTTGAAGCCGTCTTCACCGATTCCTACTACTGTCAGCCAGGGTGACATCTGTAGCCCCTCAAAAAAGTGTCCGCAAACGCGCCGTTCCGACGGGCAGACTTTTCATGCCGTCGGACAAAGCAGGCATAATACCGCGCCTTCGCCCGCGAAGCGCCTTTCCCACAGAGCTGTCAGCCCTTGAACGAACGTCCGATGTCCAACGCCATACGCCCCTCGGCCTGTCCGGGGTTGCTGCGTATCGTCCAGGCGCTGGATGGTGGCATCTGCCGGATCAAGCTCGATGGAGGTTCGATCACGGCCGATCAGGCCGATGCGGTGGCCAATGCCGCCGAGCGGTTTGCCGGCGGGGCGATCGAGGCGACAAACCGGGGCAATCTGCAGATTCGCGGGATCGGCGACCAGTCCGCCGCGCTGATCGACAGCCTGCTGGCCGCCGGTCTCGGGCCGCGAACCGCCGCCGGCGACGACGTGCGCAACCTGATGCTCAGCCCCGCCGCCGGCATTGACCGACAGATGCGCTTCGATACCCGTCCATTGGCCGGGCAGATCCTCGAGACCCTGCAAAGCCATCCGCGCTTCCACGAGCTGAGCGCCAAGTTCGCCGTGCAACTGGATGGCGGTGAAGCGCTGGCGATGCTCAAACATCCCCATGATCTGTGGTTGTCGGCATTCGAAAGCGGTGAAAACACGCTGTTGGCGTTTGGCCTGGCGGGTTGCCCGACGGAGCGACCGTTGGCCGCCGTGGCGCTTGTGGACGGACATGCGCTGGTGGTCGCGGTGCTGGAGTTGTTCCTTGATCTCGCCCGACCGGAGCAGACGCGGATGCGCCATCTGCTGGATGAATGCCCGGCGCCGCTGTTCCTGGAAAAACTCGGTCAGCGGATCAGCCTGAAAGCCGCTGGTGATTGGCAGCGGGCAGCCGGACCGGAAGGGTTGCACCTCGGCATTCACCCTCAGCCATCGGCCGGTCAGGTCTATGTCGGTGCCGCACCGCCGCTCGGCCGCCTCGGTCCGGACATGCTGCGTGGCGCTGCGCAACTGGCCATAACCTTCGGCGACGGCAGCCTGCGCTTCACCCCTTGGCAGAGTCTGTTGCTGCCCAATGTGCGGGAAACCGATGCGGTTCAAGTGCTCGACGAATTGGGCAAGCTGAACCTGCTGACCCATGTCGAAGAGCCTTTAACGCACCTGATCGCCTGCACCGGCGCCAACGGCTGCGGCAAAGGCCTGGCCGACACCAAACACGATGCCCGCCTGCTGGCTACGCTGTTGCCACATGCCGTGGATGTGCACCTGTCCGGCTGCCCGCGTTCCTGCGCCGCCGCACATCGGGCTGCGGTGACTCTGCTGGCGGTCGGCCCCGGTCACTACGATCTCTATTTTCGCGATGCAGCGCTGCCGGGTTTCGGCGCGCTGCACGCTCACAACCTTACTATCGAAGCGGCCGCGACCTTGCTCGCCGCCCGCTCACGGAGCCCCCTTGATGCTTGATTACATCCGCGACGGTCAGGAGATCTATCGCAACTCCTTCGCGATCATTCGCAGCGAGGCCAACCTGGCTCGTATCCCGGCCGACCTGGAAAAACTCGCGGTGCGGGTGATTCACGCCTGCGGCATGGTCGAGGCCATCGACGGGCTGCAGTTCTCCGAAGGCGCCGGCAAGGCCGGGCGCGATGCGCTGGCCGCTGGCGCGCCGATCCTCTGTGATGCGCGGATGGTTTCCGAAGGTGTGACCCGCGCGCGCCTGCCGGCCAACAACCAAGTGATCTGCACCTTGCGCGACGACAGTGTGCCGGAACTGGCGCGCGAGCTGGGCAACACTCGCTCGGCAGCTGCGCTGGAACTGTGGCGTCCGCATCTGGAAGGCAGCGTGGTGGTGATCGGCAACGCGCCGACGGCGCTGTTCTATCTGCTGGAAATGCTCGACGCCGGCGCCCCGAAACCGGCGCTGATCCTCGGCTTCCCGGTGGGCTTTGTCGGCGCTGCCGAATCCAAGGCCGAGCTGGCCGCCAACAGCCGTGGCGTGCCGTTCGTGATCATGCAGGGCCGCCTCGGCGGCAGCGCCATGGCCGCCGCTGCGGTCAATGCCCTCGCCACGGAGATCGAATGATGCAGGCTCAAGGACGTTTGATTGGCCTGGGCGTCGGCCCCGGTGATCCGGAACTGATTACCGTCAAGGCCCTGCGCCTGCTGCGCGAATCGCCGGTGGTGGCGTACTTTGTGGCCAAGGGCAAGAAGGGTAACGCGTTCGGCATCATCGAAGCGCACCTGCAGGACGCGCAGAATCTGCTGCCGCTGGTGTACCCGGTGACCACCGAAGTACTGCCGGCACCGCTGTCCTACGAACAGGTGATCAGCGACTTCTACGATGACGCCGCCGAGGAAGTGGCCGCGCATCTGGATGCCGGTCGCGATGTGGCCGTGATCTGCGAAGGTGATCCGTTCTTCTACGGCTCCTACATGTACCTGCATGACCGCCTCGCCGGCCGCTATGAAGCCGAAGTGGTGCCGGGCGTCTGCTCGATGCTCGGCGGCGCGTCGGTGCTCGGCGCGCCGCTGGTGTATCGCAATCAGAGCCTGTCGGTGCTGTCCGGCGTGCTGCCTCACGAAGAACTCAAGCGCCGTCTGGCCGATGCCGATGCGGCGGTGATCATGAAACTGGGGCGCAATTTCCCGAAAGTGCGCGACGTGTTGGCAGAGCTGGGTCTGGCCGAACGTGCGCTGTACGTCGAGCGCGCGACCATGGCCAACCAGAAGATCGTGTCGCTGGATGAGGTCGAGCCGATGTCATCGCCGTACTTCTCGCTGATCATTGTTCCCGGCGAACGGTGGCAAGGCTGATGACCCATTCCACACCGGCCATCGTCATTCTCGGCCAGGGCGCGCTGGCCACGGCCCGTCGCCTTCAGCAGGTCTATCCGGCTGCAAAGATTCACGGCCTCAATGGACGCGTCGAAGGCGCCGACCTGACTTACAGCGACTTCGGCGCGACCCTGCGCGAGTTGTATCAACAGGACACGCCGATCATTGCCCTGTGCGCGGCCGGCATTGTCATTCGCACCCTGGCGCCGCTGTTGCTGGAGAAAGGTGTCGAGCCACCGGTGCTCGCCGTGGCTGAAGACGGCAGCGCCGTGGTGCCGCTGCTCGGCGGCTTGGGCGGGGTGAATGTCATGGCCCGCGAGATCGCAGCTGCGCTTGAAGTGGCAGCGGCGATCACCACCAGCGGTGAGTTGCGTTTCGGCACCTGCCTGCTCAACCCGCCCGGCGGTTATGCCCTTGGCGATCTGGAGCAGGGCAAGCGTTTTGTCTCCGATCTGCTCGCCGGCCACAGCGTGCGCATCGACGGCGCTGCGCCGTGGCTTGAGCAGGCGCAACTGCCGGAAGATCCACAGGCACAGCGCTCGATTCATGTGGGTAGCGCCGCTCGCGCGGCGAATACCAGTGAGTTACTGATTTATCCGCGCAGCGTGGCGGTGGCGGTGGGTTCGTCAGTGACTGACGTGCCGGGCACCCTTCGCGATGCATTGCAGCAGGCCGGTGTGGCGATTCAATCGCTGGCCTGTCTGGTGGCGGCCGATGCTCAGATGGCCAGTCCGGCATTGCGTGAAGCCGCACTTGAACTGGCAGTGCCGCTGCGCTTTGTCGCGCCGGCGAATGACATCGGTGAGTTGGTTCGCGATGCAGTCCCCGGCGCTCGAATCATCACAACATCCCGAGACATTGCCATCGCCGTGGCCGAACAGCCGCTGGATGTTTCGCAGATCGGTCGTCCGCGCGGCCGTCTGGCCGTCATCGGCCTCGGCCCGGGCGCGGCAGAGCTGATGGTGCCTGCGGTGAAAGCCGAACTGGCTCGCGCCACCGACGTTCTCGGTTACGAAACCTACGTGCGCATGGCCGGCCCCTTCCGCGACGATCAGGTGCAGCATTGCACCGACAACCGCGAAGAAATGCAGCGTGCCCGTCACGCCTTCAGACTGGCCGCTCAGGGACGTTCGGTGATTGTGGTTTCGTCGGGCGATCCGGGCGTGTTCGCCATGGCGGCAGCGGTGCTCGAAGCGTTGCACGAGTCGACGGACCCGGCGTGGCACAGCGTCGATCTGGAAATCCTGCCGGGTGTTTCGGCGTCGCTCGCCACCGCCGCTCAGGCCGGTGCACCGCTGGGCCATGACTTCTGCGTGATGTCGCTGTCGGACAACCTCAAGCCGTGGTCGATCATCGAAAAGCGTCTGGATCTGGCCGCCGAGGCGGATCTGGCGCTGGCCTTCTACAACCCGATCTCTCGTTCGCGACCGTGGCAGTTGGGCCGAGCCCTGGAAATCGTTGCGCAACACCGTACATCGCAGACACCGGTGGTGCTCGGGCGTGACATCGGCCGGCCGGGGCAGACGTTGCGGGTGACGACGCTCGGCGCGTTGACCCCGGATCAAGTGGACATGCGCACTATGGTGTTGATCGGTTCGTCCACCACCTGCACGTTCCCCCGCGCCGAAGGCGGGAAGTGGGTCTACACGCCACGTTGGTACGGTAGCAAGCCAGCGGGCTGAGCCTCTCGCTCCGACGTATCAGGAAGCTGGAGCAGTACTAAATAAAACAGGGCGCGAACAGGAGTTCGCGACCCTGTTTTTTTTGGGGACAAGGAAAGTTTTTATTCCGGCCGTGTTCAATTTTTTAATTGAATGTCTTTGGATGTTTCCATTGACATTGTTTGAATGGTTTCGTGTTTGTCTGGGTTGGTTGTTTTTTTCTATATTGGTTTCGCGCTTTTGGTTGGCGTGTATTTGGGTTTTTAACATGCGTTTTATATCGTTCTGGAGACTTTCTCCTGGCGAGGCATTCATGTGTGCGTTTGTTTTTTTTTTGAACGAGTTGTTACTTAAAGAGTATTTAAAAATGCAAGGTGCTGAAAATTCAAAAGTTGAGAAAGGCTTTGTAAAGTTCGTCGACTTGTTCAAGCTGGCCGACCTGGAGCGGGCATTATTGCCGCATAAAGGAACTGAGCAGTACGACGCAGTGATTCGTTATTACTTCGCCTGCATCGGTCTGCTCGATTCGCCACGCCTGTTGCAGCCGCTGACATTGTTCAAGCAGGCTCTGGGAGAGCTGGGAAACCATCGAGTGCGCCGTGAAGCGGAAAATGCACCGGCCCCGAGCCCGGACAGCGAGGCGGCCCTCAGCCTTGCGCAAGTAAGCGACCGGGTCGAGGGTTTTGAGGCGCGTCTGCGCTACGGCGTTGAACTGATGAAGACTCCTGCCACCCAAGTGCCGAAAATCCTGCACTTTGTATGGCTCGGTGGCGGGCTGGGTGATATTCAGCGTGATTACATCAATGTCTGGAAAAAGGTACTTGCCGGGCAGGGTTATAAAATCAATGTCTGGTATGACAATGATGCTTTGCTCGCATATCGAACCAACCAGCTTGTTGTAGAAGCTGCCAAAGCCGATGCCATGCAGCACGGTGGTGTCGACAGTGCGACCGAGCGGGAATTGGGGGAGCTCTATGTCGCGCGTGTCATTGCGTTAAAACAGCAGATGTACCAATACATTAATGATGCGGTCGCCAAGGGCGAGTCGGCCGATGCGGCGCGAATGCAGTTACTGGTTCGAGGATACGGGCAGGACGCACAGGAACTACGGCGTCTGAAAACAACTAACCGTGACAGTATCCAGGCGCTTGTCGACGGTGATGTGCAGGTGCGCGATCTGGCTGGCGCCGAGAAGCCTTTGCAGCTGCAGGCCCTTTACCAGCGTGAAATGCGTTTGCGCGGCAATTTCGCCGCAGCGTCGGATGTTGTAAGAGCCGAGGTGTTGCACCTGGAGGGTGGCAGTTACACCGATGTGGATAATTTGCCGCCACTGTTGAAGTCGGTTGGGGGGGTCGATATCAGTGGCTTCAGTGACGATGCCCGATTGGGTCTGTTGCAATTGTTGCTCAACGAAAACCCGGAATGGATGCCGGGGCGGCAAGCGCTGAAAAGCCGCTATGTGGACAGAACCGACGAGATTCCCGAAGCGCATCGGCAGGCACTGCAAGCGTTTGCCAAAGGCAAACCGCTGCTAGCCCAGGTTTTTCAACCACCTCAGGATTTGCTTGTCCGCCCCTACGCTTTGCGAGCGGTGGCGGTGAGATCGACGATCAGTAACGGGTACATGATGGCGCACCCGGGCTCGGCGGTGCTGGAGTCTGTACTCAAGCGTCTTGAGTTCAACCTCGGACTGGTGGATGCCACCGCTCGACTGGCTGTGCAGAGGGGGGTCAAACCCGAGGATTCCGAGGCAATGCAATCACTGGCGCTCGAAGAGCTCGAGCGCACCTACGGGTCTATCAATGACCTGCCGGACATGGAGTCGGTCTTTGCGACCTACCTGGCCGATGCGGCCGCCAGTTACTACAACGATGGCATTCGCCCGCAGAGTGAAGGGACGATTTATCTGACCGGTCCAGTGGGGATAAAGGATGGCACGAGTGATTTCGAGAAGGCCCGTTTAACGCCTCGGGGGGCGCAGGTGTCACGCGAGGAAATGGCGATCGAACCCTTGCTCGTCGTCAATCGAGCCACCGAGGAAGAGTTGGATCACTCGTGGAAAGATAACGAAACCGACTTCGACAAGTGGGTGGAATCCGAAAAGCAGCGCTGGCGCGACGGTCAATTCAAGACCCGCTACGCCGGCAATATTGACGAACTGCTCAAGCACTCCACCGTTGAATTCGAACTTGGCTGGCCCTTGATCGAGGGGCGCCATGTGATCAATACCGAACTGTTGCAACGCATGGCTGACCATCTTGGCGAGCCCTTCACCCGAGCAATGATGAGCGGCCATGATGGCCCGGTCACGTTTGCCGATAGGATACCGCTTGATTTCAATGATCGTCAGTTGATCCGCAATCAGGACACCAGGCGGCGCCCGCCCGCGTCACGGAGTCATGAGGTGACACGAAGTCTTGCGCTGGATGAAATTCTCACAGGTCTGGGTACAGGCGCATGGCAACTGGCGCACCTCAGCCCGCTGCAGCGTCTGACGCTCGGGGCATTGCTCGGTGCAGAGTCACTGGATGAGCAGAGTTTTGCCGCACTGGGCGGCGCGCTGGACAACCTGATCAACAGCCTCAGCGAACGCGGGACTTCCGGGCGTTACGCTGCGATCGAGCAGCATCTCTACCAGCGGCGCCCAGCCGAGTTCGTTGCCGGGCTGAAAAGTGTCGCCGACGTGTTGCCGACGAGTTCGAGCAATGCGCTGAGCCTGAAGAAAACAGCATTGTCCACCGCGGTGACCCTGCATGACTGGGGACGTCAGGTCGCGCTGATTCAGTATGTCGCCACCCAGGAACACCGTCAGCAAGTTCAGGAACGGGTGGAGCAGGTGCTCAACCAATTCGAGGCCGGTACCGTCAAGATGGTACCGCAGGATCTGTTGCTGCACGGGGCGGGTGACACGGTCGCCGGTCGCTGCTTCCCTCTCGTGCTGGCGATGAGTGCGGCCCTGACGCAAGGTGAAGCGGCCAGCCGACGCTTGCGCGAAAGGTTCTTCCTCGCGGTACTTGAGCCGGATCAGGCTGACTCCCAGGCGTTTTTGCAGGCTGTGGAGGAAATGCACGGGGTCAAGGCCGGCGACGTGGGTACCGTTCTGGGGCGGCTGGATCTGGAGACAGTCGCCGCAACGCTGGAGGCATCAGTCGGTACCCGAACCCTGATGCTCAACTCCGACAATCACTCGATGCTGGTAGCCAGAACCGAGAGCGGCACCAACGTTACGTATCACTTTTACGATCCAAACTTTGGTGTGTTCGAATTCGACAGTTCCGTCTCGTTTAAAGTGGCGCTGGGAAAATTCTTCCGGTTGGGGATGGCCAGACATTACGCTGCCTACGGTGAGGCCGACCATCCGCGGTTCGATTTGATCGACATAAAGGGCCAGCAGGTCTCGGAGCAGATGCTGTCGACAGGCGTCAAAGTGGCACACTTGTTCACGGAGGACACCTTGCCGAACGTACCGTTGCGCAAGGTTCGCCAGCGGCTGAACAGTGCGCACGGTCGAGCCTTGATGGAAAATCCGCGCCTGGGCCGCGCGTTGTTTGATGCCGACCATCACTGGTGGGCCGAGCAGATTGCCAGCGCGACGTCGCGCTTGCAGGAAGGGCATGACTCGGTGTCGCCGCTGGTGCCATTGTTCAGCTCGCTGGAGTTCACACACGAGGGCCCGTACCGGCTTGGCATGCTGGACCCGAATACGGGTGAGCTCGTGGCGACGGTGACCAGCATCGACGGGCGCCTGTTGCGTATCAGGAACTATCTGTCCGAGCTGTTCTCGACCCTCGGACGCAAGCCGGTCAAGGCGGGTGCAACGCAGCAAGCCACAGAAGCGGCGGCTGTTCACACCCTCAATGCCGGATTCGCAGTTCAGGCATTGATGAATGCCCTGCGTGGACGCGAAGGCGACGACCGGACCATGACCACTGCCGTGCGCTGGCATGCGTATGTCAACTATGCACAACTGGCACATGGCACTCTGTTCGACGCGGCGGGACTGATCGCGCTGGTAAAGGAGGCACTGCGTGATGAAAAAATCATTGCCCGGACCAGTGCGCGGGTCGTCGGCGAAGCGCTGGCGCCATTGACAGGTAAAACCATCGGGGCGGTGGCTGGACATGTGGCCAATGAGGGCGTGGGGGCTGTGCTGGGGCTGGCCAACGTCGGGTTCGATATTTATCAGTTGGCGACGGCGCAGAACGATCTCGAAACCGTGACCTACGCCACCCAGCTGACATTCGATGCCACCAGCCTCGCCCTGACCGGTGCCGGAATGGGCGCGGGGCTTGCCGGGGCCGGAACGGCGGCAGCAGTGCTGGGTGGCGCGGGCGTGATTATCGGCGGGCTGGCGGTGGGCGTGACTGCATTGGCACAGGCGTACGCGATCATTGCGGAGGAGGCGAAAGCGGTCGGTCTGTTTTTCAACGAGCTCGAACAGGCTCACCGCGGCCAGGCCTACCACTACAAACCCACGCAGGATGTCTGGCTGCCGCGCGCGTCTCTGATAGTCACTGACATTGACATGGACACTGGAGAGGTGTCGCTGGAGAGCACCAAACTCTACCCGCTGCGCGATCATTTCGGTGTGCCGGAATTCGAGGCGGACTACGCGCGTGCAATCAACCTCAGCAAGGAACTGGGTTATCCCGACCGCATGCGTTTCGTTCCCCCGGCCGACCAGGCGATCGTTTTGCCGTGTACGCCCCAGGCCTGCTATCGCTACGAATACCAGACATTGCCTTTCTCCTCGCAACGCCATGACACGGGCTTCGATATCGCCCGGCGTCTGGAGAAGAGGAAGCCGGATGGCAAATGGCTGTTCCTGCATTCGTTCTACTCGTTCCCCAGCCACTACATCGTCAATCGGCTGTGGCCGGATTACCGTGCGACCCAAATCAGCGTCAAGCTCGATGCGCGGGAGCGCAAACTGGTGGTGCCGAATATCCCGCCGGCGTGGCAGGACAAACTTTCCTATCGACTGCAAGGTGGCGCAAGCCTCTGCACCTTGGTGCTCAGTCCCGGTGCCAATGTCGAACTGGTGTCAGCGGGCACACAGAACAATCGCTGGATTCTGGTAGCACCCTGGGCGAGTGAAAGCGACATTCAATTCGGCAAGACCGGCGCGTTCAGTGTGAAGGACTGTCAGTTCAAAATGTCGGGAACCGGACCGTCCGAGGTGTTTCTGGTCATCGACGGTGGCCGCCTGCTGAAGGTCGAGGGCAGTCAGCAACGCCGGTTGGTGGTGGTACAGGAACAGGCGCCGAAGGGCATCGACGGTCAGGTGTTGCAGGATCATCTGCTGGCGTTGGCCAGGGACCATCGATTGGCGCTGCCCTATACGCGGATCAACAACTATCCGATCCCCTTTGAAAAAGCCGAAGCGCCGCGTTACACCACCGGTTGGTATGACGCCGCAGAGGATCGTGTTCTGCACATCCGTAACGACTACGATCTCTCGGAAGAGGATCTGATGTTGTCCGCCGTAGCCGGCGAGTTTGCGTATTTCCATGAAAAAGACGGTTTCGACATCTTGCAGGTCGATGCGAGCACCGGACTGCTCAGCCATCGCTATCGCCTGCTGGTCAGGAAGCAGGGGACCGGTACGATTCGCAGTGTGGAAGCCGACGGCCATGGGGTTCTCCACGTCGTGCAGGAATATGTCCAGCCGGACGCAACGGTTGAGCGCTTCAATTACCTGATTCACGACGGACAGATGTGGCTGAGTTCGGTGAACCGCGGTCTTGAATTGCAATTCGAGGCGTTGCTCGATGACCGTCATGCCCTGACTGACTGGGTGCCTGTGCTGGGGGACAGGTTTTTGTTCCCGCCGGTTCTCGGCGAGCGGGAATACACGACGGTCGACTGGCAGTTCGCGCCTTACGTTTCCATCTGCTGGAAAATGGATGAGACACTGCGCGACATGGCGTGGATTCGTTCCCGGGACAACCTGATCATCCGTCCGGTGCCACGTCGTCATCATCTGCGCGGCTGGCGTGACTCTGTGCAGAATCTGAATGATCTGATGTTGCTCACCGTTGCTGGTGACAACGATGTATTCGTCATCTACGACCGACTCTTCCAGAAGTTGTGCCGGGTGGAGCGCACCGTGGTGCAGGGCGAGAATCGCTGGTCGCATCGTTGGGTCCAGCCTGATCGGCTCAAGGAGGTAATCGCCGAGCAGAACAGTTATCTGGCGAAGACCGAAGACGGGCTGGTCTTCGAGATGGGGGCCGATGGCAACGCGCAGTTTGCCGGAGTCGGCGAGCGCTGGCTCAAGGGCCGTGCACAATGGTGGCTGGCGCTGGAATCTCTGGCCCTTCAGCACGAGGCTGAGCAGTTCTCCATCGTTGGCATTGCAAATGTCGCCGCCGACGCAGGTGTCCACGGTTGGTTCGTGGGCAACCGCCTGTTGTTGAGTGAGGTGGGTAGCGCCGATGTGCGTCTGCTGGGACTGACTCCCGATAATCAGTCGGCCTGGTTGTTCGATCCGGCGGCGGGAGCGGTCTGGCGGCAGGCGTTCGTTGATCCGCAGCGACTCGGCCCGGCATTCGGAAGTGGCTCGCAGTTGCGTCAGGCTGACGCCGTGCCCAAGCCGGAACGGGAATGGGAGCGGCAGAGTTTCACCGATGTCTGGATTGAGGGCGCCGGTCTCATGGGAACGACCCGCGATGGCGTGGTGTTTGAATTGCATTATCAGGAACAGCCGATGATTGTCGCGGTGGCGCCTGACTGGGTGGCGGCGCAGGGCGAGTCCGTGACCGAGAGTCTGCATGCCCTTCTGGCGACGGAAGCGCATCGCCCGTTCATTTCCGTTGCGTCCCGAGACCCCATCGAGCAGTGGTACATCGTCGACAGCGGGCGATTGGTCCGCGTCGCCGCTGCGGATTTGCCCAAGGACTTCCAGTTGCTGGGAACCCGTCGATACGCCGACGTCTTGCTGCACGAGCCTGAGGCGCGTTTAGTCCAGGGCTTCCCGAGCAAGCATCGGATCGGCCCTCTGGATTACGTCCGGCGCGTCGGCGAGGTGCTCGTGATCCAGGGACGGATGGATGCGAACGACCTCATGCCGTTGATCCCCGACGACGTGCTCATGTTGGTGGTGCGCATGGGCCGTGGCTCGATGAAATGTCATCTGACGCCGGCGCTGGCGCGCAAGCTTGATTCTCTGGTGGTCGATTGCCGTTTCCCTTTGGGCGGCACGCCTTTGGTTCCGGGCCGATTGATCTGGTCGCCGGATTCGCCACAGAAGCTTGAGGCAAGTCTGGTCGGGGATCATTTGATCGTGGTGGATCCGGACAGCGAGCACAATCTGATCTGGCGCAATGCGTGTGCGAGTGATACCAGTCTGCGTGGCGATGCGATGCTCGAGGTTCAGGGCTTGCGACGTTGCAAGGTATCGTCGCTCGTGCGTTGGTTGATGGAGCGCAGAGGTGGGAGCAATAGTGTGAAACTTAAAGAACTGTTGGATGAGGCGAAGGGTAAAGTCACTGCCGACTCTACGCTTTAACGTCGAGGACTTGCGTCTGCCGATTCGTGAACACTGACAAAAAAGACCGCCGATACGAACATCGGCGGTCTTTTTGTTTGTGCGCGCAACAGGCTGTTTGCCAATGCCGAAACTTAATTTGTGGTGCGGAAAGTTTATTGTTTTTTTTGTTTTCAGGTCGGCAGGCGAGAGTTTTTTGGTAGTTAGTGTGTTGTTCTTCGAGTTGGTGTTTTTTAATGTTTCGATTGTAATGTTTGGAATTTCCATGGTTTTGCCATGTTTGTGTTGTTTGGGTAGTTTTGAACCGGACTTCAATGGATGGTTGGTTAAAGGTGGTTTTTATGGAATATGTCCCAGGGGATGTTGCAGAATTGTCCTGGTTTTCTTCAGTGTCCGAATTTAAGACAATAAAGGCAGCGTTCGCCGAGTATTCGGCGAGTGCCGAATACTCGGCGCTGGAACGTTATTTTCAATCTGTCGTTGCAACTGCGCCGATCGCCGAAAAGCAGTTGCCGGTCAAACTCTTTCTGGAAACCTTCGAATCGTTGGCCGGGCGAATGGAAGGGCCCGCCTCGCCGGTCATCGAACGGGCGCGTGTCGGTATTAAAAGTTACGCATCGCGGCTTTCCGCAACCGTTTCCATGCTTTCGGGTGTCGCTCGTCCCGTGCCGAAAATCATGCACTTCGTCTGGGTAGGCGGCAGTGAAGTCGGCAACATCCAGCGCGACTACATGAATATCTGGCGCGCCTTGCTGGGCCCGGAGGATTACCGATTCAATCTCTGGTACGACAGCGATGCGCTGCTGGCTTTCGAGATGAACCGCGTCATTCTCGACAGCGCCAGGGCGCATGCGATGGAGTCCGGGGGAGATCAAGTCAGCAAACCTTCGCAGCTGTCGCAAATGATTGAAGACCGCGCGCGTATCCTGAAACTCCAGATGTCGGATTACATCAACCAGCCACAATGGGCCGGACGCAGGGATGACGCCCGCATCCAGTTGATGGTCAGCGCTTATGGCAAGGACCGGACGGTGCTGGAGGCGTTCCGCCAGAAGTGTCTGGATTCGCATCTGGCGATGGCAAGTGACGATCTGCATCTGCGTGACGTTGGCCATGAGTTTGCCGGACATTTTCTGCAGGATGTCTATCAGCGGGAAGTCGGCATGCGCGGAAATTTCGCGGCAGCCAGCGATGTCGTCAGGTTGCAGGCCGGGTTTCTGGAGGGCGGCCGCTACAGTGACATGGACTATTTGCCTCCGTTTGCCGACGGGCTGGGCGGGGTGGACATCAGCAAGTTCAGCGCAGATGCGAAGGTCGGCGTTCTACAACTTCTACTCAACGAAGATGCCGCGTTGATGCCCGGTCGAGATCGGTCCCGATACACAGACAGAACCGACAAAATTCCTGCGGAGCATAAAGATAAACTGCTCGCGTTCGCCCGCGAGAAGCCGGGTCTTTCCAGAATATTCGTTGCCCCGAAGGACCGCTCGGTACCGCAGGACGCTGTTCGCCTGGGGGTCGCGCGAGGCATTGCATCCAACAACGAAATGAACGCGCATTTTCTGGCCCACCCGCGCAGCGCAATGACCATGGCCTACATGCAAGCGATCCGTTTGAATTATGACTGTTTGTATGAAGTCGAACGTCGTCTGGACGCAGCGGGCATCGTGGCGACGGATGATAGCCGTGTTATCAGCGTCATTCAGAACGTCGTCAATGAAAAACAGGCTGAAGGAAGATTTCCAGGTTCAAAAAATCACTATTCATCGGCGAGTCTCATTGAAGCCATTGCTACGTATTATCAAGACGGAATTCGTATCGGCGCACGAGGAACTATCACGCTGACCGGGCCGGGTGGGGCGGTGGCGGGAGTGGCAAAGTATATAGAAGATAAATTATTGCCCGATCATGTTGATGATGTCCGTAATCATCTCAAGTTGGTAAGTGGTTATAACGTCTATACCGAAGAGGAAATGATCTCTGGCTGGACCGTCAATGATGATCCAGAACAATGGCTGACGAAAGAACACAACAAGTGGAAGGATGGAAAGCTCCTGTCACGTTATGGCGCCAACCTGACAGAGTTGCTCAATGAGCACCATATGACATTCAAGCAGGGCTGGCCGGTTATTGAAGGTAAACCGGTGTTCTTGACCGATGTATTGCAGAAGCTGATGAATGATCTGGGCGAGCCCTTGATCAATGCCATGCGAGACAAACTCAGTGGTGAAATCGATGTCGGCAGGCGCGTCGACCTGGGTTTCGATGTTCGACAGCAAATCCTTGCGCAGCCTGACAGCGCCCTGCCTGTTTCCAACGGGGAACAGGTCGCCGGCAATCTCAATGATTTCCTGACCCGGCTTGCCCACGGATCGGTTGCACTGGATCAATTGAGTCCTTTGCAGAGGGCTGTCATCGGGGGATTGTTCCGCGCACCGAACGTGGATGCCCAAGGTTTTGCCGAGGCCTGGGAAAAAGTCCAGGAGGTCGCCCTGGGAACCGCCGATGAGAGTTTTTTCAAACGCTACAACGCTATCGAAAAGGTCCTCCACGAGAGCAAGGCTCCCGCGTTTGAAGCAGGCCTTGCCCATGGGGGTACACCTGGCGTGGAGACAGCGGGCGAACTGAAAGTGCGTGCATTGGCCGAGCCGCTGACCCTGTACCAGTGGGGGCAGCGCATTGCACAGATCAACAGCACCGCGCGCCGCGACTATCAGACGAAAATCCTTGAAAGTGCCGCGCGGGTCCGGGAGCGGTTTTACAACGCGGGGGCCATTTCGGCGCGACAGTTTCCCCAGGATCTGTTGAGACTGGGCACCGACGATCCCGGCCGCCGCTGCTTTCCCTTGGCATTGCTGATGGCCGCTGCGCTGGGGCTCGGGGACGAGGCCGAGCGTGCGCTGGTCGGCCGGATTGCCAATGCCAGTCTTGACCCCACTGACGCCGAGTCCCGAGCCATGTTTGCCGCGCTGGATGATTTGTCGGGCGTTGCAACGACCGAGATCGGGCGCTCGAACGGGGTACTTGGGCTTGACGTGATTGTCCGCAATCTTGAGATGAAAACCGGATCTGCTGTCTACCTGCTCGACACCGGCAAGCATGCATTGCTGGTAGCCAGGATTCACATTGACGGTAAACCGGCCTATCGCTTTTTCGACCCGAATTTTGCAATTTACGGATTCTCCCGGGCAGATCAACTCCAGCAAGCCATTCAAGGTCACCTCGCCAGTGACGGTGATTTGGCAGCGCTCTATGGTCTGGCCGGTTCGACCGACTCCGTGTTCACGGTGATCGAACTGGATACGAAGGCGATTGCCGACAAGGTATTGCCTTCGAAACTGTCCGTGAACGACCTTCTGAAGAGCGAACGGGTTACCGTCGGCCGAACGGTTTCGGTATGGGATGAACAGGCGTCGGCACGCATGCGCTCGCTTTCTGAAAACGTGCGGATGGGAGAGGGCCTGGCGCAACTTGATGCGCGCTACCAGGCAGGCGAGTTCGAAGAAGCAACCCGGCGTTTGCGCAGTGACAATAAACTTGGGGAGCACTATCTGCCATTGCTTGAGACGGTGAAGGAAACATCGAAAACGCACTACACGCTGACCCTGGTTGACGCTCGCAATCCCCAGGTCTCGGTCGAGGTCAGTACCGTCGACTCACGCTTCATCAAACTCGCAAGGCACATCAAGCGTCTGGCAAAAAACCTTGCGGGTCCGGCGCGAGGTCCGGCGGATTCTGACGGCGGCAGCCGCTTGAGTTTTGCCTTCGCTATCCAGGCCATCATCAATGAGATGCGCAGTCGAGAGTATCAACGTCAAGGGGGGCAGATTCCTGCATTGACCACCGCTTTGCAGGTCCAGGCATACGTGAGCTATGCGCAACTGAGTTTCGGTGTCGCGACAGATGCACTGCAGATGGTCAGTCTGGTGCGACAAGTGGCGGCGAGTGAACGGGCTCTTGCCGCGGGTCACGCTTCGCTGTCCTCGCGTCTGCTGGGTCGCGCCGCGTCGGGAGTGGGCCTCGGGTTCTCGGCGGTCAACATCGGTTTCGACATCCATGGCCTGACCGTGGCCACCAATGATGAGCAACGCTCGCGATTCGCCACCCAGCTTGCCTTCAATGTGGCGGCGTTGGGTCTGGATATAGCTGCGCTGGCTGTCGGCGGTACGGTGGGGGCAGCCGCCGCTGTGCTGTCGGTTCCTTTGTTGGGCATCGGTATCGGTGCAGCGGCCATTGCCAGCAACCTGGGACAAATCAGCGACAAGGCCAGAGCGGTCGGACGGCACTTGTTTCTGATCAATGAAGCCTACACAGAGTCGGGGCACAACATAGAGGAGGGTGTCCTGAGGTTCGAACCTGAAGCCGTCATTACAGCGCTGGATCTACGGCGGGGCAGCGTGGAGTTCGATAGCCAGAAGTTCTTTCCGACGATCTTTCAGACTGTAGGGCTTCCCTCCTTCGATGCAAGAGACCAGGAACAGCACCGGGCGATCAATATTCGCGAAGCGCTGCGCCTCCCATCAACTCTGAGAATCGACAGGCAGAATAAGGTCAATGCAGTTGTATTGCCCTGCACGCCAACCTGTTACTACGGATATGAATACCAATTGGGCTCGTCCGGTTTTGCTCCCGACGAGGATGTGTCAGAACGCCTGACGGCTTATCAGCGTTTCTGGGATTACGGGGACTATCCATTACCGGTTGCGCAAGACAGCAGCAGACTGCGTACGTCCTATCCCAATATCATCGACGGGTGGAAGAAACGCCTGGAGTTCGATGAGCGGGGCGAGCAACGGTTCCAGTTCTTTTCCACGGCCCCGTTCCCTCATGTCCTCTACAAACTGCATCCGTTCAACAAGCCGACCACTGTCCGCATCAGCCTGAATGAACACTGCCGCCAGTTGGTCGTACCTCAATTGCCGGCCGAATGGAACAACCTGATTTCCTATGAGATCACCGCCCATTCTGGACAAGTGCAGCTGACGCTCAGTCCGGGTGTGGTATCGGTTGTCCTCAATTCGCCGCCTCTGGTTGACGGACCTTCCGTCGTGGCGTTTTCGCCTCGTGCCACAGCCGACTGGGTAATTTCCGCGCCTTGGGCCGGTGAGGAACAGGTCCGGTTCGAGGACGCTGTACTTATCGTCGACGGCATCCGGATCGATGGCTTTGAAGGTTTTATACGGCTCAAGGGCGGCGAACTGTTTCAGGTCGATCGCAGCAAAAACAATGCGTTGCTGCTGGTTCGCATGGATCTGGAAAGCGACAGGGTTTGGCAAACAAGTAAATCCGCTGTTGGCATCACAATCGATCCGCCGGACGTGGATCGGATTTCCGATACCGTTCTGGCAAGGCTCAGGAGCCTGCGCCGGGCGAATCGACTGGCGTCGTCACACATTCCAGTATCCGGTTTCCATGTGCCTTTGACCGTCTCGAACAGGCCTGTCTCGACCACCGGGTACTACGACGCCGGGCGGGATCGCATGCTGTATCCGCGCAATCTGCCGGACGCAGTGAACACAGGCATCGTTCTTGGGGCTGTCGTCGCAGAGCATGCGTGGTTCTACCATCCCGACCACCCGACGATATGGCGTGTCGATGCCCTTTCCGGAACGGTCAATCATCGCTATCGCCTGATGAATCCTGCGCAGGGTTCAAGAATCAAGGGTTTCGAAGGCACAGTCGGCGGAGATCTGCGTGTCGTTCAGGAAATCACCGGGTCGGGTGAGACCGACTATTCGCTGGAATATCTGATTCGCGGACAAAAGCTGACATTCACCCACTTCCATGCCAGTAGTCACTCTGAAGATTTACTTCAAAGGACACTGGAGTACTGGAAACAACCTTTGAGTCAGTTCATGCGATCCAGGCCGTATGCCGATGACTCCAGCGAAATGTCCGCGTCGCTGAGCTCCTGGAAATCCGCGCCGTTTATTGGGTTGCGCTGTATTGACCACGGTGAGTTTGCGTACTCTGGATGGCTTCGGCCGCATGACAACCAATTCATCCTCAATGATTTCGATGTCACGCAGCGGACGATGTTGATGTGGGACCGGGTCGATAATCAGGACGCGATTATTTATGACAAGGAAGATGAAACGCTCATTCGAGTTGCGCTGAGCCGGATCGAAGACAGGGAGACCCTGGACGACGTTATCGAAAACGATGTCGTCGAGATGACTTCCACCGCAGGTCGTTACATTGCCACCAAAAAGGACGGGCGTCTGTTCGAAGTCGACAGGGACGGCGAACTGCGGTTCATCGGTGTCGGTCAGCGCTGGTTCGAACTGAATCCGCAATGGATCGATGCATTGGCGAAGCTGGCTCAAGCGTATAAGGCCGCGCCGTTTGCGGTCATTGGTCTGACTCGTACTTCCAGTCCCGGATTCCTGGCGGCTTGGTGCATCGCCGGGCAGTTGTTGCTGGTGGACGGCGGCTCTGGCGGGGAACTGACGTTGCTCGCCATGACGCCGGAAGGAAAGGCAGCCTGGGTGTTCGACAAGGAGGCGGGCAAGCTCTATCGCCAGGCATTTGTCGATTTCGCAGCCGTTCGGGTCGCCTTTGCCGAAGGCTCGAAGCTGTTGAACCGGGAGCATTTGCCGAAGGTGGAGCCCGTCTGGGATCAGTGGCAGGTTGCGGAGGTCGAGGTTCATGGTCAAGGATTGCTGGCGCAGACTCTGGACGGTGTGAACCTGGCGTTGATCGAGGGCCGGCCGGCCAGAATCCTCGGTGTCGAAAATCGCTGGTCCGCCCTTGATCATTCAACCGACGTCCAGCTGCGCGGCCGTTTACAAAAGCTGGTCTCGGCATTTCCTCATGCCGCCTTCATGCCGGTCGGAGAGAAGGATGGTCGCTATCGGTACTATGTCCCCGAGTCCGATCAGCTGTTTGACGTTCGCAAACCGTCAGACGGGCAATGGCCGGCGTTTCTGGGCATTAAAAGTGGATCTGTGCCGCTGACGTTTGACTCCGCGGATAACGTTGTCTTCACTCAGCGCTTTGATCCGGCCCCTTCAATCTCGGTCTGGATGCAGGATTGCCTGGCGAAACGGGATGAAGAGGTCATGTTCATTGCATCTCGCGGTGACTTTCCGGGTTCGCAGGCAGTAGTGCCGCAGGGCGTTGAAAGGCTGTTGCTGACATTCGGCTCGCCGCAACAGGTCTGTCGCCTGAACGACGAGGACTGGCAGCGTATGGACTGCATCGTGCTCGAATGCCAGCCTTCCCCGGACATTCAGCCTTCAAAACTGCCCGTCCTGATCCTTGAGATGTCTGCGAACGAACATCTGTTGCTGACGGTGCAGGACGGACAACTGGTGTTGATCGATCCGGACAACGCTCACAGTCTGATAGTGCGCGATATGTACGCCTCGGAAGGCGGGCCGGTCATTGCGATGGAGATCCATGTCAGGACCGGAACAAGTGACCACCGGTTCAGTCTTGAACGGTTGCTGCTCACGGTCATGGCTGATCAGGTCGACAAAGGATACGTGGAAATGAAGGCGTTGATCGCAACGAGTGAATCGTTCACCCGCTGATTCGATGGCCACCAAAAAAGGCCGCTGATGTCTGCATCGGCGGCCTTGTGTATTTCTGCTTCACGGCACCAGATAACCTTTCACACCGGTAAAGATGATTTGCGCAGCGAGGGCGCAGACAAACAGTCCCATCAGGCGGCTGACGATCTGCAGACCCTGATCGCCAAGAATCCGTTCGATGCGGTTGGACAGATACAGCACCACGCCCACCGTGAAGCTGGCGAGGGCGATGCTCATGATCGCAAAGAGCTTGTCGTCCCAGTGTGGCTGGCTGACGCCCATCACCAATAGCGCACCGATGGTGCCGGGGCCGACGGTCAGCGGAATGGTCAGCGGGACAATCGTCACGTCCTGCTGCACGTTGTCGGTCTGCACGGCGGACTTGCCCTGCGCCATGCCCAGCGCCGAAATGAACAGTACGCTGCCGGCACCGATGCGGAAGGCATCCACGGTGATGCCGAACACATCGAAGATTACCCGCCCGAACAGGTACAGCAATACGCTCGAGACCAGGGTGGCGACAGCCACTTTCCAGGCCAGGCGGCGTTGTTCCTTGCGCGAGTAACCACGGGTCAGGCTGATGAAGCAGGACAACACGAAGAACGGGCTGTAGAGCACCAGCATCTTCAGGTAAACACTGAATAACACGTGGAGCATGGCGCGGGCTCGCTGGCGGGGAAAGTCGGGGGAGTCTAACAGGCGCTATCGTGTCTGTCGGCTCACGACGGTTGCGTCGTCGCTCGGTTCTGCTGATCACGCTGGGCCACCCAGTGCTCGATCAGCTCGCGCAGTTGCGACAGCTCCACCGGTTTGGCCATGTGCCCGTCCATCCCGGCCTGGCGCGCGCGTTCCTTGTGCTCGGCGAGGATGTGCGCGGTCAGCGCCACGATCGGCGTGCGGATGCGCTGGTTGCCGACTTCCCAGGCCCGCAGTTGCTGGGTGGCGGAGAAGCCGTCGAGGATCGGCATTTCGCAGTCCATCAACACCAGGTCGTAGCGCTGGGCTTTCATCGCCTGCAAGGCTTCTTCGCCATTGCTGGCGGTGTCGGGCTGCAGGTTGAGTTTGCCGAGCATGCCCCGGATCACCTTGGTCGAAATGGTGTTGTCTTCGGCCACCAGAATACGGAAATCACTCGGCACCTTGACCGGCGCGGCGGGGCTCGCAACCTGTGGCTGGAACACCACCTGGCCACGATTGCGCTGGTTCAGTTCATCGGCGAGCGTGGTCTTGAGGGTGTAGCCGGCCACCGGTTTGGCCAGGATGCGCTTGATCCCTGAGTTGCGCGCGATGATCTTGCTCGGCGCATTGCTGATGCCGGTGAGCATGATCAGCAGGATGTCGTGGTTCAGGCTCGGGTCTTCCTTGATCTTGGCCGCCAGTTGCATGCCGGTCATGCCGGGCATGTTCTGGTCCAGCAGGACCACGTCGAAGTAATCACGCAAATGCGCTTTGGTGCGCAGCAGGGCCAGCGCTTCCTTGCCCGACGGCACGGCGCTGACGTTCAGGCCCCAGGCGCTGCATTGCTGCACCAGCACCTTGCGGCAGGTGTCGTTGTCGTCCACCACCAGCACGCGCGCGCCTTGCAGCGGGCTGTCGAGATCCGAGGTCGGATGCTCCAGGCGATCTGGGTCCAGCGGCAGAGTCAGCCACAGCGTGCTGCCCTGGCTGGCGCCGCTCTTGATGCCGAACTCGCCCTGCATCAGGCGGATCAATTGGCGGGCGATCACCAGACCGAGGTTGCCGCCCAGGCGGTTGGCCGACAGGAAGTGCTTGCTGTGCAACTCGGCGTGCATCAGCGCGTCGCGCTCTTCCTGATCCATCGGCTGGCCGCTGTCCTGCACGGCAATGCGCAGGCGTGGGCCGGCGCTGCGTTCGTCGAGGGCGACCACCACCAGCACTTCGCCTTCTTCGGTTTTCTTCAGGGCGTTTTCCAGCAGGCTCAGCAGCGTCTGACGCAGGCGCGTCGGGTCGCCACTGATGACCCGTGGCACTTGCGGCTGGATGAAACTGATGAGCTCGACGTTCTGCTGTTCGGCCTTGGCGCGGTAGATGCTCAGGCAATCGTCGATCAGCGCGTTGAGATCGAACTGTACATCGTCGAGTTCGATCTGCCCGGACTCGAGCCGCGAGATGTCGAGTATCTCGTTGATCAGGGTCAGCAGTTCGTTGCCGGCGCTGTGGATGGTCTGCACGTAGTCGCGTTGTTTGACCGACAGTGGCGTGCCGAGCAGCAGTTCGGTCATGCCCAGTACGCCGTTCATCGGCGTGCGGATTTCGTGGCTGATCTTGGCCAGGAACTCGGCCTTGGCGTTGATTTCGGCGTTGCTCGCTGCGAGGTCGCGGCTGATGCTGAAACGGCTTTCGGTGATGCTGCGTTGACGCTCGCCGAGGGCGATGCTCATCAACAGGCCGCTGATGCAGATGAAACCCATCAGGGTCATGATCAGGCCCTGCGGCGCCACCAGGGTCAGCCCAAGCAAGGCCGGGAGGATGATCAGCGTGCCGATGTTGAACACCACCATTGCGGCAACGAACAGCCGGGCAGGGCGGTAGCCTTTCTGCCAGTGGTAGAAACCCACCAGCAGCATGCTCAGGCCGGCCAGGGCCACCAGCGCGTAGGTGATGATGTTCAGCGGCAGGGTGTTGACGAACAACAGCAACAGGCTGCAGATCACGATGAACAGGATGTCGCCGATCAGCAGCTTGTTCAGCGGATGCGGGCCGAGCGGGGCGAAGAAACGGTAGGCGAACATCAGGCCGGCGGGCGCGGTCAGCAGCAGGGCCAGATAGGCGCCGGGAGTCTGGATCGCGTGCCAGTTCGGCAACCACGGGCCGGCGAGGTTGAGCAACAGCAACAGGCTCAGGCTCAACAGACCTTCACACACCGCGAGCCACAGGCTGCTGCGCGAGCGGGTGTAGGCATAGCGGATCAGGTTGTGCAGGATCAACATCGCCAGACAGCCGAACAGCAGGCCGTAGATCAGCGTCTGGTTGTGATTGGCCGCGGCCATCACCGCCGCTTGCAGGGTGATGTACGGGCGCAGCTGGTGGTCTGAGACCAGTCGCAGGTAGACATCGAGGGGCTTGTCACTCTGGGGCAACGGCAGCATGAAATCGCTGCTGGGCAGCGGTCGCTCCGCCTGGGGCTGAGCGGTGCCGGTGTCGCGTTGTTCGATCAGTCGATCACCGTCGAGTACATACAGATTGAGGTGCGACAGGTCGGGGGCGAAGATCCGCAGCACTTGTTCGTGCTTGCCGGGCGCCAGTCTGAAACGCAGCCACAAGGCGCCATCGGGTTCGGCCGCGGTCAGGCGGTCAAGCTCGATGGGGCTGAATTGATTGGTGTAGCGGGCGGAGCGGATGTCGCTCAGCTGGAGGTTGCCCTGATCGTCAAGCAATACCGACCAGCCACTGCCTTGCGCGGCCTGGGCCGGGAGCATGCAGAGCAAGGTCAACAGCGTGACGGTGAAGCCTATGGCAATCCTGAGCCAGCGCACGGCGAAATCCCTTCGTAGGTTGATGCCAGAATATAACGATGCGCAGCGTCGGAACAGTCCGGCAAGGGCGATGAGCCCCTGCCGGAAACACAGCGTAGCTTATTACTGAGACTCACCGCGTTCACGGGCAATGGCGCGGTAGCCAATGTCGGTGCGGTAGAAGCAGCCTTCCCAGTCGATGGCCTTGGCCAGTTTGTAGGCCTGCTCCTGGGCGGCGCCGACGCTGGCGCCCATGGCGGTGGCGCAAAGCACCCGACCACCGGCCGTCACGACGTTGCCGTCCTTGAGCGCAGTACCGGCGTGGAAGACCTTGCCTTCCAGTGCGGCGGCTGCGTCCAGACCGTTGATCGGCGCGCCCTTGGCATAGTCGCCCGGGTAACCGCCGGCGGCCAGCACGATGCCGACGCTCGGGCGTGGATCCCACTGCGCTTCAACCTTGTCCAGCGCCTGAGCCAGCGCGGCTTCGACCAGCAGTACCAGGCTTGATTGCAGACGCAGCATCACCGGTTGGGTTTCCGGGTCGCCGAAGCGGCAGTTGAACTCGATGACCTTCGGATTGCCGGCCTTGTCGATCATCAGGCCGGCGTACAGGAAACCGGTGTAGACATTGCCTTCGTCGGCCATGCCGCGCACGGTCGGCCAGATCACCTGGTCCATCACGCGCTGGTGCACCTCGGCGGTGACCACCGGTGCAGGGGAGTAAGCACCCATGCCGCCGGTGTTCGGGCCGCTGTCGCCGTCGCCGACGCGTTTGTGGTCCTGGCTGGTGGCCATCGGCAGGACGTTCTTGCCGTCGACCATGACGATGAAGCTGGCTTCTTCGCCGTCGAGGAATTCTTCGATGACAACGCGCGAACCAGCGTCGCCAAAGGCATTGCCGGCGAGCATGTCGCGCACGGCGTCTTCGGCTTCGGCCAGGGTCATGGCGACGATCACGCCTTTACCGGCGGCCAGACCGTCGGCCTTGATCACGATCGGTGCGCCTTTTTCACGCAGATAAGCCAGGGCCGGCTCGATCTCGGTGAAGTTCTGGTAGTCGGCTGTCGGGATCTTGTGGCGTGCCAGGAAGTCCTTGGTGAAGGCTTTCGAGCCTTCCAGCTGCGCGGCGCCGGCGGTCGGACCGAAGCAGTCCAGGCCACGGGAGCGAAACAGGTCAACGACGCCGGCCACCAATGGCACTTCCGGACCGACGATGGTCAGGGAAACATTTTTCTCGGCGAAGTCAGCGAGCTGCTTGAGGGCCAGCACGTCGATGGCGACGTTTTCGCACTTGGCTTCAATCGCGGTGCCGGCGTTGCCCGGTGCGACGAAAACTTTCTGCACACGCGGATCCTGAGCCACTTTCCAGGCCAGGGCGTGTTCGCGGCCACCGCTGCCAATGATCAAAACATTCATTTCAAAAACCTCGGATGACGCTAATTCTGTTGAGCGCCGTTGGGGCGCTTTTCTGTGGGAGCTGGCTTGCCAGCGATGGCATAACTGCGGTCTATCTGAAGAACCGAGGTGTCTGCATCGCGGGCAAGCCCGCTCCCACAGGGAATCGGTTTATCAGTGACGGAAATGGCGCATGCCGGTGAAGACCATCGCGATGCCGGCTTCATCAGCAGCAGCAATCACTTCAGCATCACGCATCGAGCCGCCTGGCTGGATCACCGCCGTGATACCGACCTTGGCCGCATTGTCCAGGCCGTCGCGGAACGGGAAGAACGCATCGGATGCCATCACCGAACCGGCCACTTGCAGACCGGCGTGCTCAGCCTTGATCGCGGCGATACGCGCCGAGTTCACGCGGCTCATCTGGCCGGCGCCGACACCGATGGTCTGGCGGTTCTTGGCGTAGACGATGGCGTTGGATTTGACGAACTTGGCCACTTTCCAGGCGAAGATCAGGTCGTGGACTTCCTGCTCGGTCGGTGCGCGCTTGGTCACCACTTTCAGGTCGTCGGCACCGATCATGCCGATGTCGCGGCTCTGTACCAGCAGACCGCCGTTGACGCGCTTGTAGTCCCAGGCCGGAACGCGATCCGCCGACCACTCGCCGCAGGCCAGCAGGCGCACGTTGGCCTTGGCGGCGACAATGGCGCGGGCTTCTTCGCTGACACTTGGGGCGATGATCACTTCAACGAACTGACGCTCGACGATCGCCTTGGCGGTCTCGGCATCCAGTTCACGGTTGAAGGCGATGATGCCGCCGAACGCGGATTCGGTGTCGGTGGCGTAGGCCAGTTCGTAGGCCTGACGGATGCCACCTTCGGCGTCCGGGCTCACGGCCACGCCGCACGGGTTGGCGTGCTTGACGATCACGCAGGCCGGTTTGACGAAGCTCTTCACGCATTCCAGCGCGGCGTCGGTGTCGGCCACGTTGTTGTACGACAGTTCCTTGCCTTGCAACTGGGTGGCGGTGGCGATGCCGACTTCGGCAGGCTTGGCCTCAACGTAGAACGCCGCGCTCTGGTGCGGGTTCTCGCCGTAGCGCATTTCCTGGGCCTTGATGAACTGGCTGTTGAAGGTGCGCGGGAATTCGCTGCGACCTTCGGTGCTCAGGGTTTCGGCGGCCTGGTTCACGGTGCCCATGTAGTTGGCGATCATGCCGTCGTAGGCGGCGGTGTGTTCGAACGCCTTGAGCATCAGGTCGAAACGCTGAGCGTAGGTCAGGCCACCGGCCTTGAGGTTTTCCAGGACGTCGGCGTAATCGCTGGCATTCACCACGATGGCCACGTCTTTGTGGTTTTTCGCCGCCGAACGGACCATGGTCGGACCGCCGATGTCGATGTTCTCGATGGCGGTCGGCAGGTCGCAGCCTGGCTTGCTGATGGTGGCTTCGAACGGGTACAGGTTGACGGCTACCAGATCGATCGGCTTGATGCCGTGCTCGTTCATGATGGCGTCGTCGATACCGCGACGACCGAGGATCCCGCCGTGGATTTTCGGGTGCAGGGTTTTCACCCGACCGTCCATCATCTCTG
>Ga0207713_1000266_pt1 | contig 64691 bp, 59 predicted proteins | sample KBSS64metaG_FD_184404 | JGI IMG/M metagenome (GOLD analysis project Ga0207713, IMG submission 184404) | Switchgrass rhizosphere microbial communities from Kellogg Biological Station, Michigan, USA - KBS S6-4 metaG (SPAdes) (version 2) | ecosystem: Host-associated > Plants > Roots > Rhizosphere >...
GGCGGATGATCAGCAGGGTCGTGTCGTCCGCCATCGGCAGCCAGTTGCCCGCCTTCCTGTCCTTGCTCACGATGATCTCGAAACTGCCGTCCGCCTCCAGCTGGACATCGGCGAACTCGATCTCTCCGGTCGACGCCATCGTGCCATCGACGGCATAGCGGTTCGCCTTCGACCCGATCGACAGGTAGGGCACCGTGCCCCGCTTGCCCCAGATGCGGTACTCGCGATCACCGCGCACGACGACCTGCTGGTACAGGTTGTCGGGATTGTCCGCACCGATCTTGATCGCATCATCGGTGAGCAGGAAGATGCGCGGGAAGTCCGGATCGCTGGAGTCGACCAGCATGTTGAGCGCGGTCCGAGTCAAGCGCGAGAGATAGCGCAGGCCCTCGGCCTGATCGATGGGCGCGCCGGGAGCGGCGGGACGATCCAGGATCTCGCCGGCAGCGGCAAGTCGTTCACAGAAGTCGCGCCACACGGACGACAGCTTCGAACCCTCTGCAGGCTGAACCGCGACGTCCTGTTCCAGGGTGACCTGATCAGTCACGCGCCTCTCCTCGTGTGCGTACATCCGTGACGCGATCATCGCCGACGAATAGCACCGAACGCAAATGAATTTAGCGATTTGCGTATGAAGATCGCGAAATGTGACAGGCCTGAGTCCCGACAGCTAGCTATGCCTGATCGGATGCGGGCGCCGATACGTTCGTGTGGCGGTCCTCGTCCAAAAGGCGCGCCCGCAAGCTGGGCAGTGGGCCGGCGACGCGCTCGACGTCTTCGACGCCGTTGTATTTTGCCTCACGTTCGCCAGTGGACGGCAAAAGCGCCGAACACTGGCGAAACGTGCCGGGAAAGTTTACGCTGCTTGGGATACCTCAGCGACCAGCCTGAGCACCTCTTCGGCGTGCTCCTTGCGGCAGATGAGCAGATCGGGAAGATAGACATCGCTCTGGTTATAGACCAGCGGCGACCCGTCGATCCGCGAAGCGTGGAGCCCATGCGCGAGAGCCACGGCGACCGGCGCCATTGAATCCCATTCGTACTGACCGCCAGAGTGCAGGTAGATATCCGCCTGCCCCAGGATCACCGCCATCGCCTTTGCTCCGGCCGATCCCATGGGGACGAGCTCGGCTCCCAGGCGCTCGGCGACCGCCACCGCCTCCTTGGCCGGGCGCGTCCGGCTCACGACCATGCGCAATTCCTCCGGTGCCGGGGGAAGAGGTCGCGGCTGGTCGGAGCGCAGGACTATGCCGCCCTCGAGACCAGGCAAGGCCACCGCGCCGATCGCTGCTTGTCCGTCGATCGCAAGGCCCACGTGCACGGCCCAGTCCGAGCGCTCTTCGCCATACTCGCGAGTACCGTCGACGGGATCGACGATCCACACGCGGCTTTGCTCCAGCCGCGCGAGATTGTCCTTCTCCTCTTCCGAAAGCAGTCCATCCTCGCCCCTGGCTTCACGCAAGGCGTGGCACAGGAACTGGTTGGCGGTCTGGTCTCCCGCCTTCCCCAGCGCCTTGGCTCCGAACACGCCGGAGGCGCGCACTTCGACGAGGATATGACCGGCGACCCGCGCGAGGTGCGACGCCAGTTCGGCATCGCTCATCGCGCTCACATCGATCGCGCCGCTCATGGGATCAACCTGGCGACGATCGCCTCTGCCGCCTCGTCAGCCGTCATGGCCGTCGTGTCGATGCGGATTTCCGGATCGTGCGGCGCTTCGTAAGGACTGTCGATCCCGGTGAAGTTCGCCAGCTCGCCCGAACGCGCCTTCTTGTAGAGCCCCTTCACGTCGCGCGCCTCCGCGTCGGCGAGCGGCGTGTCGATGTGCACTTCCACGAACTCGCCGGGCTGCATCATCTGGCGCACCATGTCGCGCTCCGAACGGAACGGCGAGATAAAGGCGGTGATGACGATCAAGCCGGCATCGGTCATCAGCTTGGCGACTTCACCTACGCGCCGGATGTTCTCCACGCGGTCGGCATCGGTGAAGCCCAGGTCCTTGTTCAAGCCGTGGCGCACATTATCGCCGTCGAGCAGGAAGGTGTGGCGGTTCATCCGCGCCAACTTCTTCTCGACGAGGTTGGCGATCGTGGACTTGCCGGCGCCCGAGAGGCCGGTGAACCACAGCACCGCCGGCTTCTGGTTCTTCATCGCCGCATGGCTTTCGCGGCTGACATCGGTGGCCTGCCAATGCACGTTCTGCGCGCGGCGCAGGCTGAAAGTCAGCATGCCGGCCGCTACGGTGGCATTGGTGATCTTGTCGATCAGGATGAAGCCGCCCAGCGTCCGGTTGTCGGCATAAGGCTCGAACACGATCTGCCTGTCAGTCGACAAATTGGCGACGCCGATCGCGTTGAGGTCCAGCGTCTTGGCCGCCAGATGCTCCATCGTGTTGACGTTCACCTGGTACTTGGGCTGCTGGATCGTGGCAGTGACCGTCTGCGTGCCGATCTTCAGCCAGTAAGGCCGGCCAGGCAGCATCTCGTCGTCGGCCATCCACACGATCGTCGCTTCGAACTGATCGGCGGCCTGCGGCGGATTGTCCGCCAACGCGATGACGTCGCCGCGCGAGCAATCCACTTCATCGGCGAAGCAAATGGTCACCGACTGTCCGGCAACCGCCTCCTCCAGATCACCGGCCAGCGTCACAATGCGGGTGACGGTGCTGGTCTTTCCGGACGGGAGCACCCGCACCGAGTCGCCTGGCCTCACGCGGCCCGTCGCGATCAGCCCGGAGAAGCCCCGGAAATCGAGGTTGGGACGATTGACCCATTGCACCGGCATGCGGAATGGCTTGTCGGCATCGGCGGCGGTGTTCACCTCCACCGTCTCGAGATGTTCGATCAGTGCAGGCCCCTTGTACCAGGGCATGTTCTCGCTCGGACCGGCGATGTTGTCGCCCTTGAACCCCGAGATCGGCATGGCGACGAATTGCTCGATGCCGATGCTCTTCGCGAACTCGGCATAGTCCTTGACGATGGCGTCGTAGATGGCCTGGTCGTAGTCGACCAGGTCCATCTTGTTCACCGCCAAGACGATGTTCTTGATGCCGATAAGGTGCGCGAGGTAGCTGTGCCGGCGCGTCTGCACCAGGACGCCTTTGCGCGCATCGATCAGGATCACGGCAAGGTCGGCGGTCGACGCGCCGGTCACCATGTTGCGCGTGTACTGCTCGTGCCCCGGCGTATCGGCGACGATGAACTTGCGCTTCTCGGTGTTGAAGAACCGATATGCCACGTCGATGGTGATGCCTTGCTCGCGTTCGGCGGCCAGACCATCCACCAGCAGTGCGAAATCGATATCCTGCCCCTGCGTGCCGACCTTCTTGCTGTCGGAAGCCAATGCCTCCAGCTGATCCTCGAAGATCATCTTCGAATCGTACAGAAGGCGGCCGATCAGCGTCGACTTGCCGTCGTCCACCGACCCGCAGGTGATGAAGCGCAGCATGGTCTTGTGCTGATGCGTATCGAGATACTTGTCGATGTCCTCGGCGATGAGGGCGTCGGTCTTGTAGACCGCTTCGTCTGCGATAACCTCCGACATCAGAAATACCCCTCCTGCTTCTTTTTCTCCATGCCGGCGCCGCCGGCATCCTTGTCGATCACGCGACCCTGGCGTTCGCTGGTCGTCGTCAGCAGCGTTTCCTGGATCACCTCCGGCAGGGTGCGCGCCGTGCTCTCGACGGCCCCCGTCAGCGGGAAGCACCCCAAGGTGCGGAACCGGATGGAGCGATTGGTGATTTCGGGACGGCGACCCAGAACCTTTTCGAGACGCTCGATGTCGTCGGCCATGAAGAGCTGACCTTCCCACTCGAAGGTCGGCCGCTCCTCGGCAAAATAGAGCGGCACGATCGGCACGTCATTCAGGTGGATGTACTGCCAGATGTCGAGCTCGGTCCAATTGCTGATCGGGAAAACGCGGATCGACTCGCCCTTGTTCTTGCGAGCGTTATACAGGTTCCAAAGCTCAGGGCGCTGGTTCTTGGGATCCCAGCCGTGGCTCGCGGTGCGGAACGAGAAGATGCGCTCCTTGGCGCGGCTTTTCTCCTCGTCGCGGCGCGCGCCGCCGAAAGCGGCATCGAAGCCATAGAGATTGAGCGCCTGCTTGAGACCCTCTGTCTTCCACATGTCGGTATGAAGCGGGCCATGGTCGAACGGATTGATGCCGCGGGCCTCGGCTTCGGGATTGTGGTAGACAAGCAGTTCCATGCCGCTCTCGCGCGCCATACGGTCACGCAGTTCGTACATGGCCTTGAACTTCCAGGTCGTATCGACATGGAGGAGCGGGAACGGCGGCGGCGAAGGATAGAAGGCCTTGCGCGCGAGGTGCAGCATGACTGCCGAGTCCTTGCCAACGCTATAAAGCATGACAGGCTTCTCAGCCTCTGACACCACTTCGCGCATGATGTGAATCGCCTCGGATTCCAGGCGCTCAAGATGCGTGAGACTTCCTGCGGCCTCTGCCATCCGACAGAACTCCTCTCTTTTTTTGTTGATTACTGGCCACGGTACTATTGAGCATGACAATCGCATACACCTCCCATATGGGGGTAATGTGCAACTTACCGGGTCAGACGAGACGGACCTCCTCCTCCCGCTCTACGCGGGCGTGCACGATCAAACCGGGTGGAGCACGTTTCTCGAGCGGTTGCGCAGACGCACCGGCGCGGACTTTGCGTCCCTGATCTTCGCCCAGGGCGATACGCCGATCCACTTGTCCAAGGAGGTTTTCGTCGGTCGCGACTTACGGGCCGAGGTGCAGTCTCGCGGCTTGCTCCAACTCTACCAACAGCATCGTATTCCCTACAAGAGCCTGCGACCCGGGCGCGTCTATCAATTGACCGAGCTGGTGGCAGGCGATGTGGATGCGCACCACGCCTATGAGGTCATCAACCAGCAAATGGGCCTCAGCGACGAGCGAGTCGTGCGCATCAAGGAGCGGGAAGGCACAAGCGCTTGGCTCATGGTGGCGCGCAGCAGCGACCAGTTCACGGCGGCCGACGGAGCCTTGATGAACGCGGTCGCTCCCCATGTCGCGATCGCGCTGCGGAGTTTCATCCTTGCCGAACGTCAGCGCGTTGAAGGTGCCGCCGTGCGTGACGGGCTGTCACGCGCCGGTCTGGGATGGATCGTCCTCAGTCGAGACGCCCGCGTCATAGACTTCGATCCCGGTCTGACCCCCTTGCTCTTCGAACTTCAAGGGTCCGGAAATCTCGTCGGGGAGCGCTTGCACGTCGCCACACAGCCCGGACAGATCGTTGCGCAAGCAGCGCTCGACTTCGCGTCGGATCCGCGTGCGCCCCCCCGGGCAGCGGTCTTGCGCGAAGACCCACGTCTCGATGCCTTGCTGGTGCCGATCGCGGACAGGCCCTGTGTGGCGCCCGCCATCCCGGTGCTGGCGCTGTTCTGCCGTATTTCACGGCCTGGCACCACCGATCGCACCGCGATGGTTCAGCAGCTATTCGGCTTGTCGAACAGGGAGGCGGAACTGTGCCTGAAGATCGCCGACGGGCAGTCCTTGGCGCAAGCCGCCTGCGCGATGGGCCTTACGACAGAGACCGCGCGCAGCTACATCAAGAACGTGTTTGCCAAGATGGATGTCGCCGGACAGTCGCAACTCATCCTCCGCCTGGTGACAAGTAGCGCTTGGCTTGCCTGAACGCCCATCCTGCCGCCGCTTCTGCATTGTCGCAGTCTGGACAAGACGGTCTGGTCGAAGTTCAACCACCACCGCAAGGTGTTTGTCTGGCGCCTTGATCGTTAGGATTGCTCGCCAAGGCGATTACACTCCAAGAGTCGAGCACGTGGCGGACGTCCTTCAACGATGTTGAGTGGATCGTCGGATTGGATCAGGAGATCGCATTCCAGTGCTGTCAAGGTCGGGCCGATTTGGGCTTCGCGCAGCAATTTTTCATCTGGGCAACGCAAACTTCAAGCAAGACGCCAATGCATGCTTGCAGTATGTCTCTGGACGCGCTTTCATCCGCCTTCAAGGTTTACGGAGCCCTCGCGGGAGCGCAAGGTATCGAGAGGTCGTCCTGATCACGCGAGGCGGCAGGTTGGAGTTTCAGGAGAGAGCCGATGGCAACAGTGCTGGAAGAGGGCATCAAGCTGCAGGGTGCCCGTTCGATGGGTCACATGGCGATGCACTACAAGACAATGGAGGAGGGTCCGCTTGCCGCGCGCCTGCTCATCATGCTGGGTTATGAACTCACGCAGGACCTGCTGTTGCCCAATGGCTCGCACTTCTACCGGTTCGTCGTGGACAAGCGGCACTCGCCGCGTGGCGACGGGATCATCTACCTCTCGCTTCTCCCCGATGCCCAGCGCGACCTGATGGCGGCGATCCACGGCGCGCTCGATGTCGGCACTGACCACGAACATCCCGCGGTCGTGGCCATGCGCGCCAGGATGGAAGAGGACCCCGAATACAGCTTCCACTACGGCACGCTGCTCGAAAGCCTGGAGGATCTGGAAAGCATCTTCCTGGACCTGGAAGACGCTAGTAGGAACGATCCGGACCTGAAGGGCCGGCTGAAGCTGGTCTATAACCGGCCGCTTCTGGGCAACGCGGAAGTCGATGCGCGGCTCGATGCTTCTCCGATCTACAAGGGCGTGACCCGGTACGCATATGGCAAGAACGGCGTGCAGGCCTTTCTGGAGACCGATCTGCTCTCCAGCGGGATCCTGGGCGAGACCATGATGCTGGAGTTCGACTACGTGTTCCCCGGCTATGATCGACACGTGCTCTCGATCGTCGAATGGGAATAAGACCGCGCTGTATCAGCCCGACGCATCGATGACTGAGGCCGACCGGACGTCGCGTTGGCCTTTGCCGGCGGCGGTAGTGGCCGCCTAGCCGTCGTTGCCTGACGCATGAACGCGGCTCGCCAAAGGAGACGGCCATGCCTACCATCGAGGATCTCGCCAAGCGCCTTCAAGCCCTGGAAGACAAGGAGGCCATTCGACTGCTCAAGTCACGCTATCTGCGTGCCTGCGACTTGAAGCAGCCCGATCGCGTGCGCGAATGCTTCTCACCCGAGGGTGTGCGGATCGCGTACCAGGGCTTTCCGATCTTCACCGACCGCGACGCCTTCGTCGCCATGTACGAGAGCATGGCTTGCCAGGGTGGAGTCTACGATATCCATCATGCAACGAACTGGGACATCGAATTGACCGGGCCGGACGAAGCGAGGGGGCTCTGGTCGCTGAACTTCCGTACGATCCTGACAGGCCCGCGCCAGGTAACGCGCCTCGCGGTCGAGTACGACGACATCTATCGCCGTCACGATGGCCGCTGGTGGATAAGCGAAAGCGTCAGCCGGGTCACCTCCATGCTATCCGAGCAGCTGGGCGAGGATGGCTCCATCACCGTCCTGGCGTCCGGCGAGGCACCGGGCGCGTGAGAGCTCAATCATCCAGGTAAGCGAAATCGAACTGGCTGGTCGGGATGATGTCGATCGCCGTGAAATCGATGAAACCGCTGCAGCTGTCGAACATGGCCTTGGTATTGCGCGCATAGGCTTCTGCGTCTCCGACACAGTCGAAGAACACATGGGGATCGCTCATCGCTTCGAGCGGGAAGCACTCTTCGACGAAGGCGGCATAGGCCGGCGCCGTTTCGGTCAGCGGCCGCACGATGAGGTTCTGGACGTATTCGAAATTGGACTGGGTCTCGATCGCGACCCGCGCGTGATGGCTGTGCCAGTGGCGCACCGAGTCGATCCAGCTCTGGCTCGGCAGGAACGATATGAAGCTTGCTTGCGACCATCCCCGGGTTCGCTCGCCGGGTTGGGGCGGCGCGCCGGTGTTGGCAATGACCGTCGACTCCGCAGTCAGCCACAATTCGAACCGGCGGCTGTGGCAGGCCAGCACCTCGTCGACGGGGGCGCGGAACATGGCATTCGCGGAGGGCAGCCAGAATTGCACCACCGCATCCTGCTGCGGCCGCTGCCATTGCTGCAGCAGAGGCGCGGCGGGCTCGACCGTTTCGTCGCGAACGTTGAGGCGAATGCGGCTGGCACCGACAGCCTTGAGTGAGCCAGGCAACCCGGCACGCAGCCGCTCGGCGTAGTCAGCCCGGCTCATTCCTTCAGGCGCCCACAGCGCACCGATGACCTTTTCCATGGTTCCCTCCTGATCCGGGCCGGCGGGTTAGTCGAAGTTCGCCTGGCCGCCATCGAGCGGTACGGTCGCGCCGGTGAGATAGGACAGATCGGTCCCGCACAGCGCTACGATTGCGCGGCCGATATCCTCCTCCAGCTTACCGATCCGGCCGAGCGGGATGGTGCGGAAGAACTCTTCGGCTGCATCGGGATTGTGCTCGATCCAGCCTTTCAGGCCAGGCGATTCCGCGTGTGGCGCGATCGTCAGGACGCGAATGTTGTCGCGCCCCCATTCCGCCGCCGCGGCGCGGGTGAGCACCCGCGTGGCCTGCTTGATCGCTCCGTAGCACCCGTACCCTGCCATGTCCCAGCGCACGCCGGCGGAAGACGTGAAGTTGAAGATGGTGCCGCCGCCGCGCGCGACCAGATGCGGGTGGGCGAGCTTCATCAGCCGGAACGTGGCCAAGGTGCCGGACTCGAGGCCGGCAAGGAAAGCTTCGTCGCTCACGTCGTTGAGGCGGCCAAGCGGCGTTTGCTGCGCATTGTTGACCAGGATGTCGATCCCCCCAAGCCGGCCCACCGCTGCATCGACTGCCTTCGCGAGATCGCCTGGATCCTTGACATCGCACGCGATGGCGACCGCCCGTACGCCGCGCTGTCTTGCCTGCCGCGCAGTGTCCTCGACCTTCTCCAGCGTGCGCCCGGCCAGCACGAGATCGACGCCCTCGCTGGCCAGGGCGAACGCGATGCCTTGCCCGATCCCCTGCCCCGCGCCGGTGATCAGCGCCACTTTTCCGGCAAGCTGCCCCATGTGACTCTCCAATTCTTCGTAGCTTTTTGGCTGCGCTTCTACGCAGCAAGTTGACTTCGTGGAAGGAGAAGTCACAGTCCGCGTCAAAATATCGGGAGGGGACAACGTGCCGGCAGGATGCGGGTGCGGCTTGCCTTACCCCGACGGCCAATTGGACATGGGACGGTGTGCATGAGCAAGTGGGACAAGGAAGTCGACATTCTCGTGGTCGGGTCGGGGGCGGGCGGCTTGCTCTCGGCGCTGGTGGCTTCGGACCATCGCGCGGACGTGCTGATCATCGAGAAGGCCGAAGCCTGGGGCGGAACGTCGGCAACGTCAGGCGGCGGCATCTGGATTCCGGGCAGCGACGTCGCACGCGAGGCTGGGTTCCAGGACAACCTGGACGATGCCTTCACCTACTTGCGCGCGCTTTCAGCCGACAACGTGCCGGATGCGAACATCCGCGCTTACGTCGACAATGCCGCCCCCATGCTGCGCTGGGTCATGGCGAACACGCCGGTGCAGTACATGGCCTTCCCCTATCCCGACTATCACGCCGAGAACCCGGGCGGCTCCGCGCAGGGATATCGCACGCATTTGCCTCTGCCGCTCGATGGCAGGAAGCTGGGCAAGGAGATCCGCACGCTGCGCTTCGCCTCCCCGGCGGCGAGCCTGTTCGGCTATCTCAACTGGCACTTTAGCGAGACCACGGAACTGCTCTACCGCCAGAAGGGCTGGATCAAGAACCTCGTCGTCAACATGAGCCGCTACTGGTTCGATCTGCCGTTCCGCCTGACCTCGCGCAAGGACCGAAGGCTGACGCTGGGCAATGCGTTGACCGGCGGCCTGCGCATGGCGCTGGACAAACGAGGCGTGCCGCTCTGGCTGAATTCGCCGCTCAAGGAACTTGTGCGGGGCGATGGGCGCGTCACTGGCGCGGTGATCGAGAAGGACGGCAAACCCCTTCGCATCGGCGTGCGAAAGGGTGTCGTCCTCGCCGCCGGCGGTTTCGACAAGAACCAGGCCATGCGCGATCAGAACGCGCCGAATTATCCCAAGGCGCGCTATTCGGGCGGCGTCACCAGCAACACCGGCGACACCATCCGCGCGGGAACGGCCATCGGCGCGGGCGCGATGAACCTGCAATCGGCGTGGGCGGCGCCGGTATTCTACGTACCTGGAGAAGATCGCGGTCGCCTCAGCACCATCGAACGCGCCTTACCGGGGTGCATCATGGTGAACCAGTCCGGCCGGCGCTACCTGAACGAGGCGGCTTCGTACCACATCGTCGGCCAGCAGATGGCCCGCCGCCAGGCCGAACATGGCGATGCCGACCCCAGCTGGATGGTGTTCGACCAGGAATACCGCAACAAGTTCCCGATGGGGCCGCTGTATCCCTTGATGCCGCTCGCCCTGCACAAGAAGGGCGTGCGCAGCATCCTCAAGCGCGGGCGGACGATCGAGGAACTCGCCAGGGCGATGGGCGTGAACCCTGCAACGCTCGCCGACACCGTTTCCCGCTTCAACGGCTCGGCGGCGCGCGGCGAGGATCCGGAATTCCACCGCGGCGAGGCGGCCTACGACAAGATGTACGGCGACTATCGCCATGGTCCCAACCCAACGTTGCGTCCACTGGACAAGGCGCCGTTCTATGCCATGCCGATCTACCCCGGCGATATCGGCACGAACGGCGGCCTGCGGACCAATGCCAATGCCCAAGTGCTGGACGACAGCGGCGCGCCGATCGGCGGGCTCTATGCGGTCGGCAACAACGCCGCCTCGGCCATGGGCGAGAGCTACCCGGGCGCGGGCGTCACTTTGGGGCCGGCGATGACCTTCGGCTACGTCGCCGCGCGCCATATGACCGGGGCCAACACCTGAATTGCGGTGTTCCCCGCCGCCCTGGCGCAGCGCGGCTCAGTGCCCGGTAAAGGCGGTGATGCCTCCGTCGACGACAAGCTCGGTCCCGGTGACATAGCGCGCCTCGTCGGACGCCAGGAAGAGCGCGGCATGCGCGACATCCCAGGCGTCTCCCATCCGACCCATCGGCACTTGCGCGGCGCGGCGGGCGACCATGCCCTCGAAGTCTCCCGCATTGTACTTTTGCGCCAAGCGCTGCACCAAGGGCGTCAACATCAGGCCCGGAACCACGCAGTTCATCCGCACACCTTTGGCCGCGTAGGAGACCGCCGTCACCTTCGTGAACTGGATGAGGCCCGCCTTGGCGCTGGCATAGGCGACCTGGTCCTTGCCGACCCAACGCTGGCCGGCGATGGACGAGATGTTGACGATGGCGCCGCTACCCTGATCGACCATGACGGGCAAAGCCGCCTTGCTGGTAAGGAAGACACTGGTCAGATTTAGGTCGAGTTGGCGGCGCCATACATCCTCGTCCATCGTTTCCGGGTTGCCGGGTTCGGACTGGCCGACGTTGTTGATGAGAATGTCGAGCCGGCCAAAGCGGTTGACGCACTCGCCGATCATCCGCCGCACTTGTTCGCCGCTGGTGACATCGCAGGCAGCGACGTGGATGGGGATGCCCTCGCTCGCCGCGATCTCGCGAGTGGCTTCGGCCGCCGCGATGTCCAGATCGATCCCCAGGACCGTCGCTCCTTGCCGCGCGAGCAGAATGGCCGTTGCCTTGCCATTGCCCCAGCCCGGAGCAAACGAACCGCAGCCGGTTACGACGGCGACCTTGCCATCCAGTCTCAGCATTCTTCTTCCCTTATCGCTTGCAGGTGGCTGGTGGCAGCGCCATGGCGCAGTGACAATCTCGCTTGCGGAATGAGGCATGTCCCAGACACCACGCATCATGTTGATCAGCGCACTTGCGCAGTCCCCCGGGCCAGCGATGCAAGCTATGCGTGACGAATGGCCACAAGCCTCTGCGCATAACTTGATCGATGACTCGCTGGCGGGCGATTACGCCGCGCTGGGAGAAATCACGCCCGCGATCTACGAGCGCTTCCTCACTCTGGGACGATATGCGGCGGCCAGTAGCGACGGCGTCGCGCCGACCCGGGGCATCTTGTTCACGTGCTCGGCGTTTCGCCCGGCGATCGAGCGCGTGAAGGCCGACCTTACCATCCCGGTCATCACGCCCAACGAAGGTGCGTTCGACGAGGCGCTCGCCCAGTGCCGCGGCAAACCGGGCGGAGGGCGGATCGGCCTGCTGCTCACCTTCGAGGGTTCGGTCGCGCCGCTGGCAGGTGAGATCCACGCGATGGCGGACGCAATCGGACAGCAGCGCCCGATCGTCCTGCCCGCGGTCGCGACCGGCGCGCTGGAGGCACTGCAGGCGAGTGACGGAGAGCGTCACGACGCTCTCAGTGCTGCGGCAGCGGAGACTCTGCCGGACGTCGACGTGATCGTGGTCGGCCAGTTCTCGATGGCGCGCGCGGCGCCGCTGATACGCGCGCGAAGGCACGAGCCGGTGCTGACCACACCGCAGATGGCCGCTCGCAAGATGCGGCGACTGGTCGAGGAGTGGGCTGGCTGATCCACCGGAGGCCGGCCTTCCGGTCATACCTGCGTGGGACGCAGGATGGCGTCGCTGCCGCCATCGATGAAGATGATCTGGCCCGTGAGATAGTGGTTTTGCATGTTGAGCAGGAAGTCGATCAACTCGGCAATTTCATCGGGTCCCGCATAGCCTTCCACTGCGATCGGATTGCTCTGCCGCATAAGTTCGATCATCTCGGGCTGAGCGAAGAGCGGTGCGGTCATCGGCGTCGTGACGACGCCTGGCCCGATACCATTGAGCAGGATGCCTTGACCGCCCCATTCCGGGCTCACGGCCGCACGGCGCACCCAGCGCGCCAAAGCGTTCTTTGATGTGGCGTAGGCGGTCAGCGGCCTATCGGCGACGGCCGAAAGCGCGCTCGCCTCGTCACCCGCGGAACACAGATCCACCACCTCGGTATCGAACGGCAGCATCGCCGCGGTCGAGCAGATTGCCACGGCACGCGGCTGCCGGGACTTCTGCAATAGCGGCCGCAAGCCCTCCAGCGCGGCGACCGCGCCGAAGTAGTTGATGGCGATCGTCTCGCGCGGCAGTTCGCCGTTCGAGATACCGGCGCCCGCGAGAATGCCGTCGATGCCCTCGGGCGCCATCTTCTCCACCGCCGCAACCATGGCCGCGCGCCCCTCCTCGTTGCCGAGATCGGCAGCGATATCCGTTCCTCTCAGATCGACGCCGATGACCCGGTGGCCCGCAGCCTGGAGCCGGACGACCGTGGCGGCTCCGATGCCCGACGCCGCGCCGGTAATGACGATTGTCCTGCTCATGCTTATCCCCTTCCGCGCTTGGTCGGCCGCTCGCCAACCCTGCGCCTCGATCCCCGCACTGCGGGACTCCATGGTCCCGAAAACGCCTCGGCCCATTCGTGGCGGGACGCGGCCATGGCCGCCGCTCAGCTGGTATATTTCTCTCTGTACGTGCGAAACTGGTCTCGGATTTCGTCTTCGCTAAGGTTGAAGCGCTCGAGGGAGTACTCGTGAATGGGGCGTTGCTCGCGCTTGTTGCCGGCGAGGAATTCGGCAAGCGCTTGTTCGAGTTGGTCGTCGACCGGGATGCCCATTCGCGAGAGAACGCGCTGGGCTTGTGCCATGGGGTTCTTGCCCACTTCGCGATAGTCGATGTCGATGAAGCGATCCTCGCCGATGCGCGCCCGGGCGGCCTCGAACAGGCGCATCCACTCCACCAGCCGCGGGAACCAGAAGGCGCCGACTTCCTGATCCGACACCTTCGCGCTCAGCTTGTAGAGGGCAGCTTGCATCGAAACGTAGGAGGGCACGGTCTGGAGGGGATCACGGTGAGTCATGATGAGCAAGGCCTCGGGAAAAGCCTTCGCAGCCACCTCGACATAAGGCAGGTTGGACGGGCTCTTGAGAACCCACTTCCTGCCGCGCCGGGAGGGGTCCTGCCATTGCAGGTACTTGAGGATGGTCGTGAGATCCTCGTGCCCCTTGGACTGGTCGTAGCCGTTCAGCCAGCGCGCGAAGCTGGGGACGAAGTTCATGCCTTCGACCATGGTGCTCACGAACATTTGGCCCAGCACCAGGATCTCCTCGTCCGGCGCGTCGGGATCGAGCGGATGGATCGAAGCGAGTTCGGGTGCCAGTTCCAGCCAGCCGTCCATCATCGCCTGGGCATAGGCCCTCCGTTCGACGGGGTTGCCGCGCTCCTCGCCCGGAAAGGGCGCGAAGTTTTGTGCCTCGTACCAGCGCAGCCCGGTCATGCCCGGGGCACTGGCGAGCAGGCGCTGAAATATCGTGCTGCCAGTGCGCGGCAGGCCCAGGATAATGCCCGCCACTTCAACCGTCTCGTCGAGGATCTCGGGGTGACGCTTGATGTCGTCCACCATGCGCAGGCGACTGACGAGGCCTTTGACCACCACCTCGCTAGTCGACGCATGGCCTTCGGGCGTGAGCCTGCCTTCTTGGTTCGAGGCCTCGATGAAGCGATCCATGGGTTCCAGGAACCAGGTGTCGCCAAAGTCGCGAAGGCCAGCGCGCTCGCATGCCAGCCGCAGAAGCGTCTCCCGCTCCAGGCGTTGGACATCCTGGACGCCGATCGGGGCATCGGTCGTAGCTGGGGCGATATTATCGGGACCGGCGGCCATGGGTGATCGACTCTCCTCGCTCTGCTCGCATCCCGCCACCGGGCGCTCTGGCAGGAAGGCCTTGCCTTCGCCTGCCTCCGCTGCGCGCTAGGGATGACGGCTGGCTTGATGAAGCTGTAAGGGATCAGGGGTAAAGGAAGCAAGCCACTAGGCGTGCTATGCGTAAAATATCAGCTATATTGCTGCGAGAATTGATCCTCTGGCTGGCGCTCCCGACACCTTTTGCTCAAACTTTGAGTCGTCAGCCTTAAGCTGAGGATCGTTGAAGACCTCGTTGAGGCGGTTTCGGCCCGCGGCGCGCCCGACTTCAGGTACGCGGGTGGCGATCGTCGAGATATGCGGTGATCCGCCTTTCATCGATGCCAAGACCCCGTCCGCAGAAAAGCACGGCATCTCGGATGATCCGAGACTCGTCCCCCTCATAAGGGACGACCGTCTGCTCATGACAGCGCGCCATCATGATCATGGTGCCGACATGCTCCAGGAAGGCGGCCGCATTCACAGGTGAGAGTGGCGTCCCGATCAGTCCACCGTCGTCCTGCGCCGCCGCGATCGCCTTTTTCAAGCCGTCGAGCGACAGGCGGAGCGCGCGCCGATAGATGAGGCGTGCATATCCGCCATCCCCCGCCAGGCTGCCGACAACCATGCGCATGCCTTCGGCGTTGAAGGCGTCGTTGCCACGCATGGCCTGCGTGATCAGACGGTGGATGACGTCCAGCAAACCCTCGGTGCTGGCTTCGGCGCTGCCGATCCTGCGGAAGTTCTGATTCTGATCTTCGATCACGCTTCGCAAGACCGCGCGATAGATATGCGTCTTGGAAGGGAAATGGCGAAACAGCAGGGCTTCCGACACACCAGCGGCCTGCGCGATCTGTTGCGTGCGCGCACCCGCAAGGCCGTAGCGGGCAAAGACCTGGCGTGCTGCAAGAATGATCGAAGCGCGGCGGTCGGCGCTTGAAAGGCGTCTGCTCGTCATCCTGCGCAGGAGTTCCGCTTCATCCAGTTCCGCAAGTGCCGGAGTGCCAAGCGGGCCGGAACCTTAGGGAGACGCATTTGCATAGACAAGGCGAGAGCGAAGACGGGAACTCCCGCTCCTGCGATCATCGTATAGTGCGATCGTGAAGGAAGTAAGGAGCGAGACGTGCAGACGCATTCCCCGCCTGCCACATCCACGCTGAGTCGTCCTGCTGAAGCTGCTCCTACTCTGAAGCTCAGAGTGGCAGGGAGCTCATGTCTTCCGGCCCCCAGTAGGCTTTCAGACTGATGATGCGGCCCTCATCGTCGAACGTGCACACATCGAGCGAACGGATGAGCAGTGGCGGGCTTTCGGGGGGCTGGAACGTCACGTCGAACACCAGCGCCGCCGCGTTCGCGTGCGAACCCCGGATCGGCGCGACCGGTTCGATCCTCGTGCCGTACGCCACGGTATCCTCGAACCATGCGGCTATCTGCTCCCCTGTCTTCGGAGGCGAGCCAACCGGATCTTCGATCACCGCGCCGGGTGCAAACAAGGCGAGAATGCCAGCGCTGTCGCCGGAATTGATCCTGTCCATATACGCTTGCAACGTGTGCCGCATGGTTGCCGGATCAGGGCGACGAACCGCGTGCTGAGTTTCCGCCTGTTCATCCAACTCTGCTTCTCCTGCACACGCCGCACAATCTCTGCGCATTGTTGCCGCAGACAATAAGCGCAACAGCCTACCACCTTCCTCTCGCCACCTCAATTTGCGTAGGCTATAGAGAGCTGGATGATTGCCGAGGGCGAGTCAGTGGCGGCGGTAGAGCTCGCGCGCTACCTGCTCCGGCAAACAAGAGGATGTTTCAAGCATGGCAAAGTCGTCCGACTATCGTCTGGGTGAGTTCGAATTTCCCCGCGGCTGGTTCATGGTCGGCGAGAGCAAGGAAGCGACCGCCGCGCCGCTAGCCATGCGCTATTTCGGCGAGGATTTGGTTATGTACCGCGGTGAGAGCGGCCAAGTCTATGTAGTCGAAGCCTACTGCCCGCATATGGGCGCCCACCTTGCGAAGAACACCACCTCGTACATCGTTCGGGACGGCGAGCAGGTAGAGGGCGAATCCATTCGCTGTCCCTTCCACGGCTGGCAGTACGGTCCGGATGGTACCTGCAAGAATATTCCTTATTCCGACTTCAAACCCAAAGCCGCCAAACTGCGTACCTTCCCAGTGGCCGAGCGCGCGGGCACGGTGTGGATGTGGTACGATCCGGAAGGATTGGAGCCCAACTTCGACCTTCCGAACTTTGGCGGTCACTTCGACGCGCCCGGCTGGGTGAACTGGAAGATCGACTACATGGGCGATCTCAACATCCATCCGATCGAGGTCGTCGACAACATGGCGGATTTCGGCCATTTCGTGCCGATCCACGGCGCCAAGGACTTCGTGTACTTCGCCAACGAGTTCAAGGGCCACGTCGTCCACCAGTACTACGCCGCCGGGCACCGCACCCTGACGCTCAATCCCGAAGACGTGCTGACGCTGGACACTTGGTACACCGGCCCCTCAATCCTGCAATCGGAGATGGAGGGCACGTTCAACTCCTTCATCATGATCACGCACACGCCGATCGACGACGGCAAGATCCGCGTCTGGCATGGCCTCATGGTGCAAGTGAACGACGGTACCGGACCGATCACCGAGGAACTGCGGGCCGCGGCGCTCCAATACCAGGAAGGCAGCCGGCTCGCCTTCGCTCAGGATGTGGAGATTTGGCAGAACAAGCGCGCCTGTATCAACCCGCTGGTCGTCCCCAACGATGGCCCCTACGGCAAGGTGCGCCAGTGGTATAAGCAGTTCTACAATCCAAGGGACAAGGCCCCGGAATTGCACAAGCGGACCGACGGCCTGCATGTGACACTGGACAAGCGATCCTCCAGCGTGGCCGCCTGACGGGAGAGAAACGATGGGGAAGAGCGAACGCCCGGTGGCGGTAGTCACCGGCGGAAGCCGTGGTGCGGGCCGCGGCATCGCGGTAGCGTTCGGCGAGAGGGGCTACCGCGTCTACATAACGGGACGGACGGTGCGAGAGGGCGATGCGGACCTGCCCGGCACCATCGGCGCGACCGCGGCGCAAGTCGATGCCGCCGGCGGCGAGGGGATCGCAGTGCGATGCGACCATGCCGACGATGCACAAGTCGCGGCCTTGTTCGAACGGGTCGCTGACGAGAGCGGCGGCCGCCTCGACATCCTCGTCAACAACGTCACCGCCTTGCATGACGACCTGGTTGAGCCTGGCCCGTTTTGGGGGAAATCGCTCGGTCTGGTAGACATCCTCGACGTAGGACTGCGCTCTCATTACGTCGCCAGCTGGCACGGTGCACGGCTGATGGTGCCCGCGGGCAGCGGCCTGATCGCGTTTACCTCCTCGTTCGGATCGCATTGCTACATGCATGGCCCCGCCTATGGTGCGCAGAAGGCAGGCATCGACAAGTTCGCGGCGGACATGGGCGTGGATTTGCGCGGGACCGGCGTGGCCGCGATCTCATTGTGGATGGGGCCGCTCAAGACGGAGCGCAGCGCTCGTACGGTGGCGCAACACCCAGAGACTTACGCCAAGATCATGGAGAGCGCGGAGACTCCCGAATTCAACGGCCGCGCCATCCTCGCGATCCACGATGATCCCGAGCGGGACAAGCTGAACGGCCAGACGCTGATCACCGCCGAGGTAGCGGTGAAATACGGCTTCACCGATAGCGAAGGTCGACAGCCGCCATCCTATCGCGGCCAACTCGGCGAACCGCGCATCGCGCATCCAGCGATCATCACCTGACGCCCCAAGCCCACGAAACTAACCATGGGTTCGCCCACAAGCCAGTCATGGTCACACGCGCTGTATCGACATCGCGCGCGTGCGTCTCGTCTCTCAGCCGATCATGGCCGCGTTCTCGCGTTGGACCTCATCCAGGCGGACTCGCCGCCCCGGCCCAGGATTACGCGGAAGCGGCGACGATGTTCAAGCTTGAGCAGGCAGCCGCTCGGCCCCTTGTGCGCTCAATGATGCGATGAACCGATCGAGCAAGCTCTTCTGGCGTTCGACCATGGCCGGATCGAGCGGGTCCCGATCCGACAGATTGCTGAGGAGCGGTGCCGCCCAGAAGTAGCCGAACATCAGGTTGAACACGGCGGCGATGTGGAGCGCGAGATCGTCGGAGTTCAAGCCGTGGCCAGCCGCCAGCGATATGCGACGACCGTAATCGGCCAGGCGATGGACCCATTGCAAGCCGATCTCGTCGCGCGACGAGGGAGCCGACAGCATCGAGCGTACCAGCAACATGGCAACATTGGGATGGCGCGCCATGACGTCCATGATTCGGCTGGTAAGCAAGTGGAACGAGCCTTCGCTTTCGGGTCGCTCAACCGCCGCTTCCATCTCGTCGGCCAGGGGCTGCAAGGCGCGTTGCAGCACCTGGCGGTAGAGATCGTCCTTGCTGGCATAGTGCTTGTAGAGGGCGGGCTGGCTGATACTCACCGCAACGGCGACGTCGCGCAGGGCCGTCGCCTCGTAGCCCTTCTGCGCGAACAGGTTTTCCGCCGCATCGAGCACGCGGTCGGCCGTGCGCTCACCCTTGCGCCGGCTGTCGGTCTCGCGAGTTCCTTCGATCATAAAACCGACCATACCTGGCGGATTGGCCCTTGGCCATCTGGTTATAGCATGATAACTTTTCTTCAATTAAGAGTTGAGTCTGCGCGCAGAGGCCGCAACGTCCCTGACTCAGCGACTGAGAGGAGAAGTGCATGTCTGACCTCGATCATCGGCGTCATCTTTCGCAGATTCTGCAGCCGGCCTCGCCGCCGCGCGAAATCGACAACGTCTTCACCGAAGGGCAACTCCGCCGCCTCCTGGACGTGGTTCACGACCGAGGCGAGTGGAAGCTGATCATCGCGCAGCACTTCGCCAATGCCGAGGAATTGATCGCCACGTTTGCAGGCGGCTTCCCCGAAGGGTTCGAGCCGACGCTCGATATGTTCCTGACGCCGACTTTCCGCGGCTTTTACGGCAACTACTCGACCTGTCTCTATCCCGAGATCAGTGATCTATTCTACAACCAGGCCTTCATCGAGCACGCGAAGTCGTACTGGAACGCCCAGTACGCGAAGCCGCAGATGATGCTGTTCAACATAAACGGACCTTGCGGCAACAACGATCCTGGCCACTTGGACACGCCGAGCTTCCGCGGCATTCGCTACGAGAATTCGCCGACCTGGCTGTGCTCGATCATGGGGCGCTCGGGCCTGTTCCAGGACTACCTGATCAAGATGGCACAAGTCATCACCTGGTTCAGCCATGATCCGACCAGCGGCTTCACGTACTGGCCGCAGGGGCCGCTGGAGCAGCCCGCGCGGATCAAGTCGCCGATCTACAATCGCGGCATCATCGTTCAGAATGAGATGCTGGTCCATCGCGGTGAGGCAAACGGCCCGATCGAGCGTCAGCGCCCTGCCGGCCTTGGCTTCGATAGCGTATTCACTGGCGAGAAGGGCGATCCGGATGGCTGGATCGTGAAGACGGGCGACGAAGTGATCGAGCGCTATCGCACCGAGGACCTGCGCTTCCTGGTGCATTGGTCGTCAGAAGTGTTCGAAGACTTCGCCGAGCTGAAGAAGAACATGGATGGTTCCGACAACCTGACCTACGATCGCGTATTCGAGACGCTTATCGCCGATTGCCGCAGCCGCGGCATCGCGATCGAAACGCCAACCGATCCGCTGCGCGATCCCGCCTTCATCAAGGCGCTGAATGCCGCGTACGATTTCGGCGGTCCAGCTCAGTATCCCGCAGAAGCGCCTCGCGGTGGAGTCTACGCGGAGGCCGCCTGATCGAGACATGCCACCTGAGGGGCCGCGCGATATCGCGCGGCCCTATTGTTTCTGAGTCGAGGATGTCGACGCCGCCCTGCGCTGACGGAGCGGCTGAAAAGCTCACACCTAGATGATGCTGTCCGCTCGCAGTCGACCGATCGCCGCATCATCGTAGCCGATCTCGGCGAGCACCTCATCCGTGTGTTCCCCGATTAGCGGCGGTGCGTACCGGATCGTCGCCGGCGTTGCAGACATGTGCGCCAACGGACTGGCGATCAGGTCGACCGATCCGCTCTCCGCCCATGCCAGCGGAGTGGTCGCGCGCAGGCCGCGATGTTGCACCTGAGGGTCTTCCCACACGTCCGGCAGATCGTTGTAACGCGCCGCCGGGATGCCGGCGCGGTCGAACATGGCCTGCAGGTCCGCCACCGTGAAGCCGCTGCTCCAGGCGTTGACGATGCCGATCAACTCGGCGCGGTTCAGCTTGGCCCGCTTGCTAATGGAATCGAAGCGCTGGTCCTCATAAAGATCGGGACGCTCCATGAGCACTGTCAACCGACGCCAGTGCTCGTCACCGCCGGCGCTGATGTATATCGTACCATCGCGACAGCGGATCAGGTCGGCCGGACCTCCGCCGTTACCTCCGTTGCCGAACCGAGGAGGCGCGACGCCGCCGATCAGATAATCTTGCATGATGTGGCTGACCATCGCGACTGAACTGTCGAGCAAGGCGATATCGATGAACTGCCCCTCTCCGGTTCGGCCACGATGAACGAGAGCGCCCAGGACAGCGATGGCGGCGTTGTGACCGGTCATGTAATCCACCAGGCTCGGCCCCGCCTTTAGCGGCCCGGCGCCGGGCTGGCCGTCTGGAATGCCGGTCACTGCCATCATGCCGCCGGTCGCCTGGAAGAGGCCGTCATAGCCTGCCCTTGCCGCCATCGGCCCCGATTGGCCAAATCCGGTTACCGAGCAATAGATCAAGCGCGGGTTGATTGCTTTCAGGCTTTCGTAATCGAGACCGAAGCGCTTCAGGTCTCCCACCTTGTAGTTTTCGATCAGGACATCGGCGGTCTTGACCAGATCGCGGATAATGTCCGCGCCCTCAGGTTTGGCATGATTCACCGTGATCGAGCGCTTGTTGCGGTTCGACGCGGTGAAGAAGCTGGACAGACGAGTGTCGAGGCCGTCCTTGCCCGGCACCCATGCGAGCCCGTAGGTGCGCCCGTCGTCCCCGACTTTGGGCCGTTCAACCTTTATCACGTCTGCGCCCAAGTCGCCGAGGATCTGCCCGGCGATGGGTCCTGCGAATACGCGGGTCATGTCGATCACCCGCAGCCCATCCAACGCCGCTCTACCTTCAGCCATGTCTCTCGCCATTGTGCATACGGATCACCTCGCCACTCATGTTAGTGCGTAGCAGGTCATGTATTATGGTACGCAGATTTTGGCTAGCGGCTTGAGATTCCCGACGGTGGATGCAACAGCGTAGGTCTGGGGCACTGCATGCGGCCCGTTTACCTCCCGCGTGACCCTCGGAATGCAGGAGGCCGCGCCGATAATGCTGATCGGACAAATGCGCAGCGAAGAAGGCATATACGATCGCATATTGGCCATCCGCGGCCACATAAATCTTGCGCAGCACGACCAAGTGTGTGATTACTTACTTATGGGCTGGTGGCAAGAGTGCCGCAGATATGGGGTCCCTCGCCATGCCGCTTAACAGCACCTGCACGTTGGGAAAATCTAGAGGAGTCTGATCGATGGCAACTGGTTTTGCCGAAGCCGATACGCGCAAGTCCTATGACCTGAAGCAACGGAAACTGCCGCTCCAGGATACGTCCGAGCTTCGCCAGGCGTTGCAGGAGGGCGAAGTGCACACCCTCTTGATGACCTACGTTCACATCAGCCGCGACGAGGCAATGCTCGACAAGTTCACCCCGCACATCAAGTCGCCTTATGCGTATCCGCCGGAAGCCATTCCCGCCGAGCTTGTGGCTGAACTGCGCGAGAAGCTTCTTCGGGTTCTGATCACGCCCGGCGCTCCCGAAGGGGAGCCTTCCGAAGCGTTGATGCAGCGGATGATGACGGTGGGCCTGGCCGAGCCGGTCGAGGACGAGTTCCTGCCCCTCCTCTACGATCAGATCGGGTTTCGCCACGAAACGCCCCGTAAGGAGCGGAGCGATCGCAAGCCCGCAAACCCCGGCTTCAAGGTCCTCGTAATCGGGGCCGGCATGACCGGCCTTGCCGCCGGCGTGAAGCTGGACGAGGCCGGCTACGCCTACGAGATCATCGAGAAGAATGAAGAGATCGGCGGAACCTGGTGGGAAAACCGCTACCCCGGGGTGGGCGTCGACACCCCCAGCCACTTCTATTCCTTCTCGTTCGCGCTGAACCCGGAGTGGAACAACTACCACCCGCAGGGCAACGACATGTTCGCCTACCTGAAGCGCGTCGCCGACGAGTATGGGCTGCGTTCCAACATCCGCTTCAACACGACCGTCGAAACGCTGATCTGGGACAACGATTCCGGCGTCTGGAATGTCACCGTTCGCGGCAGGGACGGCGATCAGCAGGTGATCCAAGCCAATGCCGTCATCAACGGCCACGGTCCGGTCAATCGCTTCAAGTGGCCCGATGTCCCTGGCCTCGAAAGCTTTGAGGGACCGCGCCTGCACACGGCGACCTGGGACCCTTCACTGGACCTCAAGGGCAAGCGCGTCGCCGTGATTGGCACTGGCGCCAGCGCAGCGCAGCTCATCCCGGCCATCGCCGACGAGGTCAGCGAACTCCACGTGTTCCAGCGCACCCGTCACTGGGTCATGCCGAGCCCGGCCACAGAAGACATCGTGACCGACGGCGTGAAGTACGCCATGCGCCACATCCCGCATTACCTGGAATGGTATCGGTTCCGGATTTACTGGTTCGCCGCGGACGGTCTCTATTCCAACGTGCTGCTCGATCCGGAGTGGCCAGCCGACTCTCCGTCGGTCTCGGCGATCAACGATCAGATGCGCACCTTTGCGCTTGGCCACCTCGATCGCACCTTTGCCGACCGGCCGGATCTCCGCGAAAAACTGACGCCCGACTTCCCGATCTTCTCGAAGCGCATCATTCTTGATCGCGGGCCTTACTTCCCGACGTTCCTGAAGCCGCATGTGCATCTGGAGCAGGGACGCATCCAGAAGATCACGCCCCATGGCGTAGTGACGGAGGATGGCCGCGAAGTCGAAGTGGACGTGCTCGTTTGCGCAACGGGCTTCGATGTCGCCAACATGATGGGAAACCTCGAGATCGTCGGAGTCGATGGCAAACGCCTTCGTGACGAGTGGGGCATGGAAGATCCGCGCGGCTACTTCGGCATGATGGTTCCGGGGTTCCCCAACTACTTTCACACCGTGGGGCCAAACAGCGCCCCCAATCACGCCGCCGGACAGAACCTTATTTCGGAGCGCCAGGTGAACTACATCATCGAGTGCCTCGACTGGATCAACGCCGAAGACAAGACGGCCCTGGAGCCCAAGCAGGAGGCTTTCGAAAGCTGGCAGGACAAGGTGGAAACCCAGATGGTCAAGATGATCTGGAGCCACCCCCGCGCGAACAGTTATTACAACAACAGCAAGAAGCGCAATTTCCTGTCCTGGCCCTGGCGCTTGGTCGACCTCTGGAACGAGACACGCGGGCCGCGCAAGGAGGACTTCGAACTGCGCTGAGGCGGATCGGCATTGTCGAGATACACGGGAAGGGGGCCTGCCGGCCCCCTTCTTCGTTTTCGCTGTCGATGTGCCGGCGATCCGTAGGGCACATCAGCCGCGGCAATCGTCATCGATCATCTGCCATGCAGGTTCTGCCGCATCGATCGAGGGGGCCTGCCCGCGCGAAGCCGCGCCAGCCGGCAGGCACCACGCACGGTGGGCGTGGAATTGCGCTACCATTTTGGTGAAGGAATCTAATTGCCGATCCGCGGGGCGCAAGCGCGGGCCGCGTGCCGGTGAAGGACGATGGCGGCCCTCCTCATCCCAGGAGAGCCGCCATTATCTGATCAGCGCGACATGTTCATCCAGATGTTCTTGGACTGGAGGAACTCGCGGAAGCCCGGCTCGCCACCAAGGCGACCGTAACCGCTCTGCTTGTAGCCACCGAACGGCGTCGCTCCCGAGAAGCCCTCGTGCGAGCCGTTAACCCGGATCATGCCGGCGTCCAGCGCGTCGCACACGATATGCGCGCGCTGCAGGTCACGCGTGTGGACGTATGCGCCAAGGCCATAGGGCGTGTCGTTGGCGATCGTGATCGCTTCCTCTTCGGTATCGAAGGGCGTGACAGCCAACACCGGGCCGAAGACCTCGTTCTGCGCCAGCGAGCTGCGGCTATCGACGTCGGCGACGATCGTCAGCGGCAGGTAGAAGCCGTTGGCCAGCTCTCCGCCCAGTCGTTCGCCGCCCACGATCAGGCGCGTGCCTTCCGACTTCGAAGCCTCCACTGCTCCGAGGATGCGAGTGCATGCAGCTTCCGAGATCACAGGACCCATGGCGACTGTCTCGTCCATCGGATCACCGACCGGGATCATTGGCGAAGTGGCCCGCAGCATCTCGAGAAACCTCTCATAGCTGCCGCGCTGGACCAGCAGGCGAGTGCCGTTGACGCAGCCCTGGCCGCTCATGCCGATCACGCCGGCAAGGCTGGGGATCACGCTCTTCTCGAGATCGGCATCGTCGAACACGAGGATCGCCGACTTGCCGCCCAGCTCAAGCGCGCACGGCTTCAGGGTCTCCGCGGCAGACGCCAGCACCTTGCGGGCGGTGGCACCGCTGCCGATGAAGACGAACTTGTTGACGCCCGGGTGCTTGGAAAGGGCCGCGCCCGCCTCGGGACCACCCGGAACGACGTTGACGACACCTGCCGGGAAGCCGGCCTCGAGCAGCAACTCTCCCAGGCGGATGATCGAGAACGGAGCGATTTCCGGCGGCTTCAGGATGATGCAGTTACCCGCCGCCAGCGCCGGCGCCATGACCATGGCGGACGCGAAGAGCGGACCATTCCAGGGGATCACCGCGCCGATCACGCCGTAAGGGTTGTACGTCGCGTAGTCGAAAGCCGGACCTTCCCAGGTGTCGATCACTTGACCGGGACGCTTGTCCGCCCAGCCCGCGTAGTAGCGGAACTGCTGGGCCGCGACGCCGGGCGTGTGCTTCATGATCGACATCGGTGCGCCGTTGTCGAGCACGCCGAGATTCGCGAGCTCCTCGGCATGCTTCTCGAGAACGTCGGCGGCCGCCAGCATGAGGTTGCGACGCTTGTCCGAAGGCAACTTGCGCCACGCCGGGAAGGCCGCCTGCGCGGCCGCCACAGCGCGATCGATTTCGGCTGCGCCGCCCAGCTTGAGGGTCGCGATCACCTCACCCGTGCCGGGGTAGACGTGCTCCTGCGAGAAGCTGCCCCCTGTTTCAAGACTGTCGCCGATGACCATCGTGTGCTGCGGCACTAGATCCACACGAGGAAGGTGAAGGCTCATCGCACTCTCCATTTTCTAGCTTAGCGGCGCAAGGCGGCCAGCCTTGGCTCCGCGCGCCCTGTCATACCGGTGCGGTGCGCCAGGGGATAGGTGCCCACGTATTCCCGCCCGTCTCGTCCGACAAGGGACGATGCCGCGTCGCAGACACTTTTATGCTTTTTGGCGCTCACGGCTCGCTCAAGCAGCACATGCGTGATCTACGGCATCGGGCATTCCACCGAGGGGGCACGCTCCCCCTGGTTCACAACGCACTCTCGCTCTGCTGGTCGATGGTCGCCGCCAACTGCGGAACATCGGCCAAGGAGCGCAGCATGTCGTTGAGATGCGTACATCCCAACGTCCGAGGCAGTTCCGCAAGCACCGCCTGCCTGAGGCCGCTGAGCGGGGTGCCGATCAGCCTGGCGGTGTTGGGAACCGCCATCGGACAATAGCCGAACGGCAGCACCCGCGGATCAACGTCGAGCGAGCGCAGTGTCATTGTCTCGCGGTCAGCGGTGGCGGTGATCAGGTACTCGTGCAACCCCATTCGCTGGCCATCGGGACGCGAGGCGCTATCCTGGAAGTGCGCATTCATCCGTACGGTGTTACCGTCCAGTCGCACGTCAAGGCGGCGGGCGCGTCGCGCGCCCGGTCCATCATCCTGACGTGAGAGCGAATGCCACGCCTGCCGGTCGGCGCCGCTGTCGAGGGCCGGGACGATGCGGGGGAAGTGCTGGCGGTCTTCCCGGCTACCGATCATCACCGGGGACGATGGGCTGAAGCCTATGCAGACGCCTTCGTTCCGCTTGCGTCGTGCGTCACTTTCAGGGCCATCGAACAGCGCCTCTTCCCAGCCCTGCACCCATTGCGAAAACGCCCAACCGGCGACGAGGCTCGCCCCGGCGAGGTCGTCCAGCAACAAGTAGAGCGGTGTCGCACCGTCCAGCTCTTCCGGCAGCACTTCGCCGATCCGGCCGCGCAACTGCTTGCCTCCCTGGGATCCAGCCAGCTCAGCGACGGCCCGCTTGCCCCCGGTCGCCTCTATGCGCAGGATACGGCGCTCAGGCGTCAACCGAGCGGTAAAGCCGTCTTCGCGGACGGTCCGTGGAGCGCTGTCGACACGCCGGGGCGTGTAGAGATCGCGCGCGGAGCCGACCACGTCCATGTCACCCCCCTCGCCATCGGGCCATCGCGTGTCGAGCGTCATGGTCCTGCGGATGGAGCCCGACTGACGCGGGGGCGCCAACGGGGCGGGGCCGCTGACATCCTGTGCTGCCTTGCTCACCATCCTTCTTCGCCTCTCATCGTCGGTAGGTCGTGGTCACCGTGTTGTGTGAATATGGCGATGGCCAAGGCGAAGTCATCGGCAGTATGCATCCTGTAAGCCACTGAGCAGACCGATCAGCTCGAGACCACGCAAGAGCCTTGCAACTGCACCAAAGGCAAGAATTCGGGCAAATCGAAGGGTCTGCCGAAGACAAGAGATTGCTCTTAGAGCGAGAGATGTTGGCGGGTTCTGCATCCTGATCGTCGCGGATGATCATGTATGCGATTGTGAGCTTCGCCGCGTCGGGACATACGTGAAGAAGGTGCCGAAGCGACCGGAGGAGAGGATGATGCCCGATCGCCAGGACGTTCTAGAGTCCGAGCAGCGCGTCCGCGAGGAGCTGGCCGCGTGCTATCGCATCGTCGCGCGGTACGGCTTGTCGGACCTCATCTACAATCACATCACCGCGCGCGTGCCCGGCCCCGACGAGCGCTTGCTCATCAACCCCTTCGGCATGCTCTACGAGGAGGTCACGGCATCCCGCCTCATCAAGATCGACTTGGCAGGCGACGTGATCACCCCGTCCAGCGAAGCCGGGTTCGGCGTGAACCTGGCGGGGTATGTCATTCACTCCGCGGTGCACGAGGCGCGTCCCGACGTAAGCTGCGTCATCCACACCCACACGCGTGCCGGATGCGCGGTAGCGGCGATGGAGGAAGGGCTGTTGCCGCTGTCGCAGACGGCCCTGCGCTTCCATGGGCGGATCGGCTACCACGACTTCGAGGGTCCCGCGACGGACGCTGCCGAGAAGGAGCGGCTCGTCGCGAACCTGGGAAGCCACGACGCCTTGATCCTGCGCCATCACGGCCTGCTCACTTGCGGGCGGACGATCGGCGAGGCCTTTCACCTGATGCAACGCCTTGATGCCGCATGCCGGATCCAGGTCGACGCCATGGCCGGCACTCCGACCAGGCCCAGCGATGCGAGCCAAGCGCGCACGTCCGCAATGCTTGCCGCGGGAGCCAAGGCGCCGGGCATCCCGGCTTCGGGAACGATCGAATGGGCGGCGTTGCTGCGCCAGCAGGATCGCCTGGATTCCAGCTACAAGCTGTGAACGAAACGCGTCGATACGGCGGGCTGCGCGCCAATGACACCGCTCATGCAGCATGAGTGTGCGCAGTACCCACGCCGCCGGGGGATGCCGCTTGCTTTACGCCGGCTAGTGACGAAGACCGGCGGGCAGATTGAGGATGAAGGTCATGCGGTAAATCGCAAAGGCGAGACCCGGGAGAGCAGATAACCATGGATATTTCAGAGACCATCCGCGCAATCATCTCGCAAGAGCCAGAGCGTGAGGTCATGGAGTGGCAAGGTAAGTGGTGGAGGCGCGGCGCGCTGCGCGCGTTTGCCGCTTCCCTGACAGCCGAGCTTGATCGCCTGAACGTCGAACGTGACATGGCCGTCGCGTTTTCGGCGCGCAATCGACCCACTCACTGTTTCGCGATCTTGTCACTGCTGGCTCAGGATCGTCCGATCTCGATGCTCTACGCGTACCAGGCCGCCGAGTCGCTAGCGCGCGATATCGACAAGACCCGCTTCGCCGTCTTCATCCTCGATCAGGAGGACTGGTCCGAGGAGGTCGCCGCTGCCGCCGAACGGACCGGCACGCCGGTCATCGTGCTAGGAGCGCTACCGGAGGACGGCTTCCGGACGGTCGAGCCGACGACACGGGGGGATCTCTCGCATGTCCTGCGCCAGCCGGCCAGTGGGATCGAGATCTTGAGCAGCGGAACGACGGGATTGCCGAAGCGGATATTCCATCCCGCTTCGCGCGTGTTCCGGTCCCTACGCGGCAATCTCCCCAAGCCGGAGGGTGAGCCCGAAATCGTGTTCTGGCCCATGGGCGGTATCGGCGGCAACCTGAGCATGGCCATCGCGATGGCGCGCCAGGTGCCGTTCATCCTGCTCGAGAAGTTCACGGTCGAGGGCATGGTCGATGCTATCCGCAGGCACAACCTGACATCGATCTCGCTGACACCCACGATGGTGCGCATGCTCTACGACGCCGGCATCACCCCGGAAGACGTGCCAAGCCTCAAGTCGATCGCCGGGGGCTCCGGGCCGCTCGATCCCGACTTGCAGGACAAGGTCGAGGCCCGCTTCGGCTTTCCGGTGATCTGGGCGATGGGCGCGACCGAGTTCTGCGGCACGATCATCGCCTGGAACGCCGACCTTCACCGGCAATATCGACAGTCCAAACGCGGCGCCATGGGCAAGGTCCTGCCCGGGTGCCGGGTGCGGATCGTGGACATCGATACGGATGAGGAACTGCCCTGCAACGAAGTGGGCAGGATGGTGGTTCAGACGGACGCCGTGGGGCCAGAGTGGATCCGGACGACCGATCTTGCCCGGATCGACGAGGACGGCTTCGTCTTCCACCATGGCCGATCCGACAATGCGATCATCCGCGGCGGCTTCAAGATCGTCCCGGAGAAGGTTTGCGAGATCCTGCGCCTCCACCCTGGCGTGGCGGAAGCGGCCGTCGTCGGCGTGGACGAGCCGCGTCTGGGGCAGGTTCCCGTCGCGGTGATCGAGCCGCAGCCTGGCGAGCACCCGACCCCGGAGGAGCTCGAGAAGCATCTGCGCGGGCACTTGGCCGCGCCGTACATCCCGGTTCAGTTCCTCTATGTCGATCGGCTGCCTTATACCGCCTCCACCAAGGTGCACGTGGCCGAAGTGCGCAAGCTGGTTGCGCGAATGCAGAAGGACAACGCGTAATTGCCTCCGCAGCCAGTTGGACTCGTTTCGGACAACCTGTACCTGATGGCGCGGCGACGCGGGTAAGGCGTCATCGAGAGCGGGGTAGGCAATGGCGAATGTCGGAGCAGGCGTTCGGCGCGAGAGCTTGGTGGCCGCGCTCGAGCAAGTCGCTCGCGGCGACCAGCGCGCGCTTGAAGATGTCTACATAGCAACGTGCGCGAAGCTTTTTGGCGTATGCCTGCGTATCTGCCAGGACCGGGCAGCTGCCGAGGACATCTTGCAACAGGTTTACATCAAAGTCTGGGACCGCGCGGGGCGCTTCGATCCGGATCGAGCAAGCCCGATCACGTGGCTCTGCGCCATCGCGCGGAACACGGCGCTGGACTGGCGACGCGCGAACCAGGCGCCCGCGCACCTGCCCGAGAGCGCGGCGGAAGCGATCGCCGACGCAAGCCCGCTGGCCTGGGAAGCGATTGCCTCCGAGCAGGAGAGCGCGCGGATCGTCGCCTGCCTCGACGGGCTGGATGAGCGCGCCCGCCGTGCGATTCACGCCGCGTTCTACGATGGCTTCACCTACTTGCAGCTGGCGCAAGCGATGGCCGTGCCGCTCGGCACGATGAAAAGCTGGATCCGCCGCGCCCTCCTCCAACTCAGAGGGTGCCTGGGCCATGACTGAGGCATTGCCCGAAGACATCGGCGCGCTCGCCGCCGAACTCGCGCTGGGCCTGCTCGAAGGCGAGGAGCGCACGCGGGCGATGCGGCTGTGCCTGTCGGACCCGAGCTTCGCCGCGGCCGTGGATCGCTGGCGGGACCAGTTGCTGCCGTTGCATGGCGGTTTCGAAGAGCAGCCCGCGCCCGATCTCTGGCCGGCCATCCGGCGGCGACTTGCCGGCTCCCACGACGATCGCTTGCGCCGCGCGCTGCGCGGCTGGCGGATTGGCGCCATCGCCAGCGGCGCATTGGCGGCCTCGCTCGCCGCCGTTCTGGTGCTGCGCCCACAGCCGGTACAAGTGATCCACGCACCCGATCGGACGGCTATCGCCCAATTGGGAAGCGATGAAGCGGCCGCCTTGCTGGCCGCGAACTACGATCCCAGTGGCGGCGTGCTGCGCATCCGCGCCTTGCGCATGCCGGCCAGCAACCTCGCGCCCGAGCTATGGGTCATTCCGCAAGACGGCGTGCCACGCTCACTCGGGCTGGTCTCGACCGACGGCGTGAGCCGGGTGAGCGTGGCGGCCTCCACCCGATCGCTGCTGAGGGACGGGGCCACTTTGGCAATCACGCTGGAGCCGCGCGAAGGTGCGCCCCACCGCGCGCCGAGCAGCGCGCCGATCGCGGCAGGAAAAATTTCGACGATCTAGGCTCCCCATGCATCCGGCGCCCCGCCCGCGCCGTAGCTGATCCCGCATCCCGCGCAGTGGGTTGCCGGAATAGGAAGCTCAGATGTCCAACCTCAAGAAAGCCAGCCTCATCATTGCCGGTGCGGCACTGCTATCGACCGGCGCGCTCGCGAACGCCAAGCCCAATCCGATGGTGGGCGGGGCAGCGATGTACCCCACCACGACCATCGTCGCGAACGCCATCAATTCCAAGGACCACACGACTTTGGTCGCCGCGGTGAAAGCCGCAGGCCTTGTCGACACCCTTTCCGGTCCCGGCCCCTTCACCGTCTTCGCGCCGACCAACGCCGCCTTCGCCAAGCTTCCCGCCGGAACGGTCGACACGTTGCTGAAGCCGGAGAACAAGGCCACGCTCACCTCGGTGCTGACCTACCACGTGGTTCCCGGCAAGCTGAGCGCGGCGATGCTCGCCAAGATGGCCGCAGCGCATGGCGGCAAGGCGACGCTCACCACGGTTCAGGGCGAGCCGCTGACCGTCAGCAAGGGCCCTGGCAAGACCTGGATGCTCACCGATGCCAAGGGCGGAACCGCGAAGGTCACGATTGCCGACGTCAACCAGTCGAATGGCGTGATCCACGTCATCGACAGCGTGCTGATGCCTTAATCGCACGCTGAGGCGCGTTCCCCAGCGCGCCGACATGCCCAGCGGCGGCGTTCCCCTTCCCTCCCCGCCGCCGCTGGCATGTCACTCAGGGTGTCTCATCCATCTGCGCTCAATCGCCGGGAGAACCCTGCTCAGGCACGAGCACGGAGGCGGGAGGCTTCGACGACGAGCTTGCGGTCTGCGATCAGAAGCGCCGCGGCATAGGCGAGCGCGCCAACGCACACGAGCACGCCGACGCGCAGGGCTGGAGCGAGCCCGGGCCCGAGTTCACGCCCCACCGCGTACGTTGCCAGCAGCATGACCAGGGCAGCCCCGCTGGCCGGCACCGCGGCGCGCAGGCTGCGCCGGTAGGAAATGCCGCCCACCCGTTCGAGGTAGATGAAGGCGAGCGGCACCACGAGAGCCGCGCGCACGACGTAGCCCACTGTGGCGCTCATCAGCCCGAACGGCGCGAAAGCCAGCGCGCAGCCAACCGATAGCGTGAACTCCAGCAGGTTGAGGTAGAACACGTGGCGATAGGCGGAGAGCGCGATCAGCACGTTGCTCTTGAAGCTGACCAGCGGCACGAACAGCCCGATGAAGCACAGGATCGAGAGCAGTTGCGCGCTCGTCTGCCATTGTGCGCCGAACACCAGCGGCACGATGTCGGGCGCGACGACCGAGAAGCCGAGGAACATCGGCACGATGAAGATCGAGGTGTAGCGCATGAGGTGCAGGTAGGCATCCTCGACGCTGCGCCCCTCGTGCCGGGCGCGGGGCAGCGAGCTGAGCGAGACGTTGGCGATCGGCCGCACGACGATGTCGTTGAGCAAGTCGAGCATGCGCCAGGCAATGCGCAAGTAGCCAAGCTTCACCGGTCCCAGGAAGAAGCCGACGACAAGGTCGACGATCCGCTGGTTGCCGGCGCCCAGCAGGGAGGAGAGCGCGATCGCCGAGCCCTGCTTGAGCTGGCTGGCGATTTCGCGGGTGTCGAAGTCCAGGCTTGGCCGCCAGCGCGTCGCCACCGCCATCGCCGCCAGCGACCAGACCGTCGCCACCAGCCGCTGCGCAACCAGCGCGTAGACGCCCATGCCGCCCAGCGCCATGCCCAGCGCCATGAGGCCGCTCACAATCGTTGCGGTGGTGTTGCGGAGAGCCAGTTGCTTGAACTGGAAGGCATGGCGCAGGATGCCTTCGTAGACCGCACCTGCCGCGTAGAGCACGCAGATCGGCGAGAGCGCGATCATCACCGGCGTCAGCTCGGGCGTGGCGAAGGCGCGCGCAAACACTGGCGCCATTGCGGCCAAGCCCAATGTCAGCACCGAACCGGATATGACGCTCGCCACGAAGCCGGCGTTCATCGTTCGCGGATCGAGCTCCCGGCGCTGCACCAGCACTTCGGTGATGCCACCGCGCCCGATATAGTTGAGCAGGTCGATCACCGCGGTCGCGATGGCGACCACACCAAATGCGCCGGGGCTGAGCGCGCGGGCAAGCACGATGAACACCAGCATCTGGAACACCGCCTGTCCGGCGGCGCCTCCCATGCCCCAGACGACTCCGCCGACCAGCCGGCGGCCCGACGCCTCGCTCATCGCAGTCTCTTGCGTGCGGATAGGAAGCCACGCCTGTACTCAGGCGAAGGGCGAAGCGGAAAGCGGTGTCGCATGTCGGCAGCGGTAAGCCATGCCGGCCCCGGCGCGCCTAGGCCGGACTGCTCGGGACCGGAGCAATCTGCGCGTCGATGCCGTCAGGCGGACGCGGCGACCACCACCGGCTCGAGGATGCGCAAGGTTCCCGCACCCGCGTCGATCTCGGCCATCACCCCCTCGGGCATGCTGGCTTGCGTGGCGATATGGCCGAACGGCAGACCCTGGAACGCGGGCACGCCAAGCCCCGCGAACGCGCGGTCGAGCACTTCGTAGATCGTGAAGTTCCCGTAGCCCGGCGCCTGCTCCTCACAGTCGGTGCACTGGCCGAAGGCAATGCCCGCGACTTTACCGAGCACGCCGGCGAGAGCGAGCTGGGTCAGCATGCGATCGATGCGATACTCGGCCTCGTTGGTGTCCTCCAGGAACAGGATCGCCCCGGTGAAGTCGGGCAGGTAGGGTGTGCCGACCAGCGCCGAGAGCACGGTGAGGTTACCGCCGAGCAGCCGCCCGCTCGCGGTGCCGGCACGGAACGTGCGCACCCGTCCGGCGGTGCGTCCCAGGCCGCCGCCCGCGCCATTGGGTACCGCGATCGTCGGCGTAGCGCCTTCGAAGGCCAGCGCGTGGAAGGCATCCCACGAGGCTTGCGGCCAGCTCGCCGAGGCATTGGGCGCATGCAACGTGGGAAAGCCGCAGCGCGCGGCGAAAGCGAGGTGCAGCGCGGTGTTGTCGCTGAAGCCGACGAACAGCTTGGGATGGCGGGCGATGCGCGCGAAGTCGAGATAGGGCAGGATCCGGGCACAGCCCCAGCCGCCTCGCACCGCCATGATCGCGGCGACGCTCTCGTCCTCGAACATCGCCTGCAAGTCGGCGGCGCGGGTGCGGTCGTCGCCCGCCAGGTAGCCCTCGCGCGTGGTCAGGTGCGGTGCCGGCTTGGGCACCAGTCCCATGGCGCGCACGGCGTCGGCAATCTCGTCCACGCCGAAGCGATCGCCGACAAAGCCCGCCGGAGCGACGAGTCCGAGCGTGTCGCCAGGCTTCAGCGCCTTCGCCTTGCGCATCGCACGGGGCGAAGACCGCGACAGAGACGGCACGGCCGAGAGCGCGGCAGCGCCGGTGAGACCGGTCAAAAAGGTGCGACGCTCGACCACGATCGCGCGAGCCTAGCGGCCCCCACGCACGATGCAATCGGTGGTGGACGTGCGCGATGGCCCCTCGACGGATCGGCAGCGAGACGCCATTTGGCGCGGATGACTGAACCCGAAGACAAGAAACTCACCCGTCGCCGCTTCTACAAGGCCGAGCAGGAGGCCAATTTCGCCCAGGCCCAGGGCGGCACGGTGCAGACCCAGCATCCGGCCTATCGCCTGGCCTTCCTCGACTCCGAGTTCATGCTGCGCGACGAGCTGCGGCCCGTGCGATTCCAGCTCGAGCTGCTCAAACCCGAGATGCTGCTCGAAGAGGCCAACATCGGCTCGACCCTGGTGATGTACGGCTCCGCCCGCATCCCCTCGCCCGAGCACTGCGAAGCGGTGATGGCGACCGCGACCACACCCGAGCGCAAGGCCGTCGCCGAACGGCTCGTGGCGAAGTCGAAATACTACGAGGAGGCACGCAAGCTGGCGCAGACCGCCAGTTCCTGCGCGATCGTCGAGAAGGGCATGCGCCAGTTCGTGGTGTGCTCGGGCGGCGGCCCCTCGATCATGGAGGCCGCGAACCGCGGTGCTTCGGACGTCGGTGCCGAATCCCTCGGGCTCAACATCGTCCTGCCGCACGAGCAGGCGCCCAACCCCTACGTCACGCCGCGCCTCTCGTTCCAGTTCCACTACTTCGCGCTGCGCAAGATGCACTTCCTGTTGCGCGCCCGCGCGGTGGCGGTGTTCCCTGGCGGGTTCGGCACGCTCGACGAGTTCATGGAACTGCTGACCCTGGTCCAGACCGGCAAGATGAAGCCGATCCCGATCCTGCTATACGGAAAGGACTACTGGAACCGGGTCATCAACTTCGACGCCATGGCCGAGGAAGGGGTGATCAATTCCAACGACACCGACCTGTTCCACTGGTGCGAGACCGCCGAGGACGGGTGGGGCCACATCGTCGACTTCTACGGACTCGATTGCGGCTGAGCGGCTCCACCCGGAGTCAGTGGCCGTCCTGCCCCCACTGCACGGTATGGGGATCGGCGCCGGTGACGAGCCGGCGTAACGAGGCACGGGCAAGCCGTTCGGTCTCCACTTTGCGTCGCGCTGGCGCGAGCTTGCGGGTCGGCGCCGGACGCAGGATCTCGGCGTCGTAGCCATCGGCGACGATCACCCCGCAACAGTCCGGAAGGAATGCCTCGGTCTCGAGGCAGGCGCGGTCAAGGCCGGGCGCCAGGCCCCAGTAGAAGCGGTCGCAGTATTCGAGGTAGTCGGTCCACTTCGCGTCGCCGAGCAGATCGGCCCGGCTGACCTTCACCTCGACAATGACGATGGCGCCGCGCGCATCGATCCCCATCAGATCCGCGCGCCGGCCACTGCGCAGCGGCATCTCGGACAAGCACCAGATGTCGTTGCGCGCGAACAGCCGGCAGATGCCGCGCACCACGTCCGTGGCGGCGGGCTGAAGAGGCATCTTAAGGGCAGTCGAATCGCAAGCGGCCATTCGCTGCATCATAAGAACATAGCGCGAACTCGCAAGCTCCAGAATCCAGGCTCAGCAGCACCTTTCACCGGACGCCCGGCTCCCGATTTGGCGGCCGGTGCTCGCATCGCATCGCGAGACCTGACGGAATTCACGGTAAGGCAAGCGCTAGGCGACGGAGATGCTGAGGAATCCGAGCGGCCGGGCGCGAGACAGAATTGCCGCTGGAAACCCCTGCTTCGCTCTGCTAGCGGTCCGGCCACTGCACCGGTAGCTCAGCTGGATAGAGCGCTGCCCTCCGAAGGCAGATGTCAAGTTCAGATAGGCTGGTGGGCGACAGGGAATTGGTTGGTTTTTCATAGGCTTGTGACTTCGCCACGAGCCGCCCAGGAATAGCTAAAATGGTCGCGGAAGCACCACGGAAGCAGTTTTGGGAAAACGTTAGCGAAGCTGCGGCTAGGGTGGCGTACACGCGGCACCGCGGCAGCAGAGAATGGTCTAGCCGATCCGCGAATCCATTGACCCGGACCTCGCGTAGCGGTTAGGCAGGACTGGAATGCACCCGTAGCTCAGCTGGATAGAGCGCCACCCTCCGAAGGTGGAGGCCACACGTTCGAATCGTGTCGGGTGCGCCACCTCACCGATTAAAGGTCTTACCGCTGAAAGGCGGATTCACCGGACAGGCTGAGCCGGTGATCACAGCACAACGTCCTCCTCGGCGACGATTCGACCGTACGACGAAAGGTCCATGAAGTTCTCGTGGTCGGGAGCGACGATCGTGGCGAAGTTCTCCGAAAAGTATAGCGCGTTCATTTCCTCCATACTTTCGAACCACCCTTCGACCACCGAGTCGTAGTCGGGGCCCGAGTAGTCTGGCGCGTAGATCGGGTATGAGACCACGAAGCGCCGGATTTACCGCTGCGCCTCCGGGATAGACATGAGGAGCGGCCGGTGGATGTCACGCTGGTAGCGGACGAACTCCTCGTGGCTCATCCCGTCGCGTCGCTTGATGGTAATGATCATCTTGATCACGGTCGGTCTCCCTCGGTGATTGAAGCACCGAGATAGGCTGCAGTCGCTGGATGATCTATGCTCGGGAATGCCTCATAGTTTCGTGATCGTCCCAAATGCTCATTGATCCGCTCTCAGATGTCCTCGCGCTCCTGAAACCGCAGACTTATGTAGCGGGCGGCTTTGACCTGGCTGGCGAATGGTCGATCCAGTTCGCCGCCCATACCGGTGTCAAATGCTACGCGGTGCTCAGCGGCCGTTGCTGGCTGAAACTCGATGGCCTGGCGACACCGGTCCACCTGAAGGAGCGCGACTGCGTCCTGCTGCCAAACGGCCAGTCCTTCCGCCTCGCAAGCAATCCCTCGCTTGCGCCCACCCGGTTCGAGGAGATGCACTCGATAGACTGGCGGGGCGGGATCGCCACCCTGAACGGCGGAGGCGAGGTCTCGGTGCTGGGCGGCCACTTCGCCTTCGCGGGAGCACACGCCGATATGCTGCTCGGGGCGATGCCGCCTATCGCTCACCTTCGCGAAGAGGACGACAAAACCAACCTGCGTTGGGCGCTAGAGCGGATGCGCCACGAACTGGCGGACGGCCAGCCAGGCGGCGTGCTGGTGGCCCAGCACCTCGCGCACATGATGCTCGTGCAGGCATTGCGCATCTACCTTTCGGGGGGTGCCGGCCGCCATGTGGGATGGATCTTCGCGCTGGCGGATCCCCAGCTCTCGGCGGCTATCGCAGCCATCCACGCTGAGCCGGGAGCGTCGTGGTCGCTCGGGCAACTGGCACGCGTTTCCGGAATGTCGCGCTCAAGCTTCGCCCGATCCTTCCAGGCGACGGTCGGGACGTCGCCGATCGACTACCTGACCAGATGGCGGATGCTTCTGGCCAGTGCCCGCTTGGCCGAGGGCGTCCTGTCCGTGTCCGCTATTGCGCGATCGCTGGGCTACGGGTCGGAGAGCGCATTCAGCACCGCCTTCACACGTGTCATGGGTTCATCGCCCCGGGCCTATGCCAAGGCCGGCCACGCATCCGGGAAATCCCATCCTTGGCCACTCACCGCTGTCCTGCGGCCGAGTGCTTGAAGTCAGGCGGGGCGAACGGCTAGGTTGCTGCGCGAGAACTCGTCGTGCCAAGAACGCGCGACCTCGACGAGAAACTCTTGGACGGCATGGACGCGCTGTGGCGTGAGCTTCTTGTCCAGCCGGACTGCGAACAGCTTCGCCTCTTCGTTGCGCCAATCGCGCAGAGTCTCGACCACGGTCCCACGCTCCCAGTCCTCGCGGCCCATCCAAGCGGGTCCGAACCCGATCCCGTAGCCACCCCTGATCGCAGACCAAGCGGCCTCCGGGTCGTCGAAGCTATGAAACGGTATTGGCAGGTGGCGCACGACCCGGCCATCGGCCGGGTGCCTAAACCTCCAGCTGTCGAATTGCCCGGTCACCGGGTCTCGGAAACCGACGAGCCGATGCCGGCCCAGCTCGCCGGGCGTCTTGGGGAAGCCGTTCGACTCGAAATACTCGGGTGACGCGCAGGCCACCCACGGAAAGGTGCAGAGCTGGCGGACGAAGTGCCCCGGAAGGCCGGTGATATCGCCGGAGCCGACCGCGATGTCGATGCCCCGCACCGCCATGTTCAGGAAGTCATTCTTGAACTCGAGGTCGATCGCGATGTCGGGATGCTCTCGAAGGAATTCCGGGAAGCGCGGCATGATGCAGCGTATGGCGAAGGACCTGGGCGCACTCACGCGAACCCGCCCGGCGCTTCCCTGATTGCCGATGCCGGCGAAGGCACTCTCGGCGTCCTCAAGGTCGTCGAGCAGCTTCCTGCCCACCGCCAGCAGTCTATCTCCCTCCGGCGTCAGCGACAGTGAATGGGTCGAACGGTTGAGCAGCCGAACGCCGTGCGCCTGTTCCAAGCGGCTCACGGCTTTCGACATCGCCGAGGTCGAGGTGTTCGACCGTCTGGCAGCCTCGGAGAACGATCCCGCCTCCACGATACGCACGAACCAGAGCATCTGAGTTAGTGATGATGGCAACGGTGGTATTGACATGGGGTCAACACTGACATGGCCAGTCTCCGACTACAAGCCTGACAGGGATCACCGAGATTCATGGGCGAGTAGAAGCGGCAGCCATCAGGACCGCAACTGGGCGCCACATCCCGCGGGCCGATCCGCGAGGCAGCAGATGGAGATCTCGAATGTCCAAGACCTGGTTCATCACTGGAACGTCGTCCGGCTTCGGCCGCGCGCTCACCGAGGAGTTGCTCGCCCGTGGCGATCGGGTCATCGGCACTGTGCGCAAACTATCCTCGATGGACGACCTGAAGCAGCGCTACGGCGACCAGCTCGACGTCGAGAGCCTCGATGTCACCGACACCATCGCGGTCCACGCCATCGTCAGCCGCGCCTTTGAGAGCGCCGGCCGCATCGACGTCGTCGTCAACAATGCAGGTTACGGCCTCGCCGGGGCCGCCGAGGAGCTGACCGACGAACAGATTCGGCACCAGATCGACACCAACCTTATCGGGTCGATCCAGGTTATCCGGGCCGCCATCCCACACCTCCGCGAGCAGGGTGGCGGGCGCGTCATCCAGCTGGCTTCGATGGGCGGTCAGATCACCTTCCCGAGCCTGAGCCTCTACCACGCCACCAAGTGGGCGGTCGAAGGCTTCGTCGAAAGCGTCGCCCAGGAAGTAGGGCCGTTTGGCATCGAGTTCACGATCATCGAGCCGGGCATGGCACGAACCAACTTCGGCACCGCGAGCATGGTCGCGGCGGAGCCGATGGCCGTCTACGACGCGACGCCGGTCGGCGACTTCCGGCGCGCGGCGGCCGCCGGCCAGATCCCCAACAATGGCGACCCGCGCAAGATGGCGCAGGCCATGATCGACTCCGTTTATGCGAACCCGGCGCCGCGCCGGCTCACGCTCGGCAGCGACGCCTATGCGGCGATCAAGGCTGCGCTGACCGACCGCCTCGCGGCACTCGAGGCACAGCGCGCGATCGCGATGTCGACCGATGTCGAGGAGGACGACGCGGCATCGGCCGGCGTCATCCAAACACAGGAGCCGGCACATGTCTGACCGCTTCGCAGATAAGACGGTGATGATTACCGGCTCGGTTGGTGGTCTCGGTCATCCCGGCATCATCGACACGCCGCTTGCCTACGATCCCAAGACCGGGGCCGAGCTTGTACCCACCGGCGATTTCGCAATTCCTCGAATGGCCTCAGTTGAGGAGATCATGAAGTACGTGCTGTTCGTCGCCTCCGAGGACGCCTCGTTCTCGACAGGCTCGGAGTTCGTTGCCGATGGCGGGTTCGCGCTAGGCCCCATAGCGCCCGCCAAGACGTGACGACGGGCGCTTCCGTCACCGCTTTCCCCCGCCCCCCAGCGGTCGCGGAAGCGCCCACCCCTTCGATCGATAACCGCACCGCGTCGTGGAGCGCTGGGGAGATCGGCTGCGCCGAGCCCCGCGCCACAGATGCGCCCGGTCAAACCAAGGAAGCAGCGATGAGCCAAGCCAATAAGCAATCACGTCGAGCCGTCCTTGCGATGATGACGACTGTGCCGGTTGGCGCCGCTCTGGCGGGCGGCGCAGACCGCGCCGCGGCGGGGAGCCTGAATGACGGCAAAGCGTCCGGCGTCCTCTACAAGACGCAGACAGTCGGCGACGTGGAGGTCTTCTACAGGGAGGCGGGTCCTAGGAACGCGCCGGTCATCCTGCTCCTGCATGGCTTTCCCACCTCCAGCCACATGTTTCGCGATCTGATCCCGGCGCTGGCCGAGACCTACCGCGTGATCGCACCGGATCTTCCCGGCTTTGGCCAGACGAAAGCACCGCGGCGGTCGCAGTTTACCTACAGTTTCGACGCGCTCGCGAGCGTGCTGGACGGCTTCGTGAATGCGATCGGCCTCACCCGCTACGCGCTATACATTTTCGACTACGGCGCCCCGACCGGACTGCGCCTCGCCATGCGGCACCCCGAGCGCGTTTCGGCGATCGTCACCCAGAATGGCAACGCATATGTGGAGGGGTTCAGCAAGGACTGGGGCCCATGGGAAGCGTACTGGCGCGAGCCCACGGCGGCCCACCGCGAGGCGACGCGTAGCTCCCTGACAGACGACGCCATCCGCTTCCAACACGAGCATGGCGCACCCGCAGGATCAGTGTCGCCGGACGGATATCTCCTCGACACCTTTTTCATGCATCGCCCGGAGGCACAGGAGGTCCAGCTCGACCTGATCCTAAGCTACCGAACCAACGTCGCCCTTTACCCACGCTTTCAGGAATACTTCCGCACGCATCGCCCGCCTTTGCTGGCGGCGTGGGGCAGACACGACGCCTTCTTTCTCCCGCCGGGTGCAGAAGCCTATCGACGCGACCTTCCCGACGCCGAGATCCACCTGCTGGACGCCGGGCACTTCGCGCTGGAAACTCATCACCGAGAGATCGCAGCTCTGATGCTCGATTTCCTCAGCCGCAAGCTTGGTGCCTGACGTGCGCACCGCCCGTCAGATCGCGACAAAGGGCGCGCCCACCTACGGCGCTCGCGCTGGGACCGACGTTCAGATGCGGGCGCCGGACGCCAGGCGCGCTTGCAGCGTCGAAGGCATCTCAATGCGCGCTGGCCATGGTGACCATGCCATCCCACCCAGCCATGGCCATCTCGGCGACAGCTTGGAGTTCCGCTCGTTCGGCACCGTCCCGGGCTCGGATCGCCATTCCGCTCTGCACCGTCTGCAGAAAGCGCGCGAGCTTGGCCACGTCGACCGACTTCGGGAGCTCTCCTTCGCCGACGGCTCGCTGCAGACGCGACGAAAGTACGTCGAAGGCCCCGGCCCTGGTCGTTTTCATCAGGTCTCCAAGCTCGACATGCCCGTCACTGCCGACCGTTCCCAAGGTTGCCATACAGCCATGGGGCAGCTCGCTGTCGGCACCCGTCATCGCGGCTGCAGAATCCAAGAGGTAGGCAAGCGCCGCGTCCCGGGCAGTGGCCGCCTCGCGGAACCTTCCGAACACCAAATGCTCGTAGGTGGCGGAGTAGCGGCGCAGTGCTTCGGCATAAAGCTCATCCTTGGATCCAAAGGCGGCATAGAGGCTCTTCACCCCAATGCCCAAGGCGTCGGTCAGATCAGCGATCGATGTCGCCTCGTAGCCCCTGACCCAGAACATCTTCATCGCCGTCTCCAGCGCGAGATCGCGATCGAACGCTCGTGGTCGGCCACGTTTGCGAGGTGCTTCGGGGCTTGGCGCGCTGGGATCAGAATTTTTTTGCATCGATCGCTGTATAAATATCTTGACGTCGGTTTTCAAGCTCCCCAGTTTAATGCAGTGATCGCTGCACAAAGGAGATAACGATGACAAATCTTGCTGGTAAACGAGCTCTTGTGACCGGTGGCTCGCGGGGGATAGGCGCTGCCATCGCCCTGGCCCTTGCCGAAAATGGCGCTGACGTCGCCTTAACGTTTCAGAACTCGCACGACCGAGCCCAGGACGTTGTAACGTCGATCGAGAAGCTGGGCCGGCGGGCCGTCGCCATCCAAGCTGACAGCGGCGATCCGGCTGCCAACAAGCGGTCGGTGGACGAGGCCGTTGCCGCCTTGGGTGGGCTCGATATCCTGGTCAACAACGCGGGCATCGCGCTCTACGACCTTATCGCCGACATCAAGGCCGAGACCATCGACGCGCTGTTCGGCGTCAACGTGCGGGGTACGATCCTCACGACGCAGGCAGCGATCCCACATCTGAAAGCGGGCGGCCGGATCATCACGATCGGATCGGCAGGCGCAGAACGGATCGTCGGCGTACCCGGCACAACGTACTACATGACCAAGTCCGCGTTACAGACTTTCAATCGCGGCCTGGCGCATGAGCTCGGCCCCCGCGACATCACCTCGAACCTGGTCCAGCCGGGCTCAACCGACACCGACATGAACCCCGCGAACGGGGAGAGCGGCGACTACCAGCGCAGCCTCAACCCGCTCGGCAGGTTCGGCGCGCCGGCGGACATCGCCGCTGCGGTCGCATTCCTCGCAAGCCCAGGAGCCAAGCAGATCACGGGCTCCATCATCACGGTCGACGGCGGCCTGCTCGCCTGAGGCGTCACCCATCCCCCCAAGAGGAGAAGTACGATGAAACTTTCCAAGAACCTGCTGACCCGGCCTGCGCTCGCCGCCGCGATCGCCGTCCTCACACCCGTCGGAGCCGCGCACGCGCAGGAGGCGTCTTCAGCCGCCACCGAGCGGAAGATGTCGGAGAGCGAGATCCGGGCATTCTATGACCGTTACATCGCCGCGCTGAATGCGCACGAGTTCGACCGTATGCCCGAGTTCATCGCCGACACGGTGAGCCTGAACGGCAATCCGGGGACGCGCGCCGACGTGATGGCCGTGCTGAAGGGCGACGCCGTCAGACATAGTCGAAGCCAGGCGCGTAGAATGCCTGATCTCCACCGATACGGAAATCCGCCCTTGTGGCTTTGATGAGCGCTTCCGCCGCCGGGATGATCAGCCCGTCCGGAATGAGGGCTGCCGGGGTGCAGATCTCGGCGGGCAGACCCTCGCACTGATCAGTGTTGAAGACGGTGAAGCGCTTCAGCATCGGGACCCGGCCCGCCTCGCGCCCCTCGGCGGCGGCCCGGCGCTTCTCCTCCGCCGGCGTAAATGGGGCAGCGTAAACGACGGTCGTGCCACTCTCGCCCTTGCGGACATTGCCTCCAGCGGCGAGCGCCTGGCGGAAGGTAAGGAAAGCGTTGGTCGAGAAGCCGTTCGAGACCACGGCGTCCCAGAGGATCAGGATGTTGATCCCCGAGTAGCGGTTCCGGGTCGTGGCGTTGTGCGGCATGTCGAGCGGCGCCTTGGCGCTCGCCCAGGGCTGCACCCACGGAATCCGGCCCGCTTCGAGCTCGGCGATGATCTTGTCGGTGATGTCCTGATAGAGGTTGGACCGATCGGCTGCGGCTTTGTGCTGCGTCCTCGGCATGAGGTGTCTCCGCGACGGGCCGCGGCAAGACTCTCTCGCCACTCTCAACCCGCCACGGGACTGCTGGCTTCACTCTCCCTCTTGTCGGGGCGTTGCGGGGCAGGACCCCGCAGAAGGGGTACGGCGAGACCTTGGGCTCGCCGTCAGGGGAAGGCTTTCCCCTCAAGGCGTTGGCTTGGACGGTCGATGATGCGCCTCGCGAGCGGTCGGTGTGTCCTTTCCCTTCGATCAGGCGTCGCCAAATGATATCGGGCAGGCAGGCTTGGCGTGCGGAAAGAGAGTCGCGCCCTATCGACCGCGGAGGCAGCGTGGACGCAACCTACTTCCTCAAGGACCGTACCGCTTTCATCCGCGTCTTCTATCAGACCGCTGCGGCGGCATTTGATGACACCAAGCACCGCATCGAGAAAGCACTGCCGCCGTTCGACGATCCGCCCTACAGCGAGGATCCCGAGCCACCTTATCTCGCGGAATGGATGGACGCCGACACAGGTCTCGACGTTCTCGGCGTGGCCGCGCTGTCGATGCTTTCCGACTCCCTCAAGCTTTACCTGAACACGTTGGCGAAGCGGGTCATCGGCTTTTCCTTCGACGATCCGAAGGCGGCATTCCGGCAAGGCTTCGTGCCGGCCTATTTCGAGGCCCTGGGAGAGATTCTTGGCACCGACTGGACCGACTGCCCCGTCGATCGCGGTCTCATCGAACAGATCGTCCTGGTCCGCAATCGCGGCCAACATGGCGAGGACCTGACGAGCTTCTCCATCACGCTCGACCGGGCGATGCTGAAGAAGCACCCAAGCCCTTTCTTCGTTCGACATGATGAGCTGTCGGCCCTGACCGCTGAGGACGGCTCGCTCGCCTCATTCCTCATGCCGACGATCAAGGTGACAGCCGAGGCGCTGCGCAAGGCGATTGATGAGGTCGACGCACTGGCGGACTGGATCGAGGCACGGCTAGACCGTGCGGAAGCCTGGCGCCTGCGCCAACGCCAGCCGGCGGCGCCGGCGGTCCGCGAGGTGCACGGCGGCTGCCTGTGTGGCGACGTGCGGCTCATCGCGAAGGGTGAGCCATACCGGATCGGCCTCTGCCATTGTCTCGACTGCCGCAAACACCATGGGGCGCTGTTCTACGCGGCCGGCATCTACCCCGAGCACGCCGTGTCGATCACGGGCGAGACGCACGAGCATGCCGGGCGCCATTTCTGTCCCCGCTGCGGATCGTCGGTATTCGCGCGCTATGGCGACGAAACCGAGGTGCACCTCGGGTCGCTAGACGCGCCCGACCAGTTGAAGCCGACTTATGAGAACTGGACCGTTCGGCGGGAGAGCTGGCTGCCGCAGTTTCCGCTCGCCAAACATTACGAGAATGACCGAGAGGGCAAAGGCCGGTCCGAAGGCTGACGTCCGGCTATTCGGCCAAGACCGCCATCATCCATTCCGTCAGCTCGGCGTTGATAGCTGCGTCGATATAGACGTCGCAACGTGGCGCGGTGCCGGATGCGACATCGAGAACGAGGTGGAGCCCGACAGTGTAGCCATAGGGGCCCGCCTGTTCGGTCATCCCCTGCAGCTTCCAGATATCGCCGTCAAAGTCCTTGTTGGTCACCTTCTTGACCTCGACGACGAGCAGATTTTCCTTCTTACCGACGCGATGGACGATGAGGTCGGGGACAATCGCGTCCTTGCCGATCAACTCGTCGTCGGACAAACCGTAGCGCAGGCGCTTGATCACGGTTTCGCGCCGGCTCCATTCGAGATCGATGGACCAAGAAGGGTATTTGCCAGCGAGCAGTTGCGCTAGACGCGCGACGATGGCCCGCTCGGCGGGATTGGCGTAGGCGAGCTCCGCGTCCGTCAGCAACTCGCGAACCGCGGTCGCGAAGATGAACAAAACGGACTTCGGATCCTCAACCATCACCGCGCTACTTCCCTTCGCAATTCGTTGCTGAACGGCGATTGGCTCGTGTGACCGGAGCTGCCGGAAGGGGCACTTGCTCCAGCAGGCGAGCCGGGATCGACGCCGAGCCGCACATCCGATCGAGCTGCTCACCAACCGCCGGAAGATTCAGGGCGGCGGCGAGCGTTGAAGGGGGCGCAGCATCGTCCCGCGTCGGGAGGAGCAGGATCACGTGGTTCTCGGCGATCACGCCGCCATGTCGTTCGACGAACGCGGCGGGAAGTTCAGCAGCGGTGATCCTGCGTTTCTGGCCACGGGCTGACGTGCGCTGGACGGCCACGCATGCCGAGCGTGCGATGTAGGGCGCGTCTGCCGGAGCATCGACCCAATTCATTTCGCGAAACTGTGCGCCGCGCGCGAAATCGAAGGTGCCGTCCTGTCCGATCGCCTTCGCCCAGATCAAGGGCACCCGTCCGCGCGCAACGCGCTTGTGCAGACGGTCCGCTTGCCGATTTGCAACGAGATAGCCGATCCGGGCGGAATAGCCCCAGTCGGCGAGGGTTGACGGGAGATCCTGCGCGGCGCCCGGCAATATCCACGGTCGATCGCCCGGTGGAAGTGCAACGGTGCCGGCGTCATGAAACGCGCCATCGCCGCCGACACTGTTAGAGGCTGCGGTCGCTTCGCCGACTTCGATGAGTTCAGCAGCACGCTTGCGCAGCACCACGACGCACGTGTCCTGGACCACGTCCATGAACACGTTTGACCGGCCTTCAATCATATCGACCGCCAGCACTTCGGCGAGTTGGCGAATGCGCAGACGGAAACGACTGAACTCCGGTCCACCGATGAAGGAAGCTGGTATGATGTAGGCCAACACCCCGCCGGCCGGCAGCGCGCCAAGCCCGCGACGCACAAAGATCGAGTAAAGGTTAAGGCGGCCTGAATTGATGTCTTCAAACCGGTCGGCGTTGGCCGGTTGTTCCTTCGCGGCGAGACGGAGGAACGGCGGATTCCCGATCTCATGATCGGCTCCGCGATCGTCTTCCACCGTGAGCGTGTCAGCCTCAAGGATGACGTTTAGTGTCGCCGCCAGCGCGGGATCGAATTCGTACTCCTCGATGAGACAGCGCTGGAGCAGGGCATTGGCAAGTGCCGCTAGGCCGGGATCGATTTCCCGTCCCGTCAATCTGCTGGCAAGACGCTCAACAATCGCCGCATCATCGAGCGCTTCGGATCGCCATCGTTTTACCATCGCGCGCGCGATCGGAACGATGAACGCGGCTCCGCCTGCGGCAGGATCCCGGACCCGTCCTTCGGCCAAGTTGACGCCGAATTGTTGAGCGCGGGCGAGCAAGTAGCCAACCAGCCCCGGCGGCGTGAAATAGGCTCCGAGCGCCTTGCGGCGCCCTTTCCCCATCAGCGCGGCATAGACGCTGGCCACGGCATGATCGGACCATGGCGCGTCGAGGCCGGCGAGCAGATCGGCGATTTCACGCGGAGCCTCGCCGTTGAGCAGCGCAAGGGCGTTGGCCAACGCGTCAAGCGAGGGACGTCGCCGGTAGTAGGTCACGATCTGCGCGACGCGATCGTCAGGCGTCACAACCGGGTCGGTGGGCGGAGCGAGCATCATCGCGCCGCCACCGGTACGGAAATCCGCTCTACGGCTCGGACTAGCGCCGAAACGGCGCGAGCCGGCCGGCCCTTCACGATCACGCCGAGCTCCATCGAATGACGGGCGTAGCGAGTCATGTTCGCGCTGCCGACATAGGCCTGGTCGCCGTCGGCGATGACGACCTTCGCGTGGAATGTTTCGTATCCGTCATCGGCCGGCAGAAGGTAGTCGAGGACGCAGATGCCCTGGGCGGTCATCTCTGGCAGCAGGGGCTCAAGCGCTTGACGCGTAGGCCCTGCGCGTCGGGTGATAAGTGTGCGCCGAGGGGCGGAGCAGGTGTCGAAGAGATGCAGTGTGAACTCGGCGCCCTCACGGTTCACAAACGGGCTCATCACCGTCAGGGATGTTACCGCCGCTCGCGCAATCTCGGTTAAGGCCTCTTCCGTGCGCCCAATGCTCGCGTGGATCGGCCCTTCCATAGGCAAAAAGCGGGCTATCGCGCTGGGCGCGTCCGGTAGTGTGACGACGGTGAGAGTCTCGGTATCTGGAGTCCGCGAGGTGCGCATGGCTTCAGCGCCCATCAGAAAGGCGGCGAGACCTGCAGGCAGCGGAGCCGCAGTCCTACGCCATCCCGCGGCATCAGCCTCAAGCCATCCACGGCTTGCGAAATCGCGGGCCGCGCGATCGATTGCAGCGGCGCTAACACCACCATGGGATGTGCGTCGCTCGATCGATTGAATTGCGCCTTCGAACCGCGCGGCTAGCGCCGCGCCGGCGGCGCAATCACTGCCGAGCGCATCGACAAGCGACCGCCCCAGGCTGGCGCCGATAGCCGGCCCGGAGTTGCTCAAGGCCTTTGTCCCGCAATCTCTAGATAGCCCACGAGATCAGTTGCGGTCGCATCCCACCTTGGCGTGCCGCGGCCGACCAGCACGGAGCGTGAGAGCAATTCATTTCGGGTGATGCACGCATTCTCCGGGATGAGCGTACAGTCGGGACAGGCGCCGCCACGGCGATTGCACACGCTCTCCGATCCGCAGCGAAGGCTCGATGGGTTCAGCAGGTGTTCGAGCACCTGGCTTCCGACATCCGCATCACCCTGATCGCGCCACATCGACGAAAGGTTTCCGAGGTCCATCGTCGTTCCACGTCGATAGACAAGGAAGGCGAGGTCGGGGACGAACAAGTGCTCCCCGAAGGAACCTAGATCGAGCCCCGACATCGCCGAGCACGTGCCGATGAGGTGGTGCGCAAGGGTATGGAGCAGCGTGTAGACAAATGGGTATGCCCGGCGCGTGAGCGCCCCCTCGCGGCGATATTCATCGAGGAAGCGCGAGAAGCGGGTGTCTGGGTCACGCTCAAGCGCTTCATAGTCTTCGATCAGCTGGCCGCCCAGCCGAACCCGCGGATCGGCCGGCGGAAGCGGAATGAGGTTGGCTGATAGCCAAGCGCGGACCAAATCCTGGTCCAGTCTGACATAGAAGCCTTCGTTCGATTGCACCGAACACAGGATGGGATTGAGCGCGCTGTCTGCGACCTCGACCTTTTCGAACAGTCGAAGGCGCACGGGCAGCTCGGCAGGGCCCGATTTGTCGCGTTTGACGGTCGGCGATGATGACGTGCGCGAGTAGGCAAAGCTGTATTCGCAGATGCGGACGTCCCTGATGAGCCGCATCTCTTCAATTCCAAGCAGCCCGAGCCGGGCCCGCGACGCTGCCGCCTGGCGCTGTAGGTCGGCTTCCGACAATCCGTCAGGGCGCAGGAATGGATCGAGAATTGTGACGTCGACTGAAACTTCCTTGCCGTCCGCCATCTGGCCGCCACGCAGCTTCTCTTCCTCGAGCGTGAGATGTTCGACGGCCATCCGGAGTGGGTCGTGCTTGCGCACATAGTCGCCGCGTCCTCGACAAGCGGATGCAATCCCCGGCGCGGCTTGCGCGTGCGCAGAGAACACAGTCGCCGCCCACTCGGCTTCCTTGTCGGCGATTGCCTTGCGCTGGGCGCCAAGCATTGCCTCCCCGACATGTTGGGCTTCGAGCGTGCGCAGGATGGCGACGAGTTGGACATGATTGTCCCATTCGGCTCCCCGACCAGCGGCACGTAGAAGCCGCTCCCTTTCGGCATCGGAAAGGGTTGCGGGCGGATAGCCGTAGCGCGCGGAAATCGACTGCTCGAGCGCAGCGGCCTGTGTTTCGGCGAGGAGGCCAAGGTGCTGATCATCCTTGAAAACGAGCAGCCGGTCGCCGTGAACATAGTATGCCGCAGATGCTCGATAAGACACCGGCTCCATGTTGATCTCGGCGAACATCGCTGTTCCGGCGTCCAGCATCGGACCGAGCGCGCGCAGCGTCGGGCGGTCGCGCTGAAGCAGCTGGCGCGGCATGCGACAGTTCACGCACTCGAAGTGCCACCCAGCCAGTGGGCCAGGCGGCCGCCTCAGATAGAAACGGTTCTCATCGCAGTTGGCGCAGCGGTCGAGTTCGCGCACCTCCTGGCGCTCCGAAACCCAATGCCGATAGGTTGGCGAGATCGCTTCGACCTCGCCTGACCAGTGGGTCAGCACGACATCGAGTTGCTCCCAGTCGTCGGCGCACGTTGCTGCCCCCGTCGGACACGCGCCGCGAAACCGATCGGCATCGCGTTCAAGCGTATCGACCCCGCGGCTAGCGCGGTGCAGTCCGCACCGGCCACAGGCGAACGCGAGCGGGAAAGGCAGGTAACCGGCGTAATCGGGAATCTGGAACGTGAACTCCCCGGTCCGCACCCGAACAACCCCATCGACAAGCACGCGCCGGTCCACCGCCAGCTCGGGCGGGACAGAATGCGCGAGGTTGTTGCCACGCTGGGCGCGATCTGCCCATGCGCTGAAATACTCCTGGATCTGCTCGCCGATCGTGCGCTGCGTCACGAAAGGGAGCTCGATCGTGCGATTGCTGCTCGACGGAAGCGCCATGCATGCGCCCCGTCCCCCCTCGAAGGTGAACAGGCTGTGCGGCGCATAGGCCGTTGCGATCTGGCTACGCGAGCGTTGCATGCTCGGTGGTTTCACCTTCCGCACTCTCATCCCTCCTGATCGAGTTCGCTGGCCGCCGAGCGCCCAGCGCCACGATTGCGGAGAAACGCCATGGCAGAATCGACCGCTTCGTCGTCCACGCGCCGGCTTTGAGTGTCGACGCGGGAAGCGCGGATCGTCCCGGCCGCGTCGACGTCACGCAGGCTGGTCATCGGCCTTTGAAGTCCACTGAGCCGGTTAGACCAGAAGTCGCCGAGCCGTCCCGTGAATTGATCTGACGATGCGGCGACCTCGATCTTCCGCAGCTCTTCGGCGATCAGATCAGCATAATAGTCCGGGTTCGCGGGCTGACCCTCGCTGCCATGAATGCCCACCGCCTCGCGAACGAAAGCGGCGCAATCGGCAAGCTCGGGTGGGCTCGACAATATTCGGCTGAGTTGCTCGACCGTCGCTGGCAGCGGGACCATCGGCTTAGCTGTGTCTGACGCGGCGATCATCCGGCGCTGGAACTGGACGCCGGCAAGCCATGTCTGGACGAGCGACGGAACGGTTCTCGCAATGGCTCGATCAGCCCAGCGCTCGATTGCCGGCGGCGCGATCATGCGTTCGAGCAGCCTGTGAAAGGACTCGTGCACTTCGACCACAAACCGGTCGCGTCGTGTCTGCGGTGTTGGAATGAGAAGCGAGAAGCCAACGTGGGTTCGGCCCACACGGGAGCTTGCCTGAATATATTCGGCGATGTCGGAGGGCATCCCGGCAAACGCCATTGCGTTGAAGGCCTCGACATCGACGCCGTGCGAGATCGCGCTCGTTGCCACGATGACCCTCAACGCCTCGGAGATATCGTCGGTTATCGGATCGAACGGCATTTCAGCGGCCTGGATCACACGCTGAATGCCGGCGATGTCGACGCCGCCGGAGATCAGCTCGGTCATGAAACCCGAGAGCTGATAATCCTCGCCCATCGCGGCATGCGCCTCGTAGGCCTCCGGGGCCAGCGCGGCGAGGATTTGGTCGCCGCCCTTCTTGTTGGTCACATAGGTGAGTTCGATGCGGTGTAGATCGACAAGCGCGACCAGCCGGTCCATCTGGCCAGCCGCGCGCGCCGCAGCCACTGCGTGCCGACGGGCAGCGGCATAAGGAGCATTGGAAATGCTCTCTTCGATCTCTCCAGCCGCGCGGTCGCGGCGTGCCGGATCGGACGAGGAAAGGTCGCGTTGCCAGCGGGTGATCGTCGCGGCGTGTGCGGCAAGCACCGATATGGTCGTCACCGTGTGGAGCCGGCCATTTGTCATGATGCTCGCATGGAGGCGCCCCCACGGCGCTGCGAGCTCTTGGTCTCGCGGTGAACTGCTGACGTTCCCCAGGAGATTCGCTCGGTCTGCCGCAGCCCCCGAGGGCGCAAAACCTGCCATCCCGCTGTAAAACGTCGAATGCAGTGCCGGGCCGGGATGCGGGAATTGCCGCACTTTCAGCTGGTAGAGCGCTCGGGCGTGCTTGGCGGCGTCCGAGACCGTTGCGGTGGCGCCGATGACGTGCGGCAGGCGCGGACGGTCGGGAGCGCCGGGGACATGGTCAGCTCGCGCGCCAAGCATCGGCGCCAACCGTCGCAGCCACGCGAAAAGGCCTGTTTCGAAAATTCCGCCGAAGGTGCCGAGGCTCTCTTCGAGCAAGTGCATTTCGTCTTGGACGATCAAGCTAGGGAATGGGTCGTGGAAGAGCTCTACACCGTCGCCGAACGCGGGCGCGACACGCTGCAGGGCACCGGAGCCGACGCTGGCGAGGTCTTGGCCCGTCGGATTGGCGAGGAGTCCGTCACCCCCCCCTTCGATGGCGCGCGCCATCCCGAACATGCCGGCGATGTCGTCGATCGTATGGGTGTTCTGCCCGATGAGCGCGAGCTTATCGATGGTGCCGAGAAGCACCGAGGGCGCATGCCGGTAGATGTCCGAATCCGCCAGCAGGAAGGGAAGCGGCGTGGGTCGCGCCGACGTGCCGTGCGCCATATTCCAGTCGCAAGCCCGGTTGAGGCAGACGATGCCGAGCCGGTTATGCTCCTCAGGGAACAGCCGCAGTGCCGTCTTCGTCTCCGATCGGCAGAAGGGGCAGGTCGGTAGCTTGTTCCAGGCTGCGTGCGCTGCGGCGTAGCCCCGTTCTCCGGGGGCAGTTCCGTCGAGCAGGGCGCCTTCATCGCGTGCGCGAGGGACGTTCCAAGCCGGGATCATCGCCAGTTCTTCGAGAACCGCGCCATTGGGCTTCTCGGTTCGGTTCGGCGTATTTCCACCGCCGACCCAGAAGCCGATTTCGAAGGGAGCCCCTGCCAAGCGTTCTGCGCGTCGGACCATCTCGGCGTGCGCGAGGAGCCGCGCGAGGCGCTGAGCCTGCTGGACGGTCAACAAGCGCAAGGGGTAGTGCATCATTGCGCTGACACCGCGATGCTTGCCGCGCAGACGATCGAGGAAAAGCGCGAAGACGACCGTGCCGAAGAATGCCTCGGTCTTGCCGCCACCGGTCGACATGTAGAGCAGGCTCGCTGCATCCTCGTCGAAATCTGCGCGGAAGTCTGGTTCGAAGTCGGGAAGGCGAGACACCAAAGTCGGAACGTGAGCGAGGATGAAGGCGAGCTGGAAAAGGCGCCAGCCGGGGGGCGCCTCGTTCTCGCGTGGGGGATTGGCGCGATGGAAAGCGCGGTTGAGCAACAGCCAAGCCCGATACGGGATCGCCCCGCTGCACGTGGAATCGGCTTGCCAAACTGCGCGCGAGCGAATGAGAACGGAGACCCCAAGTTCGACCCGGCGCGCCTCATAATCCCATGCATTGAGGTCCGCTTGAAACTGCTCGCGCTGCCGCTGCTCGTCGTGCGCATCGCCCTCGTCCGGACGAAGGCTGAGGTCGGTGTTGTGGCGAACCTGGTCACGCCATTGGTCCATCGCGCGGACCAGTTCGCTCAGCGTTTCGACGTTTTGTGCGGGATCGCTCAGCCGAGAATAAAGGGTGGGAACCGCCGGCACTTCGCGGGCCATCATGCGCGGCAGCACGTAGCGGGGCATCCAGCTCGTGCGGAGCGAACGCACACCAGAGGTGCTGCCGAGATCCTCGACCCCGCCATTCACCCCGATCGCCGGCATCGTCATGAAGCCGGCAAGATGGTAGCTCCGGCGGACACGTTCGAGCCGCATTGGCGCAAGGCCCTCTTCGGGAAGGTCGAGCTGAATTGCGACGTTGAACAGGCCGCACTCCATATCGGCATCGGTCTCGCGCAGATTTTCGAGCGCAACGCGAACTGACTGGCAGCCGGGCGCGGTTGGGTCGGCAAGGGCCTGCACCAGGAGCTGCATCTGTATTTGTGGTACCACGTCGGCAGGGACCGGGGGATCAGTCCGGGCGCGCGCCAGATAGGCGTTCCATGCCTCGCGGGACCAGAAGTCTTCGGATTCAGGGCGCCTGCGACGCCAGGCCCAATCCCGACCTTCTTCGGAAGCCAGGAACGTGGCGCACCTGTCTCGGATCGCGGCGTGGATATGCTGCGAGTAGTCGGCAACGAGCGGTTGCCATGCCCCGGCGTCGACCGGAAGCGGAAGTTCGAGGGGTGCAATCGGTACATCGACGCGTCGCCACTTCAATGGAGCGTCGTAGCGCCTTGCGATTGCGTTTGGGATGCGCAAGCGAGCAAGATCGCCGTCGCTCGAGACACCCTCGTTCCAGTCGTGTCGAGGTCCGTCTCAGTGCCCTGTGGGACGATCGCACCCGCCGGAACCTCAACTCCCATCTCGCGATAGACGGCGGCCGCAATAGCCGACCGGGCATCTCGGCGCGCTCGGCCGGTCAATCCGGAGGCTTGGACGCCAAGCCTGCGCGTGATCTCAGCCTTTGCGCGGCCTGCGGCATCGCTGGATAACTCCGCGCGAGGGATTAGACGCCCGGCGCGGGCAAACAGGTCGTCGGCGGTTGGCAGGATACGGACATAGACGCTGAGAGCAGGGGTGATCCGAAGTGTTCCCTCGACCGCCCGAATTCGAAGATCGAGCCCATGGGCAGCGAGCCGGATGTCGCTCGACTCGTCGTCTCCATCCTCGTCAATACGTGGAAGAATGAAACCGCTGCTGAGCAGCCGGGACGGCTTTGCACCTAGAATGGTGCGGCCGACTTCGCCGTCGCCGGAAACGAGCCGCCGCGTCCGCTCCAGGATGGCGTCGCACACAGCTTCCTTGAGCAGTTGCCGCTCGTCAGCATTCATCTCCCGCAAGGCGGCCGGTTCACTCACGCGGCGTTCCCCCCTTCATTGTCTCGATAGTTTCCACGTCGTCCACGGCGTCGAGCAGCGAAAGCCAAAGTCCTCGAAGCGCGCCCTCCGTCCGCCCACCAGCGAAGCTCTCCGGATCGAGCACGAATTGCACGACACGTTGGTTGAACTGAAATCCTTCCTGCACGCGGTACGAGCGCGTTGGCACGATGGCGAACCGCCAATAGGTCTGCGCAAGGATTTCGGGCACGCCGTTCACCTGCATGAACAGGCGAAAACGCGGCCAGTCGCGGGCCGCGCGAGGCTGACGGGCGCCGTCCTCGGCGGGCGCGGCGAGATCCGCTGTCAGCCAGCGCTGGACATTGTGAGCTTCGCCTTCCGGCAGCGCGGGATCGAATTCGCGCATTCGCCGGAACACCTCGCGCGCCTTGTCGGGTATCGATCCCGACAGACTCTCGCGCAGTCGGGCGATGTGCTGGTGGTAGTCGGAGAGCTGCGCCAGGCTGGTCCGTGACGTGGCCAGCGCGCGCCGGATACGGTCGCGGATTTCTTCGTCAAGAACGAGGATTTGATCGCCGCGCTCGACCTCGCGCGCGGGCACCTTCTCAAACGGCCGGGCTTCGCCCGATGTGAATACGAGAACGTCGCTCGATGGACGGTAGGCAATGCGGTGGGCGCTAGTAGAAACAAGGATTTTGTCGCCCGCGTAGGCGCCTCCTTCGCGGGTGAGATCGATATCCCGCGGCTGAGCGATCGGTAGAATTCGGAACTCGCTCTCGCCGGCGTCGAGCCGTTCATCAAGCCCGCCACGCTTTAACGCCGCCTGCATTGCCGCGGCACGTGCTGCAACGGGCGCGAAGCCGGGCAGGCGAGCGAGCGGCCCGAGCTCGCCAGCCAGCAGCGCCGAGCCGGATGCATCGCCAAGCAAGACGACTTCGGGAGGTGTGGCGGGGCTGGTCAGAAGCGCTCGGATAGCTGTCGCGCTGGGTCCGGTGACGATGACGCGGTCCAGAACGCCTTTAACCAGTGCCGCAGCCAAATCGGCATGATCGACGATGCTGCACCGCCAGTCGACACCGCGATCGGAGGCCATCAAGACCTCCGCAATTCGGCGTTCGGGAACAGCAATTAGCGTCCCCGTCGTGTTCCAGCCGTCCTGTGCGATCAGGCTGGCGAGCTTCGCTGACACCGGCGTCTCTTCGCCCCATCCGGCCACACGCGATTCGATCAGCGCCACGGCCTCTCGTGCGAACGCGCCTTCGGGTGAGCTTTCGCCGATCTCAGCGAGCTGACCGAGCGCCATGCGCGGCCGAAACATTGCCCGGATTCCGGCATCGACCTCGTCATCGGCATCAAACAGGGTGTCGGCGGTTCGCCGGGCCTCATCGAGCCCGAGCGGCAGGCTCGCAACCCGCCGTAGAAACGCCAGCGCTCGGGAAACGCTACGCGCGCCGGTTCCGTTGCCTCCGTCGCGCAACCTCCGCCCGAGCGTTACCAGCTTCTCACGAACGGCGACCAGCGAGGCGTCTTTGATATCTGCCGTGAACGCAACGTCTGCGAGCCGCGCCGGCAAGGCGGAGGCTTGGCCAAGGAATCCCGGTTCGGCGAGATAAACTCCGGTTTCGATAGGCGGGGATCGCCGGGGTCGAAGTCTGGCCGCATGCGAGCGCAGAGCCCGTGACGCGCCGCGAAGAGCAAACGGATCTTCGCAGACTGCCACAACCGCGGGCCGCCGCCCCGCCACGGAATCGAGCGCCTCGAGCAAGGTGGCCAAGCTCTTTTCCCACTGGTCACCGAGCTCCGCACGCGATTGACGCGTGAGATCGACAATCACCGCATCGAGGCCGTGTCGCTTCATGCGCTCGAAAGCAAGGAGCCGAGCCAAACGGGCGGGGATGCGCTCAGCAGGAATCCCAAACAATGCGAAGGGGGTCGAGGCTGGAGAGCCGACTTCAGCGAAGGCTTGCGGGTTGCTTGCGCCCTTATCGCCAAGATGCGTGTGATGGCGCACGCGCCTCAGCACCTGCTCCGCATCGCCCGAGAACCCGGTTCTAGACGGGGGGAAGACCGCAGTCGTTTCGAAGAGGCTTGGGCTGCGCACTAGGATGTCGAGGCGCTGCCGACCTCGCGCTACCCGTGACGGGGCATTGTTAAGGACGAGGTCTTTCAGGCGCAGCTCGATCATGCCGAGCGAGCGTTGGGCGAGATCGCCGTTGGTCCATGCTGCGCCAGCCTCAATGTCGTTTAAGGCGTGACGTGCGGCCTTAGCAATGTCCTCGGGGTGTACCAGTGCAGAGCGCGAGGCCCGTTGGAGGCCTAGACGCCATGGCCATACGCCGACTGTCGCCGATGCGAAGCGGCCGCGGGCACGCGCTTCGCGCAAACCAAGAGCCGCAAGCGTGAACCCATTCCCGGGCCGTTCCGGCCAACCCAGAAGGACACGGTCCTTGCCATCCCCGATCGAGTCAAGAAGCGCGTCGATGGCGACAGCGCCCGCAGTCAGCGGCGCCCAGCCATCTGGATTGGCGGTCGTTGCAAAGCGGGTGGTTGTCGGCACGCCAATGCCGGGACGGATGAGCAACTGGTCGTCTGGACGCGCGTGCGCGCGCGCAGAGAGCAGCGCTTGGACCCGATCGCCACGAGATCGGCCGCCATCCGCGATCAGCTCTTTCCTGCTACGCTTGCCCCAGTCTCTGTCCCCCCGTTTCGACAACCAAACCTCCTCTTGAGGCTATATTGCCGCAATCGCTGGCCATTGCGAGAACAACACGGTCCGATCCCCGAATTACGCCGAAACCGCAGGATTGCGTCGTATTCGCTGGGTCAAGCGCTAGACAGGTGACGAATGAACGCCATCCTCTACACCCGGAGACCTGTTGATCTTGCCTGATCAGGCGATTCGCAGTCGACGATTGGTCAGTAATTTTACTCTGATGGCGCTGGCTTGGGCCGGGTGATGGAGCGGTAGCTCGGCGGACGTGCAGGTTACGCGAACGTGCGCGCCATTTCGAAATGCGCCTAAAGCGGCAGGCGAGAACCCGGACCTTAAGCTTAGGGGAGCTTCCCCATTTAGCCAGCTTACATGCCTGCCGTGCGCCAATGCGGATAAGTGACATAAGCCGTAATCGCACCTGCGTCCTGGGTGTGAATCGATACCGGCTCGCCCTTTGGCATATGGATGAGTTCGCCGGGGCCAGCGGTCACTGTGTCCGAGCCGGTAGAAACAGAAATCTGTCCCTCGAGGACGATCATCACGTCGTCGACCGCCATCGTCTCGGAAAGGCTCTGGTTAGGGCCCCAGCGTCCGAATCCAATTGTTATCGGGCCGCCGTCATTCTCATCCACGACGTTGCCCGCAAAAATGTCGCCGTCCTGGCCGGGCGAGCGTTCCATCTGAGCATCGCCAATCGCAAATTTCCGCACCTTCATCTGTTGCCTCCGAAACATCGGATTAGGAACACCGGACCGCGCCTACAGTTTCTGCAGCTGCTTCTCCGCTGGTCATCGGTGCGCCGACATTTTCGCGCGGTAATCTGTGCCGCCGTCAGGCGGCTGCGGCCCGCGCTTCGAGCCAGTCGCTGACGGCGAACAGGAAATCGCTGTGCGTGAGGTCGTTGGGGTCGAGCCTGCGCGGCGCAAGCAGCGGACCGATCTCCGCCTGAAACTGCCGGTAGTCGGCTTGCAGCGCCGCGGCACCGGGGAGAGGCTCAGCGTTTCGCGGGCGATGCTCGGACAGCCAGTTGCGAACGCATCGTATCGCCTCGTCGGGGCTGTTCCTGTGGCTTTCAATGTCCTGCCCGCTGATGTCCGACAGCGCTCGGTCGTAGCGGTGCCGCTCGGCGTCGAGGATCAGCGCCCGCTTACGGCGGTGCCGCTTCTCGCCGAGGATGCGCGCGCCGAGATGGAGGCCTAGTTCCATCGGCATGTTGAAGCGCGGCAAGCCGCCGTCCTCGACCTCGACCCGAGACAGGTCATGGATGCCCCAGTCGCACTCGCCAATCATCTGCGCGATCTTGCCGACGCGAATGTCCGCGCCATCGGTGGAATCCAAGGCGCACCGGGGATGATAGCCGGCGGCCAAGATGGCGAAGACCATGGCCCGCAGGATCGGAACGAACCCGTCGTCAAACGGGCAGTTGATGAAAACGGACTTGCTGGCGGGAGGCTTACGCCGGGACGTGCTCGCCACGCTTCTGCTCCGCTAACTTTCGTATCTCGTCGCGGAGCGCTTTGGACAGCGGCGAGCGACGCCCGGTGACGGGCTGGATCTTGATCCCGCGATACACGAACGCCTTCTCCGCCGGGGCTACCCGGCGCGCGCGAGTCGTCTTTTTCGCTGTCGTCGCCATACCCTCAATATGCGAGTTTGCACCTCGGAAGACAAGGTTGGACCGCCGCTCCGAGGGCTTACGCGGCAAGGGGAATCTCCTCGTCATTCGAACCGCTAAGTTCGCCGGCCGCCTTGCTCAAGAACTGCATCAGCGCGGCCTTCCGGGAATCGCGGTCGAGGGCGTACGCGGTGGACTTGAACTGGCGGCCTCGCAGCAAGCCGTCGATGTAGCCGGCAATCGTGTCCGCGGCCATGATCAGTGCCGTGTCCAGGGAATGGATATACTTGCTGGTCACCGACCCCTTCGAGTGCCCAACCAACGCCGCGATCGTCACTTCGGTGAAGCCGAGATCGTTGCCGATGCTGGCGAAGCTGTGTCGCAGGACGTGGGGCGTGATGTCCTCCAAAGCAGTGCCCTTGAAGATCTTGTCCCAATGACGGGGGAATGCGCCAAACGCATTATCATCGCCCTGCCCGGGGAACACAAACCTCCCGGTCGCCTCGGCGCGGCGCGACTCCATAAACTCGACGACGGGCAGACCGACTGGACGCGTCGACTTGCCTTCCTTGCTGTCGGTGAGGCGAAGGCAACTGCCTGCGGTGTCCATCTCGTCCCAAGCGAGACCGACCATTTCCATGCGGCGGCAGCCTGTGAGCGCGATCTGCCACGCGACTTCGGCCGCCATCGCATACTGCCCGTCCGCGATCGCTTCGGTGAGGATAGAGCCGAGCAGGCGATACTCATCCTCGGTCAATCGCCGGTCGCGGACGTTATCCTTCGGCTTCCGTACGCCGTGAGCTGGGTTTGCAGTGATGATCCCCGCTTCCATCGCGTAGGTCAGGATCCCGCCGAACAGCCCGATTGTGCGGGTGGCGGTCCCAGCTCCACCTTTGACGATCGCCTTACCGCGAAGCTTCTTCGTCTTCACGCTGACAGCGGTCTTCCCTGCCATAATATCCTTTAGCGCCTTGTTGACGTCGGCCTTGCTGAGGTCTTTCACGCGGCGCGTGCCGAGCAGCGGGATGATATGCCGCTGGATGCGGCCCGTGTCCGTGACGATCGTGGTCGCCTTCTTCGGCCGATTGCCTTTGCCCAGGATCAGGCCGGCTTTGAGATCGGCCAAATAGAGATCGCACAACTCCTTCACTGTGATGGCCTGATGATCGAGCAGGCGCTCCTCAGAGGGGTTCTCCCCTTTGGCGACGCGTCCGAGCTGCACTTTGGCCTCTTGCCGAGCCTGCTCTGGCGTCCACACGCCGTGAAGGCCAATCGTGTACCGCCGCGTGCGGCCCTGTGCGCGATATTGGATGAGGTAGCTGCGTTTGCCGGATGCAAACACGCGGAGGCCGAAGCCGGGCAGCTCTTGGTCCCAGATGAAGTAGTCCTTGCTTCGGACATCAGCCGCGTCCACGGAGCGCTTGTTGATCTTGGTCATGGCGAACCTTCCTGTTGCCGGCCCTCCTTCCGCGGAAGCACCACGGAAGCAGAGTGGATCGAAACCAGGGCAACTGCTGCGTAGCATGGGCATGGTCGCGTCAGCGAGCTTCCTCAAGCGAAACAGTAAGTTAGCGTAGAAAAACAAGTTCTAGCGCACCCTGGCGTAGAACCGTGGTATTTGCTCCGAAGGCAGAGGCCAGGGGTTCGAATCCCTTCCGGTGCACCATAGTTCCTCTTAAGATCAACCTATTGAGAGGGCGTTGGCCTCTCCTGATCAGACCCTTCTGATCCTAAACTCACCAGCTTTGGCTGCAGAGACCGCGAAATCGCCTGATTTCAGCGAAAAGTGCAGCGAATGAAACTCTCCAGCTGCAGGTGAGTGATGTGGTGGTGTGGATAGAGGGGAGCGGTCTGTCGGATATGACTGACGCCGATCTTGCCGCCGCGCTGACGGGAGATCCAGACGCGCCTGACGTTCATCTCGCGCTGATCCAGCGGGACGTCCGGATCGATGGTCATGCGGTCAAGTTTCACTGACACTGTCTGGCCGTTGACGGCAATGGCCGCGTCCGGCCGCAACGGCTTGCCGAGTTCATGCGCAACGCAGTCGCCGACTTTGCCATTCCGATGGCTCAACTCGCGAAAGCGAAGGCACGCGATCAGAAATACAAGAGCACCGAGCCTGTTACCGCCCTGGCGGGACAGGCGAAGCGCTCGTTTACAGACCTCGCTAAGATGGGTGAACAACCTATCAGGTTACGGTATTTACAAAGACGTCTTCAAGCTCACAGTGTTACTTGAAGCATTCGCAATGACAGATAATGCCGGACGAGCCAGAGATCGACCACGATCCGACCTGTTGAACAGAGCCATTCCCTGCCAGCAGCCATCGACATAGTCCGGCGCCCACGAACGTGACATTCGAGATTCGTCAAAGAAGAAGCACGCACCCGTACGATTGCAGCCAGACTGCAGCTAGAACGGTGGACGGTTGTCGTCGGGCGCGCTCCCTGCCGACGTCGAACAATCCTCTCGGCAACGCCGTGGATCGCGCGGCCTTGGTCGCGCAGATCGTCGATGCCAGCCTGATAGCGGCGCCCAGCTGGTGAACGTTCAGGACACTTAGCGTTGTACACGGCCTTTCAGCCGGGGGCGCCGTGGTGGAGCAGGCCATCTGCGACCCAGCGCCCCAGCCATTGGCCCGCAGTCTGGACACCGGCTCCTTCGCCACGGGCAAGGACAAGCCGGCCGCAGATTTCGGCGAACGTGATGCCGTCGATCAGGAGCGCTACGATCTCGGCCTCCTCCGGAGCGAGCGAGCGAAAGCAGGCGACGTGCTCCTGCCGCCAGATCAGGATGTCTGCGGACTGAGCCGTGGGCTCAGGCGTGGGATCATCCGCGTCCGAGGCAAGGGCGGACCAGATGGCCGGGACATTGGTCTGCAGGGTGAACAGGCGTGTCGTCGGAACGGCTGTGAGCACGGCCCGGTCCCAGTCGATCTGCCTCAGGGCATTGGCGTCCATTGGTACCGCATCCGGGCCCACGAAGGCCTCCGAAAGGGCCAGTTCGAGCGTGGCCAGGTCGCCCGCGACCGCGTCGTCAGGCCACTGCCCGGCGAGGCTTTGCGGGAGTGTCGCGGCGTAATGGTCCAGCGACCAGCTGTCGGGCGGAGCGGCATCGATAGCGCGTGCGGCGCTGGCGTGGAAATCGGCTGCTCCGAGCCACTTGGCCGTGCGCGGGAAGCTCTCCTCGAGGCAGGCCATCAAGGCTGCCCGGTAGTTGCTCTGGTACACTACCAGCCCAGCCTGCGCATCGGGCGCAAAGCGGGCGGCTGCATCGTTGGACCCGCAGGTGAGCCAATCGCGAAAATCGGTCTGGAGAGCGCCCAGTATCATGCCGCCAACCTCCGCGACGTCACAGTCCGGGCAACGTCCAGTTCTTCGAGCAGATCGCCGAGCGGCGGGATGTCATCGTCGCGCTCGATCATCACCGCGACCGGACCGACCCGGTCCATCACGTGCGCGAACAGCGCCCAGACCGGGGGTGGGACAGGCTTGTCGTGAGTGTCGATCAACAGCGTCTCGCCGCGGCTGTGGCCGGCGAGATGGATCTGCCTGACGCGATCGAGCGGCAGCCCCGCGACGTAGGCGACCGGATCGAAGCCGTGATTGACCGCGGAGACGTGGATGTTGTTGACGTCGAGCAGCAGGCCGCAGCCGGTCCGGTCGGAGACTGCCTTGAGGAATTCCCACTCGGTCATTTCAGACTGGGCGAAGGCAAGGTAGCTGGACGGGTTTTCGATCAGCAGTGTCCGACCCAGCGCGTCCTGCGCGCGGCCAAGGTTGGCACAGACCACGTCGAACGCTTCGGCGGTGTAGGGCAGCGGCAGAAGGTCGTGCGAATTGAAACCGGGCACGCGCGACCAGCTGAGGTGATCGGAGACGAACAGCGGCTCGACCTCGTCGACCAGCGCATGCAGCCGCACCAGGTAATCCGCGTCGATCCCGTGGGCGGATCCGACGGACAGGGACACTCCGTGCAGTGCCACTGGGTGGCGCTCTCTGACTTTTCGCAGAATGTGGCGCGGCCGCCCTCCCGCGACCATGAAATTTTCGGAAATGACCTCGACGAAATCTACGGGCACGTCGGTCTCAAGAAAGTCCGCGTAGTGCGGCTTTCGCAGGCCAAGGCCAAAGCCGGAGAACGTCGGTATGGGCATGGTCACTCTCCTGGCGCCTTGGCCCCGCCACTCGGATCCGGGTGACGGAGCTCGTAGCGATGTCCTGCCGGTTACTTGGGCTCGGTCAGGCTGCCGCCGGCGGCCTTGCAGGCCTTCACCGACAGGGCCTTGAAACCCTGGCCCTTGCACTCGTTCTGGCCCTTGCAATCGTGGTTGCCGGACTTGCAATCCGAGGTGCCCTTGCAGCTGTTGACGCCATAGCAATGGACGACGCTGGAATTCTTGGCGGCCATCGCGGGGGTGGCGACGGCGGCCGCCGCTACGGCAACGATGGCGGCTGAGGCGGCAAGGCTGAGGCTCGAGTTCAGGCTGTTCATCATAGCGCTCCTGGAAAGTGCATGTGCCGGGTGTGGCAAGGACAATTCGCGGGGACCTCCCGTCCGGTTACAGCGAAATTCGATTTACCAGCGCAGCAAGCGGGGGCCGACGACAGCACCGACCAGAGCGGCCAGGCCGATCCCGAGCGTGTACCAGGTCAGCACGAAAATGGCCGAGACTTCCGGGCAGTGGAGACAATACAGCGTCGCCCCCCACGCTCCGGCTGCGAGGCCCGCGGTCGCCCCTGCTGCACGCAGCCGACTGGGAGCCAGGCGCCGGAACGACCACAAGAGGCCGCCGAAAATCGGAATGGACAGCAGGAACACGAGCGAGGAGCAAACGCGCCAGCTCTGGCCCAGCCACATTGCCAGCCATTGTGCCGGCGGGACCCGGCTCATCTCGAACACGCCGATCGCGACCAGCGACAGCACGGGGATCGCCATGACCCACAGCCAACCGAGCTTGCCGCTGTCGGGCCGGGCGAGGCGTGCCGTCGCCACGATAGCGCAGACCCCAAGCGAGGCGGTGTATCCCCACTTCATCCAGAACGAGTAATGCCGGACTGCCAGGTGAAGCTGCGGGTTGAAGCCAAGCAGCCAGACGATCAGCACGAGCGTCCCGACTCCTCCCGCGACGATTCCGCTAGCGAGACGGCGGCCGACGGCGTGGCGGGACACGGGTGTCACGTCTCTGGCCAGAGCCTCGATCAGTTCGTCGGTATTCATCCTAGGTCTCGCCTCTGATACGGGCCGCAAGCGCTTTCAGGCCGCGGTGCACCGATACTTTTACGTCCGATTCCCCCATTTTTGCGCGTGCCGCGGCCTCGGAAGTGCTGAGCCCGTCCAGTCGGGTCGCCCGGATCGCCGCCGCCTGCTTGGCCGGCAGTCCGCCCAGCAGTCGATCGACATCGATCCGCGCCGCGCTGGCATCCTCGAAGCCCTCGGCGACAAGGATGTCGGCGAGCCCCTCGATCGGGCATGTCCGGCCACCCC
>Ga0207713_1000267_pt1 | contig 64632 bp, 70 predicted proteins | sample KBSS64metaG_FD_184404 | JGI IMG/M metagenome (GOLD analysis project Ga0207713, IMG submission 184404) | Switchgrass rhizosphere microbial communities from Kellogg Biological Station, Michigan, USA - KBS S6-4 metaG (SPAdes) (version 2) | ecosystem: Host-associated > Plants > Roots > Rhizosphere >...
TTAACATGCACGCCGTCCATCGCACCGCGTTTCTTCGTGGTCGATCTGTGTCTCAGTAGCTCAATTGGATAGAGCATCCCCCTCCTAAGGGGAAGGTTGGCAGTTCGAACCTGCCCTGGGACACCATTATAATCAGGTAGTTAGCTAGATTTCTCGATAGCGCCTCGATAGGATTTTCTCTCAGGTCCCCACTTTGGTCCCCACTTCTCCGAGCGTTCGGTATTGAGTTATCAACTTGGAATTGGATGCTTTTGGCCGATTTCCGAAACTGATGCCTGGTCTCTCTACCCGTGAAATTGCATCACGATTGAAAAGTCACTGCGAATTGCAACTGATTCCCTTACGTCGGATTTGACCTACGCGCTTCGTAGGTATGATGAATGCTGCCTGTGGTGGCGACAGGGTGAAATCGGCCAAAAGCGGCACGTCACACCCAGCAGAAAACTACCCCGAGCGGACTATCAGGCGCCTCACGACAATGTGCCTCGAAGCAGCCACTCGGTCCACCCTTGCGTTTGCGCGCGAATCCACTGGACCTCGACGATTTGTTGCAGCGTCTATCTCGATTGGGTTATCTCGTATAACACGTATACCAAGTAGGGACAGTGGGTGAACTGCGCTCTAAATACAGAGAGCAAAGCCCTCGTTAACCTGAAGAACAAGAATCCAGGAGGCGCCATGCCAGTTGAAGGTCCTTTGCCCCAGACCGGGGATCAGCACGACATCAACGCGGACGCGGATCGTTGCTTCAGGGCGCGGTCCCCACGGAACTGGAGGGCTCATGGATTAGAAGGGACGGACGACTACGGCTTGGATTACCAGGTTCAAACGACGCCAGGCCAGCGAGCGACAGATATCTTCCGCGTCCAGCTTAAGGGCACCCGCTCTCCTGAGATCTCGGCCGATGGCAGGTTCGTCTCCATTCAGCTCAAGGCTTCGACCATCCGGTATTACGACAGGCTTGTGGAGCCGATTCTGCTTGTCGTGTGCAATCTTAAAGCGGATCCGGAGCCAGTTGATTGTCCTCTGTATTACGTATGGGTGCGGGACGAGCTTCGCCGCATCGACGTGTCCAACCTGCCGGCAGAACAGCTGTATGTCACTCTGCGAGTTCCCACCCAAAACCGCTTGACGATTCAAACAGATCTTTCTGCTGACATTGATGGGCAGAATGAGCTTTCGCGCGCGGGGCATGCGATGGATGTCCGCGTCGAACAAACGCACCCCATGATGCAGGCCCAGGAGCGGTTGAACGTAGTACAGGGAGTGACATTGGGGATCGCAGCTCGCAGCACTGCTTTCATCGATGCCCTCGCAGCTCCGGTAGAAGAGCATTGGGTAGCGCCCTCACCTGGCACTCTTGCCTGGCACCTGAATCAAGCCAAGGACCTTCTGCGCACCAACTCCCTTGAGCGTTGCTCACAGAAACTTGACGCGGCAGAAGCGATGCTGACAGCGGCTACGCTGCTTGAGGTAGCAGACTACTGGTTCTTGCGTGGGAAATGGCAGACCGCATCTGGCTCGGACCAGGCGGCGAGCGATGCGTTTAATCGCGCACATCAAGCAAATCCTCTCGCGAAGTATCTCGCCGCCTGGACAGAAGCGGAAATTCGCCTCCGCTACCAAGAAGAAGATGGGCCCAAGCCCTACCCGGACTTGCTTGAAGCGCTCGTAGGGGAAGAACCAGGGGTGCCTTTCGCGAGGTCGAGAGTACTCGCGGCGGAGGGGAAATTCGAAGAAGCCATCGCAGTTGCCGACAAAATCAGCGGCCCTGAACAACATGCAGCGAGAGCACTCGCGCATACGATGTTCAGCAAGCCAGCGGAAGCTCTGGCCGACTGCGACTCAGGTCTCGGGCTGTCTGACTTGCCGGATAACATGCGGCAGATGTTGCTGGTGCTCAGAGCACGCGCGAAGTTTTCCTTGGCCCAGGCCAGCGCACCGGTGTCCGGGATCCAGGTGCTGCCACCTAGCGGAGTAACGGGTATCGATTCGGGATTGGTCAAGGAGGCTTGGGAGGCGATCGACAAGGCGGTCGACGTTCTGCGGGAGGCTGGCTGGAGTTCCAACATCGAACTTGTTGCCGATATCTGGGCGGCCACTGCCTCCATACTCGGCAAGCAGAAAGAGGTGTTACCGGCGCTTGCCGAAGCAGCACGTGCAAATCCGCACCTCAAGACCCTACAAGGAGCGTTGGAGTCGGTCGCCGCGCAGTGCGGCGAATTTGCAATCGCTCTGGAAGCGAATGAACGAATTCCAGCTACTCAGACAAGAAATTTACGACGCACTCTGCTCTTGCACGAAGCGCAAAAGCACCGCGCCTGTTTCCAATGGTTTGAGTTGAATATCGACTCCTTTGACAGAGCCCACGAACTCCTCGGCCCGGCCACAATGGTCGCCGCACTCTCCGCGCACAAAATGGCGCAGCCCGAGCTGGTCACCAAATGGTCGGCAATACTGGACTCTGACCCCGTTCTGAGTGAAGACGCTGCGCTTCTACAGTATTTTTTAATGCTGGAGCAAAACAAGCTCGGAAACTCGGAAGCTCTTCGGATGCTCCACACTCGATACGAAGAACTCGGCCGCCCATTCACGTTGGCGGTTGCGCTGCTGCAGGAGTTGAACCCTGCAGACGCAGAGCATGCGCCAATTTGCGTCGAAGTTGCCGGACGCGTCATGGAGAAAGTCCAGCTCTCGCCCGCGATGGCCGCGCATCTGGGGCTTGCTTTGGGCACCATACAAGATTGGGCGTCACTTCTGGACCTTTGCCGGGGGTTCAAGGTCCGAGCGGACGCGGGCCCCCGTATGCTGGCGTTCGAAGCGCTCGCTCTGGACCGCCTAGGCGACACCGAGGAAGCCCGACGACTCCTCGAACAGATGCTTGCCGGCGGTGTCCTCGATAGCTTGGCGATGAACACCTACGTGACCATCATGGTGAGATGCGGCTACGTCCAAGAGGCGCTCGAGGCCGCAGAAAAGATCCTCGAATCAGCGCAATCGAACACGCAGCGGATGGATTGCATCAGACTGCTATTCAACCTGATTCAAAACGCTGACCCCACGAGCAAACGCCTCCTGGCATTGGCAGTCCAAATGGGTGGACTGGCGGACCCCAACTCAGAGGTCCAGGAGGGCATCTACTTGACGATGTTCCTCATGGCCACGCCCGCCGAAACGAACACGCCTTCGCAGCGGCAGGTGACCGAGTTCAGGGAGAGAGCCGATGCGTTCTTCATCAATTTTCCGAACTCCAGAATCCTCAAGAAAGGAGAGATCCGAGAAGACGCTTCACCCGAGGAGTTGTTTGCGCAGCTTAAAGAGATCACTGGCATTACGGCGGACCGTGAAGCCTTGCAAGCCCGGCTTGAGAACCAGCTGCAACAGGGACTGACAGTCGTTCCGTTCTCCTGGCGACCAAAGCTGGTTCTCTCGTCAGTGCGCGATGTTGTTCACCTGTGGGAGATTGCGAAGGTATCCGGCAGGGACGACAGGAAATTTCACCTCACGATGCTCGTTGATCCGCAGTGGCAACCTCCGAGCGCCGCCTCGCTGCGCGACCGCATTCCACTTCTTGATTTGACGGCCTTACTCGTCCTGTTCGACCTGGACCTAATCAATCATGTGATGCAATTTTTTGGGAAAGTGGCAATCGCGAAAGCCACCTTGGAGACGCTCGCAACCCTGGTTAACCCGTTTTCCGGCAGCCCAACGAAAAGCAAATGCACAGCCTTGCAAGACGCTCTAAAGCCGCACTTGAGCGCGATCGTCCAGCCGTCGATCTCGAACTTGCCAGATGACGAAGAGGAGGATGACGGGCCCCTTGGACGCGAGCACAAGGAAATCACCCAACTCTGCCGAGATGAGCACAACACCTTTCGCCTCTACTCGGACGATCTCGCGTTCCGCGTTTTCTGCGCAAAAAGCGACACCCCCGACGGTATCTGCACGCTGGATGTGTTGACGGCTCTGGAAGAGGCAGGCCTGCTCACGCGTAACGAAGTCGCGCGGAAGGTCTCGAAGCTTTGTGAATGGCGGGTCGGACTTGTGGTCCGATTCCAGGAGTTCGTGCCCCTTATCCCAAGCAATCTGGCGCAAGCACGGAACGTGAGGCAAGGCATTCAGATTCTCGATGCCAGTCCCGAATTCATGTCTGTTATCTCGGCTATTTGGGACTTCCCGGCGCGGTTCGACAAAACTCTGGAGCATGCGGCGGCGGTTCTACGTCGCCTTGCGGATGAGACTCCTCTTCCTAATGTTGCACTCGCTGCATTACTGGGCCAGTGGTTCGTGAAAGCAGGAATGAAGAATGACGCGCCAGCGCAAGCCCTTGGAGTCCTGACGAAGGCAATCACACGGTCGGCGCAGCCTGCAAAGCTCACGAGGAATACCGCCGTGAAATTCTGGGCTGTCTACAAAGCGCTCGTCGAGTTTCACCATGGCAATTACATGGACGAATCGAAAGAGCACGAGGCGATTCGTCTTCTTGGCAGCGAGTGCGCCAAGCTGCAAGTGACGACCCCGGGGGATGGCGAGAAGGTCTACATGGGACTGAGACAGGCGCTTACGGATGGCACAAGCGACGATTCCGATTTCTCCTCGGGCTACTCGACCACGTTGCTTCATCTGAGAATGCAGTCTCGGCAGACCTGTAGATAAAGCCCGGCTACTGCGTGCCGCCGCCGGGTTTGGCGCAGCTCGCGGCTGCGTCGAAGACCACGCATCTGCAATAACAAATGGCAACAGTGAAAAGGGCGCTATGAGCGTTTCGGAAATGTGTAGATTGGCGTTACAACTGCACGAGAATGTAGCCGTCCCGTAACGCTACCCCAAACTCGGCGCTATCACTACTGCACCTCGCAGATATCGACTCACAAATAGTTACTACGACAGGGACGGCCACCCCGTTGTATTTTTTCCTAAGGATTGAAAATGCCGGAAATTGTTGATTGGGCGCACATCGCAGACCAGTACACCGACACCCTGTTGTTAGGAAATGGTGCGAGCATGGCTCTGCATCCGGGCTTTGGTTACGGTTCGCTGTTTGAAAGCGCGCTAGAAAACGGTCATATCACCCCAGCAGTCGGGGCAATTTTCGATAAATTTGGAGTTACCGATTTCGAGCTGGTGCTTCGTCGCCTTTGGCAAGCTAGCCTTGTAACGCAAGCCCTAGAGATCCCGCACGGGAGAGTGGAGGAAGCATACGCAGAGGTTCGGAGGGCACTGATCGCAACGGTTAGAGATGTTCATGTCGACTATGATGAGGCGCTTCCCCATCTTCATTTCATTTATCGCTTCATGGCGCGCTTTGGTACCGTCGTTTCACTGAACTACGATTTGATCGTTTACTGGGCGGCCATGCTGGGTAACCGGGAGCTTGGCATACATTTCAAAGATGCTTTCGTTGGCGGAAGTTTCGCCGAAGACTGGGATGCCCTTCGGCAACCGTATGGTCGTGCGACCGGGAGCACACTCTTTTTTTATCCGCACGGTAATCTGGTGCTTACTCGAACCACTGACCGAGGTGAAGGCAAAATAGGCGCTCACGATAACGGCCGTCTACTCGACGCGATTTTGCGCAAATGGGAAGGTGGATCCGCAATTCCTCTCTTTGTGTGCGAAGGCACAGCTGCACACAAGCAGGCATCAATCGAAAGCTCTTCCTATTTGGAACGCGTTTACAGAGAGGTCATGCCTGACTGTGGCGAATCCATCACCATTTATGGATGGAGCCTCGCAGAGCAAGACCAGCATATCCTTACGCAGGTAATGCGAAATCCTCCACAGAGAGTGGCTGTCTCTGTACGAGGTGGAGATCAAGCCTTCGCGCAACGTGTCGAAGAAAGGTTAAACCGATCAGGAATAGCGCAGGTGGACTTCTTCGATTCCATCAGTCCCGGTTGCTGGAACAATCCTGATCGGCGTGCTTAGCCTTCAATCCGAAGGTGGGATTGCTAGCCCAGTGGCCTGAGCGCCGACTCTTGGAGAGTAGTCGGGCCACACGTTGCTACGTAGAGTACCGAAATACCAGAAGCAGGCGTTAACCGTCGGCAGCTAACGGCCGATTCTGTTGAAAAAGTCGGCTTCGGTTTCCACGGCAGAAAGTATGCGCATGAGATTGAAATCTGTGTTTTGGGCAGAAGGTCAATAAGCTACCACGACAGTGTCAGTTCTCAGGTAGGTGGTACAACATCACTGCCACACTAATGATGCGTTTTGAATCTTCAGGGTGGGAAAACTCGAAATTTGTCCAAGTTTCGCCCGGCTGAGATATCAAACGGACGAATTGAGGATGCAAGCGAGCCGTTTCGTCTGCTTTCTGGATTACCGAAGTAAACTCTTTGTTGCGGACAAAAATGATCGCAGCCGTATTGGTATCTCTCCAAGAAAGGTAAGAGAGAAGTTGGTCAATTGTGCTCGAGAATCCGGACGAGCCTGCCCAGAACTTACACTCACCAATGAAACAGGTCTCGCGACCATCTCGAATGAGGATATCTGTCTTGCCTCGTTTGTTGAATGATTCTCCAGTGACACTTCCGTTGACAGCAACCTCTAAAGTGGCGAGCATGTGGTCGCGTAATGCCTCTTCGCCTCGCCCCTTATAGTTTGCAGGATTTCTCTCGAAGACTTTGCAAATGCCGTCAATAGAGCTAAGGATCGTACCGTAGGCTATGACTTTGGGTGGAGAAGCTTGGTGTCCACTCTCTGCTAAGTAGAGTTCTGAGTTGCGAAGAGTGTCCAAGCATTGTGCCACATTCTGCAACAGACTCATCTGAGACCTATACAGAGTGATCATCTCTTTTACTGCCCATGGGCAATTCGGCACAGACGCCGCTATGGATTCAGCAGTGGATACTTCGATTTCCAAAAGATCAATTTGGTTAACCCAGCCGCCATCAAAAGAGTCCACGAAAGATTTTAGCGTTGGGTAATCATGTACCGAATTGAATGAGCTCAGCTTGCGTGACATACCTACCGCCAAATCTCGCCCACTTATGTAAATCTTTTCAAGCGGCGCGCGTTGAGCATAAGGCAGTTCATACAAATTTGAGAAATCTTCTTGATTTCTTAAATGAGACCAACTGCTTATGTTGTTCTCGTGGAAAGCCCCAGCAAAGGCTGCAAGTCTTTGCATCCAGGTTTCAACGGGGTGAAAATCTTTTCTTATGTCCATCTAAGTGTCTCCAGGGTGGTGAACTACCTATGCTGCAGTGGGTGACCACCTAAGGTCAACTGCCAGCCGATTTGGGAGGCAACGAGTTTTCTGGTAATGGCCTGCGTTCGGTAGAATAGCGGCAGGGAATTCGAGCTGCTCCGTAGGTGGCAGCTTTACTACGATGTTGGGATATCTGCATTGAGCAGAGACGGGAGAGCAGGGATGAACGTACAGCCGGAGAAAGATGACTTCCAACTTGAAGATCTCAAAGCCTTAGTCGGCAGCAAGCTACGAGGTTTTTCTTCCGAGTGGCCTGAGGAACAGGGGGAGCTCACCTATAGCACTGTCAACAGCGAAAGTTTTCCAGTGCCGGAGCTTATCCTCCTCACCTTACGTAATGTCATGGGATGGAAATGGCATGGTGAGGAGGAGAAAGTAAGGTGGACGGTATTTGGGAGCGTAGATGGCGAGCGCGTAGGGTTTCAGCTCGCTAAGTTTGGACTTAAAATAATTAGATCTCGTCCGCTAATAGTCCCACAGAAGCGAATCTTCGGTCAGCTCAGTTCTGCTGTGACAATCGTAGAGAAAGCGTTTAAGCCTTACGTAGGGAAGCTCATAAGTCAAGGTAAGTTTACTATGGCTAATCGCTATGGTGAATTTGCAGAAAGATACAAGTTTTTTCGGCAGCAAGCTGATAAATCATTCCGCAATTCTGAGCGGTCACCTAAGTTTGAACCATTTTCTAAGAGTGATGATCTGAGTTTTCTTTCAGCGCGGATGAGCACCTTGTGGTCTCATAGAATTAAAAATAATAAGTATGGTTTCTATCAATCTGTAGCTATGGTGGACTGTTACTTTAGCTCGCTTGAGCATCGCATGGTGCTTCTGCGTGCCTTTGTTGGTGAGCATTTTGATGAGGGTGGCTTCGAGCAATTCATGAAGCTTGATTGGGATAAGAAGCTCGGTGTGTTCCTGGATTTAAGTCGAAATAAGTCCCACCAAGTATTGTTAAAACGCATGCGATCTCTTAAAGAACGTATTAGAAACCCCTTTGCTCATGGCGGCTATGAGAATGACAAGGGCGGAATTTTTGTCCACTTCCCAACGATTGGGGCGATACCAGCTAATTTCACAGATTTTGGTAAGAGTGCGCGTTTCACGTTTATGCCCGTCGAGCCGGAAAGCTATCGGGATATATGTCAGTTGTTTGATGCTTTGGATAATGCGCTATCGACCGATAATATGTGGGGCGCCTACAAATTAATGGAGGCGGGGATCGACCCGTCTTTCGATGAAGAAAGCTTAGATGAGTATGCTGACGCTATCGGCGGTGGCGAAGAAGGCATTGAAGCTTATATAGATCATTGGGGGCATATTTACGAGCGGCACGTGAATATGGATTACTGATCGCGATAGGCAATGAGGCCTGCCCGAGGCCTACCTCGGGCAGCGGATCATAGTTGCTTTCAATAGCTACTTACTTTTTTACACGGAGTAACAAAGACTCCTCAATCTTTTCTTTGACCCTAGGCGCAAGGTCGCCGCTGATTTTGCTGATGCCTATCCTGGTAAATCCAACCTGGTCCTTTGTCTAGCACCGAATAGGTGCCTGCATCCACTAAAGACTGCGAGAGACCAAAATTATCAATGCTTTCCTGATCGCTACGTCATCAATGAAATCAGCGTTCTTAAATAGTGCGCGTTGGGCGATGTATGGATCGCTTCCAATTTTGTAGATAAATCGAATAGCGATTTCTCCGAGATTGTATCTCCTCGCGGCGGATCGCTTGGGTGGGGGGCTCTACTGACGTGACAACCAAGCGTGATGCTCAAAACTGATGAAAATCAAAATTAAAATAGACCAATTAGTTATATTTATAGTCGTTTTAATTCTGTTTTGTTGCTTTGTTTTTGGGCACCTCCCTGTGGCGCCGCATAAATATATTCAGATGCAATTACGATAGAAAAACGACCTGAAAAACAGCGTGTTAGAGACGATTTACGGCGGATTGACGTGTCTGCTCGTGTCGCTAATGATCAGCGTCACAGGCTTCGACAACGAGATATATTCGATGCAAATTCAAACTACTGAGCAGGTTTGCGAAATCTTTAAGATTTCACGATCAACGCTTTATCGACTATCGAAAAACGATCCCGCATTTCCACAGCCGTTGCATTTCGGTCGCGCAATTCGCTGGAACCTCGCAGACATTTGTGAGTTTTACGCGCAGCAGCGACACGCCTCGCAAAAACGGGCATAAAAAAGCCCGCACGAGGCGGGCCTTTCCTTAATTACGTTCAGCAGCTGATTTCTTGGCGGAAACCTGCGGAACGCAATCGGTGAACATAGTATGTATATGCCTTTGCAGATCTGCAAGCATCAATTCTGTGTGCGTGTTCACCGCCGATCAGGCGGTGGTCAATGGCGGCAATAGCTCATTGTTTTGGCACTTCTTCACTTAGCGATACACCTCCATCCCGATTCTTTGAGCCGGGCGGTGTGTTGAATCGCGTGTTGATGGAGGCCCCGTATCTGGCTCGCTGTAGCGATAACAAAACCGCCGCGCGAGTTCGCCCCCGCGAGCACGCCATCCGCTATCCATACATGCAGATCAATCGTCCAGGGATGGTGTCTTGGCTGATCTTCGACCTCGATCACATTAATTCACTTGCCTGGGACGACGAAGGTCTTCCGCCGCCGAATCTGATCGTGCGGAACAGGAACAATGGCCATTCCCACCTTTTCTACGCCATTCCCCCGGTCTGTACGACTGAGAACGCCCGAGACAAGCCGATTCAGTACATGAAGGCGGTTTACACCGCCTTTGCCCTGCGCTTAAAGGCCGATACCGATTACAACAGCGGCCCGGTTGCCAAGACTCCAGGGCATCCGTGGTGGTCGACCTCAGAGTTGCATAACCACGTCTACGAGCTAGGAGAACTGGCCGATTATGTGGAGCTGAAGGTTTCGCCCTGGAAGACGGGGCCACAGCTGGAAGACCTCCCCCACTCCAGACACTGCATCCTATTTGAACAGCTGCGCTATTTCGCTTACAGCATCGTGAACCAGGAGCGCGAGAGCGGGACGCTTGCCACGTTCACACGGCGACTGGAAGCCTTCGCTCACAACCATAACAAGTTCGCTCGGAACGGCTTTACCCAAGACTTAATGCTGTCCTCAGTAAGAGCGACGGTCAGATCCGTCGCACGTTGGACGTGGACGCGCTACGAGGGAAGCGCTAGGTGTTGCCGGGGGGCTATGGAGCTCGACAAGTCATTACCATTGAACGAGCGTCAGAGCCTCGCAGCCAGGCGCACCCACGAATTGCGGCATAAGGCTACTGAATCGAAGATCCGAGCGGCGTGCAGAGGACTCCGGGAGCGCGGTGAAAAGCTGACTCAAGCCTCGATATCCAGCTTTGCGGGTGTCTCTCGGCAGACGGTGGCCAACTATGGCCACGTCCTGGATGAAGTCTCGCGGCCGCAGATCATAGCCGTCCTGGGCGCGGCTAAATCCCATTGCATGCAATCACAAATCGTCGCTGGCACCAACGATCGAGGAAGCGAATGCACTCATTCCGCGGCCTCTACCAGCGCGACCTTGGATGTTAATTATGGTGCCCATCAGGTAACCGCCCCTTTGGCGCGGGCTTTGAAAAGCAACTCACGGGAAGTGGGGGTAGACAAGGAGGTCGGGGGCTCTGCCCCTCTCGACCCCGGCAGAGCTGCGCCCTGCACCACAGGTCAGAAACAATCCAGACGACGCCAAACAGTGGATTATAGATTGTGCAAACACTCAAGCGCCGAGACAACAGCGATGAACCCGAAATGCCCCCTAGAAGGGAAAGAAGTGAGTTCGAGTATCGGCGTGCAGCCTGGAGACTATGAAGGGAAGCCAATAGAATTTGGATAAAATCGTAGGCTAAGCGTGCGGCCTGTCAGGTTGAGACGCTGTGTGAGCCGACTTGGCCAGCGACTCTGGCCTATGAGTTGAAGTTCGTGGCTGCGAGCTTTGAACAAGGCAAGGGCCATTATTCAGCGTGAAGCATGATGAACAAAAATGATCAATGGGCCTTTTGGACGCTTGTAGATCCTTGCATAATTAACTTGCGACTTAGTCGTGTACCACAGGGTGGTTACAGGGATCCGAAAGGATCGCACCCCGTTACTGCGAAAGCAGTTCGCCTAGCGCGACGCAAGAACGACCTGCCCCGTCGAACGTACGCAATCGATGGCTGAGAATCCCTCCTAGAGAGGGATTCGCCGTTTCTGGCCCCCGATTTTCCTCTCATCACGTTTTGGGCCGGTTCCGGACTTCTTTCGGACACTGACCCTTTGGCTTTTTCTGGGAATCGGCCGCGACCTTGAAAATGCTGACCCCTTCTTTTTGATTGGCATTCCCTCAAGGCTTCAAGCTCTATGGACTCAACCTTACAGGCCGCACGCTTAGCGTACGATTTTTTCGTATTCGCTATCGACCCATGGGAGTGCTTATCGTCGGGGTATCTGCGCGCCTGCGAGGCGGCATGCCCAATCTTTGATCAAGCGCCTGAGGCGCTTGAGAGGCCCCGGAAGGGAAGGAAGTGAGTTCAAGCATCAACACGCATCCTGGAGGCTGTGGAGTGGCAGGCGAAGGGCGAAGAGATACCGCGCGATTTAGTGAAACCTCAAGGTCCAAGCGCTTGCTAGGTGGCATCAGAACGATATTGATAGGGAGCTGAGAAGTAGTAAGTGGATCGGATAAACTGGGTAGAGCCATCCTTTGACGGAGCGTAACGGTGGCACCTGGACCTGCAGCAGAGTCAGTCCGAGCACTGGTGCCAATGCGGCTGCGATGATTACCGCATGATCCATCGTGGGCAGATCAGGCAACAGCAAAATCGAGCTGCCGACATTTGCGATAGCGGCGAGGAGAGCGGATAGGGACCAACTTACGATTTTAATCTCTAGCTTCCGTGCCTGAAGCGCGATTACTAGTGCAGTAGGTAACAACACTCCAGTTAGGCCGTAGCTCAGTATCGGACGGAGCGCGACTGTGGTCATCAGGGCTAGGATCCCGCATAAGATCAGTCCGGGAGTTCGATGATGCATCGCCTGAGCGATAACTAGCCCAAGTGCTATGACGAACAGAATGTTTAAATGCCCATTATCGAAATATCTCGAATACGGCCATTGGCTCAGGATGGCGAATAGTAATATCCCACTCAGATATTTCAATCCGACTGGATAGCTGATTGGCTGCCGGACAACATTTGCCGCAATCGCGAGGCAGAATAAAGGGTATGCAAGTCGACCGATAACCCGCATCCAGGACAGATTTTCTTGGATTTCATTTGGTAGCACAAACCAAGTGTGATCAATGATCATTGTAAATAGTGCAATCCACTTAATTAGATCGAGCGAGCTGTCTCTTTCGAAAGTTTTCATCGTTGGTCTGCAGCGGCTATTTATTGTTGTTAATTATATATGGCTTTTAGTTTTGTGATATATATTTATTATGAGGATGCTGTTAGCTTGCTGCTTGTATGTGCGGTAGTGTTGGTAGATAATTATGCCTAGGAAGTAAGTAGCAGTTAATGGTTGTGTACCGAACTACCCCCGAACAGCGATAGGGGTAGGGAGGCAAAAACTAAAATAGCCCGGTCGGGTGCTCGCTGTTATTCGTATATATCCGGTTGACTCTATCAACTGGCTCGGACGCACTTTCTCCATTCTACGACTAACAATTAGAGGCCTCGACATGCAAAAAGTAATTACCTCCGTGCTGGTTAACAGCATTCTCCTCTCTCTCACTGGCTGCGCTGGTACTGGGTTGCAGGATCAGGATGGATCCCGCAACCAGACCCTGACCTGGGGCTCCATCGGCACTATCGCAGGAGCCGCCGCAGGTGCGCTGATCAATAAAGACAACCGCGGCAAGGGCGCACTCATCGGCGCCGGTGTCGGTGGCCTGGCCGGCGCTGGTTACGGCGTCTATGCCGACCGCCAAGAGGCGGAACTGCGTAAAGCCACTGCTGGTACTGGCATCGACGTACAGCGTCACGGCGATGACATCAAGCTGGTGATGCCTGGTGCGATCACGTTCGCTAATGGCTCGACCGAACTGTCTCCTGCTGCCCAATTTAACCTGGACAAGCTGTCTGGTTCCTTCAAGCAGTACGGAGAAAACAACATTGAGGTGACTGGCCACACCGATAGCATTGGTAGCAACTCCAACAACATTGAGCTGAGCCAGAAGCGCGCTATCAGCGTCGGCAAACACCTAATCGCCCAAGGCATCGATAAAACTCGCATCCAGATCTACGGTGCTGGCCCGTCCCAGCCGATCGCAAGCAACGGCACGGAGGAGGGCAGGGCACAAAACCGCCGGGTCGAGATCCGCCTGAAGGCACCGATCCAGCCCGTGGCCATGGATAAGGCTCAGTAATGAGCCTGCGCCTGGCTTCACCGCCAAGCCTGGATGTCGCCCTGCTCCTGATGCAGGGCGAGCACCTGGAAGCGGTCGCACTGTTGGTTGAGTCCGGTGCTGTTGACCTGATAGAGCTTGAGGAACTGAAGATCAAAATTTGCGTATATGCCGAGATTGGTTCCAGCACGAGGATCCGGCTTGCTCCAGGTACACGCGAAAAACTGCATCACGGCTCTGATGAGGTTAAACAGATGATCCAGGCGTGGCGCGAAGCGCAGCAGGACCTGGTGCGGGAGATAAACGATGAACGCACTTAGTATTTTCTGGCCCGGATTCACGACCGCTCGCCGGATCGCTCGCAGTCCAGTGCGCTTTCTGGTCGCCGGCCTGGAGGCCTGTGTCGACTTTGGTCGTGATGTTTCGATCCCTGGTTTCCGCTGGCTCGCTGCTCTCGTGATGTTTGCTCTGGTGTTCGGTTGCGGCGCTGCAGCGATGACCTGGCCGTTTGCGATCGCCGGCCTGACGTACGCCGCTCACACCGGTCAAACGACATCTGGATCTGCTGTCCTGGGCATGCTGTACGTAACTGCAGCCGCTTACTCGGCCTTTCTCACTCCTGAGCTGATCGAGCAATGAGCCCGCTGATACACAAATCATGCGATCCGGTTGAAAATTGCGAAGTAAAGAGGACTGAAATCATGAAAATGAAAATTGCCATACTAGTGCTGGCTCTGGTCGCCCTGGTTGGGTGTGGCGAGCAGAAGTTGAATCAGGTCATGCCGAAAGCTGCGACTACTGACGCAGTTTACAGTGCGAAAGCCTCGCAATATCTGGAGGATGTACTCGGCACACCCAAGGCAAAAAAAATCGAACTGACCTTCTGGAATGAGAAAAGCAATCCAGACACCGGCTATTTATCCTTGGTCGTCGATGGCGTCGAAAAAGTCCGTCCTATTGACAACTACGGTGGCGTCAATCGCCGAACAGCAAGCACTGATGGATTTAAGTTTGTCTTTGAGAATGGCACTTGGCGGGCATATGTAGCTGAGAAGGATATTGAGACCCATGGTGAGCATCCCCAGGAGTTCTATAACGAGATGACTGGAATACTTCGCCGGTACTGATCAAACTTCGCAAAAAACCCCCTCAATGAGGGGGTTTTTTGTGGGTGGGATATTAATAGTCAAGCCATAGTTTATGGCTATTAGTTTGAGAGTTGTGGGCGCTAAATTCTTCTTCGTGTTTGATTATTATATGCTGACGGAATTGCAAAAATATTTGACTTATTAGAAATATGCAATTGGAAAGTTTTGGTGCCGGCTCTTAAAATTTAGCATTAGAAATTCGAAAGGAAAGAGTATGAGCATTACAGCGGATAAACTTAACCGCGCTTTGGCTGCTCTCCGTGAGATCCAAGTCAAGGCGGGCGAATTACCTGAAATCTGTGAGCACGACGCTCACGTAATAGCGGCCCTGGCTGGGACTGTAGAAAAAATTTTAGGTGAGGGGATTAAAGATGCTGCTTAAAGAGACCTCAGTGAAAATTCCACGGGCGATTGGGATTGGCTTAATTATCTACTTTGGCCTTGTTGTTCCAGGGCGTGAAGCGACACCAATGCCTCACCCAAATACATTCGCTGACATACAGGTTCCGCCGGTTCCAGTTCCACCAGTTTATACCAGGGAGGCTGATCATGAGTAAGCTCAAAATAGTCGCAGGTTATTTGACCGGCTACAGCCAGACGAAGAATGCTGCACGCGAGCTGAAATATTCAGTAAGCTTGCCGATCTACTTTATTAAAGGGGGTTACCTCTGGTTCAAGGCTATTCGTGACCAGGCGAAAGCTGATCGTGAACTGGCGGAAACTGATGATCGCCTGCTCTGGGATAAAATGTGCACAGATTGCACAATTACTAATGATTCATTGCGGCGTGCCTATAAGTCACTTTTATTCGTGAACGCGATTCTTGTTCTCGGCATAGCTGGGGTGCTCGGCAATCTGGTTGCAAATTGGGACCGAGGTAGTCTGACGATTTTTGCAAATTTGGCCTTTCTGAACATGGTGTGCATGATGCTTTTTCAAAATGCATATCGCGTGAACATGGCCTATTCGCAAAGCACTCCACCAGTAATTAAATTTATGAGGGATGTTATCCGTAATCCGAGTTTGCTTGTCGGTAAAGCTTTACCGGTTGATTACCAAGTTCGGGTGAGGGCTAAATGATGAACAGTTTTTCACAGTTGGTTTTGGCCTGGATGTTTGGGCGTTGGATATTTCACCCGTCAGAAGTTACTGATTTCGTTGCCCAAGACGTAACACCACTGACAATTTTTGCGTCCGCATTCGCAACACTTGGCCTCGCGATGTTCGGCGCTCTAGCGGCCTGGGCCATGTTTCTCGGCATTTTTCGACTCAAAAACAACGGTAACTTTTTCGGTGCAAAAGATGGAAACGAGGCGTTCTTCTACCCGCTGCGAGTGATCGTCGCCTTGTCTTTAATTGCACCAGTTATCCCTGTCTCTAGTGCTGGCGGAATTCCGATCACTTTGACGCCGGGACACGCACTTGTCGCAGGTATCTCCAAGTCTGCGGCAGAATTTGGCGACACTATGCAGCACAATGCTTTTGAGCTGATGCATCGCCATAACCTGTTTAGCGATCCGAAATTTCGAGTTGAAGTTGACGCGAAAGTCGCTTTGGACATGTTCAATAGCTGGAAAATCTCAGCGGTTCAACTCGCCGGTCTGAAGATTTTTCGAGATCCTAACGATCAGATGATCTCACTTTCGAGTCGCGACCTTGCGGAAGAGGCTCTGAAAATCAGATGGAACCAGGTTTACGGCAGTAAATATCCCGCTGCAGGCTCGACTGAAACGGCTGCTGCAGACGTGTATATCGCAAACGCTGGTCGATCTTTGCAGATACCGTTAATCCCGCCGAGTGACGAATTGGCCCGTGCTGCCAGCATGGGTGTCCAGGGACTGATCGAACCCGACGCTGTTACTGGTACGGTCGAAAGGGAGATGGAAACCGAGGGGTGGTTTTGCCAAGCCGGCTGGTTGTCTTCAATGACTTGCAGCGATGAGTACGCACAGGTCAAGAAAAACAACGCTGCCTCTATCGAGGCCGGTATAGCCTCAGCTCAGCGTCAAATCTGGATCGGTCTGGTTGAGCATGCCGTCCAGCAGGCAATTTCGGCCCGAGACGGGACTGTGGGGGCAGGGGACGCGAAGACGTTTTTTGAAGGCAGCATCACATGGGCTAGTCAGTCCGCGGACTGGTACAAAAAAGTGGTTGAGCAAACCATCGCCACCACAATTGCTACCGACCAGGCTGCTCGCAGTGAGGCGTATTTTAATGAAGTAAAAAATTGGGGTTGGATGCTTGGTGGCACTTTCGTGCTGCGCGCAGCGAGTGACTTCTCACGTGCTGCGAGCTACTCGGAAGGAGCTACAGCTCAGATGTTGCCAAAGTCGGCACTGTCTACGCTGACGCCAGGTGACGACTTATCAAAGCTGGTCGAGAACGAAGCCCTGGCTCAAATTCAACCTGGTAATACTGGTACTGAAAAGTCGCTGCTGGCTAGAGTTTTTTCGCTCGACATCCTCAAGTCCACGACAGGGCCCTCGAATCAGAATATCCACAACATCGCGGCCTGGGGACGCTCGCTCGTTGGCACTGGCATTGGCTTTTTTGCGGGTGGGACGATAGCCCAATATATTCCAGGTTTGAGCTCAATCACCGATGGGACGCTCCCCAAAGCAATCGGCGGAGTAATGATTATCTCCGGCGGGTTGCTCGGTTACGTGATGCCTCTGCTTTTCGCGATCTATGGACTGATGGGGGCAATTAGCTGGCTCGTCGCAGTTGCGACGACGTTTTTCGGAGTGACGCTCTGGTCGGCTGGTATGGCCGCACCGAAAGGCGAAGAGCACACCTCCCAGCTGTCGGCGAAAGGGTATAACGCCTTCATCTTCATCTTCCTCTATCCTGCTTTGGCCGTGGGTGGTCTGGCAGCAGCGATCGTGATCAGCGCAGTCGGTCTGGCGATGGTCCAGGCGATGGCCATGGGACTTTGGGGCATGTTTGATCCAGGCGTGGCTGAAGTCGGGCGCCCATTGGAAAGCCTAGGCGGGATCCTGATTGGTGGCTTGCTGATGGTCATAGTCATCATCTTGCTGTCATGGAACGTGGTCGTCACCAGTGCTCAACTAATCACAAGTTTCCCCCGCAGTGTCCTCAACATGATTAGCCTTTCTGAGCCAGGCCTGAATCCGTACGAGAACAGCATGCAAGGAATCATGGGTGGGCTTTCGATGAGTACCCGCCAGATTCTGACGGGCTCTATCAGTCGAATGATCAATCCACCAGGAAGACAGCTGCCTCCTCAAGGTGGTGGCGAATGATGAAGTTATTATTGCTGTAGTTTGATTTGGTTATACCTGAACTTACCGTTGTGGCCGCCAATAAGCCCTTTCTTCGCCTATTTCACCATGAATTACGCCAAAGCGCCGAGCTAGCTCGGCCTTTGTGTCGTCGGCAAAATGGTAGTAATGATTACTCATCATAGCGACGAAGCTTCCGAAAGAAGGATGTTCCTTCCAATATTCACCATGAATGGCGTATTCAAGTGAACGGTCGAACTGCCCCTTCATTGCTGCAAGAGCTCCTTCAACACGATCTTCGATAGTTTTTCCACTATATGCAGCGGAGTAACCATCGCTCTTCAATTGTTCTCGCTCTCTGTGCAAGTCTGGTTTGTAGCCGAGTGCAGTGACTGCCGCTTCGTACTGATCATGATGCTCTTGATGGAGGGATACATCTTCCTGGAGGTCTGGAGCGAACGTAAAGCCGCAGTAGGCGCATCTTCCTATGCTGTCGCATATTTTGACATGAGACATAATCGTAGCCCCACGCAACTGTACGAGTTCGTGATAATTCCGCAGCTTGAAAAAATCCTTTGCAGCCTCATTCAGTCTTTGATTGTAAGTCAGGTGAGGTAGCATGGCCTTTGATTGCTTGGCCATCTTTTTTGCGGTGGCAATGTCTGCCAAGGAAATAGAAATGCTCATCGATGAATCTCCTTCCAGTGAGGATTTCCAGGACCCGATCAGAGAAATCAGCTGGTTGAGATGCACAAGCATTTCAGGAGTGGAGTTCGGGTAGTTGCACTAGGCTATGCCAATTCGGGTCGGCAAGCACCTACCGGGTGCTCCAGCTTAAGATCACCTAGCTTGTAGTCATTGTCAACCTTGTGAAACTCTAAGGTCGTTACCATGATCCCACCTCACTTATCTGATCTCGTAGTAGATCACATAGTTAACTCCGTGCCTGTTTTGCAGATCGGCCGTGATCGAATGGTCTACTACCCGGGCTCTGCTTTCGCCGGCTTGGCCTGCAATGCCTACCCGCAATCCTGGAGAGCCTGGGCATCGAAAGAGCCCAGTGGTTCACTTTGGTTCGCGATCCACCTTGATGCGATCGGAATTTACTGGGAAGTTGACTATGTTGCATGGGCGGAAGGCTGCGCTTTCGTCTCTACCCCCGAGCATCGATTCTATTGGGCGCACGGCAAACCCGGGCTGGCTGAGAGGGTGCTGCGCCCCTTGTATCTGGACTGGATGCTTCAAGGTGCTCTTTCGGCTGAGTACGGGCCTGAATATTTACCAGGGTTAGCCGGCGACCCAGTGCTCCTGGACGAGTACAGCGAGTACCAGGAGCAAATGGTCCAGCTACTGAGCAGATTCGCAATCGACGCGCGATAGGTTGAGCAAGCATTGACGACAACCGCGAATATCCTTAGATTGAATTCACTAGCCGAGGGAAACGAGGGCGAAAGCCTCCACCCGCGGACATCTGAAAGTGCTTAACGAAGAACCCACCTCACGGTGGTTTTTTTGTTTCTGGCGCCTAATTTACCAGCAACCCTTCAAAGCCTTCATTCCCCGTGAATGTTCGCCATGTAGATGTGATGCACAGAAGCTCTAGCTCAGGCGTTTCCTGCATCTCTCGTACTCCAGATACGAAAAAACCGGCTAGCGCCGGCTTTTTCCCCCTCCAACCAGATGGTCAAGCCACACCGGTCATGAGGGTTAGTTGTTGAGCGAAGTCTCGTGCAATGGCGGTCGTAATGCAAGGGAACATAAGGGTAGGTGATCGAGGCGAGGCCCAGAAGCAACTAGCACCCCTGGTGTGCAGGGACATGTCCCGCCCCGGCGCACACCGTTTTCCCTTTTGGGCTCCGCCCGCGAAGCGGGCATAAAGAATCCGGCCGAGGCCGGGATCCTTTTAGGCGCGAGCCGACCAGGTTACCAGTCCAGCACTTGAACCTTTCCTGGCTCGCCGGTTACAGCTGTGCGCGGCTTCGCCGCCGGCACCCGTTTCTGTGCCGCTGGAGTGTCTAGCGTCATGACCGGTTCGGGAGCAATAGGGACACTTGGTGTAGAGCGAGGCGGTTCGGGCGCCGGGGCGACGGGGGCTTCCACCTCCCGAGGCTCTGCCTTGGGACCAATGGCAAAGCGTTCATATCCCATCCAGGCAGGCAACGGTTGGCCCCGGTCGATCAGGTGCACAGCCTGCTCGAAGTTCTTCAAGTATTCATCGGCCCGTTTCAGCTTCGCCAGCTCAGATTGATAGTGCTGCTCAAGCTGGGGACTGGTCCCTGTGGCAACCCAGCTTTGGCGGTCGGTCACCAGGAAACTTTCAAACATTGCCGGATCGATGGCCTGAAGAGGCTTGTACGGCGCTGGATAGCGGCGAAGCATTTCGGCAACATCGGAGTGTTTTTCCCCCGCGACGATAATTCCTTGGAGGTCGGTGAGCAGGTTATCCCGTTGAGTGCTGATCTGCGTTTGCATTGCGGTCAGACGCTTCTTCAGACCGGCAACCTGCGCCGCGGCAATTCGCGCTTCTTCCATCTGGTGAGCTGCTGCAGCCTTTTCCGCTGCAGCAACGCGAGAGGCTTCCTCACGAATACTTTGGGTGAAATGGCCTGCGCCGGCAGCAACTACGATGCACATGATCGCAGCCCCCATTGCCTTCAGGACCAGCCCCGATTTAACACCTTGTGCGCTTGCCGTCGTTACGGATCCGACTTGAAGGAGTTCACCGTGCTGGGCCAGCAGATGAGTGGATTGGTTATTCATGCTGCTTTCTCCGACGTCGGAAACTTAAACATAGGGATCAGGCGGATCTGGGAACGACGGATGGTCCCGCAGCGATTGATCGCTGCCAGAGCGGTGAATTTATTCATGGTGAGAGAGTGGATCTCTTCGGCGGCGACGAGAGGGATTTCGCCGATCTTGACGCTGCCTGCAGGGCGCTCGCGACGAATTACTGCTGGGAGTTGCTGCCAAGCCTGCTCGGCACCGAATTTCTTGGCAAGTTCAGACATGGTTTGAATGGCCTGGCCAACGTGACCATAGGACCTGCTGAGTTTCAGCATTTCGTCCGAGGTTTGCGCGCGGGCGGCTAAGGTGCCAGCCGAATAGCCACCAGCGTTTACGCCGTAAGAGTTCGCCGTAGCAACCGGATCAGTGGTGTTAGCGGCGACTTCAGAGAATACAACCCGGGGCGAGGCGCCAATTCGTTTCGACACATAAGCGAGAGTCATGTCAGAGCCGATCTGCGCGCTCACAATCGAACGGAACTGGTCGAGAAGCATGATGGTGGCCTGTTCATCTTTCAGAGCGACCTGGAGTCCATCTAGGCCCTGAGTCGAATAGACCGCGCAGAGACCGAGGCTGCGAGCCTTGGGTAAAATCGCCAATTCTTCATGTGACACCAGGTCCTGAGCCTCATCGACAACCAGCAAGACAGCTGTCTGGCCATCAGCTTTCCAGCCATCGCCGCGGCGTTTGATCGCCGAGTAAAAGCGGCGCTTGGCCAGGGCAGAGATGGCAACGCCAGTTTGAGTATCTGGCAGAGCGAGCCCCAACATCGCGCCGTAAAGGCAGTCCTCGATCTCGATGCCTTCCTCGGTATCAGCCCACGCACCCAGATCTTGGTCGTTGATCAGAGTACCGAGCCAGGTTTCAAGGTTGAGTTCGATGCTCGATCGAGTCTCATCGGCTTTTTCAATGTGGCGCACCATGAAACCGATGTAGGCACGTCGCACATGCCCCGGCATAAGGTGGCCACAGGCACTGCCTTCTTCAATAATTACTTTTGCACGCTCACGGCTACCAGGCTCGAATGCGAGTTTGTAGATCGAACCCAGCGTCCAGGGCCACTCTGTCGGCTCCAGAGCATTCAGCAGGGCCAGAACTTTTGCGGCGCTGCGCAGCAACTCTCGCGCGAACTGCTCCCATTCGTTGCCGGACACGTCGCCAGCATTGCCTTTGTCCGACGAAAACAACTTGAACAGTGTGTCGGCAACTTCATCTGGGCGCAGATTCTGGATAGCGTTGAACGAGGCATTGCCTGGGCTGATTACTTGGAAGCCCGGGAGATCCACCAACTCAGTCGGCAGTTGACCTTTGCCATCGAGTACAAGCAGACCTCCAGCTTTCGCTGCTTGCCATTGCCAGACAACGGGGCGAATGCAAGCCGCCGTTTTACCCGTACCTGTGAGGCCCACAATTAACAGGTGAGTGGATAGGTCTGCGACAGTCATTCCGAACGGCACGCCGGCTTTTGCCGGGCTGAATGGATCACGGCGTTCGGCAAACAAATCGGTTGAGGTGCCCAGCTGGATGAACGGCGATTGTTCCGAAATGGCTCGTTTAATCTGTTCGTCAAGAGCGCGGTCAAAGTCCGAAAATTTAGACTTTCCTTCCTGCTCGATAAGCTTCGGGTATGCGCTGACGGCTAGCGCTTCACGAGCTGCAGCAGCGCGAGTTTTTGCAATTGAGCTCAAATCGAAAATCGAAAGGAGCGACCACACAGCGGCGGCACCCGCAACAATGGGTGCGAAGAACCAGCTAATTGAGTCGGTGGCCACGAACGCGCCGGCCATAGAGAACGCAATCCCCGCAACAGTCATCGGGACCGACTCATCGACCGCCGCTTTGCGCAGATATGAAACCGACAGATCGTCAGGAACAATCTGGCCGTCGACCGGGTTACCGTCACGATCATAAGTCCAAGCCCGGTACGAGCCCACCAGGTCAGAAGGCGTTTGGGGTGGTGTCACACGCAGCAGTACTCGAGCGGCGAACTCTTTAACGTCCTCGATCTCCTCCTCGGTGAGCAACGGGCCGGCAGGAAGAATGAGACGCCAGCTATCAGCCGTTAGCCCACGAGCGCAACCGAAGAGGTAGATGCCAGCGATGACCATGCAGGCACCGGCAGCTGTCGAACCCCACTGCCAGGCGAGGCTGGAACCGTTGCGACCGAGTAGGTAGGCTGTGGCGCACACCACCAGGAACGACACTATGCTGATTACGAAGTTGCGAGCGCGCATGCGCTTCTGCAAACGAGCGCCGGAGTGATAAGCCGCACGGCCGTAATACGCTCGACGCGTGATCGCCGCACGATCGGCGGGGATGGGGTCGATCACATCATCATGAATGATTTGCTCAACCGGCCAGCCGAAAATATCGGTGCTGAGTTGTGGTGCCAGTGCCGTACGGAGCGCCATGGTGCGCCGCTCGCGCCAGGCGCGTTTGGCTGCCTCAGGATCTGTGAACCAGAGAAGCAGATTTTCCATGTAATTACGTAATTGCGTTACCATACAATTTCTTCCTTTCGTGGGTTTTTCTACCGCGAAACCGGCTCACCTGAGTTGCCGCTCAGGTGAGCCACCCTTTCACTTCGCTTGCTTAGTTGCGTTCGCCGCCGCAGCAATTTGAGCGCTCTCGATTGTCAGCGCCCGTGATGCATCAGCAATTTTTGCTCGGGTGTCCGCATTGCGTACCCGTTGCTCAAAATGACGCAATTGCGGCATCCGCCCAGTTGTTTCCATCTGAATCAGGTCCGATTTCATTGCGTCCAGAAAGCTGTTCAGGCTCGGATAAAACCTGAGGCTGCTGTCGTCCGGTGGAGTGCCAGTTGCCAGAGCGACACGAAGAGCGCGGTTCTCCGTTTCGAGTAGCGCGATTCTGAAATCAGCGGCGATTAGCCCAACGTGCATTGCCGCTTGTCCGGGCTGCTTCAGGTCATACAAACCCAGCATGTCTTCACGAGACTGAAACTGAGGCTCGCTCAATCCCGGCAGGCAATCCTCAAGAGGGCAAGCGCCCACTTGGCCCGTGAACACTGCGACCAGTGCCGATGCTGCAATGAGGGTTCTGTTGTCCGTCACATTGATCTCCCGGCGTGTTCGCCCTGTTTTTCCTGGTTGACCTGCTGATCAGTCAGCTTTTTTTGCTCCTCCTGGACCACCTCCTGGGCATCTTTGCGCTGCTCAGCGTGGGATGCTGGAGCATCGTCCCGCTGCTGATGTTGCTTATGCAGCTCTTCCATGTGCGGATCCTTGGCCAGTGTGTCCAGGCCATCGAGGTCCCGCCCCTCAAGGCGTTTGAACTCTTCGCGCTCCTCATGTCGGGCGCGGATAAAAGCCTCTGCGTCACTGCCGAGTAGGCTCACCTTCTTTTTTCGGGCACGAAAATCCCCATCATCGCTATGGTTGACCATGCGACTTCTCCTTCAGTAGTGGTTGCGCGTTAGCGCTGTTGGTTGGCGTGGATTTGTTGGTTTAGGTATTGACTGGCCATCGGCACCAGGACGCTTAGTGAAACGACGATGCCGATTGCCAGACCTGCGCAAAGGTCGATCAAGCGAGCCGTACCCGTGCGCTGAACCGTGGCGGCAAAGTTGGCGGTCATCTGGCGTAAGGCGTTGTCTTTGTGCTGCTCGAAGTACGTCAGCCGCTCTGTCAGTGCAGTCGATGTAACTTTTTCTGCGTCGAGTTGGCCACGCAGTTGATTACGCTCTGCGAAGTAGTTCGCTGAACTCTCGCCTAGCTGCGCCATGGCAACCTTAACGCGGCCAGCTAGGTCATTAATGGCGATCTCAACCGCTTCCTGCTCAACCTTAAGCTTGGCGTCGATGATTGCATCAGCTAGCACCTGACCAATCCCATCGCGCAGTGAGGCTCGGAAGTCCATCTCATCGGCCGGCTTGAGCAAACGACCTGGTAGACCGGCGATCTGACGGCTGAGGGCGTCGAGCGCACGCGAGAAGACATCTAGGTTCATGCCATCGATTGATGATGCCGCGCCGCGGATCTGATCTGCAGCATTGAGCAGCAGCTCGGCGACGCCCTGCTGCTCGCCAGAACCGTGCAGCGACCGATCTACGGCTGCCATCTGATTTGCTGAAGCCTCGAAACGATCGGCCAACTCGAAATGATCGCGGAAGAGCTCACGTAGCATTAGTTGCTCCCGCGTGAGAGCAGCTTCACTGACATTTATCGGAAGCGCGCTCATCGTCAGGCCTCTACCGACGAGGTCAGCAGCTCGAAAACATGTTGCAACTGGCGATCCATCGATTTCGACTGCTTAGTGATGGCCAACATGTCCATCGCACGACGCCAAGCTTTCTTGTCATCGGAGCGAGTTGCTGCCTTCAACTCGGCCTTGTAATCGGTGGAGTCACTCAGCGCTTGGACAATGTTCATTTTCTTATCCGAGAGCAGTGCGAAAAGCTCCGACTCAGGGACGACGCATTCCGGATTGGCGAAAGCCACACCGCTTTTCTTCGCGAAGTTCAGCACGTCCGCAAACTCAGCCTCGACCCCATCAACGACGCGGTTGAAAACGAACTGAATTTTTTCAGGAGGAACGCCAAGAGCGCTGAGCATGTGGGCCGTTTTCATGGCCTCAGTGCGTTCCTTAGTATCAGAAGTGCAGGGGATGACGAAAAGATCGATTTCATCGTGGCCATCCTCGAAACGGGAAAGGCCAACTAGGAAGTCTTCGATGTTCGATGCGCCAACATCCAGGATCAAATCGTCGGCGGAAGCGAGTTCCGCATAGATCCGGGCGAACTGCTCGCCCTTTAGTTGTTCAACGGCAGCACCCAGAGCGCCGCCAGCGGCGTTGATCGTTTCTACTGCCAAGATCTTCGCTTCCGGCATACGCGGTGCGAACAGGTTTACTGAGAGGGTGGTCTTGCCTTGGTTGCCGCCAAGGTTGACGAGTGCTACGCGCATTTTTCTCTTCCTTTCGTGATTGTCCCGACTACTCGTCGGTCCGGTACTTATCTGGGTCAAGTTGCTCTGTCATCGCTCGGAGATCACCAGCGGTAAGCGGTGGTTTATTTGCTGACGGTTTGGCTGCTTTGACTTCGCTCGTGTTTCTCTCAGCCTTTGCTGGAGGCGTTAGAACCGCATCAGGGGTGTTCTTGCTTAGCACGTCAGGATGTACCTCCCGCCCGAAGTCAGGGTCGGAACCTGTTGTGCGGACGTTTGCCAGGAACTCGCGGTATTCGCGGGCTAGAAATTTCTGGATGAATTTGCGCAGGCTGTTGTAGCTGACTACGATTCCTGCTCTTTCCAGCATTTCCTGCTGTTGTGTGATTGGAGTCCCCAGGCGAGTCGCCTCACGCAAGATTTCGATCCTTGGCAGCAAGGCTTTAGTGACACTCCCCCGCACGTTCTTCTGGCCGCTACCTGATTGGGCGGCAGCCTTCATACGCTCCAGCTCGGCTTTTAGTGCCGCTGTTTTGCGGTCAGCCTCTTCCTGCTGCATCCGGATCCACTCCAGCTCGGATTGCTCATCACGGGCGCGCTCTGCGTCTGTGCGTCGGTCGTACATGGCGTTCCCCTTGGTCTGCTGCGTTTGTTTAAAACTGATTGTAACTCTACCAAAGGGCTCGCCTTTAAGTGGCTGTTTGTTGCAAACAAGATGCAAATGTCGGTCACTTGAGTCTTAGAATAGTTGCAAACTAATGAGAGTCAAGCAAAACTTGCACAAAGAGCTGCGAGATGCTTGTATATAAAAGCGTTTTGATAACACTTCTGCACCCTTCGGGTGCTTCGCGTTAAGCCGAAAGCCCTGCTGCGCAAGGCTTTCAGCTGGAAAAGCCAGAAAAGCAAAAGCAAGGTACGCCGACTTTAGTTGGCTCAAATGAGAAAGGCTCTCAGAAGGGAAAGGAAATGGCACGCAAGAAGGCCGGGGCGAAATCTTCGACTCAGTACCTGGAGGACGCTGCGGTTGAGCGCCTGGGACGGGTTGCCATTCGGCTTGGAGTTGCTCAAGGCCGCGTACTCGATGCCCTTTTTTCCGTCCGGACGGATGAGGAGATCGCGGGGTTCGTCGAGGCGCAGCTGTTCCGGATCGACCCATTACGCCCGATTCCCGTCCTGCTCGATGGCGCAGTCGTGGCTTCAATGGCCGGCGCTATTACTCAATCCGTTTCTTCCCTTCTGGGCTCTGCTCTCCCGGATGTTGTGCTAGCGGTTTTGGCGAGCCAGGCGGAGCGTCGGCCGCACCTGCTGGCCGGCACTGTTGAGCCGATCCTTGATCTGCTCGTGCCGATGGTCCTGGACCGACTGATTGCCGAGCAGACAGGCTTGGAGATGTCTGAGCGATGAGTCACTACGGGATTTCGAACGCCAAAACGACAGCCGGGAATTTCTCGGCAAAAGCCAGCTACTTCGAGAAGAAGTTGAAGGAACTAAAGGCGCTCCAGGATAAGCGTCTCACCTTGGGGGCTGACCGAGGCTTGGCCAATGAGGTGATGGCCGAGGAGCTGGCCCGCGTAGACGCTGAAATTGCCCGGGTTGTTGGCGAGGTCGAATCGAGTGAGCAGGGCACCGGACGTGAGGACTACTACCATAAGTCCGGCAATGACACGCTTGCCTCTAATGTATCCGGCCCTCTTGGCAAGCACCTTGGCCTAGGCGATCGCCCTCAGGATGGTGACTACCTGGCCCTGTTCCGGGGTATCAATCCGCGCACTGGTGAATGTTTCCTGGGCGATAGTCGTCAGAAGCAAATCGATGAATCTATCGCCCGAGCCGAAGCCTTGGCCCGCGACAGGAAAGAGGGTAAGTCAACCAGGGATCGGCTCAGTCTTAATGAGGCGGATAGTCAGGCAGCAGAGCAAAAAAAGGAGAAGGACAAGGACCAGGTACTCGGTTTCTCCTCCTGCGTGTCGATGCAAAAGAGCCTTTCCCTCTACTGGGCGAAAGCCGATGAAGACACACGGCGCGTCATTCAGGAATGCTGGATGCAGGCCGTCGACGACGCCATTCAGTATGAGCATGATAATGGGCGCATCCGCGGTCGTGAGAAGGCCCAGGGCGCTGAGTCCGTCCGCGGCGAATCTGTCGCGCTGACTTATCTGCATTGTACTGCCCGCCGCACACCGGGCGCGGAATTCCCTGATCCGCAGATTCACGCGCATGTCGAGCGTCCCAATTTCGTGATGCTCCCTGGTGGCAAGTTCACCACTCTGGATGCCGGCCACCTATACAAAACCCAGCGCGAATTCGGCGCGGTAGTTGATGTGTCTTTCTTCCAGCGAATCCAGGAGCGTCTGCCGCAACTGGCGTCTGCCACTGTGGTGGACTGGGCTGGTCACGGCCTGCGTCTCAACGATCGCAGTGTTTCTCGCCAGACGGTTGAGGAATTCTCGAAGCGAAGCCAGCAGATTAGTGCGGAGAAGAAGAACCTGGCCGTTTCTGGTCAGGGGGCTACCCAAGCAGTCGCCATGCGTAGCCGCGATGGCAAAGACGTTGCACTTGGTGAAGGGCTCGACCTGCATTGGCGGAAATCAATCCCGACCATAGAGCTTCATGCCTCGACAGAGGAGGAACGTAAGGCGCCGACTCTACTTGAAGTCCAGCAGATGCTTTTCCGCGGCGAGTCGGTTGTCGAGGAACATTCCATTGATGTCGTGGCAGCTCAACTTACAGTTGGGAGGGGAGGGATTAGCGCGATTGCTCAGAGGAAAGACCAGCTATTCAAACAGCTCGGGTTGGTCGAAATCCCGCAGCAGCCCGATGAAAAGGGGCGTGTGCCGGGCAAACGCTACACCACCAAAGAGATGATTTTGCTTGAGGCTGACTGCCTCAAAGCCGTCTATGCCGGAATGAACGACCCGCGATGGAAGCTTGATCGCGCTAGCGTGGATGAAGTTATCGCCCGCTACGAAGCTGAGAAACATAACAAGCAGAAGCCCGGAGAAAAGCCATTTTCGCTTACTGACGAACAGCGTAACGCCCTGTATGCGCTGACCGACGTAGGACAGTTCAGCTTCCTCAAGGGCGCGGCCGGGGTGGGTAAGTCCGCGACTCTGGCGCCGATGTTTCGAGCTTACAACGATGCCTTCAAAGCCGGAGGGCGCCGGATCATGGGCGTGGCACCTGGTAATAAGCAGGCGACCGAGCTTCAGGCATCGACCGGCATCCAATCGCAGACAGTCCATTCGCTCTTAATCAAGCACCAGGAAGCACTTGCAGCCAAGTCGACTGGTAAGCAGCACAAGGCTTCTAGCCTAATTCGATCGGGCGACATTATCGTTTGCGACGAAGCCGGGATGCTCGACACCTACACGATGCACAGCCTGGTTGTTGCATGTCATCAGGCGGGCGCCCGTCTGCTCTGTGCAGGCGATAGGAACCAGCATGGAGCAGTCGCAACGGCGAGCCTATTCGGGCTGATGCACGATGCCGTTGAAGACCGCGTAGCCCGGATTGAGACAATTGCCCGTCAGGTTCCCGAGTTCCGACCGATCGCGCAGGCCTTCTACGAAGGCAAGTCGGTGGAAGCGATTGCGATGATGGATGCAAAGGATCAGCTGCGAATCTTCCGGGATGGGTTGAACGAAGCTGACCAGCTCGTCCAGGAAGCGCTCACCGATATGAAAAATGGTCAGTCCGGTAAAGATGGAATTGTCCGTGAGCTTGGCTGGAAGGACGTGCTGATCTTGGCCGATACCAATGAGCAGGTCCGGTCGCTGAATGACAAGGTTCGAGAGGAGCGGTTCGCTCGCGGCGAACTTTCCCTTGATCCTGCGAGCAGGGTTACGATCGAAACAGAGGTTCTTGGGGGCCAGCTACTCTCCCTTGACGTGGGCATTGGCGATCGCTTGCTACTGCGCGAAAACGCCAAGGATGCTGAGAGCCAGCCGATCTTCAACGGTGATCTGGGAACCGTTCTTGCTTTTCGAAAAGTCACCCAGGATATCGACGGCGAGCGGATCGAAGATATGGAGTTTACGGTCGCCCGCGACGATGGGAAGACCGTCAAAATCCTCACGAGTGAGTACCGTGCGCTACAGCATGGTTATGCCATGACCTCGACAAAAGCTCAGGGTATGACCGTCTCGCAAACGTTCTACCTGCCAAGCCAAATGGCTTCGCTCCAGTCCCTCTATGTCTCCTATACCCGGGGCATTTATGGGGCCAAGGTTTACCTGAATGAGGTGAACTGGGCCGATTTTAAGAAGGCGACCGAGCAGTACCGCTATAAGCAAAATGCCCTCGACCTAATGCCTCAGGTTCGCGAAGCGATCCGCTCAACCGTTCAGACAGGCCAGTCCCTTGCTCTCAAGGCCCAGACTCTCTCGGTTCTGGAGCGCCTGCAGGGGAGCTTCGAACGCTTCCAGTTTTCCGAGCACACCCTGGCCTCTGAGCCAAGGGTGAGATCTGTCCAGGTACTACCCCCGGTCGACGACGAGATTGCTCTCGCAAAAGCGTTTGGACGGGGCATTGTTGATCTTCGAGAGGATGGCCAGGCCTGGCCCATTAAGAAAGCATCCGTCGCTGTTATCGCCCCCAATAATCCGCCGATCGGTGTTTCCGTACCTGTCTGGAAAAATCCAGGCACATCTGTACCCGCTGAAAACCGCCCCGACCTGGTTCAGAACCTCAAGGCAATTCAGCCGGCGGTGTTCACACCAAAACTGAAAATCATAAAGCCCGTGCCCCTGGAGGTTAGCTATGTCCGACGAAATGATCCTGCCGGATCTCCCCTCTTTGCCACCCTCGGCCGTTACCCAAGAGTCGACGGAAGAGCTACTGCCTCCGGTGATGGAATTCCCCAATCCCGATCCCAATCCGTTGCCGGAAGCCTCGGCCGTTTCAAGCGCCGTGCCGGTGCAGACGGCGGTACTGCCGCAAACGCAGAAGAGTTCGCGCGTCCGATCGGCAACTTTGAACGCCCTTCAGGACGAGCCGCCGGCGACGGTTTGCGCACGCTGTCCTCATGCCATTTGGCAGCAAGTGCCGGAGGGCGACGTGAGGGTGTATTGCCTGGTAATGCACTCGCTGATCGACAAGGTGTTGGTGGAGTGCGACGGCCGGTTCCTAGTGCCGAAGTAATCGACCGGAGGGAGCATCGCACGATGAAATTCGACAAAGCTGCCGACGCTCGCGAGGTCGCTGCCATGAAGCGAGACGTGGATCTGGTCGAGTATGCGAATAACCTTGGGATGGAGTACGACAAGAAGGCTTCGTACAAAGGGCACGCTGTTTTTCGTCACGCTGGCGGCAAGTACGACATCTATCAGGCCCCGGACGAAAACTGGGTCTGGCATGACCGCCACGGGAACCGCACTGGCGACATTTTCAAGCTGTTTCAGGAAGTGAAAGGCGGCAGCTTCGCTCAGGCAAAGGAGGATGTTCGAGTCTTCCAGGGCGTGCTGCCGAGTTACGGTGCATCAGCTGAGGAGCAAGCTCGCATTGATCGTGATCGAGAGATCAAGCGACAAGCCAAAGAGCAGGCCCGAGCAGAAGAGATCAAAAAGGGGACCACTGATGCCTATCGCACATTTGGACTCATGTCGCGCCGTGACAACTATCTCGCCTCCGTGAGAGGAATCTCAACCGAAGTCCTGGTTGAAACTCGCTGGAAGTCGAGCCGATATGGATCTGCCGTCTTCCCGCACATCAACGCTGAAGGCAAGTTCTCTGGGTTCGAGTACCGAGGTGTGGAGATCACCACAGCTAAGGGCGAAGAACATCGCAAGGAACATAAAGGTTTTTCGAAGGACACCGAAAAAGGCATCTACTTGGCCAACCCTAAGTGCCCGAACCCGACAGAAATTCGCTTTTCTGAGGGTGGCGTCGACACCCTGAGCGCGTACCAGCTCGCCAGCCTGGAAGAACGGCAGCGGATCCTTTTCGTAGGTACTACCGGCGAACCGGGGCCGAACACTGAGGGAGCAATTACTGCCCTAGCAAAGAAGTACAACATCGAGCATTTCAGTCTGGCCTATGACCGTGACCAAGGCGGCGATAACTTGACCGTGAAGCGTCACGCTCGACTCGTCGGCCAGTTCCCTGGCGCACAGATCGAGGATGTTCGCGAGCGGATTGGTCTGCTGACTGGCGAAGATCCCAACGAGGCCCTGAAGCGTATCGAAGCGATGAGCACCCTGCGAAAGGTGCAGAATTTTGAAACCGTTGCTCCGACAGCACCGACAACAAGGCTGGTTGCCCAGCCGGAAACCCAGCCTTCGCATGACGAAGATGAAGCAACTCAAAGTCACGGGAGATCGATCTAATGTCTCGGAATTCCGAAAAAGTACTCTGTCAGATCCAAACTCTTGCAAAGCGGATGCGTGTTTTAGAAATCTCCAATCTGGCGACCCAGCTTGAACAGCTTCGCGCTTCGTTTTCTAACGAAAACGCTGGTCCTTTCGTACTCATGATGGCTATTGCTCAGCAGGTGTTGCCGATTGTAGAGGCGTATGCCGTTCCACATCCGCTGTCTGCTAAGACATGCAGGGACGGAAGTGGTGGTTGGCACCTTGTGCTATTTTCGGAAAATGCCCCAGATGAGATCGGTTTACTCAATCTTCGTAATCGCCTGTTCGACGACGGCCCCCGCTCGGTAGCCAATCGAGTCGAAGTGTTCAGTTTCATCAATCATGCCGAGCATCTAGGACAAGCGATGGCCATCGGCATCCAGATCCCTCTGTTGGAGTTACATCATGACTAAACGCTTGAGCTTCAGCCTAGACCTGAACGCAAATGACTTTGATGCTCTGCAGACCGTGCTGGCAAACCCGAGGGTAGTCGCGTCGGCTGTTGCACCGAATGATCCGTGGGAGCATGCCCGTATCGTTGATGTGTTAGTGGAAATGGCTGGGAGTGTTGCCGCTGCGCTGAAACCAGCAATGGATTGCGAATCGCCAGGTTAGGTCACTCACCCTCATGGCTGGGCTACGTCGCGGAAACGAATCTGAGGTGACGTACCTATGCACCGTGCATAGCTCGCCATTCGTGTGGATTGCAGCAGTCATAGCTTGCTTGATGAGTACCAGATGGCCAACGCGCACCTCGCATATTCGTTTGACCGCTTCAATAAGTTTTCCAGGGGGAGGAGGTTAGATGAGGTTTCCTAGAGAAAATGACAGGTTCACGCAAGCTACCCTTATGCTGCATACGATCAAAAGCTCCCCTAATCGACTTGCCATAGTTCTTGAATTGCAGCGTCTGCTAATTCGACACATTGTGCGAGGAGAAAGGCGTATTCGGCGGCTGAAGCGTGCAAGGCACCGGTTGAGCGCTTTGAAGTCTCGCCGACGATTAGATAAGAAGGACGCGTCGGCGGTTAAAGGCCTAGTAAAGCGTATAGATAATCAAGTCTATGAAATCCGCCATCTCCTATTTCTGTGGAGATGCTTTGGTGACGGAATTGCGTCGGTCTATCAATCGAAGTACAGCTTGAAACATTTGCTTTACGACGGTGATTACAACGTCAAACAGGATGCAGGGTTTCTCTCTGACAAAGCGGGCTTTCGTCAAGAATACCGGGTTTTTCGTCTTGGAATTCGTATGGGGGTCCCTGTTGTAATCTCAGACCTCACAAACATGATTCGTCATGGAGATGTGTGTGGGCTTGCTGGCGAAGATCCTCTGCCTATAGAAATGAAGTCATCGAAAAACCGCAACGCACGAACTGACCGCCAAATTGAGCAGTTACAAGTGCTTGCTGAGTTTTTTGCTAAAGACGGAGCAGAAAATTTTCGTGGTGTCCTGAATACCAAACGCATAGAGATTCGCCACCCTGAGGTGACTTACGAGAGTGAGCTCAATGAGTGCCTAGCGCGTGCAGCCGCCTGTGGATTCGCTACCATCAGCCCCGAGTTAGGCTTGAGGTATATCGCAATTAGTCAGGACATTTTTGCGGCGGAACCTGAATTACTCGATAAGGAGCTGAGTGTTCATGCCAACCCTTCAACCTTGTGTGTGTCACTGACGCCTGACATAAACTGGTTGCCTGCATACCCTTTCACGTTATCGTTGAACGCAGCTAACTCAGTCCTCTTTATGCAGGAAACGATACATATCGTCGTACTTATCGATCTTTTGGTCTTGAAAGCTTGCTTTGAAGACCGAGGTATACACGCCACGATGCTAATGGACGGAACTCACGCTGTTCAGATATGCGTTGACCCGTCTGATCTTATGAAAGGAGCAATGCGCTTAAGCGAACAACTATTTTTGCGAATAGCTTGTGAATTTCAGTCATTGCGGTGGTTCGCTGATGAGCATTCGTCAGTCTTCGATGCAATAGGTGAAGTGCAAGAACCCGTGACTGTCGACACTCAGGGTCTTCTTTACGAGCCTCTTCCTGGCTGGCAAGAAGCTAAAGACTGCTTTGATACTCCTGAATGAATGGAGGCTTACATGAAACCATACATTCTGCTCGACCTTTCCGCGGATCGCCGGAAGCGAAAACGTCAGCTCAGAAACATCGATACAACGGTACCTCTTCGTTCGCAAGGGCGTACTACAGACCACACAGAGATTTACAGCATTGTATGGATGCTTCGCATTGCTCCGCCCTTACAACTGACATATCCGCTACAGGTGATTCATGATGATCGTCCGGATTTCGTGCTCAGTAGCGTCGGTATCCGGGTGGGAGTGGAGGTTACCGAAGCTGTGTCAGCGAACACGGCCAGCATGGATAATTTGCGTGAGACGGAGCTAGGACTCACGGAAGGGCATTCAACCTTCTATTTCCAGAGGAAAGCGACACCGGGGGAGGACAAGATAAATTGCTCAATACTTCGTGAGATGATCCGGGAGAACACGCCTGGGGAACCTTGGGTGGGGACCGGAGCGGAGGACTGGGCTGCAGCCATCTCTTATTTTGTTTCGGAGAAGGTCGTTAAGTCCGGAAAGTTAGGCTTTCGACAGTACGATCTGAACTGGCTCCTCATCTACGACAACTGGGATGAACCAGCTCTTCGACAGGATCTGGCTGATGAGGCGCTATTCCAGCATCTTCAAGCAATGGCCGCTTTCGATACCTTCGACCGTGTGCTTGTCTTAGACGGGCAGGAGCTGGCGAGTTTTACCGCAATCGGGAACCAAAGATGGCGGCGGCCTTGGTAGGCATCCTGATAGCCCTTTAACAAAAAGGCGCACGCTGCATCTTGTCAATCGCTGCTCATCTGCTCATCTGCTCGGCTGAAAGGATAGTTGGTGAAGGGTAGGGGCCAACCTATTACACCGAATGATCCGTGGCAGCATGCGCGCATTGTTGATGTTTTGGTGGAAATGGCCGGGAGTGTTGCCATTGCAATGAAGCCAGCAGTGGATGACGAATCGTCAAACACCAAGTACCTATGCACGGTGCATAGCTAGCTGCTACTGATTTCGAGCTTGCGCTGGCATAGTGATATCGTCGACTCTCGGCGCAATCGCCACCTTCAACAGGCAGTGAATTCTGTCGCAAGCGCGATTTGAGGGGGCTATGCAGAATCCTGGTATTTCAACGGTCGCTTGAGCGACTGAGCCCTGTCGATGTGCGATGGGCTACGCTGATTCTTGGCGCATCAGCCTCATGGAGTCGCAGCCTACTGGAGCCAAACACGATAGCTTGGCCTTCACTGCGTATAGTTTTCGAGTGCATGCCAACCCTGAAACCTCAGTTTGGATGAGAAACTTGATGGAACCCTCTCGCTGGTGGAAGTGTGATCTCCAAGTCGCAACCCCTTCATGGCAATTCAAATTGCCACCTGGTCAAAACTTTGACTTCAAAAAGTCAGATGATCGCGCCGCTTTTCTCGATTTGTACATGTTGAAGCTCAAAGAGCAGGGCATTGAGATCATTGCGTTAGCCGATCACAATTCGGGTGACTGGATTGATGATGTGGTTGCAGCAGGAACCAAGCACGGCATATTCGTCTTCCCTGGATGTGAAATTACATCCCATACCGGTGCTGATGGTGTGCATCTGATAGTGATCGGGGATACGCACCGAACATCGCAAGATTTTGATCGGCTGATCCACGGCGCACTAGGTTTTGATGCCCAAGATCACCTACCGTTTCGAGGTGAGGGTGACAGGCGAGTGCCGGGTACATCCTCAAAGTCCGTAATTCAAATACTGGACTGCTTACCTGACGGATATCTAGCAATTGCCCCTCATGTGCTAAGCGAGAATGGTCTGATTTCAGGCAACACTGTAAAGGGTGATATTCGATGGAAGTCATTTCATCACCCGCGTCTCGCCGCGATCGACCCAGGTAACTGCTCTGTCCAAGAGAAGGAATCGTTCAACTCCCGATTCAGAGGACGGAAACTTGAAAACTTCCCCCGCCTGAATACCATGGCATTTGTAGCAACGTCAGATGCCTACGATTTAGAGAGCCTCGGACGCCGTTATTGCTGGATTCGTATGGGCGAGCCTTCGATAGAAGGACTACGACAGGCTTTCTTGGATTACAACGCCCGTATCATTTGTGATTGGTCAGCTCAGCTCGACAGTTTCCCTGAAAGAAACCCGAATTTCATACGTCACGGATGGATTAAGGATCTTGAGCTCGGCGGAACTCTCAGCAACTCTCGCATGCCGCTTCACCTTCCGTTGCATCATGGATTGAACGTCATCATCGGTGGACGGGGTAGTGGAAAATCGACCGTTGTTGCAGCTATCCGCCAGCTCTTCGCGAGTACGGAAAGCCTTCCTGCTCGACTACGAGGAGAAGCGGATACGTTTGTAGATTCGGTTTTTGCTAGGGCCAAATTGCAAGCCCACTATGCGCTACCTGAGTCGCAAGAAACAATGCAAGCAATCTGGGAGCAGCAGAGCGGCAGCACAACCACGCTGCGGTCCGAATGTCTCCGCACTGATTTCCCTGTCACCGTAATAAACCAGAAGGAGCTCTTTGAACGCGCCTCTGGGGATAAAGATGATCCTTTTTTGCCTTCCAGAAGCCTCCTTGCACTTCTAGACGATTACATTGGCTTAGGCGCCAACGAAATGGAAAAGGTAGGAAGTTGGCATCGACGCACACAGGACGAACGTTCTGAATGGGCCCAATCTACGCGTGCCTTTATTGAGCTGACCAAAGATCTGAAGCAGCTCACCCAACTGCGTGAGCAAGTCAAAACGGTACAAACTCAAGTCAACGCATTTGCAGCCCCAGAGGTGAAGCTTCGACTTGCGCGAATCGATGCTCGCAGGGCGGAAAAGCTAATCCTAGACGAAGAAAATAGGAAGTTGACTAATCTGATAGATCGGCTTCAGGCGATATCGCTCAAACCAGCTGTTGGCGAAAATATAGACTTTTCGATTCCCGAAACTCTTGGAGATCTCCAGAACGATTTCCTTCAACTCTACAATTCGTTACGTAGCATAAATGTGGCGCTTGCTGATGCAGTCCAAAATGCTGTATCGACGGCAGTCCAAGCAAAATCAGCCTGGGAGGCTCACGAAGATTCACTATGGCGAACAGATGCAGCGGCAGCGGAGTTCGACCTTAACCTTTATACAGAAGAGCTTCGGGGGAAGGGGCTGTCACCAGACGAATTCGGAAAGCTGCAGGAAAAGCTCCGGATCACGCGTGAAACTGTAAAAAACCTAGAGGCTAAGGAAAAGCTTCTCCCTGATTCCAAACAACGTGTCGCTACTTCCACCTCCCAAATAAAAGCGCTGTTTGAGGAAAGACGTCAAAGACGTATCGAAGTGTTGGACGAGATTCACCAGCGCAGCGGGCGACTCAAATTCGTGATGTCACCATTTGCCGATACCGTTCGCTGGCAAGAAGCTATGCGGGAGTTGTGCGGATTTCGGGCCGATGCATTTCAAAATGACGTTTCGGTCCTCGCGGCCACGTTATGGGTTCAGGATGCGTCTGAACGGGAAACGAGGTGGTCGCGTTGGCGGACCTCGCTCGCCACAGGCGACTTTGTGAAATGGCAGGAGGATTTCAAGACCCGCCCCCAATTTGCCCAACGGCTCGCGACACTTGAGGAGGCTGTAAGGCATCGGCTCGCGACAGAGGTCCCCGATGACGTTGCAACGATGTATTTTCTGCGCGACGGCGGGGATCCGGATCAGGAGAACGATTGGCAACTCATTACCGAAGGCTCTCCAGGACAACGAACCGCTGCGATGCTTGCGTTTGTCCTCCACCACGGGCGGGAACCACTGATCCTTGACCAGCCAGAGGACGATCTCGATTCTGAATGGATTTCAAAGCTTGTAGTCGGGGAGTTACGGGATAGTAGATGGCGCAGGCAACTGATCGTCATATCTCATAATGCGAATATTCCGGTGTTGGGGGATGCAGATCAGTTGATCACGCTAGAGAACCGCGGAGGATCGATTATCGTGCGTGAATCAGCGACGGGTAACACGGAGCCAAGGCGCCATATTGGCCCAGTCGAGTACGACTACGTTCGCCGAGATATTCAAGACATCATGGAAGGTGGCGTAAATGCTTTCATACAACGCGAACAAAGATACCGTAGCGAAACAGATCCATTAAAAGCGACAAACAAAGACTGAGATCGATGTACTACAAATTCAATCTTTTGCATTAGCAAAATAAGGGTCTTAGGTGAAAGTTTCTTCCTACTCCGTGAACCATAGGATATGAGATGAGTCCTCCATGTCTTGTTGCCCTCGAACCCACATTGGGCACTCTTGCAAGACTTTTTGCATCCGAAGGAGCTGCGCAAGAAGTTGCCATACTGACCTACTCAACACCTGAGATAATCGAGTCCCACTACGATAGCTGGAATGGCGGCACAACCTATTACAACCTGGTTCTTCATGCGCCTCTTAATCTTTATCCTCAGATCGAAGCGCATAAAGGTAAGATCGAGGCCGCAATTCTCAAAAAATTTGAAGTAATAGCAAACAAGACACCTAACGACCTTCTTGGTGGAGTGATTATTTCCCCCGCTGTCGTTGAGGATCCACAATGGCGTGAAAAAGCGGCAGCATGGTTGTCTGGATCTAAGGTGTCGAATCAGGGGCGTGTGCGATCAGACAATGTGGCACCACTTTCAGTAGACGGGCTGATTTTTCGATCACAGCCAGAAATACACCTGTACCGGGCCTTCAAGTCAATAGGGGTTTCCTTTGCTCCGTTGCCAGTCTTCATCCGAGGCGGTGCTGAGTACAAACGCATAGAACCTGACTTCGTAGTCATCCAGGCAGGACGCGTCATGGTCGTAGAGGTCGATGGTGACACAGTCCATCAAGAAACGCCTGCTGACGCTCACGACCGAACAACAATGCTGCTGCACGAAGGTGTGCACTTTGAGCGCATCAAAGCTAGTGAGTGTGACACCTCCGAAAAAGCGAAAAAATCTGCAGAGCGCCTGCTGGCGGTTTTCAAAAAGCTTCAGCAGACTAAGTGAACCGCAGCATTCAGGGTGACTGCGGATGTTAAGACACGTCAAACTCGCATTCTGACAATGCCAAGTGAAGCGTTTGATTAAGGCACTGATGGACAGCGTGATATCAAATTAGTATTATCGGCTAAATTATTTAATAAATTAATGGAGTAAAAATTGAGTATAGGGAATCTTGAAGAGGAGGAGTTTGCGAAGATTTTACGTTCGAAACTATCAGTTCGGACACCTGTAAAAAGCATTGAACGTCTATTTGGTCGTGAAAAAGAGCTTGAACTTGTGCAGGAGGCTTTATACGACGATGGTGGGCATGTATTCATTTATGGTGATCGAGGCGTTGGTAAGTCTTCATTGGCAGCATCTGTTGCAACGCAATATCAAACTAGCGACAACGAGCCAATCCATATACCTTGTGGTAAAGATACATGCTTTTATAAAACGATAGAGGAAATTGCAGAAAGAGTTTTACGTAGGTCTGGAGGGAAGCGGGATCTCGAGTTAACTCATACGCTTAATTTGAAAGTTTACAAACTTCAAATTAAGGATAAAGAGAGAAAGGTGACGATTCCTCCCGTCGACTCAATGTTTACTGCTGTTGATGTCATGGAGGAGGTGGCAGAAATTCATTCTGAGCGTCCCGTCATTGTAATCGATGAGTTTGACCAAATTGAGTCCGCAAAAGAAAGGGCTAATTTTGCACACTTTTTGAAAGACCTAGGTGATCGCGGTGTTAATATAAAGTTTATATTTACCGGTATCGCCTCCTCGCTTTATCAGCTTTTGGGTGATCACGAATCTAGTTTTCGTCAGCTTTTTACGCTTAAACTTGATCGCTTGTATTGGTCATCTCGAGAAGAAATTGCTTACAATGCGATAAAAGCTTTTGATTTAGATGTGGATGAGGAAATCGTTCATTCAATTTCACGTATTAGTAATGGTTTTCCATATTTTGTTCATCTGTTGACCCAGAATTTACTTTGGGCTGCATTTAAGGATGAAGAGAATGTAAAACAACTTCAGCTAAGACATTTTGAGTTGGCGATCGCCCGCTCCATCGTCGGTATTAGTGGAAGACTACAAAAGCCGTACGATTCCGCAGTTTTGCACAAAACCAATGATTATTTATTGGCACTCTGGGCTACTGCTGACTCGGAAAACACTATCCGTTATGTCGATAGTATCTTTAAGTCCTATCTTAGAATTAATAAGCAGATTTTTGGCGCGGACCCCGAGGATGAGAATAAACCAGTAGGTCTGCAACAGTTTAAAAAGATTCTGAAAAAATTCATGACTAAAGATCATGGCGAGATTCTTGAGCTGGTAGAGGGGCGCGAGGAAATGTATTCGTATCGCGAAAATCTATTGCGGGGATTTGTTGCACTTAAGGCTCAAGAGGCCGGGATAGAGCTACAAGGCGATACCCCGGATGAACCGAAGATTCCAACGGCCATGGCTAGTTCCCGTTTTAGCGGGCGAGCAAAGCTGTCAGCATATTCGGCAGATCCATCGAAACACGTTAAGTTCCGCTCAGAGGAATAGCGTTATATCGGATGTCAGGGGCCTTCCGGGCCTGAGCGGCAGCGGAAGGTAGCAGGTCTAAGAGAGCGAGGGGCGACTCAGTCGATGGAGATGATGTATGGGGTTGAATGACTGGATTGCCGTAGTTGCATTAATTGCTACCATAATTATAGCTGTAATTACATTCTGGTTAAATAAAGTATATAGAAGTCGCGATTCAATAAAGCGGTTCCCTCCGTTAAATAAGAAATGGTCTAAGCCTTTTTTTCGATTGGCGTCGGAAGATGAAAAGTCAATATCTAGGTTTGTTGGATTTTTCGATAAAGTTGAGATGGAAGTTGTTGAGTTGGATCTGGTTGTAGATGATGGCGGGCTAATCGTTGTCTCCAGAGATAAAATGGAAAACGAAAACATATTGGCCTCAGATTATTTAACCATATGGCAGCCCTATAAAGAGCTTGGTAATGACGTGGCTGGTCCCAGTAATAGTACCGGGTTCTGCATAGGACTCGTTTACAATAATGACTCTGACGCCGGGTTGTATTACCAGCATGGGTGCTGGTATCTGCGCGGTTTTTTCACCGTTTTGCCTGGGTTTACTAACAACGGAATATGTGAAATTTCACTAAGAGTAGAAAGTGTACAACCAAGAAATCGCTGATAATTTTCCGCTTGAGACCGTCATGCGGATTTTCAATGGCCGCGGTGATGTGGTGATCCCTTGATACACGACCTCGAACCGGTTGCATAATCGGTATAAGTTCAGGTGGGATGGCCAACTCGAACACATGGAGAAAAAGGCATGGGGGAGATCAACATTTCTCGCGACGAGCAAGATGCTCTCAGAGCAGTCAACACCGACGTGTTGGACAAGCTCATCTCGCAGGGTGTGTATGAGGGGCGAATAGGTAATTTACATCTTCTTAACCTCGCGAGCTGCGGACCGTACGTTGCGTCACAGCTTCGAGCTTTCGAGCAGGCGCTGGTGGAGCACGGCAAGGCGAAGTCGGCAAATAAGCTTGCTGAGACAAAAGAAGGCGTCCGACATGCTGGCAGTGACCTGGCGGATGCAGTCCGGCAAATGAAGCACCGTGTGGAAACGGAAGAGAATGAAGGGCAGCTCTTTTACGTTGATGATCAGATCATCTGGCCGGATAGTTTCAGCGAACAGCTGACTGTACGTGTGAGCTACCGGTGGCGCCGAGCGATAGAGGATGACTGGACGTACGGCGACATAGCCTTTTACCACCGTGTCGACTCGTGGCCCGATTACGTTATGTCAACAACTAAACGGAAAGCCAGTGCCTCCATACTAAAGCAAGCTCTACAGGCCAAGCTATCTCGTGAATGGAAGCAACTGATGGGGCTGGCGCTCCATTCGGTCAGAGAATACTTCAGAGCGGGAGGTGATGGGAGCACGATCCCGCCAACGTTCCAGGCTGTAGCCGACTCCTATAGCCGAGGGCTTAACAATCACAGCGCCGATTTCTGGCGTGAATTGTCTTGAGCTCCTGCCCCAGGCAATAGCGATAATAACCTCATCGATGCGAAGCTGAGCCTTATGCCGACACTTATCTGTTACACCGAAACTCCTCCTGAACACGTGGCAAGTCAAGTTATCGACATGGCCACAGAGTACTTAACCGATATAGCTCTGAGCGCCATACCATCCAGTAATGCGCTCTATCCCGCGCATCAGGCAGCAATGGCTGTCGAAATCGGTACCTATTTATATGGAATTGGGCGGTCGTCAGAGGCTCGCGTTGAATTGATTGTAGCTTGCGATGATTTGCACCCAAGTAAGGTTCTTGGTTTTTTGCTTTATTTGCCCCTTAAAGGTTCGCTGGAAGCTTGCGGGGTGACATACATGGCGGTGCTCAAAAGCCGTCGGGGCGAGGGTGTCGCTCGGTCTATGATAGCTTTGATGCTTGAGCGATATCCTCATGCTGAGTTGAGTTGTCCAATCCCAAAGGTGCCGTTTTACGAAAGTCTGGGTTTTCAAGTAATTGGGGTTTATGTAACTCAAGTTCGTATGAACACCAGGGAGAAGAGCGCCGACTCTGTAATAGGTGTTCTGGATATGGGTAGGGTTTTTAGTCACGAAAGTGTAGTTTTCGAGAAGCATAGGCAGACTCAGAAATACGGCGTACGAGCTATGAATGATGCTGAGAAGCAGCTGAAACGTCTCAGAGATCAACTATCTAGAAAAGCGAATTTGTTCGTTGCAGAGCGCCTCGATGGCGTAACAGATGATCTGCAATGCGGCATGTATACAGGACAAAAGAATGTTTGAGGTAATTAAGGGGGTATTTGGATTTTTTAAAAAGGAAGGTGGAGTGCGGGTACTGCCTCAGGGGTTTTTTATTGAGTATGTATCGGGCCCATCATTAGGGTGTGATTACTACGAAGCTCGTGCTTTTTTTGATGGGGTTTTAGTGGCCGAATCGCACGGACATATATTCCCAGGGTGTGAACTTAGGGTGACAAAAATTCTGGTTTATGCTGACTATAGGCGAAAGGGATTTGGCCGGAAGCTCTGTAGCCGATTTGTTGAAGAGGCTGAGGCTGCTGGATGTAAAAGTCTTATTTTCGAAGGTGTCGATTTAAATAATGCTGAGGCTGTAAATCTTTATAAGTCGTTAGGGGCTTGCCCCGGGAAATCCAAAACTTACCCATCTAAAAAAGACTTTAGTTTACTTCTGTAACAAAGAAGCTTTTACATCTTCGTCCGGTCAATCTATCTTCCTGTTAGTAGGGGCACGAAAAATCCCTAAACCAGTAATGAAATCAGCGCTGCATGCCCGCCCGATGGAGCGCGCACGTCGGTTGTGGGGAGGCGGTCGGAAGTTTTGCTTACCAAGCCAACTTTTTTAAACTTACCTGTGTTGTGCTTCGCCATTGCTTAAATATTTACCCTGGTTGTTCGAGTTGGGATTGTTCTGGAGTATGACGGTGGTTCCTCAGAAGTTTTATAAGTATATGAGTGTGGCGACAGCGAAAATAGTTTTGTCTAATCAGACGTTGCGCTGGTCAACTCCGGAGACGTTGAATGATCCATATGATATTCAGTTTGATTTACGCGTTGACATAGATCGCGAAGTGGTGAGGCAGAGGGCTATCGTAAAACTATGGGATAATTACAATAGATCTCATGGTGTAATCGACACTAATTCTTTGGGCGTGCTTATCGAGATGCTTAGAGTTGTTGAGCCTGGTATAGAGAAAAACGAATTTTTACGGAGATTTACTCCTGGCATTGATGAGGCTCTGGGGGGAATTGACGCTCTCGTCGCTAAGGCAAGAAGTGAGGCGCGGAAAAAGCTAAAACGTACGAAGATACTTTGTCTTACTGATACCCCAGATAATCAGTTGATGTGGGCTTATTATTCTGACAGTAACAGGGGGGCGGTACTTTCATTTCGTAATGTTCCTGGAGAAGATAGCCCTTATGTCGGGGCTGTGCCCGTTAAATATGCCGAAGACATCCCACTGCTGTTTGATAACGAATCCTTGTCCGATTTGCTGTCAGGATCGAGCGTCAGGGCCAGTAAAGAGCTAGTTCATGATTCGGTATATACAAAGTCCGAAGTTTGGAAGCATGAGCGGGAGTGGCGAATTGTTGCCGGCGATGGACGGTTTCCAGAAAAGCCGTTTGAGGACATAAAGTTTGGGGGAGGCGAGTTGGAGTCAATAATTTTTGGTTGTCGTATGGAGCAGTCTGATAGAGATGCGTTGCGGGGAATTATTGAAAGAAAATATCCAGGTGCGGCGATTTATCAAGCCTGTCCGCAAGGAAATACTTACAAGTTACGATTTGAACGGGTTGATTTTTTGTGACTTCTCAATCCGCTAGGATTACACTGCGACATACTCATGACCAACCAACGAGGGTGATGCAATGCTGGGAAATACTGTATTAGTCGCAGTGGTGCAGTCATTGACCAAAGCGCTTGTAGAACGTCTCTTGCCTGCGCGCGCACCCAGAGCCGAAGCCGATAAGCCCGCTCTCTATCCCGCCGGCAGCGAAGTAAAATCAAACTATGCGGTGGAAACGGGTAAGCGCATCCACTACGTACGCGACCAACTGCTGGGGCTGAGTAAGCGGCAGATGTGCGAATTGTTGGATTTGAGCAGCGTCTCACAATTGGAACGTTATGAGTCAGGAATAGAAGAGTTTCCCCTCGCGATGAGCCGCACTTTCGAAAATACCTTCTGTGTCAACCCGGACTATATGGACGGACGCTCCGACAGTGTCTTTGAATATTTTCATCTGTGTGCGGATAAGGTGACGCATTACCTAAGCCAAGGCTACAAGCCGGTCATCGTATGTAATCCCTGTGAAAGGAGTGATCTGTTTTGTCATATCACTTTTGAGCGTTTCGATGAGGCATTCCCCAAGATCCATGTGGGGGACCTGCTCTGTTCTTTTGCTTCCAGTGGCGGCGGAAGATTGAATATTGAGATATTGATAAGCGCGATGCTAGATGCAGGCCTGAGCGCCCGCGACGTTCGCATTCTTAGAATCACTGATGTTGCGTGGGCCTACCTGGTCAGCGGCCGCTATCACATCCACACGTCACAAAGAGGAGGCAGGTTTAGCGACTGGGAATGCCAAGAGATATGGCTCCAGTGGTATGCCGAGAGTCAAAAAAGTCGACAGCGTTGGGAGCGCTTCGAGCCTAGCCTCGCTTGACCTCATGCGCTGCGGCATGGATATTGGCCGGCCGTGCTGCCCGTTTTATCCATCTTCAACCACCAGTTTTTGCTGCTCTGCAGACCGAAGATTTTCGACACGCTGTTTTGGAAGGAAGTAGCGTTGACGATGAGGTAAGCTAAAAAAAATCCACTGGGACTGGTTGAAATGAATGCAGACGAAATGAAATTTACACAGCTTAAAAAGTTGGAATTGCTCAGAGAGAAAGCTCGTAATCAACTGGTACGTGATTTAAAGGACACATTAGATGGAGAGCTTTCCGGCAGGACCGAGCAACTGTATGAACTGAGAATTCTTACTCGCGCAGAGAGTGATCACGAACACGTGAAAAATGATGTCGCTTTAGGAAGGGCTAGCCCTCTAGTGCTCGGAGAGTAGCGCAGATCCGGGCGGCGGCTAACCCCGCCCCCCGTGAATGAGTGGACAAGGGCTTACGGGATGTTCATGTTGGAGTGTTCTTGGCGCCGATTTCGACTGAGTAAAACAACCTTGCCTTGATCCCACTCTTTCTCTGCATGCAAGCAGTCTAGGTATCTACCCCATAACTCGAGGGCAGCTTTTTTCTCTGGTAGATAGCTGTATCGGTCGTAGTGAACCGATTGCACATCGCTGCGTCCGTGCGATAAAAGCCAACCACGGATTTCCTTAGTAATTCCGAGTGCAGCCATCAGCGTTTCAGCGCTTACCCGCACGTTTGCGTAGCTGAAATATCGCGTCTTATTGGACCCACTCAAAGTTTTTCCAGCATCACTGAATCGCTTGCCTGCTGTGTCCGGACGAATGCAGCGCCGGCCAATACAAAACGGGCCCGGCCCAATTTTGCTCTCCAACAATGGCATCAGGATTTCTTTAATTCTGGTGGTCAAGGGTAGCAGGTGATCCCATGCTTGAGTCTTTTGCCCTTTTCCGTCGGTAAGGTGCAGAAGGTCATCGGACGTATCCTCCCAGGTCACACGGAGCAACTGCTCCATTCGTTGGCCGCCCAGGTAGATTAAACCTTTGCAGATTGCCGTCTCTCGGGGAGGCAGAGTATCCAAGTGCCGTAAAAGCTCACCAAATTCTTCTGGCGTCAGGGACTCAGTCTGACCGCCGCGTGTATTCGCAAGGGTAGGGACCTTGGTAGCCGGATTGACCCCGATATCGAAAACTTTCGAATCGCTTACGTCTCGATCCAAGGAGAGGTGTGCCTTACTGCCATAGCTGAATGCAGCCTTTAGATATCGGTGGACGCTGGCAGCTGTTGATCGCATGTCAGTGTTGGCCGTTTTCGCTTTGTTCCCGATACCACGACCTTTAGGTTTGCGTGCGAGTAGCGCGCTCATCACTAAATGAATGTCCTCGCCGGTGATGGATTTTGCTGGACGCGTCATCAAATCTGGGTGGTGCTGGATCACGTGTGTCTGAAATAGGCGCTCGACTTCTTTTGCCTTGACCTTGCCGCGAGCGGTCAGATCTTTGACATATGCATTTAGTAGTTCTTCGAAGCTACCTTGTCGGGTCGCAAGCTGCTGCGCGAGCACTGCGGCTTGTCGTTGTGTTTTTTCTGCGGCGGCTCTGGCCGCCAAGTACACCTTAACGTCGCCGTGCTCGGAAGCAATCAATGCCATCTCTGCCGCTTTGTCGCGCAGCTCAGACAGCGTCAGTCCCGGCGCTCTGGCGCTCAAGCGATACTGGCCCAGAGAGATCATCGTGTCCTTTGCGTTGAGCCGATAGCGGAAATAGGCGCTGATCGCACCACTTTGGCTGCGCTTGAACAAAAGGCTACCTCGGGAACGGCCAGGCAAGCTTTCCGTCAACTTGGATGCTGGCGGCATGCCCTTGAGCTTTTGATCGTTCACGCTTTTGTCAGCAGTGTTGGTGGCCAATTCTAGTCCCCACTTCGGTCCCCACTTCTCGTGATGCAGAACGCTACAAGGAGAAGCCTCGAGACACAAGTAGAATAGATAGGCCCTTTAAAAACAGAGGTTTGTGGTACTTCAGGAAGCGAGCGGAATCAAGCTGACTCACCAAAGCATACGCCTCCTAAGGGGAAGGTTGGCAGTTCGAACCTGCCCTGGGACACCATATAATTCAAGGCCTGCAGCCTAAATTCCCTTTCGCTGGAAATACCGGTGACAGCAGGGTGGCAGCAGCAAGCAAAAAAGAAAGCCCCTCCAAGTGTCTGGCGGGGCTTTTTTTCGTTTATGTCATGTGTAGGGCTTTGTGCCCAGTGAGGACCTGTTTATGGAGCTTAGGGATTACGCAGTCATCGCCGCTGCAGTGGCAGGTATTGCAGGTTTGGTGCTTTCTTCGATAACTCTTCTGATGAAGAGCGGGGAAAATAGTCGCACTATTAGGTCACAGCTCACGGATGTTCTAGCCCGCCTAAATGCCGTAGCAGCTGAATCGAGAAAATACCGGATCGAAACCGCTGGAGAGCGGTTGACCCCTGATCAACGAGGAATGTTTGCCTTCTACAATGACCAAAGGTTATTCCTCGTAGGTCAGGCAAGGTATTTGATAGAACAAATTCCCGACCACGTTTCGCATTCAGAGCTTTCCCTTGTAGCACAGGCACTGGCAACGTTAGGTGATCACGAGCTGGCCTGCCACTACTGGGAAAAAAGCTTTGAGAGATCACCCAGCAACTTCATCAGAGGGCAACATAGCCGAGGGTACGCATCGTATTTGTTCGATCAGGGCTATATCGAGCTGGGACGATACCGGTTTAAGAGCAGCATTTCTTTGATTACAGCTGACAGCGATCAAAGGCGCGTAGATCGAGTAGAAACCTACCTTCGGTGGGCCGCATCCGAAAGATATTCAGATTTTCTCTCCGAAGCTGCAGAGCTAGTTGAGCACGCGAAGGTTGAGCTTTCCCTAGTCAAATCACAGCTCGTCCGAAACCGTTGCTCTCAGAAGATTAGAAACTACGAAGATGACTGGCTTCCGCGGTCGGACCTTAAGAAGCTAGATCAAGCAAATGCTTGATCCGCAATACCGTAGTGGTTGAACAGTCGGCGTGCCTGGAGATAGCGCGTATGCCCAGGCCGGCGACCAACAGCTCACGCACCCGCTTATGCAGATCCTCATCAACCGGTCGGCCTTGGTATTTGCCGGCAGCTTTAGCCTTCTCAATACCCTGCGCTTGACGTTCGCGACGTTGTTGGTAGTCCTTGCGCGCAATGGCGGCCATCATCTCAACCAACATCGAATTGATTGCGCCCAGCATTCGCCCGGTGAACTCGTCACCTTTGGTGTCCTGCATACCCTGGTGACTGGTTGGCAGGTCGAGCGCGACGATCCGCAACCCCTTCGAGTCGATCGCAGCCTTGAGCTTTTGCCAGTCCTCAACAGGAAGGCGTGAGAGGCGGTCTATCGACTCAACCAGCAGCACGTCACCCTTGCGCGCATCCTTGAGTAGGCGCAATAGCTCAGGGCGGTCTGCCGTGGCTCCGCTGGCATTCTCCAGGTACACGCTCGCAATGACCTTGTTGTAGTCGGTGGCAAATTGCTCGAGTGATGCCCGGGCGCGGCTAGCGTCCTGCTCTTCGGTCGATGCTCGGAGGTATGCGCGGATGAACATGATGTGCGTCCCGTATCAGTTAAGGTGTCTCACTAATAATGTTGCACTTTGAGTGTTACTTATCAAGCGGAAAGGGCAAATAAACGCAAATTTGCGCGTATCAGCTTAGGCATACCTCATTATTACGTAGACAGAATGGAGGTGAATCCGTAGCTTCGGATCCATTATTTAAGAACTGGAAATAAGCCAGCAATGACGACGACTGCCTACCAGGAAAATCCTTTAAGAGCATCTGTCCAACGCATTTTAGATATGCGGAATATGCAGGAATTCTCTGCTGCTGCGGTTGCAGCGGAGGAAGGGTACACCTTCGCCCGAGATAAGGTTTTTGCGATCGCTCAGGTTCTGCAAGATCTTTTGGACGTGACTCCTGCTGAGCTCGCAAGTTCAGGTGGGCTGGCGGCGATCAATAGTCATATGCAGGCACCACTGGGAGAGCTTGAAGCTTTTCTTGGTAATGCGAACCCGGGCCACATCGTTAACGCCTCATCGCAGCTAGAGCAAAATGTCATGCCTTATTTCTGGGCATTCACACCACAGCTCCAGATCAGTGCAAAGAGTACTTTTCCCGCCTTACTCAAAGCTCAGGCCGACTTTTCGCAAGGAGTGATTCAGGAGCTGGCTCAGCGACGGGATGAGTTGACTAAAAACCTGAGCGAGGTCATCGAAAAGAGCCAAACTGTTGCGAGGAAACTCGAGGAGGCTACGGAAAGTGCAGCCAGGGAGCGTGCGGAAGCGGCTGCGGCGGTCGCCAAGCTGGAACAGTTATTCACCCAAGCGGAAGGTGCGCGCCAGATAGTTTTTGACGCTGCTGTTGCCGAGCAGCAAAAACAGCATAAGGAGGAACTAGAATCCCAGGCTTACATTGCTTCGAAGACGCTTAGTGATATCAACAGCTTCCGTGATGACGCCGCACGTATTGTGCAAGTGGTCGGCAATATCGGGGTAACCGGCAATTACCAGCGAATTGCAAACACTGAGGGCGAAAGTGCAAACTTCTGGCGATGGGTGACGGTGGCAATTTTTGGAACAGGCATTGGGATCGCAATGGCCACATTCTACAAATTCTGGCATGAGCCATTTTCGCAAGATACTGCGATTTCGGTTCTCATTCGCTTGTTCTACGCCATCGTTATAACCTCGCCCGCCATCTACACCGCGCGCGAATCTGCTCGACACCGCACAAATGCCGATAGAGCCAGGCAGACAGAGCTTGAGCTCGCGTCGATTGGGCCGTTTATTGAGCTACTACCTGAAGACAGTAAGGTCGCGATTCGAACCGGGCTCACATCCAGCTATTTCGGTAGAGCGACTGAGGCTCATACGGTGAGCAGCCCGCTTGACCCCGAGCATTTCAAAAATCTTGTCGAGATATTGAAAGCGGTAAAGCCAAAGTGAACTGGTGAGTCGTCAAACGCCACAGTGTATAGGTTTCAACACGCTGTGGCATTTTCGACACGGTGGACAGGTGGCGCCTCCTAGAGACAAGTCTTGGCACTCGCGGCGCGGCGATCTGATATCCAGCTCATACTGCTGCTGGAAAAAAACTCAATTTTTGTTCGGCCATTGCTACCGGTCACGTCGACCATCTCCCGATAGTTCGCGCTCACCACTGATTCGCCGCCGCCCTGCTTTGGCTGAAGACTCACGTCGTAGTGAACGCCGGCCAGCGACTCGTTTTGCCAGGCGTACAGGATGCACTCCGCAACCTGCTTCTCGGATTTTGAAGAAGTAAAGGTCTTCAACGGCCCTTCCGCCCTCATCTCCTGCGGTGAGGTGGTACATCCGCCCAGTGCCAACACGATCGCGCCGACTGCGATAATCCTTTGCATTTTCTTCTCCTGGAAATGGGCGAATGTATCATCGGATGGGCTACATCTGGTCTTCTGCGTAGATCCCAGCGCTGATGATTGCGCCACCCCACCGACGTTTGCCGATGCAGAGCGGGACCGGATTGCCGCTAGCGGTAGTGTTTCGTGCTGATCCGAATGCGTACGACGGCGTGTTTTCAGGTGCGCCGCTTTGCCGAAGGCCTCCCTGCTGAGGACTGAGCATCTGTATAACGCCGCCAATGGCCATGGAGGCGCCCGCCGCTCCCACAGCCCCCCAAGCTCCGCCCGCGGCAAACCCACCCACTCCGCCGGTCGCGATCGTGGCCACAAGTATTAGCGCAACACCGATGATTGTTTGCAGGCTCCCAGCGCGCTTGCTGCCGCAGATCACCGGCACAATGCGTATTTCCCTGGCGCCTCCGAGGTCGAGCTCCACCTCACCGACGTTCCTCCGATTTCGGAATATCGCGAACTCAAGCCCCATGTGTTTTGCGGTTGTGAGATACCGCGCGAAGCCTGGATGGTTTACATCAATCGCCTTCACTGCCTCGCGCACATCACCGGTCGACAACTCGTAGGTGTGTTCACGTCCGAACAACTTCGCGGCCGATCCGCCGAGCAAAATTCGAGTCTTAGTGCCGTAGCTGGTGGCCATGGCCATAACGTTACTCCAGTGCGCCCGTGGCGCTGTTGGTGGGGACTTCCACGCCCAGGCGGATGGCGAGAAGCGATCGCGACATACGCGCCTGATCAAATGTCACCTGCTCGCGCCGCGGGTCGTAATTCCAAATTCGGTCGTAGATCACTTCGTAGGCCCTGGCACCCCGGAACGTTCCGCGCATCAGATCGGCAGATACCCTCGCTTCGTCCTCGGTGAAGAAAGGACCGTCAATGGTCACCTTCTGGCCATCGCGGACGTGCTGGACATCCCACACCAGGTAGCCAGAATCCGGCCCCTGTTTAAGTGGGTACGATGCAAAGCGATTTGTCTTGCACGCCTCGATGAAGCGTTCTTGGTAGGTGGTCAAGGCTGGGCTCCTGGGGTGACGGCCGCACTGTGACGGCCGCTCGCCGATCTGATTAGGCGGCTTCGGATTCTTCCGGGGCTGCTTTGGATTTGCCTCGGGTCGGGATCTTGTCCAGCCAGGCGCGCAAGGCTTCCGAACCGTCACACCCGGACCGCCATTTTTCAAATCGACCGGCATAGCCCGCTGAGTTCGCAACCATTCCGCTGAGCGACACACCGACCTGAGACGTAGTGGCGAGCACATCGTCATAGACCGCCAGCATCTGACTCAGCGCTTCCAGGTCGTCAGCCCGTGAAGCGGCGATACCAGCCCGGGAAAGGCTCGCTGCTGATTCAGCATTGAGGCCAGAAAGCATTGGGTTTGCCCGCAAAACAGCCTCAACAATTTCAGGGTGGCCGCCTTGCCGCGCATCGGCCATCAGGTTGCGGCGCTCATCCGCTCCGAGCCCGCGAACGAGGGCTCTCAACTCTTGATCGGCCAGAAAGCCCACGATGTCGGTGCTGGTGCGCGGGGCGACAGGCGAGAAGCCCTGCGTGACCGTCTCGGCCAGGGTGAGCATATCTTTTGCGACGGCCTGCATTGCCGGGAGCAGGGCAGCGGTCACACCCTCGATTTTCTCCTTGCTCATTCGCTCAATCGCGGACGCGTTGAAGTCTTTATTTTCGCGAATCGATGCAATGTCTTCGCCCGCGTCCTTGAACGTCTCCAGAGCGAGAGTGTGGAGGTGGCGAGCCGATTTCATCAGGCCGCCGGCTTGCCAGGTGCCCTTTGTCCCGTCGGGGCGCTGAATGGAAAAAGTTTGAGCCTCGATGCGTGAGTGCTCGTACTCGGAGTAGTGGAGGTTGGCCAAGCCAACCTTAAGAGCTGATCTTTTGCCTATTTTCATTGAGTTACCTTTTGATTGTGTTGGTCTTGATTCGGCCAGTATTGGTCTGGGGCTTCGCCCAAGATTTCGAGTAGGGATACTTCCCCCCGAACACCGCCTCCGCCGGCAGCCGCGGCGCTCAACTCGTCCATCAAATCGCTGATGTTTCTAACGTCGTTGTTGTATTGAGCGTTACCGGTCTGCTGCTTGAGCTTGGCGATTTGGCTACGGACGCTCATTGCGAGCCTCGACGATCTGGAGGTACTGATCAGCCAAGTAATCAACCAGGCTCATACCTTCGGCCGGCCGCTTGAGTTGCCACGCACCGTTGGGAGGGGAGGGGCGCATATCCATAATTCCAACTTGTGCAGGATTCCCTGAGCGCTCCACAGCGCGAACATGAAGAATCATTGCCTTGGCCATATCCTCGGCTTCTGAGCTGTTCATCTCGCAGCAAGGGAAATAGAGCGGGACGTTCAAGCCGGCGATGCGATAGTCGACGACATGACCAACTGTTTCCGGAAGGTCCATTGGTGTCTTGCTGCAATTCACGACTGCGAGGACGATCAGCACCACCATTTCTTCATCTGCGCCGACCTTCTCGGCGATGCGCTTAATTTCAGCCTTTAGTGCCTTGAGGCTCATTGCTGCATTCCCTCCATCTGTTTGCGGAGTTCTTCGACAGCCTTTTGCAGTTCAGCAACCTCGATCACCCGGGCGACGGCACCCAAGCCCTCGATGAGTGACTTGCCTTGGTCGGGTGCGAGTTGGCCACTGGCAATGGCGCGCATGATCGATCGGGCTGCGCTGGGCAGGTCCGTATCGTCGAGTTCGAATTGAACGGGTTCGGAGGTCGGCTTGATTGGCGGCACCAGGCGTTCAAGGATCAAACGGCAGGCCTGCATATCTCCTTTCTTGGCCGCTGCCAGCACCTTCTTTGTAACGGCGTCTGCGCCCTCGGCCAGTCGGGCACGGATTTCCTGCGTCTGGCCAGAACGTCCCCCGGGATTACCTGATTGGCCGGGCTTCCATTTTCCGCCCTTGTCGCGCTCAGTCATGCGGTGGGCGATTCCATAGCAATGACCGGTTTGTTTTCTGCGAGAGCGATCAGCAGTGCGGATGCTTGAACGCTTCCGTCGGCCGCGGCTTCGCGGAGTCGACCCCAGGCCGCTGCAACTTCAGAGCGAGTTGGTTTGTGCTGGCGTCCTCGAGCGGGCTTGGCTGTGTTCATGGGTGGCCTCGGATGGGGTTTTGAATGGCTCAAAAACTCACATTAGGCATGATCTGATCATTTATCCAGTGCTTTTTAGGTGCACTCTAGGTGCTACACTTAACCGGATTAAACGGGACTGAAATAGTTGGTTTTGGCGGGATTGGAGAGGGCGTTTTTGTTGCAGTAAATCGGGAGGAGGCAAAGTGATACGCGGCCGGTGTTTCGGCTCAGTCCGACCTCGGATTGAGGACGGAGCGGGGAGGGCTGACAGCCCATTTTGGTATGGCAGGTTCCGCGCCACGTTTTGCGAGATTTGAAAACGTGGCGCGGATATTTGGTTCCGCGGCGGAACTACCGAGCAATCCTCGTCAGTCGATCGAGTGTTGATGTCATTGCAATACCTGTTCCAGCCTGCTGTCAGGAGGAGCGGCGGCCAAGCAGGCCAAGTGGTCCGAGTCGGCTCATTTGGTCTGTCTCGAAGGGAAAGGGAGAGGGCACCATCTCGGGTCTTGCGGCAAAGGTATGGTGATGTTGACCACTCCACTGTGTGGATTCCTACACAGTGTGTTGCTTTCGAAGCTCTATGGCGTTTTCAGCGCGCTCAGTGAGACCAAAACGTCTCAGTGAGACCGACCTTGGCACACAGGGGGCATTATTACCCGCCGACTGTGTACTAAGCTCTTACGGCTCGGTGGTAAGGTGCTACGAGAACAACAGATTTTCCCGGCGTTTAATCGGTTGAGGCAAGAGGAAGTGAATCAGGTTTTGGTTGTTGGTTTTGTGGTGCTAGTCTTTCTACTTTGAGTTTATGTCCGTAATGGCAGTGGTAGTCGATATTAACCTTTACTTCGGAAGAGTAGGCCAGCACTAATTCCTGAGCTTGAGCGGTGGATATACCTTCTCTAGAGAAATTTATCTGAATTAAAATTTTCTCTTCCCCTTTGTCTATGGCGTCACCCTTCTGCGGAAAATATGCCAAGCAACGTGTTGCTCCTTTGGTGTTGAACCTAGTTCGAGCGTGCGTTTGGATGGTTTTTAATAAGGTACCTCTAACTATTTCTCCGTCCTCACCAATAGAAATCGAGAAATCCTCAATCAAAGCTGGTCCGAGCCCAGAGTTTTTTACCATTAATGTAAAGGTGTAATAGCCTTCAAGCTGAATGCTTGAAATAGGTGATTTTATAACTAAGTGGGGTTTTACTAATAGTCTATTGTGTTTTCTAGTTGCATATGACTGATAGAGTGCGACCCCGAAACCTAATGTGGCAATAACTAGTGTTAAAGACGTTCCGAGTGGGAGGCCCCATCCCAAATTAACTGAGAGCCCAACTAGTGTGCCAATTAAAAAAGATAGGAGCAGTGCCAAGAGTATATTAGTTATTGATAAGTGTCGCATTGAATATATCTACCTTAGTTCGCGCTTTGGGTGGCTCATGGCCATCATGATAGTCAGAGCCCAGGCTCTCCGCAAATATCTTTCTGTTAGGTGGAAGGTCGGGAATTCAGGCTTCCGTCTGATCTAGCCTAAGCGCTGGGCTTGCTCAGATTTGAGCACGCCGCAAGAGACCCAGATTTGGGCCTTTCCTCTCCTCGAATTTGAAATCCAGATGGGGCAGATTTGAGATCCGACCCTTAGCCAAGGCATTAGGCAAATCCACCTTCCAGGTCAGAGTTCTGATTGCATTCAGTGCAGCTACTCTTTAGGCGGAAGCAATGTATCTAGCACTTTAACGCCATATTCGTTTGCGAATAATGAAACGATAATGTCGTTCGCATCAAAGATAAAGGATTCCGTTTTTTTTGTCATTGCGAAGAAGCTCTTCGCTAGTATTGCTCCACCTTGTTCAATTGCCTCAATATGATCAACGTCCGTGCGGTGGGGGAAGAATGCCGATAAAGCTGCGGTTCCAAGCGCGCGCATCCCTTTAGATGGTGACCAATGATCCCAATGCCAGATCCCTTTAGAAGGGCAGTACGTTTCGTTTTCGTTTTCGTTGCCCAGCATATACCCCCATTCTTTGCTATCCCACATCCACTGCGGGGGAATAAGCGCTTTTCTTAACGGGTCAAGTACTTCGTGGGTGCTGGCGTTGCCGATTAGTGTCATAGGTAAATCACAAAAATATGACTCTGCTCTGTCGCGGATGTTTGCAACTCTGATTTGCTCCGCCAGACAAAGTGTAATGTCAGCTTGCGTAGCACCATTCGCCACCTGAAGTATGACAGGGCCAAGCGTGAGTCCTCTTCGGTGGTGGTCAGATAGGTCTAAGTAAGTCCTGCTGCTGAGTAGTTTAGGTAGGCTATTTTTGCAGCTGGCGTCGATTATAATTGGAATTATATTTACTTCGTCATCATCTGCAAGGTTATCCATCATAGAAAGCTCTCGGTATAGGCCAGAGTTGACTTTTTGTGATGAAGCTAGATATTCATTGTCGCAAATGCAGAATATTGTTATTGGTCTTTTGCTGAGTGCATTAGATATCGTGCTGTCAATAGTTTTTCCGTAGGGGATACTATCTCTATCCCAGAATACTTCGTACTGCCAAGATAGGTAAGAAATTATATTGTTTCTCATCCATTCCTTTTTTTCTAGTGCGCCGCCCCACGCATAAGAGATGAAGATATTGCCTTCCGTTTTCATTGATATTTTCCGTAAATCCAAATCACATGGCATTTTTTAAAGTGCCAATGGGTATCATTGGAGAGTCATCGTAAGGAAACGCTCCACGTCATCAATCATGCCTTTCACATCCCCGGCCGTGAACTCCTCTGGTTTACCATGCGCGGCACTGTTACGGATTGCAGCCAAAGCGGTGATCCGCTTTTTCTGACTGGCGTTGTATGCGCCGGCCTTAGCCAGGTCATCGTTCATTTTGTTGAGGCTACCGTGCTCTAGCTCATGGGTAGAACACAGATCGCGCAAAGTTGTTTCGAGCACAACTCCAGCAATGACTGCCGCTGCTGTTGCGTAACCTGACTTGAGGAGCTCTTCCGCTTGCTCAAGTTCGCTGGTGAACAACTCTGCCTGAACAAGATTACGGATGGTGTTGAGGTAGCCGCCTTCAAAATCATCTTTTGCCGCCAGAAATATCGCTCGTTGCCGTGTAAGAATGTCGTAGTTTGTGAGTCCGCCCGGTACGTTAACAGCGTTTTTCAAGCTTTCTAAATGGTGAGAGTTTTCCCCGCACACCCCGAGCAATAGAGTCTTTGCTTTGATCTGCCAATTGAGTAAGTCATTCTGGTCGACGTAGTCGGCTGGACGGCCAGTCAGTACGTTTCTGGATGTTGTTCTAGCGGAGGCGATACTCTCAACCTGGGCTACAAGCTCGGCAAATCGCTTATCGAAAAGCTTCGTCATTTCGAATTCCTTTTTCTAATCGTTTGGCTTGACGCGCTGTCATTGGAAACAGGCCGCCAATAGCCGGCGGCCTGTAGTGTCACATTAACCTCTAGCGTCACGTCCTGGCTCATCCTCCGCAACACGGAAACGCCAGTAACGATCTGGTTTGACCCATACGACGCTATCCGGGGTCAACTTGCGGAAAGCAGCCAGTACCGTCTTGCCAATGACTTGATTACCTTCGGCGTTTTCGGCTAGCAAGTCCTCACGACCAGCAGTTATCAGATGGTCGACCACGTCGTCTTGATAAATACAGTCTTCTCTCTGGATTTGATCCAGCATCCAAACTGCAACGGAGTCCGCATCCATTTAATTCCCCGCTTTCTTAACCAGCTCGATCGTTTCGACGTGAAATGCACCCCTCTCAAGCTTTTTCCCTGCGAACCACTGACAATTAAGGTGCGACCTGTCTATGGAATAGACGGTCATGTCAGGCCCTCCAGACTTCAGTTTAACGATGGTTCCTATTGCAAATGCCATAGCTTCAGTTCCTTTGTGGAGCTCTCGTCCAGAGCTGCCTGAAACAATACTTGTGATTCCAACTGGCCACAACGCAGCTGTTCGATGCGTTCGATGTCTAGAGAACACTGCTCAGGGGGAACTGCATTGTGCCCGGCCTGGGAAAGGTAGGGCTGCAAGTATTTTGCACTCTGCTATTGCGTTACCCGTAACAGGATGACATTATCGATTTTCGTTACGGGTAACGAGGCAGCCATGACAGACGAAAAGAAACCGAAAGGCCTAGCTGAGCGTCAACGCCAGTTCAGAGAGCGGCAGCGAGAAGCAGGGTTCGTACAACGGACTGTGTGGATTCACAAGGAAGCAGAGGAGCAGGGGAGGAAGGCGGCATTAGATGGCCGGCCATGCGAGCCAATGAGCACCAGGCATCCACTGAGCTGGGCTATGGGCTGGATTGACGAAAAGGACAGGCAAGACCCGGACTGACTTTTCAGCTCGGTAGGCGGTGGGAGAATCCCACATTTGAGAAGGTGCCAACCCGGTGCGCGAACACCGGGATGGCGATCACACGACGACGCTTAGAGGCACACGTCATGCAATTTAAACAGAATATCATCCAGATCCTCGATGTGCGTGGGGAAATTATTGGCACCATGAAACTGCCGGCCGACATCAAGCTGGCGGATCTGGCCCCGCTGAAAATGCTGGGCGCCATCAGCGTGAAGGTGGTGCCTTGCGCCGCTCCCTTTGGCGGAATCAGCGTAGGGGGTGTGCAATGAGCATCAAGACGAAAGCGCAGAGCTACAAGCAGATCGCAGACGAGGCTGTTTTCCAAGTCGACTGTAGCCGGGAGTTCGCCGACTGGATGCTTGCGCTCATGACAGCGATCCGCGACGACCACAAGCACTCTGCAGGGCGCAACTCGGCCGGGCTGTCCAACCTTGGGGCGTATCTCTCCGAAACACACCTGGCCGACGCTGAGCAGGCCTTCGATCAGCTCACCGAAAACCTGCTAAGCCTTGGAGGTGCACAATGAGCCAGACTCCTGCCAGCATCGCCGACGAGGCTCTTGAGCTACTGCGCGCCACTCACGAACGCATCAACAATATGCGAGTGCTGTTCAACGCCATCATCAAAGACCTGAAGCACGGCAAGTCGCACGATATCGAAGAGTTGGCCAACCTCGGCAGTTTCCTGGGCTACGACTGGGCAAACTACGTCGACTGCGAAGTCGGAAAGATGCAGATAGAGCTGGGCGCCGCGGAGGTGGCCAAATGAGCGCAGCTATCCGATCACGAGACGACTTGAGCTTCACCCCGCGCGATGATGCCAGTCGGCTCATCAATTGGCCGCGGTATAACTACGGGGTGCCTGGGGACTGGGAGAAGGGTATCGCCTGCTTCGATGCAGAGATTGCCGAGCTGGCTACCCACGATGAAACGGAAGCGTTCCATGCGATTCAGTTCGCGATCGTGGGAATGGGCGGGCGGTGCACAAGCCTGGAGACGGGATTCATCGATCGCGTAGCCCGGGCGGCGGTGATTGGTCTGCGTTCGCTGCGTGCTGGTGCTGAGCAGTTCGCTCCTGCAGACATCGACTGACAAACTACGAAAACATCGTAGTAACCAAGGCACTACCCCGTAACAGGGTGGTGCCTTTTTGTTTGTTGGAAGTGAGGCAGCTCCGAACGGAAGGCAGGCGAATTTGAAATCCATGTGGCGCCGGATGCGGGGACGGCTCTCTTTGTGGCTGCTTAACCGGTGTGGCCTTTCTCAACCTGGTAGATCAAATCCTTTCTGACCTCTTCGGCGCATGGGCGACACATTCCGATCATCGTCCAGGGAAGGAAGGTGACCACTATGAAGATGTACCCGTTTGCACGACTGCAACTGCCTGCATACCGGTGAGTGCAACGGGCTTGTTTGTATGTCTGGGCAACCATTTTAAATACCCGTGGTGGTGTAATTAATAAGGGTGGGATTTTTTCCCATTAGCCCCTGCTCTGGAGGCCCCGGTTTTATTGGAATCCACTGGGAAAAATTCCCAGTACTCAAACCAACCACCGAAACAACCGGACGCAACGGGACAAGTGGCACACCCAGCACTAGGAAAAATTCCCAGTACCACGCGGAAAAATTCCCACCGAAAAACTCGAATTCAAACGAACTTAAATCTTGGCGGACCAGGGCTGACCTCGAGCTCTTTACCCGGACAATCATCGATCTTTGCCCAGGTGATGGCGTACAGCGCACACCGAGCCATACCCTGCTCCCGGCCACCTTTACGACTTTCCCGGGTACGGATGATCAAGCCCACTTCGATCAGCTCAGCAAGGGCAGACGCAAGCGTCTTGGCGTCCATAGGCCGGCCCTCGGCCATCATTGATGCCGTGCAAGACAGATCGCCGTTGTTGCGGCCGTTGTAGTTCCTGGCCAGCTTGATCAGCACGGTTACCGCCTTAGTCGACAGATTGTCGAAGGCGTCACTGATCAGCAGTCGATAGGGCAGGGCCAGCACTCGACCGCCGCCAAAGTCGACCTTGTAGGATTTCTTTCTGGCCATTCAGCGGCTCACAGGCAGGTGCGAGCGCTCCCCCCTAAAACCGGGGGGAGCACTGCATATCTGGTTTAGGACGCTTCGCGCATGAGGATGTATTTCGCGACGCGGTGAGGCGGGCGGCCTGGCTCTGTGGACTGATGCGTCCAGTAGGTGCGGATCTCGAACCCCTTTTTCCTGAGGCGGCGGATCGTGTTTGGAGGCTGAACGATATCCAGATCTTTGGCCGCTTCAATGGTCGACACCGGGCCGTTTCGCAGCGCCTCGATCATCTTGCGGTCTTGCTCGGTTGAAGAATGGCGTGTCATAGTTTGCCCTTCACGTTGGTGCTATCCAGTGTGTTTTCGCTAAGGCGGTGCTCGAACACCGCCTTGGCAATCTTCTGCGCAGCCCTGCGCGATACTTCACCCTTATTGTTTTTGCACTTCACCGCGCACCGTCCTTTGCTGCGCGTTCGATAAAGGCCTTGAGCTCGGATGCGAGAGCCAGGCGCCGACGGCCGATTTTGAAAGTCTTGATTTCACCTCGAGCGATCAGCTCGTAAGTTGCCGACCTGGAGATACCCAGAATCCGGGCAGACTCCTCAACGCTAACCGAAAGCGGTGACATTTGTTGAGCGTGTTCCATGGTGATTCCCCAAAAATCCGGTCCCTGAATAGGCGCCAGTCGCTGCTAGCTTACAGCGCATAAATCTATCAGTGCAAGCAAATGCTAAACAGTCTCGTGCTTGCACGGATTGACAGTGGTTTGCGTGTCGCGCAAGCTGTGGTCATCAGGTCAGCTAAGCTGACCTTTACAGAGCAGATGGAATGGTATGGCCACTAAGACAAGTAAGCGGACTGGTGAATCGAGCACGACGGTGAGCGTGGGAATCAGGATTGATCCTAAAATCAAGTTTGCCTTGGACATAATGGGACGACTGCAAAAGCGTTCGCTGACGGCTGTGATTGAGTGGTCGATTTCGCAGGCCATCGACCAGCAGTCGACAGACCATAATGGAACTTCACTGTCCACGGTGCTTGATATGGTTTGGTCAACAGACGAGTCGACTCGCTTAGTCATGCTCGCCATTCACCTTCCTCAGGCGCTCACCTATGACGAGTTGCGAGTCTGGGAGACTATCAAGGTTAGTTCCTACTTCTGGGTCAAATACCCAGACCTTTCTTTCGATAACAACCCTGACAGACTGGACATAGCTGCTGTGCGTGCAGGTTGGAGTGACCTCATGGCGCATGTGGAGCTCTACAGGGCGAGCAGCACCATCACGCCGATAGATGAAAAGAACATCATCCCGTTCTAAATAAGCTCAACTGCGGCCGCCTTCGTGCCTGGCGCAAGATGCGCATAACGCAGCGTCATCTTGATATCGGCGTGCCCCAGCAGATCCCGTACAGTGTTGAGCGGTACGCCGGCCATCGCCAGCCGTGACGCGAAGTCGTGTCGCATATCGTGCCAGCGGAAGCTCTCGATCTTGGCGCGCTCCAGCAGATTGAGCCAGGCACTTTTAACATCCTCCAGGCGGCCGCCGGCCTGACTCGGGAAAACATATCGAGACTTCCCGACCTGCTTTTTCCAATCCCCCAGTACGCCGAAGGTTTCCTTATTCATCGGGATATGCCGCGTGTCGCTCGTTTTGGTGGTGGCGCCGGCGGCGGTTATCGTCTTCGTTTGGAAGTTCACCGCTGACCATTTCAGGTCGAACAGCTCGCCGCGCCTCATTCCGGTATTCAGCGACACTAGCACCATGGGCTTCAGGTGATCGGTGAAGGGCAATTCCAGCAAGCTCGGCATCAATTCTTTGCCGCGGTCTGCCCGCCACTTGTTCGCAGTCTCGCGCTCGGCCCGCGCTTCGTCTTGGCGCGCGTCCAGCGCTTCGCGCAGGCGCTTGGTCTCATCGGCATCCAGATAGCGGACCAGCCCCATGGAGTCGACCTTGAGGGCTTTGAGTTTGTCCATCGGGTGGGCGCTGATGTACTCCCACTCAACAGCTCTACTGAATAGGCCGCTGATCGAGCCCATTTTGCGGTTGACCGTTGATGGCTTGTTGCCTGACTGCATCCATCCGGTGCGGATCTGGTCTAGGTCGCGGCCGGTGATCGCGTCGAGACGCTGAGACATGATCGCCTCGAAGTTGTTGTCGAGCGTGTGCAGGGTTTTCTCGTGCCCTTTGTGGTGCGTCTTGAACCAGGGCATATAGGTGTCGTCGATGAACTGGCGCAAGGAGGGCAGGGCGGCGCCTTTCCGCCCTTGGGCGACGGCCAGCGGCTCCCCGTGGGCATGCGCATCGGCCAGGTACTGGGCGGCCTCGGTGCGCGCTTGATCGAGCGTCACAACCCCAACGCGGCCGAGGGTGGCATTCTTGTTGCGGCCCCAGGTGACCATGTACGATTTATGCCCGCTCGGCAGCACACGGATGAACAGGCCGGGCTGTACAGTGTCATGCACGCGGTAAGCCTTCGGCTCAGTGGCCAAGCTGTTGATGAGTTTCTGGGTGATCTTCGTTTTCAAGCAATACAGCTCCGTGACAGCACCGTGGCAGCAAAAATAACTATACGGGGCCATTTTTACGGACGCAACCGGACGAAAAGCCCCGTAATTACGGGGATACCTCAAGCCTGGTAGCTTATAAATTGACCCTCCTAAGGGGAAGGTTGGCAGTTCGAACCTGCCCTGGGACACCATAAATTTGAAAGCCCCACGCAGAGTGATCTGGTGGGGCTTTTTTGTGGCTGTCTACAGCGGTGGGTAACTGACTAAAAGTTTTCAGCCCCACCTTCGGCCTTGCCAATCGATGCGCTCACTCGTGTGATATGTCGACGTCCATAGACCGAATAACTGCGTGCCTGGTCTTCAGATCCCGGTTTGCGCAACGTCAGTTGGGCAAACAGTCCGTCCTTGTCGCTGTAGCTCCCGTACCAATTGATCAGTCTTGCGATGAAGCACTCATTGCCGATGACCACCGGCATATCGGCGACGGGTTCGACCGCGTAGTAACTCGCCCCGAAGCTGTAATAGTCATCACTGTCTTGTACTGAAGAGGGGATGGGGCAGATCGGGGTTTTCTGCTGGCCAGTCTCCAGGGCTTCATTTGCATTCACTTTGATCAAGGCTTTCGCGAGTACCATTTGCAGGGCGGGATCCAGTTCGAAAGGGGTGGTGCCGTCCTCCAGATATTGAGTGTGGGGCACTGTCAGTTGATAGTCGTAGCGAACGGTCAGTGTAGGCACTTCGTTGTTGATCTTCAGGGGATTGAGAAGAAAGACCTGGTCAACGCCGTAGCTACCGTTTCGGTAGGCGAAGTACATTTTTCCGCGAACCTTGATCCAGTTCACGGATTGGTTGGCGCCGCGGTCATTGGTATGGAAAAGTGAGCCGGATTCATGAGCTGGCCCCGCTGTTGTGCTGATGAACCGATCTTCATTGCGACGGTAGGTTTCTGTGTAACTGAACATCCCGGTGCCGCCGGAATAGGTTTCAACGATGAGGTCACGCTGTCCGTCGCCATCCATATCCATCAGCGTGTATGTGGTCTGCCCGGATTCAGCGGCGCCGTCGATGTCGGACGCTTTCAGTGCCTTCCACTCGTCCCCCGTGACATTTTGGGGAATGGTCTTGGGAAAGAGGGATTGCTCATCTTCACCCGAGGCGCCAGAGAATGACGTTGCGCCGCTGTCGAGCGCCATAGAGTCGAGTGCCCGCTCCAACGCAAACTCCGGGTTGTCCTTGCTCAGGTCCTGGATGCGTTGTTGCAAATCCTCCATCACTTGTTTATCGACGTCGTCGGGTTGGTAGGCAACGGCGTCGACCCATTGCGCATACAATGCCTGCAAGCGTTCGCGATAATGTTGGTCCAGGCAGGCGACGTCTTCGACGCATTCATTGCGCACTTTCAACCACTGGCGCTGGGATCTCTTCAGTTCAACCTGCGCCTGCGAAGTGGCGTTCATCAGCGTTCGATAGGCCGAACCCATTTGCGTATCCAGCTCATACAGCCCCTTGTTTGCGCAAATTGTATTTTCGACAGCGTTTGCCGCTTTTGTGCAGTCCATTCCGGTCGCTAGTGCATGCTGGAAAAACAGCAGCGCGCAGACAGACACGATGTAGCGTCCTTTGATGTACACGATGAAATCCTTTTCCAGGGAGGTACACATTAAACTATGAGACGCAGCCTAAAGGTTCATCTAACGTGTTGCATCCACCGGTTGAATCCACAAACAGCTCTGCAAAAGTAGACTCTGCGATCGGGCTCGACCAGCAGGGGCGGCGGTTTCGTGCAGCGTGACCTAAGGAGTTGAGTAGCCAGATAATGGTTCGACCTGCCCTGGGACACCACTATCAATAACTGCTCAACTCCAGCCCAACATCAAGCCGTCAGCGTATGGTCCGCCTCCCCAAACCAGGTACGCACCAGATCGGTACC
>Ga0207713_1000271_pt1 | contig 63332 bp, 71 predicted proteins | sample KBSS64metaG_FD_184404 | JGI IMG/M metagenome (GOLD analysis project Ga0207713, IMG submission 184404) | Switchgrass rhizosphere microbial communities from Kellogg Biological Station, Michigan, USA - KBS S6-4 metaG (SPAdes) (version 2) | ecosystem: Host-associated > Plants > Roots > Rhizosphere >...
ACTACAGGGCAATCCGACCCCGTGGTAGTCCGGGGCAAAGTCGAAGAGGATCCCTTCACTGGGAAACTGCCCTGTTTCCTTGAAGTGCCCAATGACAAGGTCTTCGCTGGCAGCAAGGTGACTGCGAATTATGAATTGCACAGGCCCACAGTTGGTTTGGTGGGGATTTCCAACACAGCTACCGCAACGGTGACAGGAACCGCCCCGGTCGATTTGGAGCCGCCAACACTGGTGGCACCGGCCGTTGATCCGATTGATGTGCTGGCCTATCCCGACGGGGTGACTGTGCGCATCGAGTATCTTGGCGCACTGAAAGGAGACCGCGCACGACTGGTGGAAGTCAATCCGCCAGCAGGTTCGCCACAGTTTCCGCTGGTGGAGTTCAACAGCAATAAGCGGGTGGACACGGTGTTGAGTTCGGCGTTTCTCTCCGCGCGGCATGGAAAAGTGATCGAGTTTCGCTGGAATTTGAATCGCAATGGTGGACAAGCGGGAAAATCAGATGCGACCAAGGTGACTTTGCTGAAGATCGCGGATGGAGATGAGCGGTTACCCTTGCCGAAAATTCCACAGGCACCGGATGACAAAGTGCTGGATTTGAATTCTTTTCAAGGAAACGCTGAGATTACCGTGCGGCCATGGACAGGCATCAGCACGGATAACATTGTGCAACTAACACTTTCGGGGAAGGACAACAACAATAACGACCACACAATCCCGATATTGAACAACCACAAAATAACCGATCCGGAAACAACCTCTGGAATAAAAGAAACACTGACTAGAGAGCAACTATCAACCCTGAAGCATGACACTGAATTCAAAGTTTCCTTTGAAGTATTGCCAGGCACCACCAACAATTTGACGCCCATTGCTTTTCCAAATTTGACTTTAAAGTTATTGAAAAACCCTTTAGTGACTTTAGAGGATTTTGAGACGGCTAGAGAAGTATACTTACAGACTGGCGATGCAGTGAAGCTCTCCAGCATGACCGTTAAGGTAGTGGCAGGACTTTTACACATCTCTCCTCTCTCCACTCGTTATGCCCCTCATATAAGCGGAGTGCACTTATTCACGTACCCCAACACCACTATAAGAATCACACTAAACCACCCAGCAAAAAGCATTAGATTCGGCACTGCCTCATGGTATGACATCCCTTCGTCATACAAATGCTATGACGAAAACCTACAATCAATTAAAACTCAGTCCACCCCACCATATGATGAACAAAGACGAGCATGGGTTAATATTACAGAAACACCAAATAAAGAAATTAAATTTATAGATATAATCGTTGGAGCATCCGCCTCGTACTTGGATAACTTCACAATGTTCCATTGAGCGACTTCTCCTTTGCAGTCATACCGCTGAGCATCGCGCATGTCGCCATGCTCGGCGTAACGACGAATCCCTAAGGGTCTGATGGGATAGCTCCCAGAGACTGCCACGCGATCTTTTACCAGGCATTTGATGCAGGCGAGTATTGGCACGGCGACGATGACCGGGATGTATGTCCTTGGGAGAAGTGGACGCGGCCTGAGCTGAAGAGAATATTGCGTGAGGTCGACGACGGCGCAAGCGGGCTTTCGAGGTAGGTCCGACTTGAGCCTCGAAAGACCGCTTCTGGCCGAAAGCGATTACTCATAAGCAACTACAGTTAGGCCAAAGTAATCTTTCAGAAGGCCCATACAAACTGAAACCCCTCCAATCATTCAACGCCGTCCGACCTCAAGTCCTTCAAAAGCGTGTGGCGATTCCAAGGCCCGCAGTACTGAGGCAGATGTGCGACAAGGCGGTAGCCGCACCGCCTGTACCAATGCGCCACGCTGTCATCGAGAGTTTCAATAAGTGCGTCACAGCAGCCATGCTCCAGAGCAAGTGCCTCAAGTCTGTGCAAGAGTTCGGTTCCGATACCTTGGCCACGCCATGAAGCATCTACCCATAGGTAATTGATAAAAAGACGGCGAAATTCAGTCCGGCCGGTGACGCCGCCGACCAAGTCATCCTCTTCCATAAGCGTACAGGCTATAGGATCCGCACTGCCGCCACGTCCGCGCGACAGATTCTGCCCATGTTGTATGACGCCGTCAGAAACGGCCCGCAGATCCTTCTCGTGAATGTTGCCGGTTGTACGCCATTGCCTCCCCATATCATTTCCTTATGGCCAGTTGTTACTGAGTGACATGCAAATCAAGTGCCGGTTTTTGCGTATTTGATCGACTGCCATAGCCGCTTGCCGAAGTACACAAATGGCAATCTCCGGCCGATTGCACAGGGTGGCGCTGGATTATATCCAGACGTCGTTCAAGGCCGTCCTTTCGCCATCTTCATGCCCTGTGTTCAAAATACCTCGAGGCTCGATCATCATCAGTTTTGCTTCACCTTTTGCAGCCGTCCGATGTTCAACGCCACGGGGTACCACATACAGTTCACCCGGATTTACATAGACGCAGCCTTCCGGCAGGTCGATGCGCAAAGTGCCTTCCAGGACAAGAAATGCTTCGTCGGTCTCAGGATGTGAGTGCCAGATGAATTCGCCTTCGATTCGCACAACCTTGAACTGGTAGTCATTCATCTCTGCAACAACCCTTGGGCTCCATTGCTGTTCGATGAGTGAAGCCTTACGTGCAAGGTTTACAGGAACTGAAGATGGTTGATGACGGAGCTCTGACATGACGGATCCTCTGTGGTTGAAGTCGCCAGCCTATAGCGCATGGAACGGGGCGCTCTTGTACGATCCTGCAAGTCAGCGCGCGGCCCGCGATCGTTCCAGCCAGCGCATGGGCGGTATTCCGTAGCAGCGGGTGAAGTGTCGCGTCATATGACTTTGATCGTGGAAACCCGCGACGAGGGCTGCATCCACCAAGGTGAAACCTTCAAGCACCAATGCGCGGAACCGATCCAGGCGGCGCAGGGTGACAAATCGGTAAGGGCTCGTACCGTAGAGCGTTCTGAAGTCGCGTGACAGGCTCCAGCGTTCGCGCCCACTGGCATGCTCCAGCATCTCCAGCGTAATGCATGAATGCAGATGTTCGAGGATGAACGCTCTGGCGCGCTCGGCTGCGCAGTAGTCCAGACGCTTGCGCCCGCGTGGCTTGCCACCGACGGCACGCAACGCCATTGCCAAGTCAAATAGCGCGTCCTGTTCCTCCAGTGTTTCCAGTGGATGATCCACTGCTTGCACGAAAGCTGCGCTGGCATGGAACAGACGCGGATCGCTCGAAATTCCCCCCGCGATAAAGGGCAAGGGTTCTCCCCCCAGGATGTTCTGGATTAATGCCGGATCAACGTAGGCCATACGGTAACGAAAGCCTGCATCGGTGCCGGCCATACCATCGTGGAGTTCGTCGGGGTGAAGCACGAGCGTGTTGCCGGGAACACCGTGGCGCAGCGAGCCTTCGTAGTGAAAGCTCTGCACGCCTGCCAACGTTCGACCGATCGAATAGGTGTCATGGCGATGTGGATCGTAGCCGTGGCTGCCAAACCACGCTTCGATACGCTCGATCCCTCCAGGTTGAACACTGCGGATGACCCAGTCGGCATTGCCAGCTTGGCCATTTTTCTGATCCATGAATGTGTGCCTTCCTGATTCCGCGCGTTAGTGGTGAAGATCTGCCTGTCGGGAATATACAAGTGCGGGTATTCAGATGTCTGCTTCTGGCCGAAAGCGGTCCTTTCTGATGGGTGTTTTTTGGCCGAAGGGGGGACGATAAAAAGGCGGCGGAACATTATCAAACCACCGTGGGCCGCAACTCTTGCGCCAGTTCAATCAGTGCGCGCAATCGCGCCGGCACGAAGCGATGGCCCGAGTAGTAGAGCCTCAACCCCCCAAACGACGGGCACCATGGCATCAACACCGGCACCAGGGCGCCGCTCGCCAGTTCTTCTTGGATGAACCACTCGGAAATGAAACCAATGCCAAGGCCCAACACCACGGCCTGTTTGATGGCCAGCAACTCGTTGGAGGCTAAGCGCACCGGCAGATCCATCTGCAGCTTTTGGCCATCGCGCTCCAATTCCCACTGGTAGAGGCCACCGTGGGCCATGCGCATGCAGATGCTCTGGTGGGTGAGCAGATCTCGCGGATGCTCGGGCACGCCGTGGCGTTCGAGGTACTCGGGCGTTGCTACCACGAGCATCCGGATGTCACCTGACAGTGGCACAGCAATCATGTCTTGCGGCACAGACTCCGCCAGGCGGATCCCGGCGTCGAAGCCACCGGCGATGATGTCGACCATGCTTGATTCGCTGACGATGTCGATGCGCACTTCGGGATAGCGCTGAGCGTACTGCTTCAATAGCGGATCCAACAGCAGGTAGGCCGCGCCATGCGGTGCATTGATGCGCAATGTGCCGCTGGGTTCATCGGGGCCGAGGCTGGCTTCTTCGCCGGCACTTTTGATCTGCGCCAATGCAGGGGCGATACGTGCCACATAGCGTTGCCCAATGTCCGTGAGGGCCACGCTGCGCGTGGAGCGATTGAACAGGCGCACTTTCAGGCGTGCTTCCAGGCCTGCCACCGCGCTGCTCACGGCGGTAGTGGACATGCCCAATTCCTGTGCTGCGCCGCGAAAACTGCTGCGGCGCGCCACGGCCAGAACCACTTCCAGCTCGGTCATTCCTGTTCTGTGCATGGATTGTCCTGAATATGCGGATGCTTCATAAGCCAAAGGGTGGCTTATCGGAATAATGAACCCTTCTTAGACTTCATCACAGAGGCTCGATTCAGGCGAGTCGTTTTTGAGCGAGGAGTCGCCATGCAACTCATTGAACATATCTACATCGACGGCGAGTTCGTCATTCCGCACGGTCAGGAATGGTTCGACCTTCATAACCCGAGCACCGAGGAAGTCATCGGTCGGGTTCGGCTGGGCGATGCATCGGACGCACAGCGTGCGATCGCAGCCGCCAAGGTTGCGTTCCCGGCGTGGGCTCGTACTAGCCGAGGGGAGCGCATTGCGGCACTGCAACGCATGCACCGGGCCATGGCGGCAAGGGAGGAGGAACTGTTGGAAGCCATCCTCGTGGAATACGGCGCGCCTGCGGTTCGCGGGCGCTGGATGGCGACTTATCCGGCCGATGTGATTGCGCAAGCAATCGATGCACTGGAGGCGTTCGATTTCGAGGAACAGGTCGGGGTGGCCAGGGTCATTCTGACGCCCGTGGGCGTGACCGGACTGATCACGCCCTGGAACAGCAATGCGGGCTTCATCTGCAACAAGCTGGCCACTGCGCTGGCGACAGGCTGCACCGCTGTCATCAAGCCCAGCGAGATGAGCGCGTTGCAGACGCAGGTCGTGGTCAGAGCGTTGCACGAAGCGGGGCTGCCACCGGGTGTATTCAATGTCGTCAACGGACGGGGCGATGTGGTTGGCGAGGAGATCGCCCGTCATCCCGACGTTGCCAAGATCTCGTTCACGGGTTCGTCCGCTGTCGGTCAGCATCTGGTAAGAACCGGTGCCGACACCATGAAGCGCGTGACGCTCGAATTGGGCGGCAAGTCCCCCACCGTGGTGCTTGACGATGCTGATTTCCAAGCGGTCATGCCGATGGTGCTGCAAGCCGGATTTCTCAACAGCGGCCAGGCTTGCATCGCGGGCACTCGCATCCTAGTGCCGCGCAGCCGGCTGGCAGAGTTCGAGCGGATTGCGAAGGAGGGTGTCTCACAGATTCAATCGGGTGATCCACGCAACGCCGCCACCGACATCGGTCCGATGGTGAGCCAGAAACAATGGGAGCGGGTGCAGCGCTACATCCGTACCGGCCACGAAGAAGGCGCGAGGTTGCTGGCGGGTGGCGAAGGTCGCCCGGAAGGCTTGCATGCCGGATGGTTCGTGAAGCCCACGATCTTCACTGATGCCACCAACCGGATGCGCATCGCGCGTGAGGAAATTTTCGGCCCCGTGCTGACGATCATCCCCTACGAGGATGATGCCGATGCGATCAGCATTGCCAACGATACGGACTATGGGCTGAGCGCCCTGGTGCTGGGAAAAAGCTCCGAACGTTGTATGAACGTCGCCCGTCAGATCGATTCGGGACGCGTACTCATCAACACCCTGGCCCACGAACCGCGTGCCCCCTTCGGTGGATTCAAGCATTCAGGCCTTGGGCGCGAAATGGGCAGGTGGGGGATGAGCGCGTATTTGGAGCCAAAGACGTTGATCAGCTATGACCCATTGAAATGACTGGGTCAGGTTCCTGTCTGGGAGCACTGGATGGGGAATGGCAGTTAGCGTCCGCTTTTGGCCGAAAGCTGCCATTCATCGTGGCAGCTTCGGCCAACGCTCATTCACTCTATCGTTGCGGTTTATCCGCCCGTAGAGGACAAGCGTTTAGCTCTTCACCTCAACATGATCCAACGCCTGATTCACCGCCAACTCGCTCAACATCACCAACTGCGCAATCCCGATCGCAGTTTTGCGATGGGCAGGCTCTAGCGTCGCAGCAAAGTTGTTAAGCATTTCGCTCGCGGAACCCAGTGATTCGCTGGCGTTGGCCAGCAGGGATTCGGTGTCGTATGCCGGGTTGGCCAGGTACATGGGGTCGTGTTTGTGGTGGCTGCCCATGACTCGTTGCTGCGGAGTCAGGTAGTGGTCGAGGGCGCGTTCGGCGGCTTCGTTGAGGGTTCGGGAGTCGGGGAATTTGTAGGGGGAGACTGGATCGGTTTCTGGTGGGTTGGGTGTTGGTTTGAACATGAATGAATCCTCTAGCGCGATTACCAAAAGGAACCATCACCCTTCGCTACCAAACGTTGGGTGGCGGCCATACGCGGGTTGGTAGACCGGTCGCACTAGAACCCGGCGCCCACGAATGAGCCCCACGCATGACCACCATGAAATCCGAGCCCCGAGAAAGGGCTACACACGGTGACGCCATGAGTCTAGAACGAAGCGGGCTACCAAACCCCATCACTGTTTTTCAGTGACCCGGAAACGATAAAACCCGCGTCCCAGACGCACAAGCCGGCGGATTCTGGCGTAGTCGTAGGCAATGACGCAAGGCGTTGTAGCCTTGAGGAAGTAACGCTGAGTGTCTTTAAACAGCAAAGGCCAAAGCCCTTAAACAACCTCCGATGGCTCCTTCAATAACCTTCGTATTGGATCTTTCCCCGGCGCTCTGCTGCCCTGAACTGGCTCCGGCCAGGCCATCACGCAGGATGCCGAACCCGGCTGGCATCTCTGGAGGGCGGGCACCCGAACTGGCGACTGTATTCCCTGCTGAATTGCGACGGGCTTTCGTAACCCACTCGATAACAGGCGCTCGCCACATCCAGCCCTTCGCCGAGCAACAGCCGGCGGGCTTCCTGCAGGCGCAGTTGTTTCTGATACTGCAGCGGACTCATGGCTGTCACCGCCTTGAAGCGATGATGCAATGTGGAGTTGCCCAAGTTGGCGACCCGGGCGAGTTCTTCGATGCGCAAGGGTTGGGTGTAGTGGTTGTTCAACCAATCGATTGCCCGTGTTACTCGCCGTGTTTGCGAGTCGCCGAGGGCAAGCTCATACAGACGACGGCCGTGCACACCCCGCAGGAGGCGGTAATACAACTCGCGAAGGGCGAGCGGTGCCAGCATGCCGATGTCTTTCGGTGTTTCCAGCAGCCGGACCAGCCGCAGCATTGTTTCCAGCAGGGGCACATCGACTTTCTCGAGGAAAAGACCAAGCTCCGGCTCGTCCGGGACGCCCGCCGGCGGAGCATCGGCGATGACCTGAGCGATTTCCGTGGCCTCGAAATCAAACCGGATACACAGGTAAGGCGCCTCCGGGCTGGCCATAAGCACGCGACCGGACACCGGAAGGGTGACCGAAACCACCAGGTAGCTGAGGGGGTCGTACAGGTAGTGGTCGTCACTCAGGCCGATTTCCTTTTGCCCTTGCACGATCAGGCAAAGTGCCGGTTTGTGCACGGTATGGATCAGCTCCGAAGGTGCATCGAAACGGATGACATGCAGGGGAGCTATGGCGGTCTCATAGATCCCGGGTGTGGTAAAGCGTTGCGTCAGCAGGCGAACCAGTTCGTCACGGTAGACGGCTGTGTTTTGAAGGATGAAAGCATCGCTCTGTTCCATTTCAAGGCTCTCACAAGTGTTCATGAGCGTCTGCCTGAAGCTTTTCAGGCAGACGATATTCACCCGACATCATCAAAGTACTCATTGCCGATAGAGGATCATTCCGGCGTGATACAGCACGTCGTCATGAAAGTGGCCATCAGCGGTGAAGCCGGTGTCGTCCCAGTACTGGATGTAATCACCAACCAGTTCGTAGCGGCCCTGATAGGCGCTCTTGTTTTTACCACGGGCCTCGTCGTAACGACCAGTCGTCAGAAGCTCATGACGGATGAATCCATCCGCGGTGACCCACATGCCTGCGTAACGATGGTCCTGAGTGGTTTTTTTGGCATCTTTCATCACTTTTCCCCTCGGATGTTCAGACTGAGCCGATACGGCCCAAAGCCGTGCGATCAGAGCCGTTTTCGGCAACGCGAAAACCCGGAGTGCGATCACTGCCACCTTCAGTTACGCGCATGCCGGGAGTTCGATCAGCACCGTCAGCGGCCAGGTACAGGCTGGTCGAGGAAAGGTTGATCGCGCAGGCCACCATCGCGCCGATCACCAGTGAAAGGGAAAGCCGTTTTGCGTTTTTCATTGTTCAGTCCTCATTGACGTTGTTCATCTGAGCGGCCTGCCGTGGCCTGTGTCTGCATCCGTTGCGTGCTTTCAGATTACGTAGCCGAGCGCAGCGGTGTTAGGACGAAACTGCCGCAGATTTGCCTGATCCTCTCGGGCTGGTCGGGCATGTCGTGCGGCGCGTTTGTGCTGCGGCTCAGCCGGCCGTGACAGTCATGCCGCCGTCGGCCATGACCACCGAACCGACCATGAAGCTGGCCCGATCCGAGGCGATGAACGCGACCACTTCGGCGATTTCTTCCGGTTGGGCGGCGCGGCCGATCGGCGCCGCTTCGCCATGTTGGGCGAGAAAGGCAGGGCCGTCGTCGACCACATTGTTGAGGATGTTGGTCACCACATCGCCGACACCGACAGCATTGACGCGGATGCCGTGGCCAATGACCTCAAGCGCCAGGGTGCGCGTCAGTTGGGCCAGCGCGCCTTTGGAGGCGGTGTAGGCGGCAATGGTGGGGAAGGCGAAATAGGAGGCGTAGGACGCGATGTTGACGATCGATCCGGACTTGTTGGGCATCATCGCTTTGACCGCCTCCCGGCTATGCAAAAAGGCCGCCGTGGCGTTGACCGCCTGAATGCGTTCCCAGTCTTCGCGGGTCATGTCGATCACCAGTTTGTTGATGATGATGCCGGCGTTGTTGACCAGAATGTCCAGCCGTCCGAATTGCTCGACGGCCAGGGCGACCGCGCGTTCGGCTGCCCCGTCCTGAGTGATGTCGGCCACCAGGGGGATCAGGCCGGGGCGGGCCAGTGCTTCCACCTCAGGGTTTATATCTTCAGCAATGACCTGGGCGCCGCGGGCATGCAGCAGCAATGCGATGGCCTTGCCGATGCCGCTGGCCGCGCCAGTAACCAGTGCGACTTTACCGGCCACTTCGTTTGGGGTGCTGTTCTTGAAGTCGGTCATGATGTTCTCCAGCGTTTTTGATCGAGTAGGGATAAGCCGTGTTGGCGCCGGCGAGGCGCTTTCATCGGCGACGGGCCTACTGTCTCGCAGCGAGGCAAAGTCGGCTTTCGTGAGATTGCCCATGCTGTCGGGGTTTTGCGCTGAATGTCAGTGAGGGAGGTTCGGCGCTCGATTCAACCCACGGGGAAAGCCCGATATCATCGAGCCGGTCACCGTGACACGGCGTGCGGGCAAGCATCCGAGACCTGTCTGGCTTCGCACAGCCGAATCTGAAAAGGACGAGTTCATGGCAAATACCGGGCGTACCTCCCAGGACGCGTTGTCGACATCCTCTCGAGACTTGCGCATCAACGGCGAGTCGATGGGTGAGTTCCTGCCAGGTGAACCCCAGGCGTTACCCTCGCGCCCGGAAATCACGGACGTGGTGATTCAGCTGTTTACCCATCGCAGCGTTACTGAGCCCATTCTCGTGCCTGCAGTGGTGGAACCGCTGCTCGTTCTGGTTCTGGCCGGGGCGGCGCGGGTGGAGGAGCGGGGATTGGGGGGCGAGTGGGAAGCTGCCGAGGTCAGTGCCGGCGATTTTTTCCTCACCAGTTCCGATGAGCCGTATGAAATGCGCTGGCAGACGCACGGAGGCGATACCTTCGAAGTCATGCATCTTTATCTGGGGCTGCCCTTGATCGAGCAAGCGTCTCGAGAGCTGTCGGGCCAGCACGCCGGGCCTGTGCGGTTACGCGATGTTTCAGGGGCACGGGACGGGCGCGTCGCGTTTGTCATGGAGCAGTTGCGCACCGAATTGCTTCTGGAACGCTCGCCCAGCGCGCTTTTCGCCCGCTCTCTGGCGCAGGCGCTGGCCGTGCATCTGGTGCGCAGCTATCTTGCTGAAAGCCAGCCCGGGCGTCGGGTCAACGCCTTGCAAGCCTACAAGCTGCGCAAAGTCACGGATGCCATGAGCGCGCATCTGAGCGCTGAATTCAGCTTGGCCAAACTGGCCAGCCTTGCCGAGCTGAGCGACTACCACTTCAGTCGCCTGTTCAAGCGGGCGACGGGACTTTCGCCATCGCAGTACTTCATTCGCATGCGTATGGTTCGTGCGCGGCACCTGCTACTGGAAACCCGCCTTAGCATCATCGACGTCGGGCTGGAGGTCGGCTACTCGAGCCCCAGTCACTTCTCGCAGGTCTTTCGTCGTGAAGTGGGCGTAACGCCCAGCGAATTCCGTGGGGCTTGAGCACCGCGTCACTACAAGTTTGCAGGCGATGCACACAGACACGAATAGGCAAAAGTTGCGCAGGTTTCGGCACGCGCCGACCAGGCCCGTGCCCTTAATCTTTTCGACGTACCCCGCAGCAACGAACGCGTCTTCAGCGGTCGGTGCTGAACCTCAATGCAGACAGCAGGAGCTACGGATATGTCGAACATTCAAAACAAAGTCGTCCTGATTACCGGTGCAAGCAGCGGTATTGGCGAAGCGGCCGCCAGGTTGATCGCCGCCAAAGGTGCGCATGTGGTCCTCGGTGCCCGCCGTACCGAGCGTCTGGACAAACTGGTCAGCGAGATCCAGGCCGAAGGTGGTTCAGCAAGTGCCTGTGCACTGGACGTTACGGATCTGCAATCGATGCACGCCTTCGTGGCGTTCGCCAAGACGCAACATGGCAAGGTCGACGTGATCATCAACAACGCGGGCGTGATGCCGTTGTCTCCGCTGGCCTCGTTGAAGGTCAACGAATGGAACCAGATGCTCGATGTCAACGTGCGTGGCGTATTGCACGGTATTGCCGCTGTCCTGCCGGACATGCAGGCGCAGGGGTTCGGTCAGGTCATCAATATCTCGTCGATCGGTGGCCTCGCGGTTTCTCCGACCGCTGCGGTGTACTGCGCGACCAAATTCGCGGTCAGGGCTATCTCGGATGGTCTGCGTCAGGAAACGGACAAGATCCGCGTCACCGTGGTGTGCCCGGGTGTGGTCGAGTCCGAACTGGCCGATACGATTTCCGATGATGTGGCCCGCGAGGAAATGAAAGCCTTCCGCCGTGTGGCGCTCAATGCAGACGCCATTGCGCGAGCGCTCGCCTATGCCATCGAACAGCCCGATGATGTCGATGTGAGTGAGATCGTGGTTCGTCCGACTGCCAGTCCGCACTGAGCCGTTCCGGGCGCAATCACCCGTGGTTTGTGCCCCGTTCTGCCTGGCTATAAAGACTAGAAAAAGGGGACTGATTTATTTTCTACTTTCTGAAAAAAACAGTCCCCCTCGGTTTTATGTCAGAGCGTTACGCATTGACTTTTTTGAAGGAAATCTTTTAGAGCAGCCTGGTAAATAGCTAACGGTCGTTTGTCAGCCTCAAACAAGGCAAATGGAATCAAGACCAGATGTGAGAATGTCGTGGCGTTTATTGAGTAGGTTTTTTGCCTGCAAAAGCCATGTTCATTGTTTAGCGTGAAATCAAACTTGAACAGATTTTCCCTTGTGCACCAGCTAGGAATCAAACCAAGACTCAAACCGGTTAAATACTCTTGTCCGCAAGCACCACCAAACGTGAACTCTGAGACTTTTATCTCTAACGTAGGGAGAGGCGAATTTGTCGGCTTGGAGCTGACGTCTTTTGCATCTGGAATGGTTTTTTGTGTCGCTGCGTATGTGTCCTTGCCAAAGCGACTAACTTTCAATGGAGAGTCCATTTCGTAACTGTAGCTGGAGATGATTTCTGCGTTGCCGGCTCCAACGTGTTGGTTGATTGTGGGCTGCGACGAATATGAAGTGCAGCCAGAGAACAGTATTGCAATGCTGATAACAGTAAATCCATTCGCTATTAATCGATGCATGCTCGGTTTTCATCCCGGTTATTCATTGTCTAGGGTTCTGTCGTTCGACACCTTGGCTAAATTCAAGCGCCTCGTCTATCGTCATTTTGCTTGATGCAGTGCTTCGGTTGGCCACTGCGCTGGGGCTCAAAAGACTATTCGGCAATTCCTTCCGCCGAAAGCCGACGCTATTGTCCTGCCTGACTACAACGACTCACAGCGGGTGTAGACCTCACAAATCAATCGCCCACGTCTGACTGACCAAATCCTTGCCGAAGCTGTGAATCGGCTCTTCCTCGACCAACTCAAACCCCGCCCGCTGGTATAACCGGCGGGCATCCACCAGATTGCTGGTGGTCCACAGAATCATCTTTTTGTAGCCGACATCCCGGGCAAAACGCAGACATTCCTCGACCAGCCGATTGCCGATCCCCAGGCCCCGCGCACTGGCATCCACGTAGAGCATGCGCAATTTGGCGGTGGTTTCGTCGTGGCGGATGACGAACACCGAACCCACCACCTTGCCGTCCTTCTCCGCGATCCAGCAGCGCTCGCCGGTTGGGTCGAATTCGCGCAGGTATTTGGCGACGACCTCTGACACCAGCGCTTCGAACTCTGAATTCCAGCCGTATTCACGGCTGTAGATCGCGGTCTGCTGATGCACCACCAGACCCATGTCACCGGGTTGCGGATCACGCAGGAGATAGGTCGTTGGCTGACCACCCTCGAGCAGCGTCTGGATCTGCTTCATGGAGGCGATCAGTTGCAGTTGCTGCGGTTCGGACAGGCGTTCGAGCAGGGTGATGACTTCTTGCCGAGAGGCTTGCTCCAGCGGCGCGAGGATCTCGCGGCCGAGGTCGGTGATGTGCAACTGACTGGCGCGGGCGTCGGTGGTGGAGGGGACTTTCTGGATCAGGCCTTTTTTGTCGAAACCGCTGATGAGGCGACTCATATAGCCCGCGTCGAGGCCGAGCATCTGGCGCAGGTCGGTGCTGGTCAGATCGCCCTGGGACGCGAGTTCGTAGAGGATGCGCAGCTCGGTCAGCGAGTAGTCGCTTTGCAGCAAGTGTTCCTGCAACACGCCGATCTGATGGGTGTAGAAACGGTTGAACTGCCGGACGATGTCGGCGCGGTCGGTGATCGTGGACATGGCGTGGTGCTCATATGTTTGCTTTAGGCAACTATATAGTTGCCTTAGGCAATCAAGTCAAATGAATTGCTTGGTTCTATCGGCGCCTCGTATTCTCCCCGGCAAGGAACGTACCTCTCACAAGGAAAGCCCAATGGAATCGCCTGAAGTCGTGGAAACTGCTTTTTCGCAAGTCGCTGCACGTTTGCACAAGCGCCGTTTCGCGGTCGCCAACAACGCTCAAGGACTTTCCGGTGCAGGCACGATTTTTTATTACGAGGTCGACGGCAATGCCATTTCCAGCACCTACCAGGGCGGCAGGATTCGCATCGGCAATCAAGTCGGGCGCGTGACCGGACCGGAGACTTTCGAGCTGCTTTTTCAGTGCCTGACGCAGGATGGCGAGCTGCTTGCCGGTTGGTCTCGTGGCACGGTCGGCGTCGATCACGCCGGGCGCACCACGCTGGCCTTTGTGTGGGGCTGGCTGTCGGGGGCCACGGGAGGAGGGGAATCGAGTTACGTAGAGCTTACGGCTTAGCCGTCATACCGGGGACAAACGCATGCCCATATCGATGGTGCGGCTCTCGAACCCGAACTCCACGTACATTCGTGCCGCGCGTTCGTTGAATGACCAGACCGACAATCTCAGTTCCTGAGCGTCGTGTTCGACGGCCCAATCTTTGGCCAATTGCATCAGTTGGCGGCCGATACCTTTGCCCCAGAAGCTTTCTGCGACGCACACCGAACCGATACGCACGATGTTCATGGGTTGCATCAGCGGACTGGAGCTGGCTGAGAGGCTCGCAGCAATGAAGCCTGCGGCCTGCTGACCGACGTGTGCAATGAAGACAACCTGACCTGGCTGGTCGAGGTAGTTCATCCAGTGCGGCAAATCACGGGCGAAGTCCTCGGTGGAGGCGGTGTAGATGTCGGGGCGGGCTGCGTGGTGGACGGCGTTGAGCACCTGGCCCAGTTCGCAGATGGTCAATGCATCTTCAAGGGTGGCGATTCTGTACTGCGTGGTTTCGTCCATGGGGTGTCACATTCCTTAAGTGTCGGGTGGCTGCTTCAGTTCAGGGGCTTGAAGACGAAGTCTGCCGGATCGAACCGCTCAGTCGTGTCCATTCGTATGTTTCTGAGGTTCACCGTTTCCAGGTGTTTTGCAAAGAGCGAGTCGGAAAAAAGGTAATCAACAGCGTGCGACGGCGTGCGCCGCTGGCGTTCAGGCTGCCGGCGTGGATCACGTCGGCATCGAAGATCAGGATGTCGGCCACGTTGCCCGTCAGTTGCACGGATCGGGACTCGTCAGTGAAATCGAACGGGGGCTCGTCCAGGGCAGGGCGATGACTGCCGGTGACAATGCGGGTTGCACCGTTTTCCAGGCCGTAGTCGTCGAGGTATACCAGCGCGTTAACGGTGTCGCCGGGGCGTTGCGCGGACAAGTCGCGGTGCAACTGTTGGTGGCCGCCATTGGCGAGCGGTTCGCGACTCTCGACCTGAGAGAGGAAGAAGCGCTCGCCGATTAACTCGCCCACCACGGTCAGCCACGTGTGTGGAACCGCTCCAAAGAGCATTTCGTAGCCTTTGCTATGGAGTGGTTCGCGGCTCGTCATGGCTTCATCAGTCTCCCTTTTTACAATCAGAGCGAGTATTGCCGATCGTGATCAAGCCGACGCGGACCTCGGTATCGCTGCCGTAACCCCAAGACAATCGGTTCCCGTAACTCACCAGATCGTAGATTTCGCTTTCGCCAAGTAGCTGATCATCGCGATTGTCGTACAAACGGAAAAACGCGGGAGATTCCCAGCGGACGAACCATTGAGTTTCAAAGGGGGCGTCTGGAGGCGCCTGCGGGTGAAGGAAGTTGGGTAGTAACCAGAAAGGTCTGAAAGTTTGCACCCTGAAGCAGCCATCGGGGCTGACATGAGCTGCGTAGGCAGGCTTCGCCAACGCCTTCTCCCACCACTCGGAAGCACCCCATAGCCCAACACAAAACACTAGCCCGGCCAGGAAGATTTTCATCCGTCGAGAAAAGGCCGAAGGCCGACTATTTGAGCGCGTAGACATAGGCATCCATTGCCGTCCCGTCATCCAGCTTCACCTTGGTCAACACCCGCTGATACTCAGCCCCTTCAAACTCATCCAGCGCCGCCCAGTGTTCGTGGAAATTCTCGGAAGCGAACACATAGCCTTCGATCACATCGCCATCCTCGGCAATCACCAGACCGGGAAAACCCATCGCCGCGCCCCAGCCGGCCTGCGACAGACGTCCCTTCAGCGAAGCGGCCTGCCACGTGCCGCCGATGTTCAGCATCACATGCTCATTCGGCCGACCAGGGCCCAGGGTTCCATAAACGAAGAGACGTTCCACGATTGCTCCTGCCAGTCAAAAAAGGGAGGGATCCTGACGTATCAACAATGTGTAGGCAACACCGCGATCAGTTCTGCGTCGAGCGGGTTAGAAACCCGTCGATCAACGCCACCACCTGTTGCTGGATCACCTCACGGGAACGAGCGCCGCTGTCCGCACAGATGATGCCGTCGCCGGGCGAATCCTCTTCGAGCAGGGGAATGGCCGGCGACTGCAATTCGCCCCTTCGAGGCCGTGCCAAATTGCCGGTTTTCATTTTTTTATCGTCCTTGATCAAATCGGGCAAACGGGACGTTCGCCCAGACGTTCTACCAGTCTTACGAGATAACCGTCCGGATCCTGAACGAGAAATTCACGCTGGCCGACTTCGACATCGTCAGCGCGATACCAGGTGTCTTTGCGGGTTTTATAAAGTGGAATCTGGGCGACGCCCAGTTTTTCGATGATGGGAGCAACCGCCTCAACGTCGATCTGCAGATTGACGCCTCTTCCGAAGGGCTTGCTCAGTTCCGCCGTCAGCCACTGGCCTGCATTCGGATCTACCTGCTCAAGCATGACTTGAGCGCCATTCAGGTCGAGGTAGGCGAAGCCATCTTCCGGGCGTTGATAAGCGATGGTGAAGCCGAGGCAGGAGACCCAGAAAGCGAGGCTGGCCTGCAGATCCGTGACCATCAATTCTGGAACCAGTTTGTTCCGCTCAAACATGGGGTGAACTCCTTTTCATTCGGTACGTTGCCAGGAGATACAGAAGGTTAAGTAGGCAGGTAGGGTTTCACCGACTCTTGAAGAAGGTCTACCAGCTCGGGATCCATGTACTGATAGTCATCCGGAATATCCAGCGAGTGAATCCGCTTGTGCTCAAGCAGCCGGGCGTACTCGGCCCGCAGACGGTTCAGGTGTTTGGTTTCCATCACAAAAATGAAATCGGCCCAGCGTATATCCGCTGGGCCGACGGTTTTGCGTGCATTGGGGCTGGTGCCCGCGGAGCGGACATTGAAGCCGGGGCGGCGACGCCAGACTTCTTCGGCCGTCGGGCTGCGCCATTGGTTGCGACTGCAAATGAACAGAAGATTCGTCACGATTGATCCAACAATTGGCGGGTAGAGCGAACGGGATAGCTCATGCCGAGTTGGCGAGCCCTGACCAGTTTGGTGGACCGGATGTACATCAGCTTCCAGTTTTTTTCCGGCTTGAACGTCTGCGGGCGAACCGCTTTGTCACTGCCGTGTTTACGGGCCTGGGTACGTCTCCAGGCGCGGGTTCTTTTCATGGTTTGTCCTCGTGAATACCGGGTTCAGCAGCCGCGGTAATACGAGTTGGGCGTATGGTAAGCGCGAATCGGAGGACACCGAAAGCTGCACGCATCGAAAATCGTCACAAACCGCGATGACAGGGCCATCTCTCCATGCCTGTAAAAAAAACTGACTAGAATCCAAACACACCTATTCATTCAAGGAACGACCCATGTCCGGTTTACGCACGTTGATTGCGACCACGACCTGTATTGCGCTGTTAAGCAGTTCGGTGACAGCGCTGGCCGATCCTGGCAATGGAAAGGGGCAGGGCAAAGGCAACCCGCATAACAGCCAGGATCATGGCAATCAGGGGAAAAAAGGCGGGGGCGGCTATCAGGGGCATGGTCCGAGTATCGATCGCGGCGGGGTGATCGGGATTGTGGACGGCTATCGCGGCTACTGGACCCCGGGCCCGGCGTTGCCGCCCGGCATCCAGAAGAACCTGGCGCGGGGCAAACCGCTGCCACCCGGTATTGCGAAGAAGCTCGATGGTCGACTGGTCGGCAGACTGCCGCACTACGACGGCTATGAATGGCAGCAGGTCGGTACCGATCTGATCCTGGTCGCGCTGGCTACAGGGCTGATTTATGAAGTGCTGAATGGCGCCTTTGATTGAAAAATAGATCTGTCCCCATATGAAAAAGCCCGGCGGATAAGGCCGGGCTTTCGTCGGGTACTGCGGTAAAACCGAGCATTCAGGCGTTACGACTTTCGATCAGACGGTCAGAACCACCTTCGGCAACTGCATCACTGAACAGCGGGTCGGTTTCAGTCGCGGCAACTGCATCACTGAACAGCGGATCGGTTTCGGTTGCGGCTACGGCGTCACTGAACAGCGGATCAGTTTCGGTCGCAGCTACGGCATCGCTGAACAGTGGGTCGGTTTGAGTCGCAGCGGCAACCGCATCGCTGAACAGTGGATCGGTTTCAGTCGCCGCAAAAGCATTCAGGGCGAAGAGCGAGAAGGCGATGCCGAGGATTGTTTGGCGTTTCATGGTTCTGTACTCCGTGTGCAGTGGGTTGGTATGGAGCAGATCCTACGCTTTCGATTTGATATGAGAACTTCATTGAATTAATGGTTGTTATTGATGCAGTCAATGGAAGTGCTTGGGCTGCCCACGGCGGGCTTGTTCCGGTCCCTGTTTCCAAGTCAAGCTCCAGCTTGTCGATTCTCGAATGATAGGGAGTCTGTTTCATCAGTCGATGTCCTGCGCGGCACCTTGTTTAACAAAACGCTCGATCAACCAGCGCGCGGCGGGGCCCGGTGGTAGATCCGAGCGGTAGATGATGTTGAAGGGGTATTTTCCGCTGGTGTACTCCGGCAGGTTCAGTTGCACGAGCCGGCCGCTGTCCAGATCTTCCTGAATCATCGGCGTCGGCATGTTTCCCCAGCCAATGCCCTCGCGCAGCAGCATATGCTTGGCGCCCAGATCCGCCAGTCGCCAGGTGCGGTTGCTGAGCACCGCAAACTCCTTGCCCTTGGTCAGTTCCGAGCGATCGGACAACACCAGTTGCGTGAACTCGCGCCCGGCGCCCGGTGCATTCTGTTCGGCCAGGGCCAGCGCATGATTTGGCGCGGCGACAGGGATCAACTCGACGTTGCCGGCGCCGATTCGTTCGAGACCGTCGATGCCTTCATTCATGGGCCCGCTCACGCTGATGACCGCGTTGCGGTTGATCACCCGCTCGGTCACGGCGCCCAGGGCCTCCATGTGCAGGTGCAAGGCGACCGTGGGAAATTCCTCTTGAAAGGCTTTGAGCGCGTCCACGATACGTTCGGCGGGAAGCATCACATCGAGTACCACATGAACCTCGGCCTCGAGCCCCTGAAGCAGACCTTTGACTTTCGCGCGTAACCCATGCACACCGTTGGCGATGGTTCGGGCTTCGGCCAGCACGGTGCGGCCGGCTTCGGTGAGTTGGGGTTTACGGGTCGTCTGGCGATCAAAAAGCGTCACGCCCAGTTGCAATTCAAGGTTGGCCATCGAATAGCTGATGACCGAAGTGGCCCGGTGAAGCTTGCGGGCAGCGCCTGCAAAACTGCCGACTTCCACGACAGTGAGGAAAACGCGCAGTTGATCGAGCGTCGGTGTGCCTGGGTCGGAGATCATGCCGGGTTCCTCGAATTACCAATCAAGTCCTTCTGTGAGGTGAGCAGCTTATCTATTTTATCGACACTAATGATCTAAATTAGTCGGCTATTCAGATGAGCTGCTCAGGCGCAACATTGCTTCACCCGGGCGATTCAGGTCGAATCGCACCCTCATTGAAGGAAATGCCCTCATGACTTCTTCCGCAAACCTCGCTCAATCCATCGCTGCCGACCAGAACCGTTCCGACGTGAAGCAGGCTTCGGCCGCGCTGATCGGTCGCGTATTGCTCAGCGCAATTTTTATCCTTTCCGGTTTTTCCAAGCTGGCTGCGCCGGCCATGATGATCGGCTACATCGGCTCGGTAGGGCTGCCGCTTCCACAGGTGGCGCTGGCCGTGGCGATCATTGTCGAAATCGGCGGTGGCCTGGCGCTGATCGCCGGATACCGCACCCGCACCGTCGCTGCCGTCCTGGCGTTGTTCAGCGTGTTCACTGCGCTGGCATTCCACAGTGCACTGGCCGATCAGAACCAGTTCATCCACTTCTTCAAGAACATCGCCATGGCCGGCGGCCTGTTGCAGGTCGTGGCGTTCGGCGCGGGCCGCTTCAGCCTCGACGCTCGCCGCGGTTGATCTTCGGGCGCGGTGACGGACAGCTTCCTTCACCGCGCTTCAGGCTGTTTGTTGACCGCCCCCGCAACAGAACCGAGTAATCAGCATGACCGTCCAGCAACAACTCTCTGGCTACACCCGCGAACCCGATAGCCTTCGCGCCATCCGCTACCGCACCAGCGGCAACGGGCATGGCTCGATTGTCCGGTTGATGAGCCCTTCGGATCTGGGCCAGTTGATCAAGCCGTTCGTGTTCCTCGATCTGTTTGAAGGTGAAGCCTCGTTAATCAACCGCATGCCCATGCACCCGCACTCCGGGATCGCCACCGTCACGCTGATTACCGAAGGCAACTTGCGCTTCGAGGATGCCGATTCGGGCAAGGGCATGATCGACTACGGCGGCGTCGAGTGGATGCGCGCGGGTGGCGGGGTCTGGCACGGCAAGGAAATGTCGGTCGGGACTTCGCAGCGGATCCAGGGTTTTCAACTGTGGGTGGCGCTGCCGCCGGAACTGGAAAACGGCAGTGTAGACAGCCAGTACCTGGAGTCCGGTGCGATGCCCGAAGTGGGGCCGGCGCGGGTGATTCTCGGCCTGCACCAAGGTGTCCAGAGCCCGGTTCGGGCGCCTGCGGTAATGAATTATCTGTTGGTCACACTGGGCCTTGGCGAGACCTGGACTTACACACCGCCCGAAGGCCACGAGTCGTTATGGCTGAGTGTCAGCCGTGGATTGCTCGCGGCGCCGGATCTGGTCAGTGCTGGTGAAATGGCGGTCTTCGAGCCCGGCAACGGCGGCGTGACGCTGAAGGCCCTGCGCGAAGACACCGTGTTCGTGATTGGCTCGGCCCGGCCTCATCCCTATGAACTAGCGCTTGGGAATTACTCCGTACACACCAATCCGCAAGCCCTGCGAGAGGGCGAGGCGAAGATTGGGGAAATCGGTGGGCGGTTGCGTGAGTATCTCCAGCAGTCGGATGGGGCGGCTGTGCCGGTGTTCAAATAATCCGGATCCGGCCTGAAACTCCGTTATCCCTCAACACTGGGTCACAAGCGTTTCAGCGCCGTGACCGCCGCTCATTTCGCTCACGGTCTGCACGATGAACAGTTACAGTTTTGAGGTTGTTCCATGGACCAGTTGCCAATTGGATCGAATGTGGTCCTTGGGATAGGCGTGGTATGGGAAAAGAGGCGCACATGGGGCTTGAAGACATCCTGACCGAAGACCTTTGCGTGGTGTTCTGCGGAATCAATCCGGGTTTGTTGGCGGCTGAGCAGGGCCATCACTTCGCCGGACGCAGCAACCGCTTCTGGCGCACGCTGCATCTGGCCGGCTTCACGCCCCACGAGTTACGCCCGGAAGAAGACCGCACGATCCTGCAATTCCACTGCGGCCTGACTGCCGTGGTCGAGCGGCCGACGGCGAGTGCGGATCAATTGTCGGCAGAGGAATTCACCGCCGCCGCCGCCAGCTTCGAACGCAAGATCGCTCGTTACGCGCCGCGCTTCGTGGCGTTTCTCGGCAAGGCTGCGTACGCCGGGTTATCCGGCAGGAGGTCGATTGAATGGGGGCTGCAAGAACAGACGTTCGCCGGCGCTAACGTCTGGATCCTGCCCAACCCCAGCGGCCGTAACCTGGCGTTTAATCATGCGCAACTGGTGACGGCGTATCAGCAACTCCAGCGGGCGTCTAGCGCAACCGCGTAAGTGATTTGTCTTCCCTCTATGGTCCGCCGGCGCTTCGCTCAACGGGCCACGTATCCGCATCACCTTGCACTCCGAAATCGGGGTAACCACAAACGGCACTTGACGCAATCAGAGTTGCAGTTGGCGGTTTGAATAATTCCGAGCTGCTCAGCCCAGTTCGAGTTAAATCATTTCGAAATGACCGCTGCACGCATATAGCTAAGTGTGGAATAAGACCACGCTAATTGTTCCGTTTATTTTTGATTTCGGCACTGGAAGGATTTGGGTGAACGATCTATTGTTTATTTGGTTTACAAAAAAAAGCCGATGGTATCTGAGTAGTTGCCCGTCATTGTAATCGGATAGTCTCTTCGGGAGATTCGATATGGTCACCTTCTGGAGCAATCGGGTTCTCGTAACATTTGCAATATTCTTGTTTTTGACTCTCCTGAAAACTGAAGCAGTCGGCGCTAGCGCTCCGCCAACATTGGAAAAAATTAAAGATCGAGTTGATTCGGCCGTGTATAAATCCGCACGCACGCTGAAACTAGGTGTGGATCCGCAATTGTCAGGTGAGATGCTTGCAGATGCAGTATTGTTCTTCGGGAATTTTTGTTTTGATGACGATACTCTAAAAGCTTGTTCGGATCTTCTTGATGACGGAAGTAAGATGCGTGAGGTGATCACTGCCTATCTTGAAGATTCCAAGGCGCGTCCACCCATGATTAGAACTATAGCTTCAAGGTTGTCAACGGAAATAGGCCGTACAATGAGTGATGTTGGGTGGCCGTCTCAAAAAGACAACAGTGTTGGCGTCATCAATGTTCCAGTGGAACTACAGAATTCAGAAATAAATCTGTATACCGCAACGGGGCGATCACAGGTGGGTGGCCCCGCTAGCGCTTTATTGATGTCGCCCGGGAGTTTGCAATTGGTTGCGACGCTTGAAGATAAAACTGAGGTTTATGGGAGTGTTGAACTGGCTCCGCGCGGGCTGCAGGATTGGATTGTTGATAAGAACAGCGAGAAGAAATCATCAGGCGCGATTGACGTAACACTGGAAAGCTATTGCGCGCGAGGGCCTGAGGCCGGATTTTCAGGCCCCTTGGCGATTTTTAACTGGGGGCGTCGAACTATCGGTGAGTCCGCATTTGAACGAGATAGCCATTTGGCGCCATCTGCCCACCAGATAGGTTTAGATATTTCGGTTGAAGACCAGACTGGCACTTGTTCTGCCTCTTGTAGTGAAGGGTTAGGCATTATGTTTGCGGAAGCGGTCGCGATATGGAGATCAGGTTGCGCACGGTGTCGCGATTATGCATTGTCGGTTATTCGCGTGGGTGACAGAGTATGGATGGATCGTCGATTGATTGACCGACTGCATAAAAATGCAGATTCATTAGAAAGTACCGATGCCGATACGACACAGGCGCGGTCCGACAGTTTGATGAAATATTTATCCGCCCCTTCTGTTTCCGTACCGCAAAGCCTCGTTGTTGGATATGTTCAAGTCACAGGTGATGCTGATTTGAAAGAGAGAATTTGCCTGCTAGAGGCTAAAGAAGATATGGATTGGATTGCATTTTCTCAAGGATTTCTTTGTCCAGAATCCGCATCCGTCCCTGAAATGGAGTTGCACCCAAAAGTTGTTATCAGCAAGGGTTGGACAGATTGTGAAAAGGATGCCATTGCGTGCGCCATACCTGGGGGCAATGTTCAGATTACTACAGCCGAATATGCGTACGAAATTCCAGGTACCTCTGGGTTTGCTACATTGGGGGAGTCGACAGAAAAGCAAAAGTATAATATCCGCCCAATTATTCTGCACGAAGTTGGCCACTGGTTCGGGGTTCCTCATCCTGAAGCCGTAGGAGCGCCTATCGTCGATATAATGAGCGGGGTCTATAACCCTGATAATGAATGTGTTTCAGCAGAGAGTTTGTCAATGTTGAATAACGCTGCAGATGATCGCTGGGAGTATAGGGCAAAAGATAATCAAGGATTGTTGCCGCAGAGTGCCAATCAAAAAACACCCTTGGTGGTGTCAGGGTCGAGGTGAGTATGGAGAGGCTTTATAAGATTGTCCTTGTTTTGATTTTATTTGCTTCTCATGCGAACGGTGCGGAGGAGTACAAAGACTATAATCAAAAGGTGATGGATACGGTGGATTGGATTGCCAAAAATAAAGCGGGACTGGGTTACGATAAGGTCGCTAGATACACAGAAGACTTGAATTATGGAGATTATGTTTTCAGGTCTACGGGTGGCACCAAAACAATGTGTGTGGCTGCTGTTTTTGAGATATTGATTCGTACTCTTGCGGATGCAAAAACAAAAAATGGCGATCTTGTAGCAAAAAAACTTCTTGTGGGTAAGGTGTTGAGTGGTTCAAAAGCGCTGAATGTCGCGCCCTACGTTTTTCAATATGAGTCTGCGGTGAAATTTCCGGAATATGATCGAAAGTATTCGGCAGGTATAGGTGATGCATTCGTATTGTTCGGGATAGGGCGATATGTCACGTTTGAAAGTGCTAAGCCTGGGGATTTTGTCTATCTGAACCGTGTTTCTGGAAATGGACATGCAACTGTGTTTATTAGTTTTCTTGATGAGGCTGGAAAACCTGCTGGAACGAGTAAAAATGCAATCGGGTTCCGATATTTTTCGGCTCAGGAAGGCGGTACCCATGGTATGGGGTATAGAGATGCAGTTTTTGGGAAGTGTCGTGCGCTGAAGACAGAGTATGTGCAGGATTGCAATGTGATTAAAAGCGAGAGTCGACGAATGTTTTCGGTTAGTCGTTTGTATGATCCGGACTATTGGTTTACGTCTTATAGTGCTATTCGTATAGAACGTTTTTTCAAGGGGGAGACTATTGATAAGATTTATGAAGAAGAATCAGCGTTTCGCGCTAGGGCTAAGTCAGAACAAGATGAGGCGGAGAAAAAAGCCAAGCAGTATGCATCGAAAGGACTATTTCCAATGATTACTACTCCAATTGCTGGTGAATCTAAATCGGCGGAGATGAAAGTGAAGAATTTCGCCTTTGATGACGAAAAGTTTGGGCCGAATTTTGAAGATGACTGATACATTGATTTCCAACAATGGAGTGTCTTGTCCGGCGAAGAAATGCTCAGAACCCAGGTGCTTGATTAATATCGTGCAATTTTCCAAATCACGAAAGTTTCGTTGAGCGATAGCAGCATAACGATGAAACAGACTTGCATTCAATCAGTGCGACCAACTGGTGGCGGCCTATCAGCAGCTTCAGCGTGCGTCGAGCCCCATCACATAAGCACTGAACATGTCCGCCATCCCCTCGGCTCGCTCCGTAATTTGCGCGTCGGTGCGTGGGCTGAGTGAAAAATCCTTCCCCACCGAACTGAGCGTGGCCAGGATCAAGTCGCAGGCCTGCGTGCGAACGACTTCGCTGGCCCCGGGCAACAACTCCACCATGAACGTCGCAAAGATCCGCTTGCCTGCCGCCCGTACTTCATGAGCCTCCGGCGCATCGCGATAAAGCGGCGCCGCATCACTCAACGCGCCGCGCATCTGCGCTTCTTCGCACTCCGAACGAATGAACGCGTGCACCAGCGTGCGCAGGCGTTCCAACGGCGGTTGCTGATGATTTTCCAGAATCCGCTGCAGCATCCCGGTGGTCTGCAACCACTCATCACTCTGCAAGCGAAACAGAATCGCCGCCTTGTTGGGAAAGTACTGATACAGCGAGCCGACACTCACGCCAGCCTTCTCCGCGACCCGCGCCGTGGTGAAACGCGCCGCGCCTTCCTTGGCCAAAACCTGAATAGCCGCCTGCAGAATCGCCGCCACCAGCTCGGCGGAGCGTGCCTGCTGCGGCTGTTTGCGTGAGGAAATACGGGCGGTCTGGCGATCGGTCATGGGCGGCTCGGGCGTTGGGGCGGAATGCGAATAGCGAACAGGGCCATTCGCTCGCATCATTTAAATGCGACGAATCATTCGCATATTAGCCCTCAACCCACGGAAAGCCATCATGACAACCCTGACCACCGAACCGCTGGCGCCCCTCATCGAACGCCTCTACACCCAGGCCAGCGCCGCCACCAGCCCGGCACTGAACAACGTGTCCGGCGAAGAACGCGAACGCCTGATGTACAGCAAAACCGAATACCGCGAACTCTATGCCATGCTCAAAGACCTGTGGCTGCCCGTCTCCCGCGACACCGGCAAACTGCTTTACATGCTGGCGCGCAGCACCCGCGCCAAAGCCATCGTCGAATTCGGCACCTCGTTTGGCCTGTCGACCCTGCACCTGGCGGCAGCGCTGCGGGATAACGGAGGCGGCGTGCTGATCGGCAGCGAGTTTGAACCGTCGAAGATTGAACTGGCTCGGCATCATTTTGTTGAGGGCGGGGTGAGTGATCTGATTGAGATTCGCGAAGGGGATGCGCTTGTCACCCTGGCTCGCGACCTGCCAACGACTGTGGATTTACTTCTGCTCGATGGTGCGAAAGCGCTGTATGGCGACGTGCTGAAACGGGTGGAGAAACACCTGCGGCCGGGTGCGCTGGTGGTGGCGGATAACACCGATTACTGCCCGGAGTATCTGGCGCACGTGCGCTCGCCGGGGAACGGTTACGTGAGCGTGCCGTTTGCGGATGATATTGAGGTGTCGATGCGGTTGGAGTGAAAGCTGTTGCTGTCCACGCTTCAAAAAGTAGGGGACTGATCCACGGATTAATGGATCACTCCCCATTTTTCGCTACGATCAAGTGATGACACGCAAGGAGCGGCCCTTGATGGATTACCTGATTCGAAACGCTACGAATGCAGATGCGCCAGCGATTAGTCGAACGATCATCAGTGCTTTGCGCGAATCCAACGTTCAGGACTACTCCGCCGAAATCATCGAGCAAGTGGCGCAAAGCTTTTCTCCCCCCGCGATCCTTCATCTGTTGAGTGAGCGTCAAGTCCTGGTGGCTACAACCGGCAGCCACATCGTTGCAACCGCGAGTCTGGATAACGACATTGTCCGAAGTGTGTTTGTCGATCCGCGCCATCAAGGAAAGGGCGTCGGAAGACGCCTGATGGAGAAGCTTCAATCACTTGCCATCAATGCAGGTCTGAACCAGTTGCGTGTGCCTTCTTCAATCACCGCAGAAGGCTTCTATGCTTCGCTTGGGTTTGAAAAGGTACGAGACGAGTTTCATGGGGCGGAGCGCACGGTCATCATGGCGAAGGCATTGGAGCTGTAGCGCCCCAGAGTGCAGAAATGGGGACAGATTTATTTTCTGAAAAATAAATCTGTCCCCATTTTTAGTACCGCTAAATTCGAGGTCGTTGCAGCTTGATCCACTCTTGTACCGTCGGGCGCTGCCATTGGCGTTGAGCGTAATCCTCCAGTTGAGCCGGCAGAGTGTCCCCATTGAGTATCAATCGGTTCAGCATCAACGCCAGATCAACGTCGGCGATCGACCATTCACCAAAAAGGTAATCCGGATTGTCGGTCAGCAGCCATTGAGCGACATCAATCAACTTTTGCCTGGCAGCCTCGGCCGACGCTGACAACGGGCCGTATTTCTGACCATAGAACACGACAAGGGTAGAGCGCTCCTGTCGGATCGGGAGCAGATCACTGCGTAGCCACGCTTGAACTTGTCTCGCCGCAGCGCGTTTTTGTAGGTTCTGGGGGTAAACAGGTGTTTGGGGGAACACATCTTCCAGATATTCCGTGATCGCCGATGATTCCGACAACGCAAAGTCGCCATGCACGAGGGTGGGCACTCTTTTAGTCAGGGACAGACGGGCGTAATCGCTGGACTGGTTCTCCAGTTTGTCCAGGTCCAGGGTGCTCATTTCGAACTCGATTCCCTTTTCTCGAAGGGCCACAAAGCACGACATTGCGTAGGGACTGGTGAATTGAGCATCGACGTAAAGGCGCAGGCTTGAGTCATTCACAGCGTCATCTCCATATGCGGAATGGCCACGCTAAAAGATTGAGCGCCTTAAATAAAATTCATGTTTTTTATGGGGGCATTCCTGTCAGGAATGCAGTACCACAGGAATGGGGACGGATCTATTTTTTCACCACCGGATAAATAGATCTGTCCCCATTTTTATCTGTTCGTATGGGAAATCACACCGCTCATATATTGGTGCAAGTCGCGAAAATCGTTAACGCTCCAGGCGTGCGGCGGGATCTTCACGCCATTCTCCCGCAAGGTCTTTGGAATCAAATCCCCGTTGGGGCGAAGTATCACCGAGGACACAATAACGCCCGGATAATCACTCAGTCGCTTCTTGAAAGCTGTGGTTGTCAGGTCAGGTGTCGGCGGATTGCTTTTCCTGGCCAACGGCCCGGTGCCCTTGATGTCGGCTCCGTGGCACACGGCGCATCGCTGGGAGTAGAGGGCTTTTCCATTGGCAGTATCGGCGAGGGATAGCGCCGTTTGGGTGAGGGCAAAGAAGCCTGACATGGCGATTAGGAATATTTTGAATCTCAGGCGTCCCGGTGTGGACACGCCCGCACAAAAAGCCCTGGTCATGTAAATCCGCACTTTTTCCTCCATGAATGCACGTCGATTCCGAGGCCGGCACGATATCCCATCGCGGCTGGTAAATCAGCGGGCCAGCGTCACCCAAGGCGCACCTTCAGCAAAAGCTCCCTCGACCCAGTCCTTGAACGCTGTAGTCGTCGCCGTGTTGAACCGCGCCGACGGCCGCACCAGATAAACCCCCGTGTCGGCGTCCAGTTGCCACTCGGGAAGCACCCGCACCAGGCGCGCCTCGCGCAGGTCCTTGGTCATCAGCCAGTCGCCGCCGGCCAAAATCCCCACGCCCCTACGCGCGGCACATAGCTGCGCTTCGTTGTCGTTGCTGATCAGTCGGCTGCGGATTTTCAGAGTGTATTTCTCGTCGCCTCGGGTCAGTCGCCATTCGGGATACGAATGCAACCCGGTAAACCCCAGGCAATGATGATCGGCAAGATCCACCGGCGTTTTCGGCTCGCCGTGCTGTTGAAGATAGGAGGGCGCGGCACACAGGATTCGGCGGTGATCGCAAAGCTTTTTCGCCACCAGCCGATTGTCCGCCAGCTCGCCGATGCGGATCGCCGCGTCGAAACCCTCAGCAACGATATCGACAAAGCGCTCGGCATATTCAACCTCCAGCGCCACGTTCGGATGGGCCAGGGCGAACGCCGAAACGATATCGCCCAGCCACAGTCGACCCATGGCGGCCGGCAGGGCGATGCGCAAACGCCCGCGAACTTCGGCGGCACCCTCGCGCGCATCCTGCTCCGCTTCGGCGATCAGGCTGACCGCATGCCCGAACCGCGCCACCAGCCGTTGCCCCTCATCGGTGAAACGCAATTGCCGGGTGGTGCGCTCGATCAGCCGCACCCCCAGCCGCGACTCCAGCGCGCTGAGCCGTTTCGACAGCACCGAGGGATGGCGCTGCAACGTCCGGCCCGCCGCCGCAAACGAGCCGTGCTCGGCCAGGGCCAGCAGGGTGGCGACTTCATCGGCCTGACGGCTATCGAACAGATCCATGCAACGACAACCCCCGTGGATGACCCGAAAAAAGACTCAAGGCACCAGCACAACCGCCCCCGGCAAACCGCCCCGGTGCAGATCGGCATGGGCCCGGGCGGCGTCCGCCAGCGGATAACGACGCCCGACATTGGGCTGGATGATACCGGCGTCAATCGCTTGCAACACGTCCTTTGCGCGCTGCTGGTATTCCTCCGGCGTGGCGGTGTGGGCGGCGAGGGACGGTCGGGTCAGGAACAACGAACCCTTGGCGTTCAGAGTGCTTATCTCGACCGGCGCCGGCGCCCCCGACGCCATGCCGAACGACACCAGCAACCCGCGCGGGCGCAGGCAATTCAACGACGCCTCGAAAGACACCCGGCCAATCGGGTCGTACACCACATCCACTTTCTTGCCCTGGGTGAGGTCGATCACCGCGTCGGCCAGCGTCGCCGCATCGAACACCAACACCTCATCACAACCCGCCAACCGCGCCCGCTCGACACTCTCGGCGCCGGACACCACACCGATCACCAACGCCCCCAAATGCTTCGCCCACGGCACCATGATCTGCCCCAGCGCACCGGCCGCACCGTAGATCAGCACCGTCGAACCCGGCCCGACCGGGTAAGTGGACTTGAGCAAATACTGCGCGGTGATGCCCTTGAACAGCACAGCCGCCGCGTCCTCGAAACTCAGGCTGTCGGGGATCTTCACCAGCCGATTAGCCGGGTAGAGGCGGGCGCTGGCATAGGCGCCGATAGGGCCCGTGGCATGAGCGACCCGGTCGCCGACCGCCACGTTCGTCACATCGGCCCCTACCGCCACAACCCGCCCGGCGCCTTCGAGCCCGAGTCCAGAAGGTAACGCCATCGGCGCGGCACCGGAACGTTGGCTCAAGTCGAGCGGGTTGACGCCAATGGCGAACTGCTCAAGCCAGACCTCGCCGGGGCCGGGTGTTTGCGCGGTGGATTGCTCAAGCTGAATGACTTGAGGCTCCCCGGTTTTATGGATGACGGCGCTGGTGACCATGTTGAACGCTCCCTTACGTTGATCGTGGGGAGAGTCTAAAGGCTTGCTTGGGGAGCACTAGTTGGGTTGAATGCAGTTCATATGTGCATTCAATGCAGCAATTGGATCTAGGCCTCGTGGTTCGAATTCAACGCCCTTTACTGAAACGCAAACAGCCCGGGCCGACGCCTTCGTCGTTGACGAGGGTGTCGGCCCGGGCTGTTTTGCATTCCATAACCTTTTGAGCCGCGCTTTTTCCTGCAGCAGCGGTGGACGCGCTACAGAAGCCGCCTGGAGGAAATCTCTTTCCAGATTTAGCCGTCGACTAGCGACCCTTTTTTGGTTAATCCGAGTTGGGCGACGTTGTGTTTAGGTGTCTTCAGTAAAGAGGGAAACGTTAATGTAGAAATACTTAATTTCTGACCACGAATCCCTTTTGTCTATTGGCGTTTCTTCGGACCCCATACCCAGCATGTACCCCACATGTGTTTTTTTATCGCGATAGAAGAACGGTGCTGAATCCCATCCGCAACACATATGCTGAAGCTGTGGCAGACCGAAGCTTTGATTCATGTATCGCTCAGCTTCAAGCGCATCAACGCCTTTTACTCGGTAGCGAGCAACGAAAGGCTTTCCTTGTATGTCGTTGTCCTGGGTGCACGCCAGAAGCTCAACAAATTCAGGTTTGTCGCTGATTTTCGCCAGGAAGTCCTCACAGTGCGGTTCGGCCTTTGCGCAACCGGCCAAGACAGAAAGCACTCCGAACAAGAGTCCAAGGAATAAATTTTTCATCTATTTTTCCACGACCCCATTTCTCCCAAGACCCCCGCGCACCGCCAGAGACAGAGATCGGTACTGAACGGCGACACCTTCATCTGCTGCGCGGGAGTATAGCGAGGCGAAATTAGCATGGGATTTTTGGGTGACTCTTTAAACGGAACTGTTTAAGCGCTCAAAGCCTGGAGGAAATCTCCTTCCAGATGTAGTCGTAGTTGTATTGCAGCCAGCGCACCAAGGCCTTATCAAACTGCCTGCGAAACCAGTTACGTTTTCTTGCTGCCAGCCTTTCCTCGATCATGATTCTGAGTGAGTCTGGATCGAAGCCAGTCCAGACAGTGGGCACAGCAGCTGCGAGATTCGTAAAGCATACCGGTGCGACCTCTGAATAGAGAATCTCATACAGCACTTCCGGATCGACGCCGCTGACTTTACTTGCGATGTAGTCGTAGTCGGTCGGGAAATCGTTGAACGGATCGGAGAGTACGGTTCTGACTTCTGTCAGCTTCGGTTCACTCAGAAAATGTCCCAATGTGAAAACTCCTCCAGTTCCTCATCCAGCGAGTCCGCAACCGCACCGCCTGCGACACCACCGGCAACCGTACCAGCCAAGACAACCGCGATCGCGCAAATTGGGGCGCCGGGACCACAAAGGGCGCTGACACCCAAACCTGCAAGGATACCGCCTACGGCGCCCCCGCCAACGATGATGCCTTGGCGCGCCGCTTCTTTCGGTTTGTTATCAGCGTTCAAAATCTGATACGTCGCAAGTGCGGCCGTCACGAGAACGCCTAATTTCCCCATGATCAGCATTTTTTGAGTGCCTTTTGTGAACTTCACATCGTCCCGGCCGGCAGCTTCCAAAATGGTGTAATGAACCTTCGACTGCTCTGCTGCAGAAAGGCTGCTGTAGGGCTTTTTGAAGAGCCGCTCCGAATAGCGATCAAAAAGCGATTGCAGTGTTCTTCCATCGGCTTTCTTTTTTTGGACGATCGCTAAACCCTGCGCGGAGGTGAATTTGCGATGTTCCATCATGATCTTGTTTCTCATTTCATGACTGAATTGCACACCTTCCTGCGCGGTAATTTTGCCTGCTTTCACGTCATCTAAAGTTTGTTGAGACATGCGTTTGATGTTCTTGAGATAGCTCGCCCTGACTTTTTCATCAGAGATTGCATCCAGCGAAAATCTTAGGGCGGCCCCTTCCATCAACTCCAGCGCCCTGTCGAGGGGTGAGTCTTTCAAGGCATGTTCGCGTTGAACAACATAGCTGCCAGTGACGATGTACGGCTCTGTCATAGGACGTTCCTTATCCTAGAATTTTGTTCAACAAGGTATCGGTGAGAGAGGGAGAGTCGGCAGGCGGTTCATCGTCGAATTTGAGCATGAGGCAGGTCTTGCCTGATGGGTTCGAGAATTTGACGGCATTGTCTTTATTGAACACACCCGGAAGCGTTGAGCCATCCTCAAAATGAGCGGTGCAAGATAAGCCTTCATAGCTTTCGTCGGCAGGAATTCTGAATCCGATCCACCTTGCGTGACCGGCCAGGAGCGTCGGAGGAACAAAATCGCAGGGAGTATGTGTGTCACCGATGATCACCGTCCCAGACCCACCGATGACAATGCTGCCATGGGTTCCGCCGGTATCGATGGTGGCGGCATTCTTGCCATTGATGAAAACGGTTGAAGACAGACCAGACGACAATGCACTGCCACACGTGCAGGTGTCACCTTGGCGTGCGGCAGGTAGGCCGTCGAAAAATACGTCGGGAGAACCTGTTGCGATGGGGTTAGTGCCATGCCCAGGTAAGGGACAACTCGATGGATCAGTCTTGCGTGCCGCTGGTTTAGCCATGATGACCTCCTGTCAACAAATCCTTGTGAGTGGCACAACCTATCACGAACGCAACGTCTATTAGCAACACTAGGAAATGACGCCCCGTAATTGCGGTAGGTTCGGGTGGCCCCGTGTTGAACCGAGCCCCTCTGTAGAAGCAGTCAAATACCGCTTCTACAGAACTTCGTGGGTTACGCGACCTCGACGTGATCCAGCGCCTGATTCACCGCCAGTTCGGCAATCATCACCACCTGCGCAATACCGATCGCCGTCTTGCGATGCGACGGATCGAGCGTGGCCGCGAAATTGCTGAGCATCTCACTGGCCGCCCCAAGGTTTTCGCTGGCGTTGGCCAGTAGGCATTCGGTGTTGTACTTCGGATTGGCCAGGTACATCCGCTCGGGCTCGTTCAAGGACGACATGATCCCGGCGGCGGGGAAGAGGTAGTGATCCAGCGCGCGCTCGGCGGCGTCGTGGAGTTTTTTGGAGTTTGGGGATTCGTAGGGGGAGGTGGGGTCGGTTTCGGGTGGGTTGGGTGTTGGCTTGATCATGATGTATCTCCTGGAAAGCAATCTAGGAGCCATCACCTTTCGCTACCAAACGTAAGGTGGTGGCCATGCTCAGGTTGGTAGACCGGTCCAGGAACCCGGCGCTTCCGAAGAAGCCCTGCGCACGGCCACCATAAAAAAGCAGAGACGAGAACGATCCCTGCAAAGAGGTGGCGCTATGCGCCTGGAAATACCGGGCTACCAAACCCGATCACTGATTTTCAGTGACCCCGGAACGATAAAAGCCGCATGCCAGGCGCACAAGCCGGCGGATTCTGGCGTAGTCGTAGGCAATGACGCAAGGCGTTGTAGCCTTGGGGAAGTTACGGCGGGTTGCTTTAAACGGAGCTGTTTAAGCACTCAAGGGTGAGGGGTTATTTCCTGATAAACAGTCCGGTCCCTCGTTGTCTGAAAGGGGAAGGGGGCGAAGTGATGTGGAGGTCGGAAAAGGCGGGGTCGTGCGAGTAGTTCGCAGCAGAGAGAAGCGCTTGGCACGGAACCAAGCGCTCAGGGTAGGGCGGGGCACTTACGGCTCCACCCTGATGTTTCAGTTGTTGCTGGCGTTCAGTTTGCGCAGTTCTTCGTAGGTCGCCGACTGGACGAACCAGAAGCCTGAAATGATGCACCAGCACAGGGTGCCGGCCACGAAGATACCCAGCGCCGGCAAGAACCCGCTGGTGAAAATCGCGACGATAGCGACCAGCCAGATGAATGCCAGGGAGAGATAGAGGACGGTGTTGTTAACGCTGATGACGAAGTCTTTCACGGGGCATATTCCTTGCGGGATGTAGAAAAAATTCCCCTCTCCGGGGGGAGCGAGCGCATGCTATCACATTGCCTTCACAGATCAACAAAAGCGAAGCGGACTAATGATCTGAGGATATATCTTTCCACCTTTCTCAATTCCTAGAGCCTCGCGAGACTACTGCATAGAGTCACGGGTGAGTTGTAGGACGTTTCTGTATTTACATGGTTCGAATTCTTTTTTCGAGAAAGTGTTGTTATTTAAGCTCGTGAGTAAAGTATTGGCTGTTCAAGTCGTCGATTTGTAGATAATAATGCGAACACGTTGGGCGTGATTACTATATTTATCTGAAAGGTTAAAAATGAAAGGCGCGAAACTTAAAGTCGGGTTGCACGGTTTTTGTGTGTGGATTTTTCTTCTGTTGTTTGTAGTGGCTACCAATTGTTTGATTTATTTAGCGTCGCTGCTGGATTTTAGTGAGGGGTGGCAACTGATTTTTGTATTTAGTTTTTATTTGATTAGTTATCTTGGTGTGTTGACTTTGTTAGCGTCGGCGTGGAGATTTCTGCAAAAGTTTTTAGTTGTGAAGGATTGGCCGGGGCAAAAAATTTTGGTTACGTACGAAGTGACGTTTGATGAGTATGAAAAAATCAAGTGTTTTTTAAGTGATATTCGTGCATAGGAAAAATGGAAAAGAGGGGCGGAATGATCTGCTTTTCTGAGCAGTACTTAAAAATAAATCCGTCCCCTTTGCTGTCAGTCCCATTTGCTGTCATTTCTTCTCATTTTATTAATTTAAAATTTTCACCTGATTGTACTTTTCCTAATAAGGTTACGGCGGCCTCTGAGTATTTTCTAGTAAAGCTACTGTCCGATTTTCCGGTTTTCAGTTTGAAGTGGTAAGGGTTGTCCGAGTTCTTCATGTCGAATCCAGTCATATCTTCGAGTGCTTCTATAAGTTTGTGTGCGCCGTTCCAACTGGTGAACCCGAGTTTCTCTGCCACCATTTGGAGCGTGTATGGATAATTGGCGTTTACGCTTGCAGGGCCATCTAGAGATGTAATGCCCAGTATTTTTGCAAAATTTTCATCGCTCTCCACTGCATGCTCAAGCATTGAAAAGTTGACTTCTACTTGCTTTGTTAACGTGTCTCTCCTTACCAAGTTGAATGCCCGAGCCATGAGGGCGCGCAATAGCTTTACGTTGATCTGCTCAAGAGTCCCATTATTCCCAAATGCATTAAATACCCAGTCAAACGATGAGGCGGTTATGCTTTTTATGCGGATCGATACATCTCCGCCAACATTGATTATCCGCTCGCGAGGGGGGTAGGAGTTTTCGCTGATGTCCTTGTCCCACTCTAAGATGTAAATATTTGGAGTTAAGGCTTGCGTTGCCTTAAACATTCGAGTGACATCGTAGAGTATGCTTTTTATATTTTGATCTTCGGCACTATAGCCAATAAAAAGAAGTGGATGCTCTGCAAAATAGGTAAGTAGTTTTGCACTTAAGTATTTTTTGTCTGCCTCGAATACCTTGTAATCTTCTTCTGTTAATACGAGGGATAGTGGGTCGGAGATGCATCCGTGTATCTTAAATATCTCTCCAATTGATAAGTATGGTTTGCTTAGTACTTGCTGTCCCACGACTCTTTCAAAATCAGGGAAGATGAATTCTAGCAGTTGGTCATAGTTTGTTGTTATGAGTGCGTGCGGGCTCATTGCTTTAAGGGCTGCAATTTCATTATTCAGATGATCTGATCCGTAGGACCCATTTTTGTCCGGCCCCATTCCATCGAGAATAGTCGCAATAGAATGCTTTATGAAAATGTCGGAAGGGTAAGCTTCAGAGAAATACTCAGGCGGAAACTGATCTCTCCCATCAGTCCACGCCCACTCTCTGAAGCAGTCAGAAAATATGCTTCCGATTTCCACTAAGCTTTTATTTTTTTGTTTGTAGTAAGCCAAATCCAAACTGATATTTGGGCACTTTGAAGCCAAGGCCTTGAGTAGTTCTTCCCAGCTTGGACCATTGGAATACCGTTTTGAAAAGCCTGAGCCTACGAATAGAATTGGTTGGCATGCGGCTTGGCCAAGAACATTAAGTATGTCGGACGTTACCTCTTCTTGATATTGCTCGTAGCTTAAAGGCATGCGACCTCCATTTAGCGTCGTGAAAAACAAAAAAGAGGTGACAAACTTATTTTCAGAAAATAAATCAGTCACCCTTATAGTCTAGCTCATAAAATGCCTGCTCATTTTGCTCTAACGATTTTTTCGACAGATTGATTGGTCAGAGAGCCCCAATTATCGCTGTAGCCAGTGAAGTTATGCTTGCTATGTGAGGGAGCGCACTCAGTAGTGCGGTAATAACGGTTTTGCTAGGGGTCGGTAATGCTAGTTGTGACTCAACGCTATCCAAAATCTCAGACGCCTCATTTTTTTGCCTTGCGTCTTCAATGGTTTCAATTATTTTTCTAATAGAAGTGAGGTGTTCATTCAGTTGCCCATTTATGGTCACGGAGTTTGTCGAATTGTCAAAAGAGTCATGGTTGATGCGTGCGTTGTGTCCTGTAATGTTGTACGTGATGCTCTTAATTCGTTGTTGGGCTTCTGGTAGGCCAAGTTTTTTTACCTTCATTTGGTAGTGCGCATCGATGCCATGAAAAGGTTCATGAAAACCTGGATCAATGACATCGAAAGATTCCACGCCTCCATTGGACATTCTTCGTTCAATTAGATCGCCTGGCTCGATAAGTATGTCTGATCGATCTAGGAAGATATTATTTGATTGAACGCTTGCTTTCAGGTCGGTAATAATTTCGCCAGTACTTTTTCTTACTGTAATCGTATCTGTCATGAAATCTGAAAATGACATAAATTCTCCGTGATTTTTGGAGGCGCTTCGGGGTTGCGTCGTCTTGGAAATAGTACGCTAGCTATTTGATTGAGTTTTTCAGCTAGCAGGTGCCCAAGCTTAACAAGTTGTCTGTCCAGACACCGTCGGCGTATGTTCGTAAGTAAGGCAAACCTTGAGATGGACGAACAACCCCTACCTCAGCCCGTATCCCGAATGAGTTCTTTACATAAAACGTATCGGTCTTTGCTTCTATTCGTTGTACTGCGTCTGCTGTAGTGAGATACCACGGTACTGACGCATTACCAACCTGTGTTATCCGGTCGTGAGATTTAGAGCCGGATAGTGTAATGCAGGTGATTTGACAGTCTCCCAATTTCCCTCTCCTTTATACGTGCGGCTTTCAAAAAATGCTCATCGCCATATGAATGTAGTGGAGGTTTCTTGGATGCTCCGAATCTTTTCGCCATTTTAATATTTTTTGAATGTGTTTTTTTAGAAAAAATCTAAATAGAACAGTGAGTTAGATATACAGTAAGCAATGCCTGCACCAGCCTTGCTACCATCACGGTCGACTATTGCCGCAATCTAAACCTTAACCCACCGCCCCCGACCCCAACCACTCAACCAATCCACCCCCCACACCAAAATCAGCATAGCCAAAATCACCGTCCCCGCCTGCGCCTCCTGAAACAAACTCAAGCTCACATACAACATCTGCCCCAACCCCCCAGCCCCGACAAACCCCAGCACGCTCGCCATCCGAATATTGTTCTCCCACCGATACAAACAGTACGCCAGCAACTGCGGCGCCAGGTTCGGCAGCGTGCCGTAGCAGAACGCCGTCACCGGATTCCCCCCCTGCAACCGAATCGCATCCGCCGGCTCCGGCGGCGTGTTCTCCAGCGCCTCAGCAAACAACCGCCCCAACACGCCCGTGGTGTGCAAGGCCAGCGCAAGTGTCCCGGCATTCGGCCCAAGCCCAGCCGCCAGCACCATCAACGCAGCCCACACCAATTCGGGTATGGCGCGCAGGGCATTGAGCAGCAGGCGCGCAGCACTCTGAAAAAACCAGCCAAATCGGCCAGCGGCCGGGAGCGCCAACAACAGGCCCAGCACGGCAGCGAGCAGGGTGCCGAGGGCCGACATGGCCAGCGTTTCCATCGAGCCACGCAGGATGGCGCTCAGGTAATCGGCGCTGAGGTCGGGGCTGAGGAAACGTGCCACATACAAGCCCATCTGTTTCAGGCTGGTAGCGCTGCCGAGTTCTTCAAGATCAAGGCCCAGGTAGGCAAACGAGGCAATGACGGCCGCGACAATGGCGAGTATCAGCAACGAATTGATCAGGCGTTTCATGCCAGCCTCCAGCGCAGCAGGCGGCTGAGTTGGTCGGCGCCGAGGACGAGGAGGAGGAAGGTCAGGAGCATGCTGGCGACTTCGCCGCCGGCGAACATCCGGATCGACAGGTCGATCTGTTGGCCGAGGCCGCCGGCGCCGACGAAGCCCATGACCACCGAGGCGCGGATGGCGCATTCCCAGCGGTAGACGGTGTAGGAGAGCAGTTCCGCGGCGACGTTGGGCAGTACGCCGTAGGCGAAGCTGGCGAGGCGGCCGCTGCCGGCCTGGAGCAGGGCGTGGGCCGGGCGTTGGTCGGTGGATTCGTAGATTTCGGCGTAGACCTTGCCGAGCATGCCGCTGTAGGTGATGGCGATGGCAAGCACGCCCGCCGCCGGGCCGAGGCCGACGGCGCGCACGAACAGCAGCGCCCAGACGATTTCCGGCACGCTGCGCAGGAAGATCAGCAGCCCGCGCACCGGCCAGCGCAGCATGCGGCCCAACAGGCTCGGGCGGCCGCTGCGGGAGGCGGCGGTCAGCGACAGGGCGCGGCTGGCGAGCAGGCTGGCCGGCACTGCCAACAATAGGGCCAGGGCCATGCCGGCGGTGGCGATGGCCAGGGTTTGCAGGGTGGCTTTGAGGAGTAGTTGAAGAAACTCGCGGTCATGGGCCGGTGGCCAGAACATCGATACGAAGCGGCCCATTTCACTCTGGCTGTCGGCGTGAAACAGCACGCCCAGATCCAGTTCGCTGAGCTGGATGCCGGGCCAGAGCAAGGCAATCGCCAGTACGGTCAGCAGCAACCGAGGCAGTGCGGCGGGGTCGCGGGTGTCGGCGCTCAGCATCGCGGAATCTGCACAATCAGCGGGGTGACGACGGGCGCCGGGGATTGCAGTTGTTCGTTGGCGTAGAGGGTGTCGAGCATGTCGCGGCTGACTTGCGCGGACGGGCAGTCGAACAGGATCTGCCCTTCGCGCAGACCGATGATCCGGGGGAAGTGCGCCAGCGCCAGTTCCACCGCGTGCAGGCTCGCCACCAGCGTGACGTCGTGCTCGCGGGCATGGCGCGACAGGATCGACAGCGTGTGCCCGGCCAGCACCGGGTCCATCGCCGAGACCGGCTCATCCGCCAGCAACACCTCCGGCGCCTGATACAGCACGCGGGCGATGCCGACCCGCTGCAACTGCCCACCGGACAGTTGCTGGCACTGGCTGAAGAGTTTGTCGGCCAGATCGAGTTTTGCCAGGGCAGCGCGGGCGCCGGGCACGTCGAGCGGATGCAGCAGGTTGATCAGGCTTTTGCCCAGGCTCCATTGGCCGAGTTTGCCAGCCAGCACCGCCGTCACCACCCGTTGCCGGGGCGGCAACGGCGGCGCCTGATGCACCAGACCGATGCGCGCACGCAGGCGCTGGCGTTGGCGGGCGGACAAATGCCAGGCGCGCTCGCCCAGCACCTCGATGTCGCCGCTGCTGGGCCGAAGGGCGGTCGCCAGCATATTCAGCAGGCTGGATTTGCCGGCGCCGGAGGGTCCGATGATCGCCACCTGTTCGCCGGCCTCGATCTGCAAATCCACGCCGCGCAGGGCTTCCACTCCATTGGTGTGGTGCAGAAAAGCCTGTTTGAGGCGCAGCGTCATTTCAGCAAGTCGGCGGCGCGGGCGGCTTCCTCGATGCCTTTGTAATTGTCCGGGCTGGTTTCGATGAAGCGGCTGGCGGCTTGCAGGTCGAGGATTTTCTTGTGCTCGGGGTTGGCCGGGTCGAGGTCGAGGAAGGCTTTTTTGATCTTCGCCGCCAGCGCCGGATCGAGGGTGCCGCGCACGGTCCAGTTGTAATCGAAGTAGGCCGGGGTGGTGGCGAAGACCTTGACCTTGTTGGTGTCGACCTTGCCGGCGTCCACCAGTTTCTGCCAGACGCTGGCGTTCAGCACACCGGCGTCGACCTTGCCGGCCTGCACCCAGGCGACGGTGGCGTCGTGGGCGCCGGAGTAGCCGACGCGGCTGAAATAGCTTTCCGGTTTGATGCCGTCCTTGAGCATGAAATAGCGCGGCATCAGGCTGCCGGACGTGGACGACACGGAGCCGAAGGCGAAGGTCTTGCCCTTGAGGTCGGCGAGGCTTTTGACGTTCGGGTCGGCGGTGATGAATTTGCTGGTGAACTGCGCGTCTTGCTCACGCTGCACCAGCGGAATGGCGTTGCCGGTTTTCAGCCGCGCCTGGACGAAGGTGAAACCGCCGAGCCACGCCAGATCGAGGCGGTCAGTAGCCAGCGCTTCAACCACCGCCGGGTAATCCGCCACGGGAACGAACTGCACGTCCATGCCCAATTGCTGTTGCAGGTACTTGCCCAGCGGCTCGAACTTGCGCAGCAGCTCGGTCGGGGCTTCATCGGGAATCGCGCTGACCTTCAACACCTCCGCGGCTTGCGCCAGCACGGCGGACAGGGACAGGGCCAAAGCAGCGGTCAGTGCCAGGGTTCGCTTGAGCATGGAATTCTCCGTTTCGTGGGCATCAAGGTCGATGCACCCGTCGATGGGCAATCATCGTCGGGTGCAACGTCAGGTTAGACGAAACGGTGAAAGTGCGAGGGCGCCGAGATCACTTCAAGCGGTCAACGAGGGTCTTGCCCACGGCCAGGGCCGACGCCGGGTTCTGTCCGGTGACCAGTTCGCGATCAACCACTACGTGGCTGGCCCACGGCGCCGTGTTACTGCTGAAAACGCCGCCAGCCTTTTCCAGGGCCGTCTGCGGATAGAACTTCATCGCGCCGCCGTTCAACAGGCCTTTCGCGATTTCTTCTTCCTGATTGCTGATGACCGTGAATGCGTAGCCGGCATACGTCCAGTTGTTTGCCGTCGTGGCTTTGCCGGTTTCCAGTTGGCGGGTGAATGCGGTCGGATCCGTCAGGGTCGACAGCAGTGCAATCGGGCCGTGGCACACCAGCGCTGTGGTTTTGCCTGTTTGATGGAAGTTGTTCAGCAGTTTGCCCAGCGCCTGGCTGTGCAGCAGATCCTGCATCGGTGCGTGGCCACCCGGAATGTAGACGGCATCGAAATGCTCGTAACCGACTTGCTCGACCCGCGACAGGCTGATGACCGGCGATTCACCGGGCGAGGTGATCTTCAGTTGTTCCAGCAGCGCCTTGTGGGTCTGCAGGGCCGCGACGTCATTGTTGAAATACATCTTGTCGTCGGAGGAGCGATCCAGCGTTGGCGCCTTGCCAGTCGGGGTGGCGAAGGTCACGGTGTGGCCGGCATCGAGCAGCAGCTTGACCGGTTGCATCAGTTCGTTGAGGTAGAAACCGGTGCTGAAGACCTTGCCGTCCTTCAGATCGAGATGATCGGAGTCCGACAGCACCACCAGCACATTGGCCGCCTGGGCGTTCAACGCGGCAACGGAGAGAGACAAGGCGAAAGCAAGACGTGTAATTGAGCGCATGGCGATTCCAGAAGATGAAGGAAAGTGCGGCTCACTGTATTGATGCTCATGGCGGCGATAAACTCGCGCCACAGCAAAGCATTTGTTCTCTGGAGATCAAGATGAGTCGCCGATTCGATTATCTGGCCGACGTCGAAGTGTTCGTCACGGTGGTGGAGAAGGGTTCGCTGAGCGCCGGTGCAGTGTTTCTCGCAACCACGCCGTCGGTGGTCAGCCGGGCGATTTCGCGGCTGGAGGCGCGCCTGGGTGTGCAGTTGCTGCGGCGCACCACGCGGCGTTTGAGCCTGACCGATGCCGGTGTGTTGTATCTGGAGCAATCCCGGGCGGCATTCGGCCTGATCGACGACGCCGAGCGCACGATTCAGGGACAGGACGGCGAACTCAGCGGCCGCGTGCGCCTCAGCGTGCCGACCACTTACGGCCACTATCGTTTGCCGGCGATGCTCGCCCGTTTCACCCGGCAGCATCCGCAAGTGCGCGTTGAGTTGAGCATCAGCAATCGCAACGTCGATCTGGTGGCCGAAGGGTTCGACCTGGCTATTCGGCTGGGCGCGTTGCCGGACAGCGGGCTGATCGGTCGCAAGCTGGAGGACGCGCGTTTGTGTGTGGTGGCCGCGCCGGATTATCTGCGACGGGCCGGAACACCGCAGCGCGTCGACGATTTGCAGCGGCATGCGTGCCTGCCGTTCGTGATGCCCAGCACCGGGCGCGTCGGGCCGTGGCTGTTCCGTGAGCAGGGCGAAGACCGCGAATGGTTGCCCAGCGCCAATATTCAGGTGTCCGACGATGTGCTGGGGATTGTGTCGCTGGCGGAGCAGGGGCTGGGCATCTGCCAGACCTATGACTTCATCGTCCGCGAACGGATCGAGAGCGGGCGACTGGTGCGCCTGCTTGAACAGTCGGGCGGGCGCTCCCGACCGTTCTCGGTGATCTACCCGCCGCACCGGCAGCTGTCGGCTTCGGCGCGGGCGCTGATTGATTGTCTGACCCGAGAGGTCAGTCAAGGCATTGGGGAAGGCCTCGACTGACGCGATTCAAACGGCGGGCAATCGCGTCACCCATTTCCCGCCACCCGCGCCGTCCTTCAGGGCGCGCAAGGCCTGGGGCAATTCATCGAAGTTGAACATCTGCAGCGCCGGGCCGATCAGGCTGCCGTCGAGCAGGGCTTGCAGCAGGTGCTCGCCGTTGCGGCGCAAGGTCTGGCGATCGTGCAGGCTGGCGTGGACGTGGAAGCTGTTCAATGCCACTTCATGCAGCGAAATCGCGCTGGTGAACGCCGGCAGCGGCGCGCTTTCCTGACGATCCTGAATGCACACCAGATGGCCGTTGTAGCCCAGCAGGTCGGCCATTTTCGCCGCGTGAGCGCCGCTGACCGTGTCGAATACGGCGTGCAAACGACGTTCGCCGAGGGTGGCTGCGAGTGCGGTTTGCCAGTCCGGTTCGCGGTAATCGAATACGCCGACTGCGCCCAGGGCCTTGAGCTTTGCATGATGCGCGCCGGACGCGGTCGACCAGACCCGCCATCCGCGTTGTACCGCCAGTTGCACCAGCAGCAGGCCGACCGCGCCGCCGGCGCCGATCACCAGCACATCGGCTGCGCCATTCGCGGGGACTTTTTCCACGGCTTGCCACGCGGTCAAACCGGGGCAGGGCAGTGACGCCGCCGCGGCATCATCGAGCGCGGCGGGCACCGACAGCACGGTGGCGGCGTCCAGAAGGCAGTACTCGGCGAAGCTGCCATCGTTCGCCAGTGATTGGTGATACGCCACGCGACTGCCGGGTTGCAGTGTCACGCCGGCGCCGGCCGCGACCACCACGCCCATGCCGTCGACACCCGGCACACGGCCGGTGCTCCAGGCGGGATGGCCCCACTCGATGATCTTCCAGTCCACCGGGTTCAAGGCGATGGCGCGGTTGGCCACCAGCACTTGCCCGGGGCCGGGTTGCCCGAGGGGTTTGCGGGTCAGTGTCAGGCCATCCAGCCCTTGGCCGGACGTCCAGGCCCAGGCAGCGTAATCGGTTTGCATTGTGCGGTTTCCCATGACTGTCAATGGCCGCCAGTATCGGTGGCAACGGGCATGAGAAGAACCGGCCCTGGGTCAAAGGTGTTTTGCGTAAAAGTCAGCAATGCTCGCGCAGCACCTCAATCGACCTGAGCAAACCGCTCCACCAGCCAATCAATGAACACCCGCACCCGATTGCTCAAATGCCGGTTCGGCGGATACAGCACATGAAACGGATACGCTGGCGGCCGCCAGTCCTCGAGGATCGGCACCAGTTCGCCGCGCTCGATGGCGGTCCTGACCGTGTAGCTGAAGGTGTGGATGATGCCCAGTCCGGCGAGCCCGGCCGCCAGGTGCGCGTTGCTCTCGTTGACGCTGATCAGGCCTTTGCCTTCGATCTGATGGCGTTCGCCGTTGCGCTGGAAGTTCGACGGCAGGATGCGCCCGGTGGAGGCCGAGCGGTAGGCGATCAGCTGATGGCTGGCCAGGTCGAGCGGGTGGCTCGGGGTGCCGTGGCGTTGCAAATAGTCGGGCGTGGCGCAGGTGGTCCAGGACACTTCGCCGAGGCGGCGTACCGCGAGGGTTTGTTCGGTCAGCTGGCCGCCGCGAATCACGCAGTCGACCCGTTCACTGATCAGGTCCACCGGGCGGTCGCTGACGCCCAGATCAACCTGGATGTCCGGATAGCGTTCGAAGAATTTCGGCAGCTCGGGGATCACCAGCATCGTCGCGGTCGAGCCGCCGATGTCCACGCGGATCTTGCCGCGCGGCAGGCCTTGGGCCTGGCTGAAGCCTTGATCGATGTCGTCCAGTTGATGCAGCAGTTGTTGGGTCAACTGGTAATAAGAGGCGCCGTCGGCGGTGACGGTGAGGCGGCGGGTGGTGCGTTGCAGCAGGCGTACGCCGAGGTGGTTTTCCAGTTGGCCGATCAGTTTGCTGACCGTGGTTTTCGGCAGGTTCAGCGAGTCGGCGGCTTTGGTGAAAGAACCGCTTTCCACGACGCGGGCGAAGGTGCGGATCGCCATTAACTGGTTCATCGATTCGAGCTCGGTGGGGTAGATGCGGTTGAGTATTGTGCATGTCTGTGCACAAACAAAACCGATTTTGCGGGTTTTTCAATTCAATCCATCGGCCTAAAGTCGCTTCCAACGGCTCACCTACGACCCGTCACCTACCTCGAAACGGTTACTGGAGATTCATCATGAGCAACAGACTTGAAGGCAAAATCGCACTGATCACTGGCGGCACCACCGGCATCGGCCTGGCCTCGGCGCAGGAATTCGTCGCCCAGGGCGCCACGGTATTCATCACCGGCCGCCGTCAGGCCGAACTGGACAAAGCGGTCGCCGCCATCGGCCCACGGGCCATCGGCATCCAGGGCGATGTGGCGAAGCTGGAGGATCTGGATCGCATCTACAGCGAGATTTCCGCCAAGGCCGGGCACCTCGACATCCTGTTCGCCAACGCCGGCGGCGGGGACATGCTGCCGCTGGGCTCGATCACCGAAGAGCACTTCGATCGGATTTTCGACGCCAACGTGAAGGGCACGCTGTTCACCGTGCAGAAGGCCTTGCCGCTGCTGCGCGATGGCGCCTCGATTCTGCTGACCTCGTCGACCACGTCGGTGCAGGGCACGGAGAACTTCAGCGTCTACAGCGCGAGTAAAGCGGCGGTGCGCAACTTCGCTCGGTCATGGTTGCTGGACTTGAAACCACGGCGCATCCGCGTCAACGCCATCAGCCCTGGCCCGGTGCGCACGCCAGGTCTGGCAGGGCTGGTGCCGGCGGAACACACCCAGGGGCTGTTCGATCAACTGGCGTCTATCGTGCCGATCGGGCGTCTGGGCGAGCCGAGCGAGATTGCCAAGGCTGCGTTGTTCCTGGCCTCGGATGACAGCAGCTTCGTCAACGGCATCGAGTTGTTTGTCGACGGTGGCACCGCGCAGATCTGATGTGATTTAAACCGCTTGATGCCCCGGCACTTGTTCAGTCGAGTGCCGGGGTTTTTCCGTTTCTTCGTCCGGCGCGTTGTCCCAGATCAGGCGCGGGTCGAAACTCATGGCCGAGAGCATGGTGAACACGACCACCAGGCCGAAAAACAGAATCCCTACGCGCGGCTCAATATCCCCCAGCGCCTGGAATTTCACCAGCGCCGCCACCAGCGCAACCACCAGCACATCGAGCATCGACCAATAGCCGATCAGCTCGACGAAGCGGTACAGCTTCGAACGCTCCTTGCGCGCCCAATGGCTGTCCCGTTGCACGGTGACCAGCAGCAAGGTCAGCGCCACGAATTTCACCCCCGGCACGGCGATGCTGGCGACGAAGATGATGACGGCGATGTCCCACGCACCGTGTTCCCAGAACTCCAGCACGCCGCTCATGATGGTGCTGTCGGCGCCGCTGCCGAGCAGGGTGGTGTTCATCACCGGCAGCAGATTGGCCGGCACGTAGAACGCCAGCGCGGCGAACATGTAGGCCCAGGTGCGGGTCAGCGAATTGGTCTTGCGCCGGTGCAGCGGCGCGTCGCAGCGCGGGCACTGGTGCGGTTCGCCGGTCATGTCGCAGGCCAGTCCGCAGCTGTGGCACAGGCAGAGGTTAAGTTCGCTGGCAGTCGGTGGCCGTTTCATAGGATGTCCCACAGTTCACGCACGTCGCGCCCGGCGATGCGGATCAGCAACAGGCTGAGCACGGCCAGGGCAAACAGGCCGATGCCGGGAATGACGTCGAGCATGCCCGCCAGTTTGAACACCGCCACCATGGCACCGAGCAGGCACACTTCGAGCATGCTCCACGGCCGCAACGTTTCCAGCCAGCGCATGCACAGTTTGAACCCCGGCGAACGGCGCGAGGCGAGGGCGAAGCTCAAGACCCAGATCAACAGCACCAGTTGAAAGGCCGGGGCGATGATGATCGAGATTGCCGCGACCATCGCCATGAAGGTGATCGGTCCCTGACTCAGGGCCAGCACTGAATCCCACAGGGTCGCGCTGTTTTTCAGGCCCTTCATGCTGATGCTCATCACCGGGTAGAAATTGGCGAACAGCCACAGCATCGCTGCGGTGAAGCTCAGGGCCAGCCGTTGCTCCACGCTCAGGTTGTTGTAGCGCTGGAGCACGGCGCCGCAACGCACGCAGAGGGTCTTCTGGTGTTTGGCCAGCACGACTTTTTCGTACACGCAGTCGCAATGCTCGCAGATGATCAGTTGATCGGTGCTGGCCATGGGGCGCTCGACGGGAGGAGGGCTTGAACCCTCTTCACTATAGAAGCGCTGGGGCATTCGGCAACCGGGGTGCCATTCGTCCAGCAGGGGGCACTAACCCGCACGCGCTTGTTTCACACGTTCAGGTACCCCTATCCCGCAGCAGAACGGAGAACCCCATGGATATTGATGAAAATGCACCCGGTAACCAGTCACAGCAGGCTGTGACCCGCACGACCGACAACGAAACCGGCCATGATCCGCGCAAAGACGAGTCGCCAGTCCCCTTGCCGCCGGACGATGAAGCGCCACTGGAAGAAGACATGAGCGATGTGGCGGCCAACAATTCGGTGGGTTCTGAGCATCCGCAGGACGGCAACGGCTCGGGAAGCGCCGACGCCAACCCGCAGAGCACCGCCAAGGATGATGAGGACCGAGAAGCGCGGGGCCTGCCGGCGAGCGATCCGGAGTCGGGCGTCTGACTGCAAGCCCGTTTGTATGAACGTGTATCCATTCCAGCGCCGTATACAGTCGGGTAACAAACCCGGTCATCAGGACACATCCCGCATACAGGCCTCGCCCAAAGTAGGTGCCAACACACCACGACTGCCAAGAGGACAACACCATGCGCCGCACACTTCTGATGACCGCTGCCGCCGTACTCGTTTCGCTGACCGGCCTCGCCCAGGCGGGTGACACCCCATCTGCCGCCCCGGCGAAGAACTGGCAACAAGGCCTGAGCCGTACCGATCTGGTCCGACAGGACCTGGGTGCGGCGGATCGCGAGGTGATCCAGGCTCGCGTCGATTTCGAACCGGGTGTCACGTCGCCCAACCATGCGCATCCGGGTGTGGAGGTGGCTTACGTGATCAGCGGCACGTTCGAATACCGACTGGAAGGCCAGGCACCGGTGACGCTCAAGGCGGGTGATTCACTGTTCATCCCGGCGGGCGTGGCGCATATCGCCAAGAACGTTGGCAACGAGAAGGGCTCGGAGCTGGCGACTTACATTGTGAAGAAGGGCGAGCCGTTGCTGATTCTCAAGCAGTAACGCTCCGCGAAAACGAAGAAGGCCTGCCGGTTTGGCAGGCCTTCTTGCTTCTGGCGTGCAGCCAAAGTCGTGGGACGCGGCGAACGACCGCTTCAACTGTCGTTTTCGAGTGCCGACTCCACGGCCCTGAGCAGCACATCACCGGAGAACGGCTTGCCCAGGCAGGCGAAGGCGTTGTAGCGACGGGTCTCGGCCAGGGCGGCGTCGTCCCAATGGGCGGACATGCAAATGACCGGGAATTTCCTGTCTCGGGACGCCAGCGCCTGCATCACCTCGATCCCTGACAAACCGTGCATTTTCAGGTCCAGCAACAGGCACGCAATGTCCTCGAAATGTTCCAGCGCCAGGAAATCCTCGCCACCGCTGTATAACCGCGCGTGGTAACCGGCGGAGCGCAGCAGGTTGGCGAGGCTTTTACGTACGGACGCATCGTCGTCGACGATGCAGACGATAACCGCGCTGACAGCGAGCGCGGGCGTGTCGGTGTCCTGACTCATGAAGGGTTCTGCACGCCGGACGGCGGCGCGCTGATCAGGCCATACAGCTCGACGAGCCCGACCAGCGAGCGCGTCTGCATTTTCACCATGATGTGTTTGCGATGAACCTTGGCCGTCACTTCACTGGTGCCCAGCCTGTTGGCGATGTGCTTGTTGGACAGACCCGCGACGATCAACGGCAACACTTCACGCTCCCGTGGCGTCAGCAGGGCGGCTCGCTGGCGCACGCTCTGGACCCGCTGCCACTGCTGGAAATCAACCGCTGCGCGCTGGCGGGTCGCTTGCAGGATGGCCAGCAACTGGTCGTCGTCGAACGGCTTGGTCAGAAACTCGACGGCGCCCGCTTTCATCGCTTGTACCGACATCGGGATAGTGCCGTAACCGGTCATGAAAATGACCGGCCATGGATGTCCTCGCTCGCCGAGCGTCGACTGCAGCTGCAGACCGGTCGCCTCCGGCAGGCTGACATCGAGCAACAGGCAGGCGGGCCCGGCCTCGAGGTCAGCGCCAAGCAGCTCTTCAGCCGAATTGAAGATCCGGTGGGGCACGCCTTCGGCCCGCAGCAGGCGGCTGAGTGCCGTGCGCACGGAAGCCTCGTCGTCCACGATGAACACCGGCACGCTGTCCGGGTCGATCGCAGGCTGATGCTCTGTTGCAGGGGCGCTCGCAGCGACCGGGTGGAACGGGGGCAGGGAAGGGGCACTGTCTTTCAATAATCGGTAACCTCGGCGCGGGACCGTCTGGATGATCTCATTCTCTCCAAATAACTTGCGCAGCGATGAGATCTGCACTTGAAGATTGTTTTCCTCGACGACGGTATCGGGCCAGACCTGGGTGAGCAATTCATCTTTGCTGACGATCCGGCCATCGGCCTGCATCAGCACCGACAGCAGTTCGAACGCCCGTCCTCCGACCCGCAGCGGCCGCCCGTCAAGAAAGGCTTCACGCCGCTCCAGGGAAATAGTCGCTTGGCCGAGTCGGATCATACGGTTCTCTGCGTGGTGTCGAGTGAGTGGCACAGGGCGCCGGTTCATCAGGACGACACGCTAGGCGACGACCTCGCACAATGCAATTATCCCGAGGGATAAGGCCGGTGGTTTTTCAATCTCTGCAACCGGTCGGGACAGGCGCTCGACGGCCATGATGGTGCCGGATGCGGACATGGGCATCACGACGAAACCTCTGCGCCAGAGCCTTGCGTATACTCCTGCGCCAGGCCTGAAACGAATAATGAGCGGTGACAGCGAATGCCCGGCAGACTTTCCTCCTCTCCAGCCCTCTGCAACCCGGATGTCGTGCCGGATGACGCCTGGCTGGAGGGCTGTGCATTCGAGCTGCTGCGCCGGGAAAACGACCTGACCTGGTTCACCATCCACGATCCTCGGTCGGACTTCCGCTGGCTGGCCGCTCGCGCACCGATCCAGCGTCCTGACGTGGGCAAGCGTCTGGAACGGGACTTTCATCTGCGCCCGGATTCAGCCTGGGCTATCCGGCCGGTCGCCTTCATCCGTTCGGCAGAAGGGCCGTTGCTGGTCTACCCCGAGACGGGCGTGGCGTTGTCTGACCTGCTCGGTCAGCCTGGCCTGCCGCCGGGTCGCGTGCTTGCCATCGCGGTCGCGGCGGCCCATGCGCTGGTCAATGCCGGGAAGGCCGGCACACGACAGTCCAATCTCTTGCCCTGGCACTTGCGGGTGGGCGCCGATGATTCGGTGAGCCTTCTGGGTTATCACACCGACGAGCAGGCGGGCGCCGTCGCCGAGCTTCCTGCGCTGGAGCACTGGCCCTACCTGGCCCCCGAGCAGGTTCGGCGCGATGGCGCCGGTTTCGATGAGCGCAGCAATGTCTACGCGCTGTCGAGCATTCTTTATCACGCCTTGACCGGCCAGCCGCCCCTGACGGCCCGCGACCCTGCGCACTGGCGGCATGTGCATGCCGCGGTCCAGCCGGCATCGCCGGCCGTGCATGTCGCCGACCTGCCGGAAGGCCTCTGTCGCGTGTTGCTCAAAGGCCTGGCCAAGGAGCCGGGCGCTCGCTATCAAAGCATGGAGTCGATGGCCACTGACCTTGTCTGGTGCCGTCAGCAATGGCTGGAGCATGGCCATGTGAAGGCTTTCAGGCTGGGCACCTTCGATGCACTGCCATCCGTTGCTGACGACCCGGTGCTGTTTGGTCGGGAGGCGGAGCGCGCACAACTGCTCGAGCAGATCAGCCAGGTGCGCAGCGACGGTATCGCCCGAGTGCTATTGGTGGGCGGTACACCGGGGGCGGGCAAGTCAACCCTGATCCATCAGGGCGTGCGGCCGTTGGTTCCCGGCTATTGGGCCAGCGGCAAGATCAACCTGTTGCAGCAGGAAATCCCCAATGCGCCGCTGGCGGAAATCTTTCGCTCGCTCATGACTCAGTTGCTGGGCAAACCCGCACTGGAACTGCAAACCCTCGGCGCGCAACTGATTGAACGGCTCAAGGGGCGCGGCAGGATCCTGGTGGATCTAGCCCCCGAGGCCGAACTGGTGATCGGTGCCACGCCGGAACTACCCAACATGCCCGCCCGGCACGCGCTTGAGCGGGTCAATCGCACGCTGCTCGATGCGCTGGACGTGTTTGCCCAGCCCGGGCGGCCGCTGGTGCTGTTCGTGGATGACGTGCAGTGGGCGGACGATTCGACGCTTGCGTTTCTGCGCGCTTTCTTCGCCCGGCCACCGCGGCATCTGGTACTGATCCTGGCGTACCGGGACAGCGGGTCGAAGCCCTTTGCGCGGGAGGACGCCATACTCGACGTGCTGCGCGGCGAACAGGCATTGCCCGGTATTCACATCACGCTGGGCGCCTTGTCGGTGTCCGCCGTCGCGCAACTGCTGGCCGCAGAACTGGACACCGATCCCGCCAGCATTGAAGTGCTCGCCCAGGTCGTGCATTTGAAAACGGCCGGCAATCCGCTGTTCGTCAGTCAGGTGCTGCGGGCGCTGATCGAGGAGCGTCTGGTGCGTTTCGACGCGGCGGCGGATCGCTGGGTCTGGAACCAGAGCGACGTGGACAGCTATCGCTATGCCGACAACGTCGCCGATTTGATGGTGCAGCGACTGGACCGTCTGACACTGACCGAACGAGACGTCCTGCGCACGGCGGGTTACATCGGCGGTCGCTGTGACGAGTCGCTGCTGGGCCGGTTGTTGCCGTTTGATTCGGTGCAACTGGCGCGCGATGTACAAAGTCTGGTCGATGGGGGATTGCTGCTGCGCGCCGGCGCGCAACTGGTGTTCGGCCACGACCGGGTGCTCGAGGCGGCCTGTCAGCTGCCTTCGCCGGTGGGGCGTGGCAGTGAGCATGCGCGCATCGCCGCTGCCATGCTGGACCTGTGGGGCGAACAGGCCCATGAGCGCGTGTTCGAGATTGCCGGTCAGATCCAGCGTGTCGACGATGCTGCACTGGCGGAGCCGCAGCGCGCCGCGTTTATTGATGTCCTGGTCGAGGCTGCCGAGCGCGCGAGGGATTCGGCCGCCGTGCAACTGGCGGCGGGTTATCTGCAGACGGCCGGACGCCTGCTCGGTCAGAGCGGCTGGACCCACCTCTATCCGCAAGCGTTCGCCAGCACGTGGCTGGCTGCCGAGTGCGCGATGCTGCTGGCGGATCTGGCGGGGGCCCGGGGACGTCTCGATGATTGCCTGAACCACGCGCTCACGGACGCGGACCGCGCGAAAACCTATCGCTTGCGTGCCACGTTGCGCACGCTGCACTCCGACTATGAAGGGGCGATCACCGAGGCATTGACCGGCCTGGCGCTGCTGGGCATCACCCTGCAACGCAAACCTCCCGAGGACCATCTGACCCGGGCCTTTGCGCAGGTGCGCGACCTGATCGGCACGCGAGCGATCGCCGATCTGGTTCATTTGCCCAAGGCTGAGGATGCGCAGATCGAGGCGGCCATGGAGCTGCTCGGCACATTGATTCCTTCGTTCTTCGTCGATGACGATCTCCGCTTGCTGCACCTGGCGAAAATGGTCGAACTCACGCTCGAGCACGGCACTACGCCGAGCAGTGGCTACGGATTTGCATGGTTTGGCGTGATGATCGCCGAGCGTTTCGGCGAATACGTGGACGGACTGGCATTTGCGCAAGTCGCCCTGAAACTGACTGACCTGCATGGCTATGAGGCCGGCCGCACAGGCACCCTGGTGGCGCTCGATCAGGTCAGCCCATGGACCCGGCCGATGGCGTATGCCCGGCAGACAGCGCTCGCGGCGTTCGAGTGCGGTCAGGCCGGGGGGGACCTGGGCATGTCCTGCTATGCCTGCAATCACATCGTTTCCGACCTGCTGTTCATGGGCGAACCCTTGCAAAAGGTGCTGGACGAACTGGAGCACGGTCTGGCCTGGGTGAGGCAGTTCAATTACGTCGATATCGAACGCATTCTGCTGGCGCAGCAGGCGTTCGCCATCGACCTGCGTGACGGTCGCCCCGTGCGGCCGCTGTCTGAACTGGAGGGCGTGGAACACGACCGTTTCGGCCCCATCGATCGAGCCTGCGTTTCGCAGTCGACGTTGTTCCTGTCGGGGCTGTATTCCGGCATGTCGGCCTTTTATGCAGGCGATGCGCTGTATGCCTGGCGGCGTTTCGAAGACGCCGCGACGGTGGCCTGGTCCATTCCGGCGCATATCAATCTTGCCGATTACCACCTCTTTCGCAGCCTCGCACTGGCCAGTGCGCAAGTGCCGGGTGACGTTGAGCGAAAACTGCAAGTGCTTGAGCAGCAACGCCAGAAATTTCTTGCATGGGCCGCGCTCAATCCGGCGACGTTCCGCAACAAACTGCTGTTGATCGAGGGCGTGATCGCGCGCTTGCGCGGTCAGGACCTGATTGCCATCCGTTGCTTCGATCAATCGCAGATCGCAGCGGCCGCCGCCGGTTTCGTTCACGAACAGGCACTGGCGCACGAGCAACTGGCCGACGTCTGCATGTCCAATGAGCTGGTCTCGGGGGCTCATCACCACCTGCGTTTTGCCCGGGATTGCTACGACCTCTGGGGGGCGAGCGCCAAGGCGCGGCAACTGGAAAACCGCCATCCGTTTCTGCGCACGGAACCCGCTTCGCAACCTTCACAACCGATCAACCGGGGCCGGCTGGACCTGGAGGCGGGTATCGAGGCCGCGCGGGCACTTTCCCAGGAGGTCTTGCTGGATCGGCTGGTCGAGACCTTGATGAACCACCTGATGGTTCAGGCCGGGGCTGACCAAGGTGTGCTGATGATGGTCGCTGAAGGCGACCTGCGCCTGGCGGCCGCCGCGTCGATGGAAGCCGGCAATCTGCTGATTGCGCTGGGCAGCGACCAGGCGCTTGAAGCGCTGGCGCCTGCGTCGGTGCTCAATGCAACGATGCGCACCCGTGCACCCCTGGTGCTCGACGATGTGCGGGTCGATTGCCCCGAAGCCTATGGCGCCGATCTGCGTCGGCGGCAGACCCGCTCGATGTTGTGCCTGCCGCTGCTCAGACAAGGCACGTTGATCCGTCTGGTCTATCTGGAAAACAGCCTGGTGCCCGGCCTGTTCAGTGCCGAACGGCTGACCATGCTGGAAATTCTTGCCTCCCAGGCAGCGGTGTCGCTGGAGACCGCCCGGCTGTATGCGCAATTGGTGGAAGACAACCGCCTGCGGGCGCAGATGGAAGCGGATCTGCGCAGCTCCCGCGCCGAACTGGCGCGCAACTCGCACCTCAAGGTCATGGGCGAACTTTCAGCCTCCATCGCTCACGAGATCAGTCAGCCGCTGCTTGGCATTCAGTCCAATGCCTCGGCCAGCCTGCGCTGGCTCAAGCGTGAAAAGCCCGATCTGGACGAGGCGATTCAGGGCCTGGAAGACATCCGTTCGGACAGCACGCGGGCCGCCGACATTGTCCAGGCGTTGCGCGCACTGGCCAGGCAGGCGCCGCTCAAGCGTTTGCCGGTGCAAATTGACGAGTTGGTGAGTGGCGTCGTTCAACTGACGGCGACCGAACTGGCCAACCGCAACGTCGCACTGCACACCCGACTCGATGCGCAATGTCAGGTGTGGGTCGACTCGGTGCAGATCCAGCAGGTGGTGTACAACCTGATCACCAATGCGATGGAGGCGATCGCCGGCGCCGGGGTGCCGGATGGGCGCATCGTCATCAGCTCCACCGTCAGGGACGGCCATGTGCGGGTGACGTTCCAGGACAACGGGCCGGGGATTGGCGTGCCTCAGCGCGAGCAGGTATTCGATGCCTTTTACACGACCAAGGGCAGCGGGATGGGAATGGGCCTGGCCATCTGCAGATCAGTGATCGGCGCACATGGCGGAACGTTGCTGATCGAGGACAGCGAGCAGGGTGCCCGACTCAGTTTCGACCTGCCGCTGGAACCGGCTGGCGCCGAATAAAAAAAGGCCGCATCAGCGGCCAAAGGGGAGGAGCGGGTAACGTCAGGTTCGGTCAGGTCAAGCGTGCGAGGGGTGGGCGCGCCCAGCGTTGTGCACGCTCCAGAGTGCAGCGTCGAGTTCGATGGCAGGCAACTGAAGCGCGATGGGCGCGCGGTTGGCGACGAAGGCGCGACGCCATTCTCGGGGCGGCATGCCTTCGAGGCGGTTGAAGGTGCGGGTGAAGTGCGAATGGTCCGAAAACCCGCATTCGTAGACGACCTCGGTGATCGGCATCGAAGTGATCAGCAGGCTTTTGGCTTTCTCGATCTTCATCCTCAGCCACCACTCCTGCGGTGAGTACCCGGTGTTCTTTTTGAACGCACGGGAAAAATGACTGCGCGAAAGATTGCAGAGGCCGGCGATCTCGCTGATGCGCGCGCTGCGGCTCAGGTCCCTGAGCATCAGTTCCTTGGCGCGACGTTCCTGCCAACTGGTCAACGATCCCAGCGGGCGCATCAGGGGGCGTGGATGGTCGGAAATCAGCGATTGCGGGCTCATGTTTGCTCTCCTTATCGTTGTGCAAAGTCTCTGCGTCGACGCCCTTTAAAGTCCTTAAACAATCCTGAAGAGTTATTAAATTCCCTCGGTCAGCCCCCTGCGGTCAGCGGGTCAGGCGTGGGACGGGTAGTCAATGTAGCCACGCTGATCGCCGCCAAAGAACGTGCTCGGGTCCGGTGCGTTGAGCGTCAGGCCTTCGCGGATTCGCCGAGGCAGATCAGGGTTGGCCAGAAACGGTCGGCCAAACGCGATAATGTCGGCGCGACCGTCGGCCAGGGCCTGTTCCGCCGACTCGGGGTCGTAGCCGCCGGCGATCATCAGCACGCCATCCCAGGCATCACGCAACTGGCCGATGATCGCGTCCCAGCGCGGGTCGAAATTCTCGTCCTTGACCGTGCCGACCACGGCCGGCTCGACCAGATGCAGGTAGGCCAGTTTCCAGCGGTTCAGCGAGCGCACGATGTAGCCGAACGTGGCTTGCGGGGTTTCATCGCCCATGCCCATGAAGCGTCCCATGGGCGTCAGGCGCACGCCGACACGGTCGGCACCGACTTCGTCGACCACGGCCGCCACCACTTCCAGTAACAGGCGCGCGCGATTTTCCAGGGTGCCGCCATAACCGTCGGTGCGCTGGTTGCTGTTGCTGTTGATGAACTGGTCCAGCAGATAGCCGTTGCCGGCGTGAATTTCCACGCCATCCATCCCGGCGTTCAGCGCATTGCGCGCGGCGCGGCGGTAGTCGCTGATGATGTCGGCGATTTCCGAAACCTGCAGTGCGCGCGGCACCGGCACGTCGCCCCACACACCGTTGCCCTCGGCATCGACGATGAAGGTCTTGCCCGGTACAGGCAATGCGCTCGGCGCCACCGGCAGCGCGTTGTCCGGTTGAAAGCTTGGGTGCGATACGCGGCCCACATGCCACAGCTGCATGAAGATCAACCCGCCGGCCTCGTGTACCTGGCGGCTGACTTCACGCCAGGCTTGCACTTGTTCATCGTTGTAGATGCCAGGCGTCCACGCATAACCCTGGCCCTGACGGGAAATCTGCGTTGCCTCGGTGATGATCAGCGCGGCGCTCGCCCGCTGGCGGTAGTACTCGGCGTTCATGGATGTCGGGATGTCGCCCGGTTGCCCGGCACGGGAGCGAGTCAACGGCGCCATCGCTACCCGATGGGGAAGTGTGTAGGGGCCGAGGGCGATGGGACGGAACAGTTGTTGTGTCATGGGGGTTCTCCAGTCTTCGAAAAAGGTCGGTGGACGGTGTCGGGCGTTGGGGCCGACACCGGATGGCCCTACGTTAAGCGGCTGTCCGGTGCTTGATAATCCACACACGACGCCACGCTGCATTGCGTGAAATGCAACGTGGCGCGGTTCAGGAAGGCTGTTGCGAGCGGGTCAGGGGCAGGTTCAGCCAACGCCGGCCGGTGGCATTCGCCACGGCATTGCCGATGGCGGCCGCCATGGGACCCTGGACGATTTCGGCGGCCCCCAGAAACGGTTGCCCCGGCTGGTCGAGCAGGTGAACGTCGACCTTTTTGGGCACTTGCGAGAAGCGCAGGATCGGGTAGCCGCTCCAGTCGTAGCTGCGGATGCCGCCGGCGTCATAGGCGACCTTTTCATACAGCGTCCAGCTGGTGGACTGCACGATCCCGCCCTCGACCTGGTTGCGCAGGCCATCGGGACTGACGATCTGCCCCACGTCGACCGCCGTGACGACGTGATCGATCTGCACTTCGCCGGTTTGCGGATGCACCCGAAGACGCACGGCGATGGCACAGTAGCCCATGATGTTTTTGTAGCGCGCGAAGGCGAAGCCAAGGCCTGCGCCGGGTTCACTGCTTTTTTGCGCCCAGCCGACGGCATCGCGAACCTTTTCCACAACAGCCCGTGCCCGAGGATCGGTCAGGTGCGCCAGACGCAGGGCAACCGGATCGACTGCGGCCTTGGCGGCCAGCTCGTCGATACAGGCTTCGATGGCGAAGACGTTGATGTGCGCCCCCAGCGAGCGCATGGCTGAAGTGCGGAACGGCATCTCGGTGACGAAGTTCATGTCGATCCGCGAGGAGGCCACGGTGTACAGCGGCACCGCGTTGCGATCGCCGTCGCCTTCGGGCTGAGCGATCGGCACCGAGGGTGCGGAAGCGAACGGCCGGGCCAGCAGGCGTGCAGGCAGCAAGCGCCCGGCGTTGACGATGCGTTCGTTGTGCGGCGTGGTCCACAGTTCATAGTTCCAGTCCTGCAGCCGACCCTGTGGGTCAAGGTTGGCTTGCACCTCGGTGACCATCGCCGAGCTGTAGGGCTCCCAGAGGTTTTCCTGCTCGCGCATCCATTGCACCCGCACCGGTGTGCCCGGTACGCGCATGGCAATCAACGCCGCGTCGGCCGCGGCATCGTCTGCGCCGTTATGGCCGTAACAGCCGGAACCTTCGGTGTGGATGCAGCGCACGCGCTCGGGCGGCAAACGCAACATCTCGGCGATTCCGGCGCGCAGCGGATACACGCCCTGAGTGTGGGTCCAGACGGTGAGGGTGCCGTCCTTGAACCAGGCCACGGCGCAGGACGGGCCGATCGAACCATGCATCAGGTATTGCTTGGTCACTCGGGCGCGGTATTGGTTGGCGGTCGCGCCCTGGGGCGTGCCTTCACGGCTGATCGGATAACGACGCGAGGGCAGGCGCTCAAGCAGCGCATGGATGTCGCGCGATTCGGGAATCGCCTGTCCGCCGCTCCAGCGCGCCGAGGCGTATCCATGACGCATGGCTTTGATCGCTTGCCATTCGTCCCGCGCCACCACGGCCAGATAATTGCCGTCGCGAATCACCTGCACCACCCCGGACAGCGTCTTGATCGATTCAATATCGATGGCTTCCAGCGTGCAGCCGGGACGCGGCGGGCGGATGACCCGGGCGTGGAGCATGCCCGGCAGGCGAATGTCCTGCACGAACGCAGCGCCGCCGCTGACTTTGCCCGGGATATCCAGGCGTGGCAGCGAATGGCCGATGAGCTTGAACGACGCCGGCGGCATCGAGGGTGACTCGGACGTTGCATAGCGGTGCAGATCGACCTGCTGCACGGCGTCGGCGTAGGACATGCGTTGCCCGGTCGGGCCGAGAATGCTGCCGTCGCGAGTCGTCAGCAGTGCCGGCGCAACGTTCCAGCTGCGCCCGGCCGATTCCAGCAGCATCTCGCGCACTTGTGCCGCCGCGTTGAACAGCGCGGTGCCGCTGTCGAAAATCGTGTGGCTGCCGGCGGTGTAGCCTTCGTTCGGCGTGAGTGCGGTGTCGGCGGTGAGCAGGTTGATCGCGGTCGGGGCGACCTCCAGCCGTTCAGCGGCAATTTGCAGTAACGCGGTTTTGACCCCGGTGCCCAGTTCGACCTTGCCGGTGTAGACGGTGATGCCGTCGGGGCCGACGCGGATCCAGGCATCGAGCCAGGGGTTGGTGCGCAGGCTGCCGGGCAGGTCCGGCGCCAGCACGACTGTGCCGAGGGTATCGACTTCAGTGTCGGCCAGGGCGCGGCGCGAGACCGGCACCAAAGCAAACGCCACCAGCAGCGCGCCCCCGCGCAGGAACGCACGGCGACTTTGATCGACCTCATTGATCGTGGTCATTGCGCACTCCCGTTTTGCCGGGCGACAAGGCTGATCGCCTCGATGATGCGCAAGTGCGTGCCACAGCGGCACAGGTTGCCTGCCATGTGTTCGCGAATGGTCTGCTCGTCGGGATGCGGATTGCTTTCGAGCAGTGACTGCGCACGCATCAACATGCCGGCGATGCAGTAACCGCATTGAGCGGCCTGTTTGTCGATGAATGCTTGCTGCAGAGTGCCGGGGCGTTCGGCCGTGCCCAGGCTCTCGACCGTCCGCACCTTTTTGCCCTCGAGGCCGGCGCAGGGTGTCAGGCAGGAAAACACCAGTTGGTCATCGACGATGACGGTGCAGGCGCCGCATTGGCCCAGGCCACACCCGTACTTGGCGCCGTTCAGGCCCAGGTGATTGCGCAGCGCATAGAGCAGCGGCATGTCCGGTTCCAGCTCGAGAGCCCGGGAAGATCCGTTGACGTTGAGGGTGATCTGAGTCATTTCGTCTCCTGACGTAGCGCTTGGAGGGTGGCAGGAAGGTCGGTCCACGGTTGGTCGGGGCTGGCCTGATGGCGCAGGTAGACGGCCAGGGCGTTGAGTTGGGTGTTATCGAGACTGGCGGCGAACGAGGGCATCACCGGTCCCGGTTGGCCGGGTTCTGCCGGGATGCCCTCAAGTACGGTTTTCACAAAGTTGCGCGGGCTGGCGGCCTGTAGTGCCGAGGTGCGATCCAGAGCCGGACGGCCGTCGATGTCACGCATCGGCGCACCTTGGGCATGGCAGCCGGCGCAGGCACTGGCGAACAGTAGGGCGCCAGAGGATCGATCCGCAGGTTCAGCGCTGGCGCTCGGAATTTCGTTGATCGCGGTTTTCGCCGACAGACTCAGCAGGTATTCGGCAATCGCCTGTGCATCTTCCACGGGCAAGCGCGCCAGACCGAGACTGACCGGGCGCATCGGGCCCGCCGCCGTGCCGTGTCCGTCGACCACTTCGGCCCGCAGGTAACTCACCAGTTGCTCGCTGCTCCACGGGTTTGCCCGGTGCGCCATGCCCAGCAGTGACGGCGCGTCCCAGCCATCCACGCTGCCGCCGGCCAGGTTTTCGCCGGATTTCTCGGCGCCGATCAGGTTCAGCGGCGAATGACAGCCCGCGCAGTGGCCCGGACCTTCGACCAGGTAACGCCCGCGATTCCACGCTTGCGATTGCTCCGCCAGTGGCGTCAGCGGCTTCCCATGCAGGAACAGCAGGTTCCAGAACGACACCAGAGGCCGGATGTTCATCGGGAAGTTCATGCGGTTCTGTTGTGGCGGCGAGTCCACGGCCGGGCCGCTCATCAGGTACGCATAGGCGTCGGCGATGTCGTCTTGGGTCATGCGCCGGTAATGAACGTAAGGGAAGGCCGGGTACAGGAAGTGGCCGTCGCGGGAGATCCCTTCACGCATCGCCCGCTCGAAGGCCGGCAGCGACCATTGGCCGATTCCGGTCTGTGGATCCGGGGTGATGTTGGTGCTGTAGAGGGTGCCGAACGGCGTCACCAGCGGCAGTCCACCGGCCAGGTATTGGCCGCCGGGCCGCGTATGACACACCGCACAGTCGCCCGCCTCGACGACGCGCGCGCCGCGTTGCAGTTGTGCGGAGTCGAAGGTTTGCGGGCGTTCGACCGGCGCAATTGCCGGCCGCCACATCAGCGCCAGGGCAGCGATTGCACCGATCGACGCGAGTGCTGCCGCGCTGACCCACAGCGCTCTGGATCTCATGAAATGGCCGTTCATGAGCGGTTGCCCAAGAGGCACGCGGTGGGCGTGAGGGACGGATTCGGCATCTTCGACAACTCCTTGAACGACCGGGGAAGGGCGCCGATACAAAGCCCTGCGCCAGGAGCCCAAGGGTAGAGAAGGTGCATACGTCCGAGTATTGCCAGACCGCGCAATAGCACGTTGCGCCAAGTGCAACGCCGAGGGTCGTTGCATTTGGCGCATCACTCAATTGCCTTTGGGATGGATACTCGAAGGCCTGCGCGACCCTTAGCCTTGGCGTCACTTTCCCAACTCATCGAGGTGTCATCATGCTTACGGGCAATCCGGCAGCGGCGGCCAAGGCCGAACCATCCGCTTCTCTTTCCGGCCTGATGGTCGCGTTCCTGGCATTCTGCTGCGGCGCGGTCGTGGCCAACCTTTATTACGCTCAGCCGATCGTCGAACTGATCGCGCCGCAGATCGGCCTGTCCAGCGCCAATGCCAGTCTGATCGTTTCACTCACGCAGTTCGGTTATGCATTGGGCCTGCTGTTGCTGGTGCCGCTGGCCGACCTGATGGAAAACCGTCGGCTGGTGGTGGGCTTTACCCTGGCGGCGAGCGTGACGCTGTTGTGCGCCGGTCTGACGCATTCGCCGTCGATGTTCCTTGTTCTGTCGTTGCTGATCGGCCTGACTTCGGTGGCGGTGCAGATCCTGGTGCCGTTGGCCGCGCACCTGGCGCCCGAGGCGAGCCGTGGCCGGGTGGTGGGCAACATCATGAGTGGCCTGTTGCTGGGCATTCTGCTGTCGCGGCCACTGTCGAGTCTGCTGGTGGAGGTGTTCGGCTGGCGCGGGGTGTTTTTCAGCGCAGCGGCACTGATGGCCGTCATCGCCCTGATCACGGCGATTGCCTTGCCGCGCCGCGTCCCGAGCCATCAGGCGACGTACGTGGCGCTGATCGGCTCGGTGTTTGCGCTGGCCCGTCGGCACGCGGTTCTGCGCCAGCGTTCGCTGTATCAGGGCTTGCTGTTTGCCAGCTTCAGCCTGTTCTGGACCCTCGCACCGATTGAGCTGATGCGGCACCACGGTTTCAGTCAGGCACAGGTGGCGATATTTGCCCTGGTCGGCGCTGTCGGCGCGGTCGCTGCTCCGATTGCCGGGCGCTTGGCGGATGCCGGGCACGGTCGGCGCGGGACGCTCGTGGCACTGTTGCTGGCGCCAGCCTCGTTGCTGATCGCCGCGCTGCCGGGCAGCAGCTATGTCTGGCTGGTGGTTTGCGCGGTGCTGCTGGATTTCGCCGTGCAACTGAACATGGTGCTCGGCCAGCGCGAGGTGTACGCCCTCGATCCGCACAGCCGGGCCCGGCTGAATGCCGTGTACATGACCAGCATCTTCGTCGGCGGTGCTCTTGGATCGCTGGTCGCCAGTCCGCTCTACGAACATTTTGGCTGGAACCTGTCCGCCGTGACCGTGGCGTTGCTGCCAGCACTGGCCCTGGCGCTGTTCCTGAGCCGCAAGGCCGATGCCTGAACCTCAGGCACCGCTGAGTCCGATGAAGCACGGTCCTACAAGACGATTGGCGAACGGTGATGCACAATCATCACCGTTTCCTTTCGATCGGGCTCCACTTATGGACAAGTTGCTGGCACTGAAGATGTTCGTTGAAACCGTCCGTTGCGGTGGTTATTCCTCGGCGGCGCGCAAACTCGGCATCTCCACTTCTTCGGTGACACGCCAGGTGGCGGGGCTGGAAAACGAATTGGGCGCCAGCCTGCTCAACCGCACGACACGCAACACCAGCGTGACGGTCGCCGGACAAACTTATTTCGAGAAAGCGCTGGCCATTCTCGATGCCATCGATGAGGCCGACGCGGTTGTCGCCGACCGTGGCAGCGAGGCGCAGGGACGCCTGCGCATCAGCGTGCCGGTGGAGTTCGGCCGGCAGATCATTGCGCCGCAACTGGGCGTATTGCTCGACCGCCATCCGGGGCTTGAAATCAGTGTGTCGTTGAGCGATCAGGTCAGCGATCTGCTGAGCGAGCAGATCGATGTCTCGGTGCGCTTGGGATCATCGGTGGTCAGTGACGATATCGTCAGCAAGCGGGTGGGGGGCTTCCAGCGCTGGGTGGTGGCGAGTCCGGATTACCTGAGCCGTCACGCTGTGCCGGCGCATCCGCGAGACTTGCTCGAGCATCAATGCCTGCGCTTCGACTACGCGGGTTCGCACCAGCACTGGACGTTCCAGGGCGACGAGGAAACCATCCAGCTCAATGTGCATGGCCGCCTGCAAAGCAACAACGCCGATATCCTGCGCGAAGCAGCGGTGGCGGGGCGCGGGGTGGCCCTGCTGGCCGACTGGCTGGTGCGCGCCGACGTCGAGGCCGGTCGGTTGACGCGGCTGCTGGAGGGTTATGAAGTCAACCCCGGTAATGCGAGCTGCTGCATCAATGCGTTGTACCTGCCCAATCACCGGGGCTCCAGTCGTATCAATGTGTTCATCGACTTTCTGGAAGACATTCTGGCAGCGGAGCCATCGCGTCAACGCTAGAGAGCCGTTTATCGCCGCCCGACGCTTTGTGAGTTCTGCATAAAAAAAGCGCCCGCCAAAAAAACCGTGGCGGGCGCCTGGGAATGCGCAGCGATAGGGAAGTGTGAACCGTCGGGTGATCAGGCCACCGGAATCAATGGGTCGGCCGCGGCCAGTGCGGTTGCACGAT